>Ga0265298_10003472_pt1 | contig 20791 bp, 10 predicted proteins | sample AusTroGonzalo_MG_3_FD_193486 | JGI IMG/M metagenome (GOLD analysis project Ga0265298, IMG submission 193486) | Bovine rumen microbial communities from tropical cattle in Woodstock, Queensland, Australia - Gonzalo_01 | ecosystem: Host-associated > Mammals > Digestive system > Stomach > Rumen ... | reverse complement strand
GGATGACCGGAATATCTCCGGCAGCCAGACCATCCGGGGCGGCTGGAACAACGGGGCGCCCTATACGGTGTTTTTCCACCTTCGGAGCGATGCCCCCTTTGTCCGGACGGCCGTGGACGGCCACGTGGCGAGCGTGGCGTTCGAGCCGGAAGACGTGGAGGTGCGCGTGGGGATTTCCTTCCTGTCCACGGAAAAGGCCCGGGAGAACCTGGAGGCGGTGGAGAACCTGTCGTTCGATGAAATCCGGGCCCAATGTGTTTCCGCCTGGGAGGACTTGCTGAGCCGGGTGAAGGTCCGGGGAAGCGTCCGCGACAGGCGCATGTTCTACACGGCTCTCTACCACACGATGCTGATGCCCGTGGACCGGACGGGGGAATGGGCCCCTGCCGGCGACGAGGTCTATTATGATGATTATTACGCCCTTTGGGACACCTACCGCACATCGCTGCCGCTCATTACCCTGCTGGATCCGGACCGGGAGCGGGATATCGTGAATGCCTTGCTGACCATCTACCGGCACGACGGTTACCTGCCCGACGCCCGCAGCGGGAACAGCAACGGCCGCACCCAGGGCGGGTCCAATGCGGAGATCGTCCTGGCCGATGCTTTCGTCAAGGGGCTGGACGGCATCGACTATGAACTTGCGCTGGAAGCCATGCGGAAGGACGCCGAAATCCCGCCGGCGGATGACGAGGCCGAAGGGCGGGGCGGCCTGACGGAATACCGCCGCCTGGGCTACATTCCCTGGGGGATTCCCCGGGCGGGGAACCGGACCGTGGAATATGCCGCCTGTGACGACGCCATCGCCACGGTCGCAGAAGGTCTTGGATATAAAGATGTTGCGGAACAGTACCGGCGTATGGCGGGGAGCTGGCGCAATCTCTGGCGTGCGGATGTGACGGAGGATGGAGTGAACGGTTTCATCTGGCCCCGGGACGCGTCCGGCGCCTGGCTGGATAGCCTTCCCTTCGGCCATTCCTCCCGGGTGGACGCCCGCTATGTGTATACGCCCACGATGGCCGAAGGCCCCTGGTACACGAAATGGTGGAGCGCCTTCTTCTATGAAGGGTCCAGCTGGGAGTATTCCCTGAGCGTTCCGCACGACGTGCCCGGACTGGTGGCGCAGTGCGGCGGGGCGGAAGCCTTTGACCGGCGCCTGGACCGTTTCTTCGAGGGGGGCTATTACAACGTGGCCAATGAACCTTCCTTCCTGACGCCCTGCCTGTACCACTGGATCGGGAAGCCGGACAAGACCTCGCGCCAGGTACTGCAGATCATCACCGACCACTTCGACGACACTCCCGGCGGCCTCCCCGGGAACGATGATTCCGGGGCCATGTCGGCCTGGCTCGCGTTCCACCAGATGGGGCTGTATCCCGTGGCCGGCACGGACCGGTATGTGGTCCACGCTCCCGTCTTCGCCCGGAGTGAGCTGTCGCTTCCTAATGGGAAGCGGTTCATAATCAAGGCAAAAGGACTATCTCCGGACCGCCTGGCCATCCGGGAGGCCCGGCTCAACGGCCGCCTTCTGGACTCCCTTTTCCTGACGCACGCGGACATTGTCCAGGGCGGGACGCTCGTGCTGACGATGGTGTCAGATCCTCACGTCGGCCTCCGGCCTCCTCAGGATGACAGGACCGCGTCCTCCGAGCCTCCTCAGGATGACAATGCTTTGTCATTCCGAGCCCCGCAGGGGCGAAGGAATCTCTCAGGATCATTCCTCGAGAACCCCGCCTACCGGATGACGTGCTTCCTGCACGGGCAGAAGCGGCGGTTCGACATCGACCTGGTCCCTGCAGGGGATTCCCTGCGGCTGGAGTGGGGCATCGAACGGAACCTCAGGGGCTGGCGGGGCAGTTACACGATGACCCCGGAGGCGCTGGAGGGCGCGTCGATGTTGAGCCTGCGGATGCCGGAGGACGGAAACCGGCTGGTCCTTCCCGAGGACGAAGTCTTCGCCCTCCTGCCCCTCAAGCATTTCCGGTCGCTCCGGGACCGGGGGCGCATGGCGTTCAACGGCACGGAATACCGGCTGCTGGACAGCCTGGAAGTGGCCTGCTCCCGGACGCTGCTGCATGCGCTTGACGTGAACGAGGGCGCGGAAATCTGGGTACTGAACGACGCCCGGAAGCCGCTTGTCTGGCGGATGAAAGACAATCCGCTCGAGGTGGACTGGTCCTTTGAATGGCTGGATCCCGGCTATCTGGCCGTCAAGGCCGATCCGGACCGGGCTGGGGGAACCTATTACGCCTATCCGTATGTTGCCGAGGGTAAAACGCCCCGGCCTGAAGGATATGAGGCTTTCTACCTGAGCCATTACGGCCGCCACGGGTCACGGTATCTGACGCGCGACGACCGTTATTCCCGGCCGTTGGGATTCTATCGTTCCCAGCGGAAGGCGGGAAACCTGACTCCGCTCGGGGAGGATTTCCTCCGCCGGATGGAGACCCTCTGGGCCGAGGTGGAGGGAAAGGGCGGACAGTTATCCGCCATAGGCGCCCGGCAGCACCGGGAGATTGCCGGCAGGATGATGGAGCGTTATCCTTCGCTGTTTACGCCCGGCGCGGTCATCGAGGCGTCCTCCAGCACATCGGGACGTTGCCAGGCCAGCATGAACGCTTTCTGCGACAGCCTGCTGTCGGCCTGTCCCGGCCTTTCGCTTTCCCGCCGGAGCGATGAGGAGACGATGGCCGTGCTGGTGCCGAAGAATCCGGAGATCAATGCCTTGGATGACGATTTTTCGCCCTGGCGTACCTCCGTCTATGCCGATTTCAAGGCCGCACACATCCATCCGCAGCGCCTCCTCCGGTCGCTCCTGAAGGACGCTTCCTGCATCCAGGACCCGGTCGAGGCGGCCTCCGACCTGTATTATCTGGTGACGGGCATCCAGGATATTCCGTCGGCCGTTGATTTCGACGACCTTTTCACGCCGGAGGAGCTCTACGGCGCCCTGCAGTGCGTGGATACGCGGATGTATTATGTCAATGTGGCCGGCACCATCGGCCCGGAAAGTGTCCGTCCGCTTCTGAAGGATTTCCTGGACAAGGCCGATGCCGCCGTTTCCGGTGCGTCTCCGGTCACGGCGACCCTTCGCTTCGGGCACGATTCCATCCTGATCCGGCTTTTGTCCCTGCTGGGCGTGAAGGAGTGTGCGGCGCGCGAAACCGATCTGGACAAATATGCCGACGCCTGGGTAGGCTGGCAGGTCTCGCCCATGGCGGCGAACCTCCAGGTGATCTTCTACCGCGGCCGCGGCGGGGTGAAACTGAAACTCCTGCTGAATGAGCGGGAGACCTCGATTCCGGCCCTCGGAGAGGGGCCGTATTATGATTGGAATACATTCAGGGAATACGCTGAAAGCAAGTTATGAAACGGATTCTGATACTTCTGGCGCTGGCCCTGGCGGCTTGCAGCCGTCCGTCCGACCCGGTCGCCGCCCTGCTCGACCGCATCGACCCGGGTGCCTCCCGGCGCATCGTGACCGAACTCCGGCCGGGTTCGGAGGCCTTTTTCGAAATTGACAGCCGTGGCGGGAAACCCGTCATCCGGGGGGACAGCTATGTCCACATCGCCGTGGGCCTGAGCTGGTATCTGAAATACTGGTGCGGCGTCCATTTGAGCTGGAACGGGATGACGGCAGCCTTGCCGGAGACCCTTCCGCTGCCGTCCGCGCCGGAGCGGCATACCGCCGACCTGGACTTTGTCTATGATTTCAACTACTGTACCTACTCCTATTCCATGGCCTTCTGGGACTGGGACCGCTGGGAGCAGGAACTGGACTGGATGGCCCTGCACGGGGTGGATCTGCCCCTGGCGGCCGTCGGGGATGAGTGCGTCTGGCGGAACTTCCTGCTCCGGCTGGGCTATACGGCCGGGGAAGTGGCGGAGTTGATCCCCGGCCCGGCCTATCTGGCGTGGTTTGAAATGAACAACATCGAAGGCTGGGGCGGACCGCTTCCGGAAGGCTGGTATCCCCATCAGGAAGCGCTCCAGAAGCGGATCCTTGCCCGGATGAAGGAGTGGGGGATGCGTCCCGTCCTGCCCGGTTACTCCGGAATGGTGCCGCACGACGCCGCGGTGCGGCTGGGGCTCGACGCACCCGACCAGGGGCTTTGGAACCAGATCCAGTGCCCCTCCATCCTGAGCCCGACGGATCCGCGTTTTCCGGAAATCGCCGCGCTGTATTATGAGGAACAGGCCAAACTGTTCGGTGTCGCGGACTTCTATTCGATGGACCCGTTCCACGAGAGCAAGAATGCCGGCGGGGTGGATTTCGCCGCGGCGGGACTGGCGGTCTTGCAGGCGATGAAGGCGGCTTCGCCCGAGGCGACCTGGGTGTTGCAGGCCTGGAGCGAGAATCCCCGGGACGAGATGCTGGCCGCCTTACCCCAGGGAGATGTCCTGGTCCTGGACCTCTTCTCCGAATGCCGTCCGAAATGGGGGCAGAAAGAATCCGTCTGGTACAATGAAAAGGGCTTCCAGGGCCACGACTGGCTGTTCTGCCTGCTGCAGAGTTTCGGCGGGCGTGTGGGCCTGCATGGCCGGATGGGAGAACTGGTGGACAACTATGCGCTGGCCCGCTCTACCGCGGACGGCCTGCGCGGCATCGGCTTCACGATGGAGGCCATCGGCGACAATCCGGTGATGTATGAACTGATGTCCGAACTGCCCTGGCGGGATCGCGTTTCTGTCGATGACTGGGTGCAGGAGTATGTGTTTGCGCATTATGGCGTACGGGATGCGGCCCTCGAAGAAGCCTGGCAGCTGCTGGCGGGTTCGATCTATGATGCCCGCCGCCCCAACAACCAGCAGGGGCCTGTCGAGTCGGTCTTCTGCGCCCGGCCGGCCTGGGATGCCTTCCGGGTATATGCCCGCTCGCGGACGGAACCGTATTACGAAGTCCGGGACGTCCGCCGGGCCGCGGCCTTGATGCTTTCCGTGGCGGACCAGTACCGGGGAAACCGTAATTTCGAGTACGATCTGGTGGATGTGGTCCGTCAGGCGGTGGCCGACCGGGGTCGGGAATTGTTGTATGCTAATGAGAGCGAGGCGTTTACGGAGGCTCTATTGGCCCAGGACCGCTTGCTGGGATCCCGTCCGGAGTGGATGCTGGGCGCGTGGATCGGCGATGCATTGGCCTTGGCCGAGGCTGTCGCCCCCGGCGATGCAGCCGTCCGTGCCAACTTTGAACGCAACGCCCGCATGCAGCTCACTACCTGGGGCGACCGTGCCTGCTCCGACGGCGGCAAGCTCCACGACTACGCCTACAAGGAGTGGAACGGTCTCCTGCGTGATTTCTACCTGCCCCGCTGGCAGGCCTTCTTCGAGGCGGAAGCCCGGGAGCCCGGCTCCGGCGCCACCCTGGACTGGTACGCCCTCGAAGAGCCCTGGACCCTCCGGCAGGACCCGTATCCTGCTACCCCGCTTGCCGATCCCATCGACACTGCCAGCGAAGTCTTCGCCGCGGTCTGTGGGGAATAAGCCTCCTGCCGGCCGGAACCGGCGGTGATAACGCGGGTGGGAGGAACCCCGGAAATATCGAATTAAAGTATTATCTTTGCAATTCTGTAACAACGATATGGACCAGGATCAGAAGATCATACAGGAATTCACCTCCGGGGAGTACAAGGAAGGGTTCGTGACGGACGTGGAACAGGATTTTGTTCCCAAGGGCCTGAACGAAGACATCATCCGCACGATTTCCCGCCTGAAGGAGGAACCGGCGTGGCTGCTGGAATTCCGCCTGGACGCCTTCCGGAAATGGCAGGCGATGGAGATGCCCCGATGGGCCCATCTGGACCTTCCGGAAATTGATTTCCAGGATATTATCTACTATGCGGCGCCCAAGAAGGACAAGGACCGCCCCAAGGAGATTGACCCGAAACTGGCGGAGACCTTCGAGAAGCTGGGCATTCCGCTGAAGGAACGGGACGTGCTCGCGGGCGTGGTCGCCGTGGATGCCGTTTTCGACTCCGTATCCGTCACGACGACCTTCCGGAAGACGCTCGCCGAAAAGGGCATCATCTTCTGCTCGTTTTCCGAGGCGGTGAAGGAGCACCCGGACCTGGTGCGCAAGTACCTCGCCACCGTGGTCCCGGCCGGGGACAATTATTTCGCGGCCCTGAACAGCGCCGTGTTCTCCGACGGTTCCTTCTGCTACATCCCCAAGGGGGTGCGCTGCCCGATGGACCTGTCGAGCTATTTCCGGATCAACGCCCGCGGTACCGGCCAGTTTGAGCGCACGCTCATCGTGGCCGACGAGGGTTCCTATGTGAGCTATATGGAAGGCTGCACCGCCCCGATGCGCGATGAGCAGCAGCTCCATGCCGCCGTCGTGGAAATCATCGTCGAGAAGGATGCCGATGTCAAGTACTCCACCGTCCAGAACTGGTATCCGGGCGACGCCGAGGGCCGGGGCGGCATCCTGAACCTCGTGACCAAGCGCGGCATCTGCAAGGGGAGCGGGGCCCATCTGAGCTGGACCCAGGTGGAAACGGGTTCCGCCGTCACCTGGAAGTACCCCTCGACCATCCTGAAGGGCGACAACACCGCCTCCGAGTTCTATTCGGTGGCCGTCACGAACAATTGCCAGCAGGCCGATACGGGGACGAAAATGGTCCATATCGGCCGGAACACCAAGAGCCGCATCGTGTCCAAGGGTATCTCCGCGGGCCGCAGCCAGAACAGCTACCGCGGCCTGGTCCGGATGAACGCCGGGGCGCAGAACGCCCGCAACTACTCCCAGTGCGACAGCCTCCTGATCGGCTCGAAATGCGGGGCCCATACCTTCCCGGTCATCCGCTCCGACAACCCTACGGCCGTCGTCGAACACGAGGCCACGACCTCGAAAATCAGTGAGGACCAGCTGTTTTACTGCAACCAGCGGGGCATCGGCCCCGAGGAGGCGGTGGGTCTCATCGTGAACGGGTATGCCCGGGAGGTCCTCTCCCGCCTGCCCATGGAATTTGCCGTGGAGGCACAGAAATTATTGCAAGTATCCCTGGAAGGATCGGTTGGATGATGGATTGGATCAATCTCGTTTTGTTTGAGCTCGGCGGAAAGCCGGTGCTGCTGGTGGACCTCATCAGCTCGGTTTTGGGCCTGACCTGCGTGTTCCTCGCGGGCCGGAACTCGAAGTATAACTTCTGGGTGGGCTACCTGTACACGGCCGCCCTGTTCTTCCTGTTCTGGAACAGGAACCTGTACGCGAACCTGCTGCTGCAGCCCATCTCCCTGGCCATCAACGTGCTGGGGCACTGGCGCTGGACGCACCCGAAGGAGGCCGAACGTTCCTCCGAGGATGCGAACAAGCTGAAAGTGAGCATGCTCAGCTGGAAGGAGCGCGGCTTTGTCATCGGCGCGATCTTCATCATCGCCCTGGCCTGGGGCTGGGCGATGGATTCGCTGTTCCCCAAGGACCCGCACCCTTACCTGGACTGCTGCGTAACGGTGCTCATCCTCACGGCCCAGCTCCTGTCGGCCCTCAAGAAGTGGGACTGCTGGATTGCCTGGCTGGTGGTGAACGTGACGCAGATCATCCTGCACGTCAGCGTGGGGAACGTGTTCATGCCCATCGTCTGCGGCCTGTACCTGGTGAATGGCCTCTGGTCGCTGTATTCCTGGATGAAATTGTATAAGAAAAATGGATAATTTACTGGAAATAAAGAACCTGCACGCCCGGATCGGGGACAGGGAGATCCTGAAGGGGATTGACCTCACCATCGGCCGGGGCGAGATCCACGCCGTGATGGGCCCGAACGGGGCGGGAAAATCCACCCTGAACGCCGTCCTCACCGGCCGTGCGGATTATGAGGTGACGGAAGGGACCATCGTCTATGACGGGAAAGACCTGCTGTCGATGTCGCCCGAGGAGCGCAGTTGGGCGGGTATCTTCCTGAGCTTCCAGTATCCGGTGGAGATCCCCGGCGTGACCATCACCGCCTTCATGAAGGCCGCCGTCCAGGCGCGCCGGAAGGCGCAGGGCCTCCCGGAGATGAAGACCCCCGAGTTCCTGAAGCTCCTGAAAGAGAAGATGGCCTTCGTCCAGATGAAGCCCGAATTCGCCAAGCGCGAGGTCAATGTGGGCTTCTCCGGCGGTGAGAAAAAGCGCAACGAGATCTTCCAGATGGCCCTGCTGGACCCGACCCTGTCCATCCTGGACGAGACCGATTCCGGCCTGGACGTGGACGCCCTCAAGATCGTGGCCGACGGGGTCAATGCCCTCCGCTCCCCGGAGAAATCGGCCATCATCATCACGCATTACCAGAAACTGCTCGAATACGTGCAGCCCGACGTCGTGCACGTCCTCAAGGACGGCCGTATCGTCTGCACCGGTGGCCGCGAGGTCATTGATGCGATCGAGCAAAAGGGATTCGACCAGTTCTGATGGGACACGGGAATTACATAGATCCGTTTGAGATTTCTCCACGCGCTTCGCTTGGTCGAAATGACAAAGAAGGTGGTCTTGGTCGAAATGACAGTTCTCCTGTCATTTCGAGCGGAGCCGAAGGCGGAGTCGAGAAATCTTACTTCGTAGGGGCCGGGGAGAAACTGTCCCTGACCTTCGTCGTCCTTCCCGGGGAGTCCCGGGACATCGACGTGGCCATCGACCTCGTCGGCGAGGGGGCGGAGGTGGACCTGAAAGGGCTGTACCTCTGCGGCGGGGACGAGCGGGTGACCTTCCGCATCCTGATGCACCACCGGGTGCCGGGCTGCGTGTCGCGCCAGTTGTTCAACGGCATCGCCGGGGGCTCGGCCCGGGTCTCTTTCGAAGGCCGCATCATCGTGGCCCCGGACGCCCAGAAGACGGAGGCGTTCCAGGAGAACCACAACATCCTCCTGTCGGAGCAGGCCCACGTGGAGACCACGCCCCAGCTGGAAATCTATGCCGATGACGTGAAGTGCTCCCACGGGGCCACCATCGGCCGCCTGGATGAGGAGGCCCTGTTCTATATGCGCACCCGCGGTATCCCGGAGGACGAGGCCAAGGTCCTCCAGATGCTGTCGTTCCTGGCTCCGGTGACTCCCGAAGCCGATCGCGAACGCGTGGAAAAGGCGGTCATTCAATTGGTTTAAAGCGTGAAAACACGGATTTGGTCCCTGATCTGCCTGATGCTGCTCTTTGCTTGCAGCAAGGAGGCGCCTGTTCCGGAGCCGGAAACGGTATCGCCGCCGGTGCATACCCTGGTGGCCGGCTTTGAAACGGCCGATCCGGGGACCCGGTCCCGCCTGTCGTTCGGCGACGGGGCCGCCAAGGTTCTTTGGACGGCGGGGGACTCCTTCAAGATGATCCGGATGACGGAAGGCGGCTATACGTCCGCGACGTATTCGACGCAGGATGACGGGACTGAAACGGCGACGTTCACGAGCAGCAAGACACTCGCTGACAGCGACACATACACCAGCGGTTACCCGGCCGACATCTATCGGGTGGGGCGCAAAGGGGAGACGGGATGTTATCTCATCACGCCGGTTCCTTCGGAGCAGGAGGCCGTTCCGGGTGGCATTGCGGAAGGGCTCAATCGGGCCGCCGCCATTTCGGACCGTCAAGATGCTGACCTTCATTTCCATAACATGCTCTCCATCATTCGTTTCCGATTGGAAGGGGCGAGCGTGGGGAATCTGGCCTCGGTGACTTTACACGCCGGGACGACCGTGGCGGGAGAAGCGACCGTCTATTTCGAGGGCGGGAATCCGGTCATCGACTTTTCCAAGAAATGGTCGAACGAGACCATCGCCCGTTCCTCTTCCATCTCCCTTTCCGGTACTTTCGAGCCGGGGAAGGATTACTGTATGGCCCTGGTCCCCGTTTCGATGCCCGCCGGTTTCGACCTGGTTTTCCGGGACAAGGGCGGAAACGAACTTTTCCGGCATTCTTCCAAGGCGCTGACCCTCACGCGTTCCCGGATTACCGACTTCGGGACCATCCGGCTCCCGGACAACTGGAACGAGGATGATCCGGCACTCGTCGAATACATGAAGCAGACGAAAGGCAACCGGAAGAACGTCATCGCCGTCCTGGCGGAGGGCTATACCGAAAGTGAACTTGACCTGTTCGAGCAGCGCGCGAAGCGCGGCATGGATTTCCTGTTCAGCGTGGAACCCTATCGGTCTTATAAAGACTATTTCACCGTGTACCTCTTCCGGGTGGCTTCCAACGAATCCGGGGCCGGTGTCACGGACGGGGACGGAAACCTCATCGAAGAGCGGGATACCTATTTCAAGGCGTCCTGGGCGGCGGATTCTTACAGTGACATGAAGGCGGATGTGTCCAGGATACAGGCGTATCTGAAGGTGCACATCCCGGAAGTCAGGTCCGGCAACCTGACCTACCAGGATGTGCCGGTGATTCTCCTGATCAACGATACCCGATATGGCGGAATCTGCCATATCTACAGCCAGGGCTGGAGTTACGCGATGGTCCCATACCAGCATGACGGCAGGACGATGCGCTGGGCTTTCCCCACGTACCAGCCTGTGAATGATCGGGATGATTCGGAAGGGTACCGGTTAACGACGGCGGAAGAGCTGGACGAATTGGGACGCAACACGGGGGATTGGAGATACTCCCTCCTTCATGAATTCGGGGGACACGGTTACGGCCGCCTGTCTGACGAGTATTGGGGCACGACGACCAAATATACGGAGCCTGGGGCCATTGTCGGTCACAGTTATGAGGTACCCCTGGGACTGAATGTTTCCGGATTCTACGACGAGGTCCCTTGGCAGGAGGACCTGCTGGACCACCTGGACGAGTGGATCGCCCGGAATCCGGATTATTCCCGCATCGGTATCTGGCATGGTGCCCTGACCTCCCTCTATTACCGCTGGCGCTCGGAAAAGGTGAGTTGCATGATGGACAACCGCGCCTATTTCTCCACCTGGCAGCGGATCCTGATTGTCCGGAAGATTCTGTCGAAGGCAGGGGAAACGTTTGATATGCAGTCCTTTATTGAGAAGGATGTCACCCTGGATCCGATCCGCCCCGCCGGAGAGTCCCTGGATGGACCGGCTGTCCGCCGTGCCCGGAGCGAGGCGATGATGGCTCCTGAAATGCCCATGCTTCCGCCTCCCGTCATCCACGAGGAAGAGGAGTAAATAATCCAAATTATCACTATCTTTGCAGTATGCGTGTCCGGACCGTCATCCGCCTGTCCCTGGCTGCCGCCCTGCTGATGGCGGCAGCGTGCGGCCGGCGTGGCGACCTGGACCATTCGACCCGCCAGCTGCTGCATGAACTGGACGGGTATGTGGATGCTCGGGAAGTGTATGTGGGTCGCAAACTGGACCAGATGGATGCGCTCCGCAAGCTCTGCCGTTCGGCGGAGGATCCGGAACGCCGGTACGACCTGGAAATGACGATGGCCGACGAGTACTTCGCCTTCAGTTTCGACTCGACACAGGCCTACCTGAAGCATTGCCAGGACCTGGCCCTGGCGCTGAAGGACCCGGAGCGGTACAATCGCGCCTCCATCCAGCTGGGCCACCTGTATGCCAAAGCGGGCAGCTATCTGGAAGCCAGTAATTTACTATATGGACAAATCGACACCAGCAGCCTGTCGGACGCGCTCCTGACGGAATACCTGTACGACCTGTATGATTTCAGCATGGACCTGGCGGGGAATTCCGGTATGGTGGAGCGCCTGTCCATTCCGCCGGCCGCCTCTTTCCGGCAGCGGCTCCTGGAGCGGCTGCCGCGGGACAGCGAACGGTGGCGCACCCTGCTCCGGGACCAGTACACGGCGGACAACCGCCTGGCATCGGCCGACAGCGTGGCGCACCTGCTGCTCGCGGGTACGAATCCGCAGGAGCACCCTTACGCCATCTACGCCTTCCATCTGTCCGACATCGCCGAACGGGACGGCCGCCAGGCCGACCGGATGGCCTGGCTGATCCGCTCCGCGGAATGCGACCTGATCAATGCCGTCCGGGACTACGCCTCCCTGACCATGGTGGCCCAGTACATCGTGTCCTCCGATGTGGACCGGTCTTTCCGGTATCTCCGCGTCGCCCAGGAAGATGCCCTGGCCTATAACGCCAAGCTCCGGCCGTGGCAGATTTCCCGCTTCCTGATGGAGGTGGAGGATGCCTATACCGCCCGGCAGGCCAGTTCCCGCATGTTCTCGATGGTGGCCTCCATCCTGCTGGCGATCCTGGCCCTGGCCCTTTCCATCATCACCTGGGTCCTGGTTTCCCGGTCCCGGAAACTTTCCCGGGTGCGGGAGCAGTTGGAGAGCAGCAACGCCCTCCTAGCCGGTGCCAATGAGGAACTCAACGAACTGAACCGCCAGATTTCCAAGGCCGACAAGGTGAAGGAAGGCTATATCATCGACTTCCTGCAGGGGCTTTCCGAGCAGGTGGCCCAGCAGCGGTCGGAGGACAACCGCTTCCGGAACCTGCTGAAGCAGGGCAAGTCGGACCAGCTGTTCAAGGAGCTGGCCATTTCCGAACGCTCGGAGCGGGCCCTGACGGAATTCTACCGGAAATTCGACGAGACCTTCCTGGCCCTGTATCCGGATTTCGTGGAGCAGTTCAACGCCCTCCTCAAGCCGGAGGCGCGGATGGATCCGCCCAAGGGACGGCTGACGACGGAACTCCGGATTTTCGCCCTGATCCGCCTCGGCGTGGACGATTCCAAGAAGATCGCGGCGATGCTGGATTATTCCGTCAGTACCATATATAACTATAAGGTCTCCATCAAGAATGCGGCCCTCGGGGACCGCGACAAGTTCGAGGAACAGGTCAAAAAGATCGGAAAGTAGTAGAAAACGGACTATCCCGCCACTACTTTTTTTGCCTTTTAAAAACTTTTAATAAGCTATCTTTCAGAAAGATAGCTACTACTTTCCAATACTATTATTTCATTATTCGCGCGAGATATATGTCTCGCGTTTAATTTTGCACCAGACCTTGTGTCGGAACATCACTCATTTAACAATAACCAACGCAAACCAAACCAATCGCGTATGAAAAAAATTGCTTCCCTGATCCTTGCATTAGGATTGAGCCTGGCAGCATTTGCGCAGAACGTCACCGTATCGGGTGTCGTCCTGGACGATGCGCGCCAGCCGATTGTCGGCGCCTTTGTCGTTGAGCAGGGGACCAGCAACGGGACCGTGACCGGTGTGGACGGAGACTTCTCCCTCCGCGTGCCGGGCGGCGCCGTCCTGGAAATCTCCTGTATCGGCTATGTGACCCAGACCGTCCCGGCTGCGGCGGACCGTCCGCTGGAGATCATCCTCCAGGAGGACGCCGAAATGCTGGAAGAGACCGTGGTCATCGGCTATGGCGTCCAGAAAAAATCCGTGGTGACGGCCTCCATCTCCTCGGTAACCGCCGATGACCTGAAGGTCCAGTCCCAGACCCGTGTGGACAACATGCTCCAGGGTATGACCTCCGGTGTCCAGGTGACCCAGAACTCCGGCGCCCCAGGCGCCAGCTCCACGGTGATCGTCCGCGGTGTCGGCTCCATTAACCACGCGTCCCCGCTGTATATCGTGGACGGGATGCCGGCCGGCAGCATCGACTACATCAATCCGAACGACATCGAGCGTATCGACGTCCTGAAGGATGCCGCCTCGGCGGCCGTTTACGGCGCCCGTGCGGCGGACGGCGTGGTCCTCGTGACCACCAAGTCCGGTTCGGAGGGGAAGACGGTGGTCAATTACGACTTCTCTTACGGCCTCCAGAACCCTTGGCGCAAGCCCTCCGTGCTCAATGCCACGGAATATGCCATCATGATGAACGAGGGTATGCTCAATGCGGGCAGCGCCCCCATCTACGACGATCCGTACTCCCTGGGAGAGGGAACCGACTGGGTGGGCGCCATCTTTGACAAGAACGCCCCCATCGTCAAGCACGACATCAGCCTCTCCGGCGGCAACAGCCGGGTCAATTACAGCGTGTCCGGCGGTTATCTTTCCACGAAGGGTACCATCGGCGGCCGCTTCGACCAGTCCTACTACGACAGAATGACCCTGCGTGAGAACGTCGGCATCACCGTGTTCGACCGTTCGGCCTCCCGCAACTGGCTCAACAAGCTCACCTTCAGCAACCAGGTTTCCTTCGCCCACATCAAGTCCGCCGGCATCTCGGCCAACTCCGAGTACGGTTCCCCGCTGGGCTCCGCCCTGGGTATGTCCCCGCTGGATCCCATCTATGCCGACGCCGCCGAGGAAGCCCGCTACCAGGCGCTCTATCCGGCCGGTTACCCGTATATCATCCGCAACAGCGAGGGCGTGGCTTACTTCATCGCCGACGGCGGTACCTATAACGAGCAGGCCAACCCGATCGCCATGCTGGACCGTCCGCACGGCTATTCCAGCACCGACAAGATCGTCGGCGGCCTCACGACCGAACTCCAGCTCATCGACGGCCTGAAGTTCCGCAACGCCGTCACCCTGGACCTCTCCTATGTCTATGGGCACAGCTACACCACTCAGTATTTTCTGACCTCCAAGAACTACAGCCTGGATACGGTCACGGAGAGCACGGTGTACGACAAGAACGGGAACGCCTCGACCGTGTCGAAGACCAACTACGGTTCCTCCGCTTCCCAGACCATGAACCGCTACTACAGCTACCAGGTGGAAAACACCCTGACCTATGACAAGGTGTTCGGCAAGCACACCCTGAACGTGGTGCTCGGCCAGTCCGCCTACATGTCCTCTTCTTCCTATGTGGGTGCGTCCTCCCTGGGCCTCCAGTATCCCGACGACCCCTGGAAGATCAGCGTGGACAACACCCTCGGCCAGCAGAGCGACGGCGACCGCAACGGCTGGGGCCGCTGGAATTCCATCCCTTACAGCATCCTCTCCTATTTCGGCCGTGTCTCCTACAACTATGATGAGCGCTTCCTCGCGCAGGCTACGGTCCGCCGGGACGCCTCCTCCCACTTCGGCCCCAACAACAAGTGGGGTACCTTCCCGTCCGCATCCCTGGGCTGGAACATCAAGAACGAGGAGTTCCTCAAGTACAACACCGTCGTTTCCATGGCCAAGCTCCGCGCTTCCTGGGGTATCAACGGTAAGGACAACCTGGGCGACTTCCTGTATGCCGTGTACGCCCAGTCCGGCAACAACTACGTCTTCGGCAGCGGCGCCAACGGCACCGAGAGCATCAACATCGGCGTGAAGGCCTCCGGCCTCGCGAACCCGAACGCCAAGTGGGAGCAGTCCATCCAGACCGACTTCGGTGTGGACCTGGGCCTGTGGGGCAACCAGTTCACCGCGACCGTCGATTACTACATCAAGGATGCCTCCGGCATGCTGATGGAGATGCAGGTCCCCACCTATGCGGGCGACTCCGCCCCGACCGGTAACGTGGGTACGATGCGCAACACCGGCGTCGAGATCGACCTCGGCTACCGCGGCGCCATCGGCGACTTCAACTACGGCGTGAAGGCCAATGCTTCCTACAACGTGAACAAGCTCACCAAGCTGGCCGACGACGCTTCCTACATCACCACCTCCAGCCACAAGATCGGCACCCTGACCCGCGGTGAAGTGGGCGAAGTGTTCCCGTACTTCTGGGGTTGGAAGACCGACGGCGTGTTCCAGAACTGGGACGAGGTCCGTTCCTATGTGAACAGCGAGGGCAAGCTGATCCAGCCCAACGCACAGCCCGGCGATTTCCGCTGGAAGGACATCAACGGTGACGGCACCATCAACGACAGCGACCGCACCAAGCTGGGCAAGGGCATTCCGGACTGGACCTTCGGCCTCACGCTCACCATGGATTGGAAGGGCTTCGACTTCAGCATGCTCCTCCAGGGCCAGCTGGGCGCCCAGGCGCTCAATGTCACCCGCCGTACCGACCTCTATTACATCAACCTCCCGAAGTCCATCCTCAACCGCTGGACCGGCGAAGGTTCCACCAACAAGTACCCCCGGTTCGCGTTTGATTCGGCCAACGAGAACTACCGCGTCTCCGACTACTGGATGGAAGACGCCTCGTTCCTGCGCGCCCGCAATATCCAGCTGGGTTACACCCTGCCCCAGAATCTCACCCAGAAGGCTTTCATCTCCCGCCTGAGACTGTTCGCACAGGTTGAGAACGCCTTTACGCTCACCAAGTACACCGGTTGCGATCCGGAAGTGTCCAGCGGCTTCAAGGAAGTGGGCGTGGACCGCGGTGTCTATCCCCAGAACAGGACCGTCACCTTTGGTGTCAATGTAACCTTCTAATCAGACAACGGACATGAAAAAGATAGTTTTTGCACTCAGTGCCCTTGCCGTCCTCCTGACTGCCTGCTCCAAGGATTTCATCAATCCCCGGCACAACAGTTCGGAACCGCTGGACGAGTACTTCAATACGCCGGAACGCCTGTTCCAGTGCCTGGTGGCCGCTTACGACCCCCTGGAGTGGTACGACTATGCGTTCGGCCAGTATGACAACCTGCACCTCATCTTCGACGTGATGGGTGACGACGTGTATGCCGGCGGCTCCAACGAGGGCGACCAGCCCATCATCGTGAAGACGCACTACTACACGGCCACGCCCACCGACGTGCCCAACCAGATGTGGACGGTGAACTATTCCGGTATCAACCGTGCCGCCACCCTCATCAAGTACATCGATGGCGCCGACGGCGTGAGCGAGGAGACCAAGAAGCTCTATGTGGCCGAGGCCAAGGTCCTGATGGCCTATTACTACAACATGCTGTGGAAGCTCTGGGGCAACGTTCCCTACTGGGAGGAGCTCCTGGAGGCCCCGTACATCGCCCCGCAGCTGAACCACGACGAGGTTTATGCCAGCTTCATCAAGCTCATCGAGGACGCCATCGCCCTCAACGTCCTTCCCATGAAGGCGGCGGTGGGCAGTGAAGGCCGCGTGACCAAGGCCATGGCCTACATGCTGTACACCGAGGCCGTCCTGTACCAGAACGACCAGACCCGCTACCAGACCGCCCTGAACTACATGAAGGAGATCATCGGCAGCGGCCAGTATTCCCTGGTGGCCGATTTCGCCGGCATCTGGGAAGAGAGCGGCGAGTGGTGCTCCGAATCCATCTGGGAGATCAACTACATTTCCGAAGGCGGTATCCGCGACTGGGGCAACTCCATCGCCACCGGCGGCCAGGTGAACTCCATCCTCACCGGCATCCCCGCCCCGAAGAACGTGCCCGACTACCACGAAGGCTGGGGCTTCGGCACCATCGCCCGGTCGGCCTATGACATGTATGACAATGACGACATCCGCAAGGACGGCGGTATCCTGAACTTCGAGAAGTATGCTGCAGAGCATCCCGGTGCGGAATACACCCCGCGCTGGCAGGATACGGGCCTGTGGAACCGCAAGTACATCGCCCGCGAAGGCGGCAACCACGGTTACAAGGCTTCCGACAATGTCAACTACTGCAACAACGAGCGCATCTACCGCTATGCCGAGACCCTGCTGAACGCCGCCGAACTCTCCGTCCTCCTGGGACAGGACGGCAGCGCCTACCTCAAGCAGGTGCGCGACCGTGCGAACTGCCACGACACCGGCGTCTCCCGCGAGGACATCATCCAGGAGCGTCACAAGGAGTTCGTGGGCGAGGGCAAGCGTTACTGGGACCTGGTCCGCAGCGGCCTGGCGGCGTCCGTCCTCAAGGCGGCCAACCACGATTACCGCCAGAACGACTGGACCGAGAACAAGAAGTACTGGCCCATCCCGCAGGGCGAGATCGACAAGGATCCGAACCTCCAGCAGAACAACTATTAATACCAGGCGATCATGAAAACAATCTGGCAATCTATCGCAATCGCGGTCCTGGCCGTATCGGCCGCCGCTTGCACTCCTGAATATCCGGCCGTGAACTCCGCCGGTCTGCCGCAGGCCTCCGGCCTCGACGTGACCATCTCGGTGGACCAGGCGACCAACTACGTCACCTTTGTGATGAACAACAAGGAGGTGGTTCCCGTGTGGATTTTCGGTGACCAGAAAATTGACGGAAAGGCCTCCAAGCGCTACGCCTATACCGAAAACGGCGTTTCCCTCCGTTTCCGCGACGCGGGCGAGTACTCTGTGGAGGTGAAGGCCTACAACGTGAACGGCCTCTCCCAGGGCTCCCTGGTGAAGACCTTCACCCTGGAGAACACCTACCGCGACCCGTTCGATCCGTCCCCGTATGTCAAGGCCGTCTCCGGCGGCGCTTCCCAGGACTGGGTGTGGAACAGCACCGAGAACGGTCACTTCGGCTGCGGCCCCGTGGGCAATCCCCTAGGCTGGTGGTCCTGTGAGGCCAATGGCAAGAAAGGCTTCCTGTATGACGACGTGATGACCTTCGACGCCGACGGCAACTATACGTTCAAGCCCGGCGACGGCCAGGCCTATGCCAACACCGGTTCCGAGTATATGCCGGAATTCAACACCGGCGAGGACTACCTGTTCCCGGCGGAGGAGAAGACGACCAAGTACACCTTCGAGAACAACTGGAACGACGCCGGTATCGAGGAGATCTTCCTGACGCTGGAGAGCGGCAGCATCCTTTCCTATGTGCCGCACAAGAGTGCCGTGTCCGAGCCCCGCTTCCAGGTCCTGGAGACCAAGACCGCCGATATGAAGAAGAAGCTCAAGCTGATGTCCACGGTCTATACCCCGAACAACACCGACGGTATCTCCTGGTACTACGAGTTCGTCCCGAAGGGTTCCAACCCTGACGCGGCGGATCCGCTCTTCGGCCTGGACAGCAAGGTCTGGGTCCTGGACAACGAGAGCGCCGGCTATATGGGCTGCGGCCCCGACTTCGGCAACTCCGCCGGCTGGTGGAGCGCCAATCCGCACGAGAAGGATAACTTCGGCGTGGTGGATGACGAGCTCACCTTCTATGCCAACGGCAAGTACGTGTTCAACCCCGGCGAGGGCGGCATGGTGTACTGCAACTGGGAGTCCGGCTGGCGTCCTGAGGGATACTATTCCGGCGACGGCAGCACCGATTACGATGCTCCGGCCGAGCTGATGGAATCCACCTATGTCCTGGGTTCCGACGCCATCGGCGACTACATTGAACTTCCGGCTGGCGTGCTGTACGGATACATCCCGAAGCCGCAGGTTCTGACAGAGGTGAACCGCCTGTATATCAAGGAACTGACTGCGAACAAGCTGCACGTGGTGGCCAACTTCGACGGCATCTCCTGGCAGTTTATCTACCGTCCGAGGGACGGACAGGTGACGCCGGAACCCACGCCGGAGGTGAAGCCACTGGATCCGACCCGTTACGACCTGGACGGCGCTACCAACCTCTGGAAGGCCGCTGCCGGTATGGACGTGGAGACCTGGTACTCCGCAGGCGACTGGTCCGGAGGCATCACCCCGGACTATGAGATCACCGCCGGCAACGGCATCAAGGTGACCATTCCGGACGGTGTCGGCGGCAGCGAGTGGATGGGTCAGACCAAGCTCAAGAGCGGCATTGCGACCGCTGCGGGCAAGAGCTACGACTTCAGCGTCACTCTCCTGGCCGATGAGGATATGACCGTGACCATCAAGCTCACGAACGAGCCCGAGGAATCCGATGACATCCATTCCTTCTTCTATGACGGCCAGGTGAAGCTCACCGCCGGTGAACCGCTGGTGTACCGGAAGGCCAATCTGACGCAGGCCGTGCCCGGCGACAATGTGATGCTGATCTTCGACTTCGGCCGCAGCCCGGTCGGGTCCGCCATCGAGGCGAAGGACATCATCTTCCAGGAGCACCAGGAAGGCAATCTCTGGGCCGGTGCCAACATCGACGTGGAGACCTGGTACTCCGCAGGCGACTGGTCCGGCGGTATTGTCCCGGACTATGAAGTCACCGCCGGCAAGGGCATCAAGGTGACCATTCCGGAAGGCGTCGGCGGCAGCGAGTGGATGGGCCAGACCAAGGTCAAGACCGGTATCGCCACCTCCAGCGAGAAGACCTACGGTTTCAGCGTGAAGCTGACGGCCGATGAGGATATGACCGTGACCATCAAGCTCACGAACGAACCCGAGGAGTCCGATGACATCCATTCGTTCTTCTACGACGGCCAGGTGAAGTTGACGGCGGGAGAAACCCTCCTCTATGTGAAGGAAGGCCTCAAGCAGGCGGTGTCCGGTGACAATGTGATGCTGATCTTCGACTTCGGCCGCAGCCCGGTCGGGTCCGTGATCGAAGCCTCCGATATCATCCTGATTGAACAGTGAGTATGAATGGTTGGTGTGCAACGAAAGGGTTGCTGCTGCTTCTGGCAGCAACCCTTTTAACCCATTCCTGCGACGGGAAGCCCAAGGACGACCCGGTGAAGGAGACGCCCAGCCTGTCCGTGGCACCGGCCTCCCTCAGCGCCTCCTATGACGCCGGGACGCAGGTGGTCACCGTGACGGCCAACTGCGACTGGGGCGTTTCGGTGGCCGACAAGGAGTGGTGCTCCGTCTCGCCTTCCGGCGGGATCAAGGGTACTTCTTCCGTGAAGGTGACGCTTGCGGCCAACCGGACCGGCGAAGTGCGGGAGACCGCCCTGACCTTCCGGTACGGATCGGAGACCCTGACCGTCCCCGTCCGGCAGGACCTCAACGAAGAGGACCTGCCCAAGCCCGCCCCGCCGATGGTGATCCCGGAGGGGTACGAGCTGGACTGGTACGAGGAGTTCGATACGGACGGGAAGCCTTCCACGACGGACTGGTGGTATGAGACCGGAGGCGGCGGCTGGGGCAACAACGAGGACCAGATCTATGTGGCCGGCTCCAAGGACGGGACCGACCTGGCCTTCATCTCCGACGGAACCCTGAAGATCCAGGCCCGGCGGATCGGCGGCACGGTGTATTCCATCCGGATGAACACCCGCCGTTC
>Ga0265298_10003471_pt1 | contig 20796 bp, 17 predicted proteins | sample AusTroGonzalo_MG_3_FD_193486 | JGI IMG/M metagenome (GOLD analysis project Ga0265298, IMG submission 193486) | Bovine rumen microbial communities from tropical cattle in Woodstock, Queensland, Australia - Gonzalo_01 | ecosystem: Host-associated > Mammals > Digestive system > Stomach > Rumen ... | reverse complement strand
CGATGCCGAACAGGTCGACAACCACACCGCCCTTGATACGCTTGGTGAGCGTACCGCGCACGACTTCGTTGTTTTCGAAAGCGGCGTGGATGCGGTCCCACACGCGCACGAAGTCGGCCTTCTGCTTGGAGAGGATGAGACGTCCGTCTTCATCTTCCAGCTTTTCGACAAACACTTCGATTTCGGAACCGATTTCGAGGGAGTCCGTGTCCTTGAATTCAGCACGGTCAATGACACCTTCGGACTTGTAGTTCACGTCGATGAGGACTTCCTGATCGTTCACCTGGCTAATCTTGCCGGTGACCAGCTTGCCCTGTTCCAGGCAATCCATACCGGCATAGATGTCGGCGTTGGCCTTGCGGAAGTCGGGGCTGCATTCGCCTTGGGCGGCGAGGATTTCAGCGAGATCTTCTTGAGTTCCGAATTTGAGATTTTGAGACATATTGTTTTATTGGGTTGCGGTTCAAAAAATTCAGGCTACGCCACTACACCTACGCAGTCGAGAATCTTTTGCACCTGTTGTTGGATTGAGATGTGTGTAGTGTCAATTTCTATAGCGTCTTCCGCCTTCTTGAGGGGAGCATTGGCGCGGGAAGAATCCAGACGGTCCCGTTCCACCAGGTTGTTCAGGACCTCTTCCAGGGTAACTTTTTCGCCTTTTTCAAGGAGTTCCTTGTAGCGGCGTTCGGCGCGGACCTCTACGTCCGTCACCATGAAAAACTTGTACTTGGCGTCGGGGAACACCACCGTACCGATGTCCCGGCCATCCAGAATGCAGCTCTGCTTTTTGCCGATTTCGCGCTGCTGTTCCGTCAGGGCGGCCCGGACCGAGGGCAAGGCACAATAAAAACTCACGTTGCTGGACACCTTCATGCCCCGGATTTCACTTTCACGGGAAACCCCGTTAATCAGCACGTGATTTTCGGAGTCGAACCCCAGGGTCAGGTTCTTGAGCAAATCGTCCATAGCGGGGCCTTCCTCGGGCGGCAGTCCCTTTTCAAGGGCCGCCAGCGTCACCGCGCGGTACATGGCACCCGTATCCAGGTAGGTAATACCCAGGGTCTTGGCCACAATCTTTGCCGTGGTGCTTTTGCCGGTACCCGAACCGCCGTCCAGGGCTATAACGAATTTCTCGCCCGCTTTAGTCATAAGTGGGCGACAAGATAGAAAAAAACGAGGGTATCATCTACCACACGTCATAGAAATAGTGGTATTCCACCCCTGTGAAGGTGTCGGCATAAACCGCTTCGGCCCCGGAATCGTAGACCGTCAGGACATAATTGCCGTCCAGATTGAACTGGTAGTAGAACTCCCCGTACTGGGGGTCGAAATCATAAGCGTATTCGCCTTCCCAAAAATCGAAGGGACCCACGCCGTCGTAATAGACCCTGGCATCCCCGTTCCAGTTCACGGTCACGGATACATCCAGAGGCCTAGACAGGGAATAGGACTCCCCGCACATGTAGGTATTCCCCACCCAAGAGCAGTCCTGTCCATAATAGTAGTGGAAACGCCAACGGGCCTGGTCCCGGTAGTCCGGACCATCGGTTCCCCAATCCCCGCAACCGGCAAGGAACAGGGCCATCACTAGCAAAAAAAGCAATCGACGCATCTGGTCTCTCTATAAAAATCCCCCGACCAAGGTCGAGGGGCTTTCACGAATTAATTTGTTAGCAATTAGTCGGATTCGTAGTCGCCGTGGAGTTCTTCTTCCGCCGCCTCGGTATTTTCATCTTCGAACTTCTCGGGAGCCTGCAGGTCACGAGTGCTGCCGTACTTACGCTTTTCCTCGTCGGTCAGCTTGTTGGAATAGACAATGTCTTCCTGTTCCTTCTTGGACTCTTCTTCTTCCTGCTTCATCACGCGCTGGCCTTCTTCCAGACGGCGGCGGATGTGTTCCTTTTCCATTTCTTCCAGGTTGGAGCCCACCTTGGCCTGTTCTTCGGACATCTTGTAACGTTCGTTGGCGTCATCCATAGCGTCCTTGATACCAATCAGACGGCCCTTGAAGTCCACCTTGAGGCCTGCCTTACGGAGGGTAGACAGGGGCAGGCGGCGGGCAGCAATCTTGTATTCTTCCTTGAATTCGTCACCGTCGCTAATCTCGCTGGCTTCGTCAGCAGTCACATAATCCAAAGCTTCTGCCCAACGGGAGCTCTGCACACAAGAGGTGAAACCCACCAAGGCGTTGTCAATTGCCTCTGGGTCGCTGGAACCCGAGCCGGCACAACCGGCAATTACCATTGCAACAAAAGATATACCCATCAAAAGTTTTTTCATAGGATTTTCCTCCGAAAAAATTATCCCTATCAAATATACACTTTTTTTTCAAATGAGGTCATTTTAGGGCTTAAATTTCTATTTTTTCGCCTATTATGAGCGAAAATGCGGACATTTACCGAATTTCTACCCCCGATAACCGGGAAATCATCCTGGTAGGCACCGCCCACATTTCCCAAGTTTCCAAGGAACTGGTCCGGGAGACCATAGAGGCAGAAAAGCCCGACACCGTTTGCGTGGAACTGGATGCCGGCCGCATGCAGTCCCTCAAAGACCCGGACCGCTGGAAAAAGACGGACCTGAAGGAAGTCATCAAGAAGAAGCAGCTGGCCACCCTGATTGCAAACCTTGTGCTGGGGTCCTACCAGAAGCGTATGGGGAAGCAGACCGGGGTCAAGCCCGGTGCCGAGCTCAAGGAAGCGGTAGACGTCTCTGAAAATGCCAACATTCCCATAGTCCTGGCCGACCGTGACATCAAGATAACCCTGAAGCGGGCCTGGGCCTGCACCCGCTGGTACCGCAAGCTCAGCTTGCTGGGCGGGCTGTTCGCCAGCATTTTCGACAAGACCGAAATCAGCGAAGAGGAACTGGAAAAAATCAAGGAACAGGACACCCTGAGCGCCATGATGCAGGAATTCGGCAAGACCTTCCCCGAGGTCAAGCAGGTACTTATCAATGAACGCGACCAGTTCCTGGCCAGCAAAATCAAGTCCGCCCCCGGAAAAAAGGTCGTAGCCGTTGTGGGGGCGGGCCACATGAAGGGCATTGCCCGCACTATCGAGCAGGACCTGGAACTGCCCAGCGAAGAATCCATCACCGTCATTCCCAAGGGTTCCCCCATCTGGAAGATTATCGGCTGGGCCATACCCGTGGCCATCATCGCAAGCATTGTGTATGTCGGCTACCAGACCGGCATTGAAAAGGCCGGCGAACTGAGCCTCAAGTGGGCCATGCTTACCGGCGGCGGCGCCATGCTAGGGGCTGTTATTGCAGGCGGACACCCCCTTACCATACTGGTGGCATTGGTCATGGCCCCCTTTACTGGGCTCACACCCCTTATTGGCGTGGGGTTCTTTACCGCCCTCACCCAGGTCTACATGCGGCCGCCCAGGGTAGAGGAAATGGAAACCCTGAGCGAAGATATATGGCAGGTGAAACGCTGGTGGAAAAACCGCGTCACACGGGTCATTCTCTGCTTTTTGTGCCCAGGGATTCCCGCCATTGTCGGGAAGATCCTTGCCATCTTCCAGATTTACCAAGCAATGTAAATCCACGTTCTTTACGAAAAAACGCGACCCTTAAGGCCGCGTTTTTTCGTTTGAAAGCAATCTCTAAATCCGCTTCAGCACGAACAGGTGGCCGGGAGCCTTTGCAGGGTCCAGGCGGACAAAGTTCTTGCTGCCGCGCCACACAAAGCTGTCGCCGGTAACCACGTCCTTCAAGAAGTAGAAGGCGTCTTCGGCCATGCCCAGCTTTGACATGTTGATTTCCACCAGGCCCTCTTGCGGGTGATCCATGTCCATGTTGCACACGCAAAGGATAATGTCGTCACCTGTCTTCTTGGAATAAACCATCAACTGGTCGTTCTGGGCGTAATGGAATTCCAGGTTGTCGTATTCCTGCAGGGCCACATGTTCCTGACGGGCGGTGTTAATACGGCGCACAAAGTCCTGGATGCCAGGGCCCTTCCAGTCATGGACCTTGTACTGGTACTTTTCGCTGTCGGCCAGTTCTTCCTTGATAGGCGAAGGAATGTTCTCGCACAGCTCATAGCCGTTGTACATGCCTGTGAGGCTAGAAAGGGTTGCCGCCAAGAAATAGCGCTGCTTGAAGGCGTTGGGTCCCTTGAAGGCCAGGTACTTGGGGAAAATGTCCGGCGTGGTGGGGAAGAATATGCCACGCATATATTCCTTGGCATCGGATTGCGTCAGTTCCTTCAAGTACTGTTCGAATTCCCACTTGGCAGAGCGCCAGGCAAAGTAAGTGTAACTCATATCAAAACCCGACTTGGCCAAGCGATGCATCATCTTGGGGCGTGTAAAGGCTTCCGCCAAGAACACCAGTTCCGGGCGCTTTTCCTTCACATCGGCAATGAGCCATTCCCAGAAGGGGAAAGGTTTGGTGTGGGGGTTGTCGATACGGAAAATCTCGATGCCCTTGTCGGCCCAGAACAGAATGATGTTCTCGATCTCCTTCCACAGGGCCTTGTAGTTTTCGTTATAGTAGTCGAAGGGATAGATGTCTTCGTACTTCTTGGGCGGGTTTTCCGCAAACTTGATGCTTCCATCGGGTTCATGGTAGAACCACTCCGGATGGGACTTTACGTAAGGATGGTCCGGGCTGCAGTTCAGGGCAATGTCCAGAGCCAGGCGAAGCCCCTTGCTGCGGGCGGCCTTTGCAAAGTGCTCAAAGTCCTTCATGGTCCCCAGTTCAGGATCCACGTCGTAATGGCCACCGTTCTTATTGCCAACGGCATAGGGACATCCCGGTTCCAGGGGTTTACCCTTCTTGTCCACCTTGGCGTGGAGGGCGTTGTTGGCGCCCTTACGGTTGGTAACACCAATGGGGTGGATAGGCACCAGGTAAACGGTGTCAAATCCCAAATCCACAATGTAGTCCAACTGCTTTTCGCAATCCTTCCAGGTGGCGCTCTTCTTGGGATCGGTACCCTGGCTCTTGGGCCACATCTCGTACCAGGTGCCCTTGCGGGAATAAGAGGGATCCACACGGAGTTTCATTACTGGGCTTTCCGTAGGAACGTCCTTGGGTTCCACGGTCCAGGCGCAAATCTTGTATTCGTAATAACCGATGTTGTTGACGGTAAATGAACCTTCCCACTGGTCGTTGTCCACAAAGTGCATGGGAGCTTTCTCCCACTTCTTCTTGGAATCGTGACGGTAGAAAATCGCCGCATCATACTTCTCGTGGCTGTGGCGGAAAATATCCGCGGTAAGCGTCACCGTATCGCCGGGCTCGCGCTTGATCATAAACCGGCCGCCCTCGATGCTCGGGCGGATGTTTTCGATAACCAGATTGTCTTTAAGGGTAGGAATAGTAGCCATAGTATTTCAAATATAATTACTGGCGATGGCCCTGGAACCGTACGCAAAACAGAGCGCCGACCAAAACCATACAGGTTAAAGCAAAAGAACCACCATAAGAAAGGAAAGGCAGCGGGAGCCCCGTCACAGGCATAAGCCCTATGGTCATAGCCACGTTCACCAAAATGTGGAACAGGAATATGGTAGACGCCCCCATGGTGATGAGGGTAATAAAGGGGTCCGAAAAAAGCTTGCAGGTAGAAGTGGCACGCCACAGGAACAAAAAGTACAGGGTCAAAATCACGGCGCAACCCGCAAAGCCAAACTGCTCGCCCAAAACGCTAAAGATAAAGTCCGTATGTTCTTCGGGCAAAAACGCCAAGTTGGTCTGGGTGCCGTGTCCAAAGCCCTTTCCCGTAAGGCCGCCGGAACCAATGGCGGTTAAAGACTGCAACACCTGGTAGCCATCTCCCAAGGGATCGCTCATGGGGTCCAGGAAGGTGTTCACGCGTTTTTGCTGGTGGGGCGCCAGCATGTTCCACGCCATGGAACTGGCATAGCCCGCAAAAATGTCCACCACCAAAAAGAACACCGTCAAGAACTTGGGCAAGCGCCTGCGAACCAAGGACCACACCACCATGCATATCAAGATTCCCCAAAGGGCCTGGAATACGGTGGACTGGGAATGAGAAAACAGCACCGAAAGTAAGGGGCTTGCCAACAAGAACATATCCGTCAGTGTCAGCCCCGCAAAGAAGAACCCCACATAAGTCACCGCGATAAACACCAGCGCCGTACTCAAGTCCGGCTGCTTTAGCACCAAGGCAAAGGGGACAATAAAGAGCAGCATGGGCACCACGAAGGTCTTGAGCTTGAACAAGCTCACCGGATGCCGGGAAAGCCAGTAAGAAATGGTCAGCAAATAAGCAATCTTTGCAAATTCCGAGGGCTGCAACTTGAATATGCCCAAGTCAATCCAACGGCCAGCACCCTTCACCACGTCGCCCGCAAAAAACAACACCACCACCAGAAGGATCAATGCCAAAGTGTAGAAGGGCACCACCAGCCTTTTCAGCCATTCCAGCCTCAAGAACACAATGCCCGCCGCCATGGCGCTACCGCATACAAAATAAATGATCTGCCTGAACCAGAAAGTTTCGTAAAACACCACCTTCTCGTTGTTGGTGGCAGAATAGACCAGCACCACACCACAAGCCATTAGGGCAATAGTCAAGATAAGTAAGAACCAGTCAACCTTCAGGGACTTGTCCAAAAAACGGCCGGAACTCATTTTTTGTCCTCCTTCCCGAAAAAGGCCATCATGACTTTCCGTGCAATGGGGCCCGAAACGGCACCACCACCACCAGCGGCTTCCATAATCACCGCCACTGCGATTTGCGGGTCGTCAATGGGGGCCACCGCCGCATACCAAGCGTGGGTCTTCTCCCCCTTCTTCCATTCACCGGAACCTGTCTTGGCACCTACACGAATGTCGGGAATGCGGCCACGCTTTCCTGTACCGCCGGGGTGGTTCACCACGGAATCCATGGCCGCCATCAAAATACGATGAGTTTCGGGTTTCATCTTCCCGGGGCGAACAATCTCGGGCTCAAAACTACGAACCACGTTCCCTTCAGAGTCACGCAGTTCCTTCATAAAGTGGGGACGGTACACGCCCTTGTTGGTGGCGAGGGAACCCACAAGTACCGCCTGCTGTAACGGCGTCACAATTTCGCCCTGCCCAATGGACAGGTTCAAGATAAGACCCCTAGCCCAACGCCAGCCCAAACGCTTGTTACGCTGGTTAAAGGAAACGGAATCCGGCAACCAGCCGCCCTTTTCGCCGGGAATGTCCACGCCCAAGGGCTGCTCTCCAAGGCCAAAGCGCCTGCCGAACTCATTGATGCGGGCCATGTCTATGTCAAGCCCTGCCTGGTAGAAAAACACATCGCAAGAAAGCCGGATGGCGTTCACTACGTTCAGGTTGCCGTGGGTTCCCCAGCACTTCTGGTAACGGGCACCATACTGATAACCGCCCGTACAGGCCTTGGGGTAATGCTTGTGTTCCGTAAGCACGCCGTTTTCAAGCCCCGCCCCGGCTGTTACCAGCTTAAAGACGGATGCCGGAGGGTAAGTTCCCGAAATAGCACGGTTGGTCAAGGGCCGCAGGGAATCCAAGGCCACCTTCGCCCAACCCTTGTTCCGCTCCCGCTTTTTCAAAGAGAAAATATTGGGGTCCAGCCGGGGCGAACTGACCATGGCCAGAATCTCGCCATTCCGCGGGTCAATTGCCACCAAGGCCCCACGAGCCGTATCAGGAATAGCCTCTTCCGCCACCTTCTGGAGTTTCAAGTCTATGGTAGAAACCAGATGGAGTCCAGGCACAGGAGCAACGCCTTCCACGCCCTTCACCGTCCCGATTTCCCTACCGAAGGCATTGACTTCCACAATCTTCACCCCGTTGGTGCCGCGGAACTCCTGGTCATAGGCCTGCTCCAAGCCCTTTTGACCAATGCGGTCTCCCTGGGAATAATTCTGGTACTCCGGCAACTTCAGCTGCTCTTCAGAAATCTCGCTGGTATAGCCCAGCACATGGGAAGCTAGCGTCCCATACGGATAGTCCCTGCGAGATTCGATAAGGGTCACCACTCCAGGCAATTTTTCGGAATGTTCCTCTATTATGGAAACCTGCTCCGGGGAAGCATCTTCCAAAATGCGGATAGGTTTGTTTTTTATCCAGCGGGTGCGCTGGAAGGCGGTGTCCAAAGAAAGGGAATCAAACATCCGCTTTCCATCCTTGTCCACAATCTGGAGCAGGTTTTTGAAAACGGTATCCCTATCTGCCTTTTTCCGCGGAAGGTTCAAGGACTGCAAGGCAATCTGGTAAGAGGGGCGGTTCCGCACCAGCACTTCACCGTTCCGGTCGTAAATGAATCCCCGTTCCGCCACCAGTTCCACACGGCGCAGGCGGTTTTCTTCGGACCGCTGGAAGTTCTCGTCATAATGGGTGTGCTGCAAAGAATACAACCGAAACAGAAGCACGGCAAAAAGAATGAATACGGCCGTCATAAAGATCAGCACGTTCCAATTTCTATTCTGGACGTTTTCGTTATCGGAGTTATTAGACATTCCGCTTTTTCTTTCCAATGGACAAATGGAAATAAATTGCCGCCACAATCAAGGTATAGAGGCACTCCGGAACCGTTTCAGAGAGGAACAGGTTGGTGACCACGTCTTTTTCAAGTCCTGTCACCAAGAAATAAATCATGTCGTGGACAAAGAAGCCAAAGCCAAGCACACCCAGTTTCATGGGCAAGTTCAAAGTCAAGAAGCGTTCTTCCAGCTGACCCACCAAGAATCCAAGGACGGTCATGGAAATGGAATTTGCGCCAAGCCATTCCACAGGGCCATACACATCCTGGGTAAAGCCCGCAAAGAATCCCCAGAAGCATCCTGCCGCAGGGCCAAACTTGATGGCGATGGACACGATCATGATAATCACAAAATCGGGCTTAGCGCCAAACAGTTGTATCCATTCCGCAATAGTCGTCTGCAAGACAAAGCAGATGACAAACACCAACAGGACCTTTATCCACTTCAAGCTACTCATCTAAAAGTTCCTGTATCACCCATTCCGCTTCTTTGCCCATCACAAAAACTTCTTCCAGGGAAGAAAACTCCTGGAAAGGAACAACGTCCATCAACTGCATCACTTCCAAATCAGCTGGGCGAATCTTTGTCACCGTTCCCACGGGAATCCCCTTGGGGAATATGCCGCCCAAGCCCGAGGTAATCAAGGTGTCACCCACCTTCACGCCTGCATGGGTGGGGATCATGGCAGAAAGCGTACGGCCATCTACCGATTCCAAAAAGCCCACCACGCGGGTACGCCTTTCGAGTACAGACAACTTAAGATTCGGGTCCACCAAGAGTTGCACCCTGGAATGCGTCAAGGTTGTCTTCGAGACCTTCCCCACCAAGCCGTTCATGGAGAACACCGGCATGTCTTCTTTAACGCCACGGGACGTGCCGCGGTTAATCACCATAGTGGTCAAAAAACGTCCAGGGTTGTGCCCTACCACACGGGCGGTAACAATGGGGTAATCCCACTTGTCGTCAAAGCGCACCAAGGTATGCAGGCGTGCCAGTTCCTGCAAGGCTTCGCTAGCATAGTAGGTTTCCTGCCTAAGCCTGGCGTTTTCTTCTTTCAGCATTTCGTTCTCGTGAGCCACGGAGCGGAATTGGCCTACCGAAGATATCACCATCTGTGCCGGATAAAAGACTGTTCCCAACGCTACGGACACCACGTTGTTACGCGTGGTATCTGGCGCCTTGTGCATCAGCAAGCCTAGCACCAAGAAGAAGACAAAGGCAACAACGCCATGCTTCTGGGAGAATATGCCAACGATAAAATGGAACGCCCTAATCATCAAAGACCGCGTTCTAAGAAACTAGTTGGACGATGCAATCAATACCGGGCGATACTTGTCCAGGTCTTCAAGAATGCGGGCGGCACCCTTGCAAACACACACCAGAGCTTCGTCAATCACGTTCACAGAAAGGCCCGTTTCCTTGCGGATGCGTTCATCAAAACCACGGAGCTGAGAACCACCGCCAGTCATGATAATGCCCTTGTCGTAAATGTCTGCAGAGAGTTCCGCCGGAGTCATGCTCAACGCCTGCTTCACCGCTTCAATAATGGCGGTAACAGGTTCGTTCAAAGCCTCACGGATTTCCGTGCTATTAATGGTCATGGTGCGGGGCATGCCAGCAATAAAGTCGTGACCGCGGACTTCCATGGTCAGTTCTTCGTCCAGAGGGCTTGCAGAACCGATTTGAATCTTAATTTGTTCCGCAGTGCTTTCACCCACATGCAAATTGTACATGGTGCGCAAGTAGCGAACAATGGCTTCGTCCATCTCGTCGCCGCCCACACGCACAGAGGCGTTGCAAACCGTTCCGTTCAAAGCGATAACGGCAATGTCCGAAGTACCACCGCCAATATCCACAATCATGTTACCCACGGGGTCTTCCACGGGGATGCCCATACCCACGGCAGCGGCCATGGGTTCATGAACCAGGTGCACTTCCTTTGCGCCCGCCTGCTTGGCGGCGTCAATAACGGCACGCTTTTCCACTTCGGTAATGCCGCTGGGGACTCCAACCACCACACGAGGTTTCACCATCCACAAGGGGTATTTCTGCACCCGCTTGATGAAGGTCTGGAGCAGGGTTTCCACCAGTTCAAAATCTGCAATCACGCCATCGCGCATGGGGCGAACGGCACGGGTTTCTCCCGGAGTGCGTCCCAGCATTTTCTTTGCCTCAAAACCGATGGCGGACACGCGGTTGTTCTTGCTATCGACAGCAATCACCGTAGGTTCGTTAATGACAATGCCCTGACCTGCAACGTGCACCAGCGTGTTGGCCGTTCCCAGGTCTATACCAATATCGCAAGAAAATAATCCGAACAAAATGTTTCCCTCTGTGTGAAGATTTTGTTAATTAATATAGTAATTAGTTGTTATTTCCCAACGAATCCGCACCAAAGAAAAGGGTCTTGTAATAGCGGTCCCACTGCCTGGCCGAAACGTCATAGCGATACTTGCGTTTTTCGTGCAGTTTCATGTCTTTGTAGATAAAGTAATCCACCTCGGCATAAGCGGAATAAATCTCGGCCTCCGCACCAGAGAACAACCTAAAGTCCTTGACCCGGTAATAGGGCGTGTCCAACAGGGCATCCCGGCTTCCGGCCTTCATGGTCTCCGCCACCATAAACTTCAGGTCTTCCTGGAGGTACGACTCCAGTTTCTTTTCAATGCGGTCCGTACGTTCGGAACAACCCACAAGCAGAATCGCAACAGCCAATATGCAAATGAAAAATCTCATATCCCTAATGTAGAAACTATCCCCTAAGCACAAAAAAACGCTCCCGGTACAGGAGCGTTTCTAAACCTTATGAAAGGCAACTACTAGAAGGAGTAGGTGGCGTCAATGCGAGAGAAGATGCGGCCTTCACCCTGGAACGGGTTGCGGAACAGCAGGTCTTCTGCAACGGTCACGTCGATCTTCAGCTTTTCTTCGATGTTGATACCGAAGCCAAAGCCCACATGGTCATCGGCAGTACCGTCGGCCAGGGGGTTGGTGCTAAAGAAGTTTCCGTCTTCGCGGCAAACACCATTCTTGCCAGTATTCCTGGAGTTTACGTCGCACTGGGTATAGAGAATGGACTTCTGACCGCCGACGCGAATCACGAACCAATCCCACCAGATGTTGCGTTCGATACCGAAACTGATCATACCACCGATGTCGGAACGCTTGTCCCAATGGGGGTGATCTTCGTTCTGGGAGTTGTAGATGGTCACGCCATTGTCGTAATCATAGAACCAGTCGTGGGACTTCAGCTTGTTCCAGAGGAAGTCCGCGCCCATCCAGAAGAAACCGCGATCCAAGGCCACGTTGATGCCAAGGCCGGCCTGGGCATGCTTGTCTTCGATGCCAGGAGCCTGGACAAGTCTCATGGAGAACGCAGGTACCAGTTCACCATCCAAGGCATCCAGTGTAAAGAACGCACGGGACTTGCCAATGAAGGAGAAGTCGCCATCGTCAAAGAAGTTCTGGTGTTCCGGACCATACTGGATACGAGCAAGGCCGAAACTGATTTCGTAATCGATGTTGCTGCCGAACTGCAGGTTGAAACCACCATCGACCTGAACTGCAGAAGCATAGGCACCGGATTTCACTTGGTAGTCGCCAGCATCAGTCTTGTCGCCACCATCCTGGTGGGCAATGTAGATGTGCAAGCCCCAGGCGTCACCATTAGAAAGTGTGCCGCCCAAGAAACCATCGAAGTTGGTCACCGTTTCGGGGACGTCGGTCGTGTCAGCGGAGTTTTCACCCACCACCTTCGTGGGGAAGTAGCGCATGAGCTCGTTGTTCAGGCGGCCAAACAAACCACCGATAGAAAGACGGGGGTCCGGATTGTTCTCGTCACCGAGAGACAGGGAGAAAATGCCGCCAAAGGTAGGATACGGAGGATCGACGTTGTTGCCCGTGCCGAGGTTATTGTAGGTGTACGGACCGAAACCACCGATCAAGTAGTTGGGGTACAGGTTGATGTTTGCAGGGTTGTCGAAGATGCTCACATCATCCATGATATAGGTGGTATTCTTGCCCATGGATTCTACACGGGCGAAGGTTGCAAAGGCAGACCCGAGGCCGAGGACCCCAAAGGAAAGACCCACCGCAGCAGCTGTTCTAAAATTCATTACAGGACTCCTGTTTGAGATATCTACCTTAAAATTAAATATATTCTTCGAAAAACGCAACCGAAAAATGAAAAAAGACCATGCTTTTTAGCATGGTCTTTTTTGGCAAATCGCCTGTCCTGAATATTATTCAGAGAAGGTGAACGGAATGGTTACCGTGGTGTTACCGGATTTCACCTTGCTGAACTTCCAGCGGCTCACAGCGGTCTTGATTTCGCCATCAAACTCGCCGTAACCAGTGGTGGAAGATGCAATGGAAATGCTGATAACTTCACCGCCCGGAGCGATCGTGAACCTCAGGGTAACCTTACCCTGGAATCCCGGTTTCTTCTTCAGGAACTTGTTATAGATGTGGCGCAGACCCGGAGTACGCTGACGCACCACCTTCATGATGTCTGCAGCAGAACGAGATCCGCCACCGGCGCCCATGTCGATGTCACGTTCGGACGGGGTCTTGATAGAGCCCTTGGCCTTGGTAGCGATACCACCGCCACCGCCGCCCAGAAGGCCAGCCAAGCCGTCACCGATACCACCGGAACCGCCTTCAGCGTAACCTTCGTTAAATCCACCGTCAGCCTTACCGCGACGACCACCGAGAACGGTCTTACCCGTAGTCTGGAGGCCGGCCACGTCCTTAAGAACCTTATCGATGTCCTTAGTGAACTTCTGGTTCTTCATCAGGTCGTAGGCAGCAGCACTGGCATTCTTGGTCTGGGCAGTGAGGAGCTTAAGCACACCACGGGTCTGGGGAGCATTGGGCTGACCCTTACCGCGAGGCTTACCACCACCGCCAGCCTTCTTACGAGGCTTCTTGGGTTCTTCTTTCTTCTTCTCTTCCTTCTTTTCTTCCTTCTTTTCGTCCATCACCATGGAAGCGGAAAGGTCGGCAGCTGCAGATTCTTCGAAGATCACTTCGTCAACCACAGCTTCGTACATGGAAGCCCACAGGGAGAAAGCAAGAGCGACGATCAAGGAGATACCGGCGATAGCGCCCATCTTCTTGTCGGATTCCGGCATCAGAGACGCTACTAACGGATCTATAGGAGCTTTTTTCTTAGCCATAGTTATTCCTCCCCGCCGTTCTTCTGCATCACGGCAAATGCGATGTTGGTGTAACCGGCAAAGCCACAAGTAGCCATTACCTTATACATAGCATCGTACGGGATGTTCTTGTCGATCTGGACAATGATATGGCCAGCTTCATCAGCCGGGAGGCCCATCTTCAGGTTGTGTTCCTGTTCAATGGCGCGGCGGTCCTTCAACACGTCGTTCACCTTTTCCACAAGAAGGTCTTCCTGGGAAAGGACGTCTTCGGTGGGAACCACCTGTTCATTATCCACAATCACGTATTTGGCGTCGACCACAACCGTCAGAGAAACTTCCGTGGGCTGCACCTTGGAGGTGGAGATGGGAAGAATCAGGTTTTCGGCCTGGGTCAAAAGCTGACCTTCAGCGTCCAAGTTCTTGATCATGAACACCAGAATGATGGTCATCATGTCCATCATGGACGTCAAAGAGAAAGGTACGTCTTCACTAAATTTACGAGTTCTTCTAGCCATGATTAACCTCCCAACTTAGCAAGCTGAATCTTGGTAAATCCAGCTTCCTTGGAACGGTCCATGAGCTGGATGATCTTGTCAAATTGAGTATCGTCGTTTGCCACGATGATAATGTTATCCACGTCTTCGAGGTCGATAAACTGAGTGTGAATTGCAATCAGGTCCTTAGCAATCAGATCGTAAGCAGAAAGCGGATAAATCATGGTCTTGGCGGCCACATCCGGTTTCAGAGTACGAGCAGAGTTAGGCGTGAGGGTAGCAAGGGTAACACCTGCACCCGGCTTCTTCAAAGCAGGGGGAGGAGTAAGGCCCAAGGTGCCTTCGCCCGGGAGAGCAAGGAAGCTGTTGTTTCCGTCTACATAAGCACTGTCGGCAAGGGGTTCTTCGGCAGAGCCACCGTTGGTGTAAAGTGCCCAGATAACCTTACCGGGATCTTCTTCGGATTCCTTGTTGATGGCCCAAAGTTCGATGGTCTCAATTTCATAAAGATACTTGTCTTTATCCATTTCAGATCCGTCTTTGCACTTGGGTCCGTGTCCACTTTCAACAGTTGACTTCACCTCGTCCACGGGGTGGGTAATCAGCTTAGCGTCGGACTTGCAGCGGAACGTCCACATTTCCTTGAAATAGACGTTGGGCTGGAAACCACCGCGGGCACCAATGACCAGGTAGTCGCTGGTAATCGCGAGGGACAAGTTCAAGGCCTGCTGGTCCGGCTCCGGAGGAGTGTCGTTGTCCATCTGCATCATAGAACGTTCAGGCAGATTGACTTCAACAATAGCCAGCTTGGAGAAAGCGGTCATAGACAACAGCATAGGAATCAGAATCGTAAACAAGCCCATCGCCGGCAACAGGTCCGGTTCTTCAGGCTTGGCTGGTTTCTTAAGTTGTCTTGCCATTTTTTATAACTCCATTTAAAATTTGACTCTCTTTAAAAATTAGGAGAGGGAGTTGATAATCTTGAGGCCCTTTTCTTCCATTTCCTGGATCAGGCGTTCGGAGTTCATGTTGAGGAGACCCACGAGCACCAGAAGAGGCACAGCGGAGAGAAGTCCGAGGAGCGTGGTACCCATAGCGATAGCGATACCGTCGGAAAGAGCCTTGGCACGTTCAGAAGCGGGTTTGTTAGCCACAGCATCGAATGTGAAGATCAGACCGTAAATCGTACCCATCAGTCCGAGCAAGGTAGAGATGGAAGCCATAACCTGGATAACGCTGATATAACGAGTAAGACGAGGAGCTTCAGTCAGGAACACTGCGTCGCAAGCAGCCTGCATGGTGTCGCGGCCACCGGCACGGGTGCTCACGATAGAAGCCATGACGCGGGCGATGGGCAGGTTGGTCTTGTTGGCAAGACCGAGAGCTTCATCGAACTGCTGGGAGCTGATGAGCTTACCGAAGTCGGCCAGGAACTTGGCGCGGCCCTTGGAGCTCTTCACCATGATATAAACGACGCGTTCAATGGAGAAACCGAGGCCGATCATGAACACGACCAAGATGATCCACATGAACTGGTAACCATCAGATTCAGGGCTGAAGGATTGAAGCATTTTAGACATTAGAGTACTCTCCTTTAGAGTTGTTTTTGGTTTGATTTTTGAATTCCTGCGTTCATATTTATTTTTTTTAGAGCGTTTTAGGGAGTCCCGAAGCTGTAAAACTTTATTTACAGCCTCAAAATCACCCTAAAAACCCCAAAAGACGGGGGAGCCAATGAACAAGGCTCCCGTAAAATTGTTTTTACCGCTTACTTTTTCTTCTTCCCCTTCTTTTTAGGAGCAGGAGCAGCAGCCGGTGCGGCTTCGGGTTCAGCAGCAGAATCGGAAGCGCCTACTTCACCATCTGCGGTCGGTCCCGCGGTGGGGGCCGGAGCCATCTGAGCCTTCAGTTCAGCCAATTCCTTCTTCAACTTTTCTTGTTCGGCCTTGGCTTCCTTGATAATGTCGCGGTAGGTAGCGAGCTTCTCTTCCGGAGTCATGACTTCGGACTTGGAGATCTGCTCGATACGAGCCTTGGTCTTGAAGTATGCCGGGTCAGCAAACAGCGTGGACGGGTCGAACTTCTCGATCTTGGTGTTCAAGGTTTCATTGTTCTCATCCATCTGCTTCAAGAGTTCGAACAGCTTGGCGGTCCACTGGTTGTCGATACCGTAGTGGGCCGAAGCCTTAATACCGGTGGCGCACACGGGGACGGCGGCCTGCTTAGCAGCCTCGGACTTGTTGTTAAGTTCTTCGCGGTAAGCTTCCAAGTCTTCGTGAGCCATTTCAATAGCGTCTTCCTTGACAGCGCCTTCGTATTCCACGTATTCCTTCACGATGGCGGCGGAGTCGGGCAGAGGTGCGTTGGCGAAAGCGTCAGCCACTTCGGCAAACACAGCACAGCCCTGGTAGTACATCTCGATGTAACCTTCTTCGGCCTGCACCACATCCTGGTTGTAGAAACCCTGGTCACGGGCAAGGTCAATGTTCTTCTGGAAGATAGGACGTGCCTGGTCGTAGTAAGGAGGCAGCTGCTGCACGATAGTGATACGTTCAGCAAACTGTTCTTCAGTACCCTTGGCACTTCTTTCCTGTTCACGAACCTTGGTGGCCATGACCACAAAGAGCATACCCATCTTGTTGGTGGCACGGAAGGTCCACTTTTCAGAAGCGTAGGACGCAGACTTGGAGTAGTGGCCCATGGCGGCCTGCAGGATTTCCACCAACTTCTTGATGGTAGCGGCCTTTTCCTTTTCCTTGCCCTTCAGCACGTAGGCATCCATCTTCTTGTATTCGTGTTCACCTAGGTAGAAGGCGGCTTCAGCCGGAACACCGGGGTCGGCATTCTTGATCTGCAGACCGTACTTGTCGTAGTTCTTCAAAGTCTGGTCGTAATCGGCCACGGCCTTGTCTTCTTCCTTAAGTTCCATGTAGGCGCGAGCGGCACCGATGTAGGCAGCAATCAGCTTTTCCTTGTCTTCGGTGTAGTTCTTGATAAAGAAGTGATATTCCTTAGCGGCTTCTTCCCACTTCTTGCCATTAGCATAAGCCATGGGGATGCTGAATGCGGCATCCAGGGCATAAGTGCTCTTGGGATAGTCGTGAACCAGGTCCTTAGAACAGCGGATGGCTTCGTCGGTCATCTGGGCTTCGTCATAGCTCAAGCAGGCGCTATAGAGGAAGCTCGGAGTACGTTCATCCTTGGGGTAGCGCTTGTAGGCCAGTTCGTAGGTAATGGCGGCCTGCTTCTTATCCGGGATGGAGTCGAAGGTCTGGGCGGCAAAACCGATAGCCTGGAAGGCCATGGAGTCTTGCGGGAAGTTGTTGGTAATGAACAGGAAGGTGTTAGCAGCCTGCCTGGGGTTACCAGCCTTCTTGTAGTTGCTAGCGGCACGCAAGATACCCTTAATGGTCAGGGAAGAAGAGGCGTACTGCTTGGGCAACATCATAAACGTTTCGGCAGCCTGTTCGTTCTTGTTAGCCTTTTCGTAGGCCACACCGGCTTCGAACACGGCCTTGTCGGCGAAGGACACCAGCGGATAGCGCTTCACCAGGGCCAAGTAAGCCTGGGCGCCTTCTTCGTAGCGCTGGTTTTTCACGGCCTTTTCTGCCTTCTGGAAGAGCACGGCTGCGATAGCCTTTTCGATTTCCTTGGCCATGGAGTCGTTCTTGGTGGCCTTCACATCGTGGTACTGCTTGTACAGCCATTCGAATTCCACAAGGGCTTCATCCAGCTGGTCGGATTCCAGCAAGGACTGGGCCAACATACGGCGGATCAGCAAGATGTACTGATGATCCGGATAGCGTTGCACCAGGTCACGCAACACCGTCACAGCGGTCTTGTACTGCTTAGCTTCGTAATGAACGATAGCGGCGTTGTATGCAAGTTCAGCAGCTTCCTTGTTCTGACCGAACTTGGCCATGTACTTGTCCACCTGGGCAAAGTAGGCCTTGGTTTCTTCGGACTTGTAAGCCTTCGTCGCATCACCACCGTACTTCTTAGTCTTGGCGGCTTCGCGGGACTGGTCCATCATAAGCACTGCGTTATACGCGGCTTCTTCCTTCTTCAGGAGTTCCTTGTCACCCATGGGACGACGTCCGTAACGGGTGGTATCGGAATCCACGATCCAGTTGAACATCTTGGCAGCATTTGCAAACTGCTGCATTTCCTGGTACACCAGAGCCAAATTGATGTGGACCCTGTATTCATCCCAAGACGGTTCCTTGGCATAGCGCTTCAGGAACGCCTCGTAGGCCTTGATGGCTTCGGCATACTGCTTCTTACCGGCTTCAATATCGCCTTCCTTGGTGAGCTTAGCTGCACGGGCATGGTGATACTGCGGAATGTCCAGCATAGCACCACGGATAGCAGTTTCGGCGTTCTTCACGGACTCGGGATACTTCTGGTTTTTCTTGTACCAAGAAGAATTGCGGTCGTAACGCTTCACCACGGTGTAGCGGTGCTTCTGGGCGTCTTCAAACTTCTGCTGAATGATGAGGATTTCGATCATGGCGATATCGGCAAGAGGAGCGTCGATATAGTCAGGGTTGATGCTCATCAAGCGCTTAAAGGACTGCACCGCTTCTTCGTTACGGTCGTGGTCCTTGTTCTTCATACCGATACGGTAGTACACGGAATCCTTGAAGGGTACCTTCTTGTCCTTCAAGAAGGCTTCAGCTTCGGCGACACCACCACCTTCCAAGTCAGAGAAGGAGGCTGCCATAAAGTCCATAGCTTCAGCACGGAGGTCGTTGGGGTATTTACCCTTGTCGGCACCGATAATGTAGTCGTAGTACTTGACGGCTGCGGTTTCGTATTCGGCAATGTTATAGTAAGATTCAGCCAAGTGGTACATGGCAAGTGCCGCTTCCTTACCCGTCAGGTTTTCGAAGCCGGTCACCTTCTTGTAAGCCTCGATAGCATCGCGGAACTTACGGTTCATAAAGTGGTATTCAGCTATACGGAGCCAAGCCTTGGGAACAAGGCCGTTGTCCGGGAAGGTGCGGACCAAGCGGTCACGAAGGCGGTAGGCCTTTTCGTCTTCACCGCTAGCTTCCTGCACGGCGGCGGCCTGGTACAGCACCATAGGAGTCTTGCTTTCCTTGGGATACTTTTCGATGTATTCCAAGAAGTAGCCCAAAGACTTCTGGTGGTCTGCCTTGGGGAACTTGTCGATGTCGGCGCACTTGGCGGGCTTGTTATCGCGGTCCGCGCACCATGCAACATCTTCTTCGTACTGGGCCTGCTTATCCAGGAACAGCTTTTCTTCCAGCTGGAACTGGTAGTGACCCAACTGCTGCAAGGCAGAAGCGCAACGAGCATTCTGCTTGCCCTTACAGTTGTTTACCTGCTTTTCCCATTGTTTAATGGCAGAACGCATGCCTTCTTCATCAAGTCCACCGGAACGGCAAGCCTGAGCGGCCTGGTTCTTGAGGAGCTTATAGGAATTGGCGCATTCCTTGTACTTGGCTGAGCCCTTTTCCATGGACTTACATTTTGCCAAGAGTTTCTTTGCTTCTTCAGTCTTATCCTTACAGGGATCGGAAGCGGCGAAGGAGGTTCCCACCAGGGAAAGGACCATCGCCGTTAAGAGTAAGATTCGTTTCATTATTCTCTATCCACCTATAATTTCTTTTAAGAGGGATAGACCCGGATTATTCCAGGTCCTCCAGGTCTTCCAGTTCTTGTGCAGCTTCGGAGCCACCAGCACCACCGGCCATCTTGGTCTTCACAGTAGCCAGGGTAAAGCCGGCGTCATCCAAAATACGCTTACGGTTGGATTCGAAGCGGTCACTCTGGATGGACCTCTGAGTAAATTCGGCATAGTCTTCAATAGCCTTGTTTGCCTTATCAAAGTCGGGCTTCAAAGCTTCACGCTTGCTTTCCACACGGGGCGTGGGCAACTGACGAGCCAAATCCAAGGCCTTGACCTGCACGGAGTCAAATTCGTCCTGCATGGCATCGTATGCCTGGCGGGCGCTATCACGGGCAGCCACGGAAACCACCGGCTGTTCAGTGCGCTTTTCGGCCTGTTCCAGGGACTTCACGGCCTTGTTGTAGTCCTTCTTGATGAAGTAGCAGTAGCCCTGCACCAAGTAGGCTTCGGAAACCAGGAAGGATTCCGGAAGGTTGCTGATAATCCACTGTGCGGGCTTCAGGGCTTCGTCAGGCTTGTTCACCTTGAGGAAGGACCATGCAATACCCAGCATAGCTTCGTCGTACACCGGAGAACCTGCTTCCACCTGACCGTACATCTGGGCGGCAGCGGCCACATCGGGCTTTTCGCCAGAGAAGTAGATATGGCCGAGCTTCACGCGGGCGGCATCCTGCAAGTCGCGTTCGGACTGGTTGGAAACCGGCTGCTCGGTAATGTCCTTAAAGCAGTTTTCGGCTTCTTCCCACTTGCCCATGCGGCTGTAGGCGATACCCATGGTGTAACGGGCGTAGAAGTAGTTGGCGTTACCCGGAAGGATGGCGGCCAACAGGTCCACAGATTCCTGATACAGGCCCTGTTCGAACTTGATCTGGCCTGCAATATAGTCAGCGTCCGCCTTCACGTCGCTCTTGCCGAACACCTGAACAATGTTCTGGTACTTGGCCATAGCGTCGGTGTACTTGCCTTCCTTATAGTCGATGTTCATCAACTGGAAGTGGTACTTGGCGTTCTGT
>Ga0265298_10003469_pt1 | contig 20802 bp, 19 predicted proteins | sample AusTroGonzalo_MG_3_FD_193486 | JGI IMG/M metagenome (GOLD analysis project Ga0265298, IMG submission 193486) | Bovine rumen microbial communities from tropical cattle in Woodstock, Queensland, Australia - Gonzalo_01 | ecosystem: Host-associated > Mammals > Digestive system > Stomach > Rumen ... | reverse complement strand
TTTGAATCATGCCGTTTTTTACGAAGAGTAACCTTGTTGACTTGCGGGCGGAAGCCGAGCAGCTTTCGATTTGCGTGGAGCATTTTCTGTATGCGTCCGAGCGCGTGGTCGAAGGCGATTACAAAACGAAGGGCTTCTACGACAACTGTATCGAGAAATGCAATGGACGCCTGAAGGCGATTCACTTTTTGATGGAGTCCATTCGTCAGAACAGGCCCGTTTCGGAAGAAGAACTGGAAGAAACTTTGCCGGATTTTCTAAATTGCCAAAAGAACGCTAAAGACCAAAAGCGCAATGTTTGAGGACGAATTCGAAAACGAACGAGAGCCTAGACGTGTAAGGCCGACCCGCCGCGATCACCGCAGCAGGCGTATTGACGTTATGCGCGAATTGGAATCGGGCGTTGTGGATGAACGCCCAGTAAAGGAACGTTTCAGCCGCGAATTCAAGAATCCCCGTATCAAGAAGATTAAGGACCCCCTCGAAAAAATCGACGAGAAGGATTGCGTCGAGGGCTTGGTGGTTGAAGTGCACCGCCGCACCTGCGAGGTGAGGTTACCGGAAGAGGGAACCGTGACGGCGATGTACCGCGCGACCACATCGAAGGCTTTGGGCGAATTCCCGGCTGTGGGCGACCGCGTGCTGCTTGGTCAGGTGAATGAAGACGAAGATAGTGGCGAAGGCGTGGGCTCCCAGAAGTATTGCGTGGTGCGCGTGCTTCCGCGAAAGAGCGAACTCAAGCGCCCCGGTCCCCGCGACAGTTTTAGGCGTAAGCTCACCCTGGCGGCAAACATTGACCAGGTGGTGATTGTTGCGAGCGTGACGCAGCCGGAGTTCAATTACGGATTTATGGACCGCTTTTTGCTGGCGGCGAATCTGAACAACTTGCCTTTTGTGCTGGTGCTGACCAAGATGGACTTGCTCCCGAATGGCGAGGCCGACTTGTCGGACGATATCCGCGACTTTATGAGTATCGTGGACAAGGTGATTCCCGTGAGCGTGAAGTCGGGCGTGGGCCTGGAACGCTTGCGCGAGGAACTGCTGGGCAAGTCTTCGGTGTTTAGCGGGCAGAGCGGCGTGGGCAAATCGACGCTGGTGAATGCGTTGGTGCCGGGTGCCGAACTTGAAACGGGCGCCGTGCGTGAACGCGACGGAAAGGGTAGGCATACGACGACTTCTTCGAGCCTGTTCGATTTTCCGGGTGGCGGCTACGTGATCGATACGCCGGGGATTCGAAGCATTGGCCTTGCCGACGGCGACGACGACATGGACGGCGAAACCTTGGCGAAAATTTTCCCGGGATTTTTTGAAGGCGACTTGTTTACCTGCAAGTACAGCAACTGCAAGCATTTGAAGGAACCGGGTTGCTCGGTACGCGAGGCGGTGGAGTCGGGGAAACTTTCCCGTGCCCGCTACGCGAGTTATTTGCGAATTTTGAATTCTAGGAATTAGGTTTGATGGATATTGCGATAAAAATTACCTTGGTGGCGTCCATTGTGCTGGTGGGTTATAACCTGCACCAGCTGGTGACCAGCTACGAGGCGATTTGCGAAAAAGTGAAGGAATTCAAGGCGATGGCGTTGGAAAACGATTCGGATGAAGGTGCCGTGCGCCGTTCGAATTTTTTCTTGACAGGGACGCTTTCGATTCTGTATATTGCGTTGACTTACCTTTCGGAGTTTGCCTACTGGGTGGTGGGCGCCGTATTCTTGAAGCTTGCTGTTTCAATGTATCTTTCCCATTTGGAAATTTCTCAAATTTTTAAGGAAGATTCTATCCGCCCGAAGTTTTTCAAGATGACCAAGGTTGATGCCGCGGTGAATGTCTTGATGGGACTTGGGGTGGCTGTGATTTCCGTATCGTGAGGAGCCTATGAAAAAGATAATCGCCTTGCTCGTGTTTGCGTTGTTTGCCTGCGTGCCGGCCTGGTCGCAGATGAGCGCCGCTATAGACCCGACAACGGGAGCTGCCACAGGAACTTCGGCGGGGCCGTTGCTTAACGGAATCCGCACGCCGTTGATTGTGGGCGGTGCGCTGGGCTTTGGCTCTGGTACGGGCGTGGGCTCTGACCGAGGAATCGGACTTCGCCAGATTGAACCGGTGGTGGGTATCTGGTACCCGGGACTTGCGCTGTTCCGCGTGGGTTACGGCATGTACGGCTACGAAGAAGATAATGAAGAGGGCAAGGACTTCCAGGTGGACCATTCGGAAATGGATTTCGAATTGGGCTTGCACTTGCTGGGCGAAGTTTACTTGCTTGGTTCCTATTCTCGCGTGAAGGAACTGAGCGACCTGGGCGATGTGGCCTGGAACGAATGGGGCGCCGGTTTTGGTTCGATTCTGTTTATTTTCTCGAAGACGATGTTGTTTGCCGAAGTCGCCTACCGCTGGGTATTGACGCATTACGACCCGTTCTTGGATAAGAAGGTGCATGGCGGCCGTATCCAGATGAACTTGGGATTCTCGGTGTACGTGTTCTAGTGATTTAATTTTAGGAATTTGTTTTGTCTGACTACAAGAAGAATGTTGCTGTTTTAGGGGGAGCTTTTGATCCGGTTCACATGGATCACATTAGGGTGGCAAAGACTTGCCTAGAAAAAAAGTTTTGTGACGAAGTTTGGTTTATGCCGAGCCCGGACCGCTGGGACAAGAAACTGAACGCAAGCCCCGAAGACCGCTTTGCCATGCTTGAACTTGCCATGGAAGGCGACCCGCGGCTGATTCTTTCGGACTTGGAAATTGAACAGGGTGATTTTCGCGGCTCGTACGTGTTCTTGTGTGGGCTCAAGGAAAAATTCCCGGATATCAATTTTAGACTTTTGACTGGTGCCGACACTTACGACGGGATTCCGCACTGGCGCGACCCGATGACCTTCTTTGGCACGAATTACAATGGACACTTGCTGTTGCGCGATATTGAACTGATTGTGTTTGCGCGTAACGGTTACCCGAAGCCGGATATGGAAGCCCACAAGGCGAAGGGTTATGCGAACTTGCTGTGGCTTGGGCCGGAGCAGGGCTTTGAAGGTGTGTATTCCAGCACGGCGATTCGCAAGGCGCTGTTGTGCGGCGACGAGCCCAAGGGATTACACCCGAAGGTGTACGAGTACATTAAGCAACATGGATTGTACAGGGACTAATGTCGCGCGCGCCTTCTGACATGTATTTTGAAAGCGTGGTGCAGCCCGAACATGAGGGCTGGCTACTGCTTGATTCTTTGTGCAAGCGCTTTACCTACCACAGTCGCGAACTTTGGGGCGAAAAGATAGCCGGTGGGTTCGTGAAGGTGAATGGGGAAGTGGCAAACCTTGAAACGGTGGCGCACCGTGGCGACAAGGTGATTTACCATGTGGCAAACTACACCGAACCCGAAGTGCCTACAGATTTTAAAGTCGTGTTCGAAGACGATGAATTTATGCTGGTGGCAAAGCCTGCGGGCGTGCCGGTTCACCACACGGGGCACATATTCTATAATACGTTTACCTCGATTGTGCGCCGTGGGACAGATTACGAGACAGCAACCCCGATGCACCGCTTGGACCGCGACACGGGCGGACTCATGCTGTTTGCCAAGTACGCCGAGTCGGCGGCGCGGTTCCAGAAGAATCTGGACCGAATCTTGCTGAAGAAATTTTATATGGCGGTCGTGCGCGGGGACTTCGCGGTTGAGGGAACTCCTGCGAACGAGCCTGTGGACTGCCAGATGCCTTTGCGCGAAGACCCCGCGGATCGCTTGCGGCTCCGTATGCACCATTTTGAAGATGGCAAACCCTGCCATACCCGCTTTAGAAAGGTGGGCGTGGGAATGTTGCCGCAGCCGGTGGGTGGCGAGACGAAGTATTCCGTGGTGGAGGCCGAACTCTTGACGGGCCGCAAGCACCAGATTCGTGCACACCTCGCCGAGCTCGGGTACCCGATTCTGGGCGACCGCCTGTACAGCTTCGATGGCGTTTACTATGAGAAAATGTCTCGCTCCTGGTCCCGCGATGCATCCGTGGACAATTCTGAAGCGGGACTTTCCGCCGAAGACCTGGCGGCCCTCGGCGGTAGTTCGCAGATGCTTTTTGCCTACAAGGTGGAAATCCAGTTGCCTTATTGGAGAGAATCTCGCGTTTTCCAGAGCGAAGACTACCCGGCAGAGATGGCGGAACTGGTGGAAAGGGCTAAAAGCGGCGTCTAAAATTGCGAAAAGCTCTCGAAAATGATTTTTTTCAAAAAAAACGCAAAAAAATCGCACTTACCCCTTGACGAAATATTCTGAATATCTATATTTGGTGCCGTCGATGAGAGCAATCTCAAAGACAAAAGTCTAACGACTAGATTGCTTCATAGCTCAGTTGGTAGAGCCCGCGACTGTTAATCGCGTTGTCCTTGGTTCGAGTCCAAGTGAAGCAGTGAAAAAGGTTCCGATGCAAGTCGGGACCTTTTTCTGTTGTATGGAGTGACCTGCAAATTCTTTTATTATATTACTGATTGTAGGGAAACCTGTTGTAATGAAGGAGAACTGAATGCGCAAAGCTTTTTTGCGATACACAATGATGTTGGCGGCGCTGGCCTTGAGTGCATGCGGCGGTGACGATAAAATTGTGGAGACGAGTTCTCCGGTGGGTTCCCTTGAAGACGATTATTTCGACGAAGATTTGAATTTGGATGATGACCTGTACGATATGGGTTCATGTACAGGGAATTCCTCCCCCAAGCGATCCTTGGTGATGAATGACGGCTCGTACTACCAGTGTATCGATGGCCTGTGGTTCAGGATGGAACACTCCAGTTCGTCTAAGAAGGCGAAGTCTTCGTCGTCTTCCAGAAAGTCCGCTTCCAGTTCGTCGGAAGAGGAATCCTCGTCGTCGGAATCATTATTGGAATCGTCGGCCTCCGAAGAATCTTCATCTTCAGAGGAGAATGTTTCAAGCTCGGCGGAATCTTTGCCGGAATCTTCGGCGGAGTCGGCTCCGGAATCCTCGTCGTCGGAAGAGGCTTCGTCTTCGTCGCGTGTGGTTATTGACTTGACGCTTGAGTACGACTGTTCCGAATACAATTGTGCCTATACCGATTACCTGAATTCCAAGATGCTTGGTTCCGGTATGTACGGTCAGTATCTGGACACTCGCGACAATCACGTTTACCGCACGGTGAAGATTGGCAAGCAAACCTGGATGGCTCAAAACCTGAGTTATATTACCGCAAATAGTAGATGCTATGGGGATGATCCTGTCTATTGCTACAAATATGGTCGCCTTTATTATCAGGAAGAAGCCTTTACGGCATGCCCCGAGGGCTGGCATTTGCCGAGCCCCGAAGAATGGGACCAACTTGGCCTATTTGTCGCCCAAGATCTTGGGCTAGATAAGTACTCGTCGGTGGGAAATTACCTAAAATCCGTTGATACCTGGACTGTTGAGATGGGGGTGGATCTATATGGCTTTTCGGGCATTGCCAGCCGTTATTATGGAAATGTCCACGTTTGTGGTGGCGCTCACGGCGTGTTTTGGACCTCTGACAATTACGAATACCGCTGCCTATTGAACGATAGGAGCGATTTGTATTCCTATTGGGAGTCTTACAGCTCCAATTGGGCAATGTCTGTCCGCTGCCTTTTGGACGACTAGGCAACCGAGATTTTCTATATTGTATCTCGGAGGCATTATGCTGAAAAAACTGATTGCCATTTTGTTTGCCGCTGCGGTGTTTGCCGTGGCTGACCCTATTTCTATCGAAGGCCGTTTGACCGAAATTCCGGGCAAGATGCCGAGTAACGATTTGTACAGCTACGTGTACGTGTTCAAGTACAAGGTGCTCAAGGTAGAATCGGGCAAACTGGATGCCAAGGACGTGCTGGTGGGTGTTTACAACCCGCTCATTGCTCGCGGCAAGGTCAAGGACAAAATGGCCGACAAGTCCAAGGGCAATGTGGGCGAATTCAAGGCCAAGGCCAAGCATAAGCTCAAATTGGTGCCGCTCGAAGGCAACTGGGATGGCGCTGTCGAAGACGAATACTTCGATGACGAATCTCCGCGTTACCTGGCTATCGAAGTGAACGAGTAGTTCGTGGTCTTCTCTTCTCAGCTGTTTTTGTTCTATTTCTTGCCGACGTTCCTGGTCGGCTACTTCGTGTTGTATAAATTGCACGCGAAGCATACAACGCTGAATTTCTTCATTACGATTTTCAGCTACGTTTTTTACGGTTGGCTTGAACCGTGGCTCGTGTTCCTGATGTTTGGCTGCACCCTGGTGGTGTACGTGGCCGGGCGCTTTATTTCGGCTCCGGGAGCCTCTAAGCTGCAACGGAACTTGGCTCTGGGGACTGCAATTGCGGTAAACCTTGGGGCACTCGGTTACTTTAAGTATTACATGTTCGGCATGGGCGTGATTAACGACGTCATTACAAAGCTCGGTTGCGAACCGTTCTCTGTCATGACAGTGCTTTTGCCGGTGGGTATTTCGTTCTATTCGTTCCAGTCCATGAGTTACGCCATCGACGTGTGGCGTGGGTCTGCACCTCCGGTAAAGGATTTTGCGACTTTTGCCTGCTACGTGGCTTTGTTCCCGCAGTTGGTGGCGGGCCCGATTGTCCGTTACAATACCGTGGCCGAAGAACTGGCGACCCGTACGCATACGCTCGAAAACTTCGTGCGCGGCATGTCGTTCTTCTGTTTTGGTTTTGCCGAAAAGATATTCCTTGCAAACCAGGTAGGCATTATTGCGGACCGCGTGTTTGCGGCTGACGCTCCCGGCGTGCTCAACAGTTGGTGGGGCTCGCTTGCGTACATGTTCCAGATTTACTTTGATTTCTCGGCGTACAGCAACATGGCGATTGGCCTTGGTTTGATGCTCGGGTTCCATTTCCCGCGCAACTTCGACGGCCCTTACCGTTCCAAGAGCATTACCGAATTCTGGAAGCGCTGGCATATTTCCCTGACGAGCTGGTTCCGCGACTACCTGTATATTCCCCTGGGTGGAAACCGCGTGGGCACGGCCCGCCTGTACTTTAACCTGTTCATGGTGATGTTCGTGAGCGGCGTGTGGCACGGGGCCAACTGGACGTTTGTTTGCTGGGGCCTGTACCATGCCTTCTTTATGATCGTGGAACGCGCGAACAACAAGCAGGCGTTTTACTACAAGCTGCCTCAGGTGGCTCAGCTCTTGATTACCCAGGTGATTGTGCTCTTTGGTTGGGTGCTGTTCCGCGCCGACAATATCGGTGAAGCCTGGCGCATGTGGAAGTGCATGCTTGGGCTTAACGCGGTGAGCTCTGCCGATGCGATTCTGTCGGCCGAAATTTTCACGCCGAGTTGCCTGTTCTTCATGGCGCTTGCCTGTATGCTATCGTTCTGGAAGTTCCGCAGCTTCGACTGGTGCAACAATGTTTCGCCGGTCCGTGTGGTTGTGGCTTTTGCCATCTTTATCGTAGCCATTCTCGCTTTGTTTACACAAAGCTACAATCCGTTCCTTTATTTCCAATTCTAAGATTGCGGCTTTAGAAAAAAGCCTGATTGAAAGTAAAAGAATGTTGTTTGAGTGGGCGGCGGGCTCGGTTTTTTCTAAATTTAGCCCCGATGAATAAAATTATCCGTTCTTTGCTGACTGTTTGTGCATGCTCGCTCATTTGCTTGACGGGCTGCGATGTTCCATTTTCCAAGGAAGACCCGGTTGTGGTTTCGGTGGGCGAAACCAAACTCCGTCAGGCCGAGCTTTACCGTCTTGTCCCGGAATGGGATTACATGACGGACCGTGAAAAGCTGACGTTCCTGGAACATTGGATTGATGAAGAAACCATTTACCAGGAAGCCATGGCCAAGGGCTTCTGGAAGGACCCCGCCGTTCAGGAACAGGTAAGACGTACCGAACGCAAGATCACGGTGGACTATTACTTGCAGACGTTTGCCGATACCATGATGCTCGGCGATACCGAAAAGCTGGACTACTACCACGCCCACCCGGAACTGTTTGTGCGTGGCCGCAACTTGCTGACCGGTGCGGTGATTTACTTTAAGGATTGGCAGATGGCCGAAATGTACCATAAGGGCCATAAGAAGCTGACCTATGAAACTTATCCGGCAGCAAGCTGGATGGTGAAACGCATTGAACGCTTTGATACGGTGGCCGTCAGCCCCGATAGCTGCATTCTCCCGTCGTTTACCGATGTGGAATTTGGCAAGCTTTCGCAGGTGAAACTTTGCGGTGGCCAGCTCAAGGCTGTGGTTGTGCTGTCGAGACTTGATTCTGCCGATGTGTTGCCCTATGCCGAAGTCGCCGAAGATGTGGCTGCCCGCGCTTGGGTCGAACACCAGAAGACCGTGTTTGCCCGCCTGAAGAAGGAATGGAAGAAGGCACGCCCGATTTTCTCGCAGATGAATGTGTTTAGCGAAAAGGAAAAGTAATGAAGTTTCCTGTTGCAGTGAAACAATTTGTTATTTCGTTGAGTGCTTTAGCCGCGTTTGCCATGGCTGAACCCGTGTTGATGGAAGGGGTTGCAGCTGTGGTCGATGGCAAGCCGATTATGCGTTCGGAATTCTTGAACAACTTGTACCGTTTTCAGGAAACGCCTGAAGGTTCTGCGATGTCTGAAGCAGACCAGCGCAAGTATGTGCTTGACCAGATGATTGAAGAAAAGGTCTTGCTGAGCCGCATTGACCGCGATTCTATTGTGATTACCGATGCCGAAGTCGACCAGCGCGTGAACGCCCACTTGTCGCAGCTCGCCGCAAGCCAGAATACGGACCTTGCGACGCTGGAAAAGGCGATTCGTGCCCAGCTCGGCATTAGCATGGCGCAGTACCGCGACCAGCTTTCGAAGCAGATTCGCAACCACATTGAAATGGCCCGCGTCCGCCAGCGCCACGTTGGTTCTGTTACGCCGACCAAGAAAGAAGTGGATGCCTTTTTTGCAAGCTACAAGGATTCTATTCCGCAGCAGTTCAACTGCGTGCTTTTGAGCCATATTCAGTTGCCGATTGAACCGGATTCCATGATTGTGGATTCTGTGAAGCGCATTGCGGATGCCTTGATTGACACCTTGAACCTGGGTATGAGCTTCGAACTGTTGGCGAAGGCCCATTCGCAGGATACCTCTGCCGCGAAGGGCGGCGACCTGGGCTACTTTAAGCGTGGCCAGCTGGACCCTGCCTTTGAACGCGCTTTGGATTTGCTGAAGAACGGTCAGTATTCTTCTAACCCGGTGAAGACGAAGCTTGGTTGGCATATTGCCCGCGTGCTCGGCCGTAAAGAAGACGGTGTGCGCTCTGCCCAGATTTTGCTCCGCACGATTCCGACGGCTAAAGATTCTGCCGCGGTTCTTGCCCGCGCCGATTCTTTGAGAAATGCTATCAAGACGACAGAAGGCTTTGCCAATGCCGCCAAGAAGTTTAGTGAAGACAAGTCCAGCAATTTTGCCGGCGGCCGCCTCGGTTGGTTCCAGCGTAACGAAATGGAACCGGCATATGTGGAACCGGTTGCGAACTTGAACGTGGGCGAAATTTCGGAACCTGTTCTGATCGATGGCGCCTACCACTTGTTCCGCTTGGATGATTCTCGCCAGACACGCGATTTGACTTTGGACGAAGATTATGGCAAGATTGAACAGATGGCTGCAACCCATCTTGAAAATCAGAAGCTCGAAGCGCTGGTGAAAAAGTGGCGCGACGAAGTCCATATCGAAATCCGCATGACGGAATAATTTATTTTTCGTTAAAACACTAAGTCGCGGGCCTTATGATTCACTTTAACCACGTCACTAAATCTTACGAGGATAATTGGAAGGCTCTTTCCAATGTGACGTTGCGTATTCACAAAGGTGAATTCGTTTTTCTGACAGGACATTCTGGTGCCGGTAAGTCGACGCTCTTGAAGTTGATTTACATGGACGAACGCCCCGACGAAGAACGCGGCGGCCAGGTGATGGTGAAGTTTACGGGCGACTGCCTGTATGACAGCAAGAATACACCCGACAGCAGAATCCAGGCGCTCCGTCGCAAGATGGGAATTATTTTCCAGGACTTTAAGCTGTTGCCGGACCGCAATGTCTTTGAAAATGTGGCGCTTGCGCTACGCATTGTAGGAACCCCGAGCAGCAAGATTAATGCGGCTGTGTTCGATGCTTTAGCCCTTGTGGGTATTAGCCAGAAGCGTTTTGCCATGCCGTATACGCTTTCGGGTGGTGAACAGCAGCGTGTGGCCATTGCCCGCGCCATGGTGCATAATCCGTATTTGCTTTTGGCTGACGAACCGACCGGTAACTTGGACCCGAAAAACGCTGAAGAAGTTTTCAGGATTTTCAAGGAAATCAATGCCCGTGGTACAACGGTTGTGATGGCAACCCATAACCCGGACTTTTACTTGAATAGCCCCTTCCGTCGCCTGGTGCTTGATCACGGCGAACTCTTGAATAGAGATTTGATTTAAATTTGAATGACCCGAATTTCGCCGGGTTTTAAATCGTCGAGGGTGAACTTGTCGAATTGGATGCGCATGAGTCGCATGACTTCGTAGCCGAGGTGCGCAAGCATGCGGCGGATTTCGCGGTTCTTGCCTTCGGTGAGGGTGAATTCGAGCCAGCAATTCTTTTCGCCTTCGCTTAAGAGCGTGACGCGCTCGGCGTGCATGAATTCTTCTTTTTCTCCAAAGACGCGGGGCGCGACGTTGAAGCCTTTTTCCATTTGGGCGAGTTCTTCGCCGGTGGGCTTGCCGGAGACTTGCACGCGGTAGATTTTCTTGTGGCGGCTCGGGTCGCGCGGGGCCAATAAGGAGTCGGCCCATTGGGTGTCGTTGGTGAAGAGCAGCAAGCCTTCGCTGGCGGCGTCGAGACGGCCCACGGGCGAAATGTGAGGCATGGGCTTGCCCGGATACATCTTGGAAAATTGCTCGCGGAATAAATCCATGACGGTCTTGCGGCCTTTTTCGTCGTTTGCGGTAGTGACGATTCCCCGGGGCTTGTTCATGGCGAAATAAACGAAGCTGCTGGCGGTGACAGGAACTCCGTCAACGAGAATCTCGTCGTTTTCGTAGGTGGGAGTGTCGATGTCGAAAATGACCTTTCCGCGGAGAGTCACGCGGCCTTCTTTCACCAGCTTTTCTGCTTGGCTACGACTGCAATAGCCGCGTTTGGAAATCACGCGGGCGACACCGTGAGCGCCTTGTTTTTGGGGCTTGTTATTACTGCTACGAAACGCCATTGATGTCATGCCGCACTTGATGCGGCATCTCCTTTTCTACTAATGAAGTGAGAAAATGGAATAGCCTCTCATTCAAATCATTATTCATCGCGTCGGCGGCGGAGGTGTCGGCAAAGTCTACGTCGCGGGCGCGCTCGCCGCAAATATCGATGCCCAGAATTTTGTGGTTCTGCGCAAGTGCTGTGAGCGTGGAGACAAGTTGCTCGTAGGTGAGCAATCCTTGATCCCAGTTGGTGGCGGCTTCGCTGGTAGAGAGGGCGTCTTTGTCGATGGAAATGTAGACGGATGCGGAACTTTTGGCGATTTGTGCGCCTAGTGTAGCAAGTTCGCTTTTCAATTCACTTTCGCGGATGAATTTGACTTTGCCGAGTACTGCGGCATTTTCTGAGGCAGAAAGTTCCTCGTGGATTTCATCTACCAGGTGGTCGGCGACGCCAATGAGCGTGACATTTTGCACGAAGGGATTGTTCTTCAAGACTTCCAGAACCCAGCCTCCGCAACTTAAAATGCCTTCGAATCTAGGCGGTTGCATGTCGGGGTGATGGTCGAATACCACAAGATCAAAAGGTTCTTGGACGCGATCTGTCCAAAGTTTACTCATGTAGTGGTAATTGCCGTTATCAAAGAAGTGAATGCCGGGGGCGGATTCGGCGGAGGCTTTCGCGACGGCTTCGTTCATCATTTTGTGAAGGACAGCTTGCGCTTCGTCATCGCAGTAGCAGTCGGTGCCTTCAATCTTTGTACAGTCAAGCCATGTCGCAGGGGTTGCGGCAGATTCTGCGCCGGGTACCATTGCAGACTCCCGCAGCTTTTGCATGAAAGGCTGCTCGGCGTAAACGCCTGTGAAATCTTGAATGGTGACTATCGGCATCTTGACTCAAATATAAACTTATTTCCCGAAGCGCTTGCAGAAAGTGCAACTTTGGCAAAGCGGGTGGCGTAATTCGTGCTTTTCGAAACCTTCGCGCAGGCTCTTGGCGGCAGGCGAGTTGAGAATTTCGGCGAGGCTCTGGTCTGCAATGTTTCCGAGGGTAATTTGGCCGCTGTAATCGAGGCAGCAGGCGACTACGCGTCCGTCGTGCAGAATGGCTGCATGTGTATCGAGGGCGCGGCATGTGCCAGCGACAGTCATCTCGGTCGCGGAAGGCTTTTCGGGCCATTCAAAGCGGGAATCTTGATGGAGGTAAATTCGCCCGATGACGTTGAAACTCTTGTGGCGGCTGCAGAAATGTTCTAGCGAAATCTGCATGCTAGATTCGGCGCCAGTGGCAGCGTCAACATCGTTACCGAAAGCTTCATTCACTTTGGCAAGCATCGTCTCGTTCCAGGAATTGCTGGCAGCATCGCCGACATTCCAGAGCCTTAAATTAATGTAGAGGTCAGGGCGAATGGCATTCGCCATCTTGCAGAAGTCAAGAACATCTTGAAGGTGGCGGGTCGCTTCATCTTGCGGCAATTCTGCGTAGGCATGGGTCGAAAAATTCACCTGTCGCACCGCAGGGGAGGCCAAAATCAGTTTTCCGACGCGAGCAATGGTGGTGCCGTTGGTGGTCAAGTTCAACTTGAGCGGAGTCTGCTCCAACCTTTTAAGGAACAGTCCAAAACCAGGGTGCAATGTGGGTTCGCCCAACACGTGAAAGTACACATTTTTGGCAACTGTGGAGGCCTCTGCAATGCACTTTTCAAAGAGCTCCGTGCTCATGAACTCGCGATGTCTATTGGACGAAAGGGACGATGAATTCGCCTTGCCGCAGGGGCAAAAGCTGCAACTCAAATTGCAAACGTCCGTGATTTCGATATAGACCGCGTTCATCTTTTTACGTCATTGCGAGCCTCGTTAGAGGCGCGGCAATCCTTCTTATTTAAGCCTCAATTTCTTCTGTGCGTAAATGCTTTGTCCGCCGTTGCAAACGAAGGCTACCACGCAAACAATAAAGAAGGCGGGGAGTGTGTCAAATCCAAAAATTTCAGCACCGATAAAGATGGGGGCAAGGAGCGTGTTGGTGGCACCGCCAAAGACCGCGGCATAACCGAGGGCGGCTGCAAGGGGCAGGGGCACGCCTACCATGGCGGCTACCCAAGTACCGAAGGTTGCGCCAATGGCAAACAGCGGGGTGACTTCGCCACCCTTGAAACCGACGGCAACCGTTACGATGGTCAGCACGAATTTCAGAATCCAGTCGCAGGCGTAAATCGAAGAGGCGTCTTGTGCCGAAGTGGCAAAGCTCATATCGATCAAATTCGTGCCGAGGCCTGCATAACGGCCTTGCCAGAAAAGGAGAATCAATGCGCTGAGGGCAATGCCCACGAAGGCGATTCGCTTGAGGGAATTCGGCAACTTGTTCGCAAAAAGCTTCTTGGCAAGCGAAAGCAATTTGGCAAAGCCGCCGCCTACAATGCCGAACAAAACACCCAGCAGGGCAAGCTTCAACACAAAATGAATGTCGAGGCCATTTTCGTTCCACAGGAGTCCGGCCACGTTCCAATCCGGGAACAGACCGCTCAAATTCACGGAGAACTTTTCGAGCCCGAGCATTTCCGAAACCTTGTAGGCGGTAAATGCGGCGACCGTTGCTGGGAGCAATGCCGACAGATTCAGGTAGCCCACAAGCAAAACTTCAAGGGCAAGCGCAATAGCGGCAAGCGGAGTCTGGAAAAGGCCTGCAAAGCCTGCGGCCATGCCGGCAATAAGCAAAATCTTGCCTGCGTTTTCGATAGGAATCTTTTTGCTGATGTTGTGACCGAGGGTCGCGCCAATCTGAATGGCAACGCCTTCGCGGCCGGCGCTACCGCCAAACAAGTGGGTGAGCCAGGTGCTTACGGCAACCATGGGGATCATGCGCAGCGGGATTTCGCCTTCCTTACCGTGGGCAACCCCGAAAACCATATCCATGCCGCGCTCGGTTCCCTTACCGAATTTCTGGTAACCCAGAACAATCAACACGCCAATCAAAGCAAGACCCGGAATCCAATAAATGGGGTGGGCATCGCGCAAGGCGCTCACGGTCAGCAAAACCTGGCCAAAGAATGCCGTAAGTGCTCCGACAACCGCGCCTAAGGCGACAGCAACAATCGTCAAAATCGGGAGGGAAAGCCATTTTTGAACAAATGCTTGAATGCGAGCCTTCATCTGTTCCTTCGCCATGCGCATCATTTGCTCCTTCATTTCGGGAGACATGCCGGCGAATTGTTCCTTGAACTGGTTGTATTTACCAAAATCTCTAAAATTCATGGATAATCCTTGATTGCGCGGTAAATTTAGAAATTTAGTCCGAAAAGCAGATTTAGTATATTTGAAATATGAAATTTCTCGAAACCCGCTCTAAAAAGATTTCCGTGGCAATTTCGGTGTTGGCCGCTTTGACGTGGTCGCTTACTTCTTGCGCCTCTAGCAAGCAAGAACCTGAAACCGCTCAAACGAATGTTTCTGATGCACGCCCGGCAGCATTGCCGCCTCAGCCTTCGACGCCCGTAACGGTGTTTGAAATGAGGTTCATCAGTGCCGATAAGCAGGTGCGTGTGGTTAAAAAGCCCACCCTTGCAGCCCTCGACTTTGCGGCTTATTTTAACAATCCGATTCGCCTTGCGGGTAAAGAAGAAAAGCCTGAAAACTATACGGGCAAAATGGCTTCCACAAAGCTTGCCCAGTATCCGTTCCCGATGCTTGACTCCCTTTCGGAATACGAACCCGCTGCCATTGCGGGCCGCCAGCCTTTGGCTTGGGAACCGCTTGCCAAGATTCTTTATGCGCAGACTGGAAACGATTCGCTTTCGCAGTTGTTGAATTCCGTTGAAGCGGTCAAGTGGAACGAACCCGACGTGTTCCGCGCTTTCCAGACGGTGACCCGCATGTGGGGCGTTCCCCTGAGCGATGGTTCCGTGGACTGGTGGGTCGAAGTGATGCCTGCACAGTGGACGGGCCGCTCCGTGTTTTACGGAAAGCTGAAGTTTAGCTCTACGGGCGAAACCGCAGAAATTCTGAATTACTATTTGACTGGCGAAATGAACATTGACGATGCCATGAACTGGGCTCGTACTTTGTCTTCTTACTGGTATCCGACTTTGAATACGGACTTGGAACCCCATACGGCCGGTGCTCCGTGGGAAGGCGATGCCAATAGGCCTTTTGCCGTGATGCGCGGAAACCCCATGGGTACGCCGATGTGGATTTCTTTTGAAGTGCCGGCTTTCCGTTTGAGCGATGAAGCCTTGCGCGCCAAGCGTACGGCAGATTCCTTGGCCGAAGCGGGCGAGGTGGTGCCGGTGAACCGCACCCTCGATACGAATTCCTCTTTCAGGCTTGAAACCCTTGCGTCGCTTGAAGGTTCTTGCCCCGAGAATGCGGCGACCAAAAAGTTCCGCGACGCCCTTTCGAAAAAGCTGAAGAAGCTCCCGAAGGAACAGAATGCTTGGGCCGGTGGCGACATGCTTTGGTTCAGACGCAATGCCAACTATCTGCTTGCAGATAAAATAACCAAGCAGGATTCCTTGCACAACCCGCTCCCGCGCCTGCTGGAACTCAAGAAGTACTTGGATTCCCTGAACGTGCAGCTCTTGGTGGTGCCGGTTCCCGTGAAAGAAGAAATTTATGGCGAACGCTTGGTGGAAGGCACTGCTGCCGACCTTTGCGTGAACCCCGCTGGCCGCGAATTCACTCGCGAAATGCTTGCCGCAGGCCTCGACGTACTTGACCTTTACCCGGCCTTGATGGCTGCCAAGTCTGGCGATGAACCGCCCCATTACAGCTACCAGCGTTACGACACGCACTGGTCCTTGCCCGGCATGCTTGCTGCCATGGAATTGCTCGCTAGCCGCGTGACGCAATATTCTTGGTACGCAGAATCGGGTGCACAACCTGGTTCGCTTAACCTGCAAGAAACGAAAACGGTACGTGAAGGCGATCTTGTGGCCCATTTGCCCGATGCCGAAAAGTCCAAGTATCCGGCAGATACTTTGCCTGCAATGAAAATCTTCAAGGGCACCGAAGCCTACAAGGGCGGCAAGAATTCGCCGATTCTCTTGATGGGTGATTCCTTTACAGGCGTTTTTGAATCGGTGGACCAGAAGTCGGGCGGCCCGGGCTCGCTGCTGGCTTACGCTACAGGGCTCGATGTGCAGGTGCTTACTAGCTGGGGCGGCGGCCCGGGTGTGTATCACCGCATGATGAAAATGAAAAAGGACATGCAGAGCAAGCGCCTCGTGATTTACATGATGACGGCTCGCGACTTCTGGCAGTCTCCCATGGAGTGGGACGGTCTGTAATCTTTATGCTTGCTCGTCTTTCTGCTCTCGCTAAGCGTTTCTTTTGGCCGGCGCTGATTGTCGTCTTTGCGGCATCGCTCACGCTGGTGCTTTGGAGCGGGCGAGACGGAAACATGGGCTTTCGCGATGCAGCCTGTTCCTTTGAAGACCGCATGCCCGGTTGCCTGGATTCGCTTGATTTGTGGAATGGCGGGCTTGCCTATTTCGACAGCTCTCTTACGAAAACCGGCGATACTTTGTGGAGCTTGAAAAGTCTGCTGTGGACTTATTGGGGCTTGGAGTTTGCGGGTGCGGGCGATGCTGCCGTTACTGCCGAAGCGATTCTTCCGTTGCATGTGCTGCAAATGAAAAAGTCCGGCTGCATGGGGCTTTCTTGGCTTGCGATGATGGTGGCCGAGGCGCGCCACTTGCCGCTTTCAGTCATTATGCTCCCGGGGCATGTGTTCTTGCGTTACGGGGCAGATTCTTCGACCGCAATCAATTTGGAACCTAACCGCGAAGGCTATAGCTATACCGATGCCGAGTACCGCGAAAAGTACAAGGCTGGCCCTTGGACTGGGCTGGAATTCAAACCGCTTACGCCCACGCAGTTCGTGGGACTTGCTGCTTTCAATATGGGAAACCTGTACCTGGATAGTGATTTGCGCCGGGCTCTGACCTGGTACCGCATGGCCGAAGAGTTCTTTTCGGAATATCCGGGCATCAAGGCGAACCAAGAGATTGCTAAAAGCCGTTTACCTGACCACCTGTAATCGTGGATTTTGCCCCAAATTGCTATTTTTAGCAAATGCGGGTTATTTTACTCTCCTTAATATCGCTCCTATTTTTAGCTTGTGCCGATGTAAATCCCTCGTCTGATTATGTTTATCTAGGCGTTTCGGAAGATAAACTCGATGGCATGATTCGCGTGAATGCTTATAACGCGACTGCAATTCTTGGAACGAATGATACTTCTGCAAAGTTAGAAGAATACCCTCAAATGAAGGTCAAGGTAGACTATTCATTCTCGATGGGCAAGCACGAAGTTACTTGTAGTGAATTCAATCAATTGATGAAACCCCAGGGACTCAAGCTTTCTTGTGCTAACAAGAACCTCCCTGCGACAGACATGACTTATTACGATGCCGTTTTGTTTGCCAACGAAAAAAGTAAGGCCGATGGTTTCGATACGGTATATTCGTACTCAAGCAAACAGATCGATAGTGATGGACATTGCACGTTCCTCGAAGGATTTTACTTTCATACCGATATAGACGGCTATCGCTTGCCGACCGAAGCTGAATGGGTCGTGGTGGCTGGCCGTGACTGGCATCCGAAGGCAAGCTGGAATGCCGAAAATTCGGGGATCCAGTTGCATGAGGTTTGCACGCGAATTGCAGACTCCACGGATTTTTGCGATATGGCGGGTAACGCCATGGAATGGGTGAACGACTGGCTCGGATTCTTTAGAGATACGACTATCTACAATTACACGGGTTCGCCAGATGGCGGCAACATGGGGAAGCGAATCGTGAAGGGCGGTAGTTATCGCCAGCTCGGTGATGCCATCAATTTGTACAGTCGTACCGACGTGTATACCATTACCTCGTCCACTCGTGCAGAATATGTCGGTTTCCGTTTGGCGTTTGGTCAAATTCCCAACCCAGTGTGGATGGACTACGATGGCATTCCCAATTCCAAGCGCGTGATTTCGCTGGTGAACCAGCGTACCTTAAAGACGCATTTGGATGCGTACAAGGTGGTTCTTGCCTTCCGCAATAACCTGACCGGCAATCTGGCCTATGTGAATTATTCGGATGGAACCATTTATACGGCCGAAATCAAGGACACTTTGGAAGTGTACCACCCGGATGTTTCTCCGAACGGACGTTTTGTCGCCTTCTCGACAGGGCTTGAAGGTGTTTCCGGCAATTCCGAAGTGTATGTCAGGACGCTTTCACTGGGCTATGTTAAAATAATGAAACTGAAAGTCAAGAACGCATCGATTCCTCGTTGGAGGGTTCTCCCGAATGGGGATACGGTGATTGTTTACGTGACGGATGCAGGCGATAACCGAAACGACGGCACGTTCAAGCGCGCAGAGACTTGGCAGGTGAAATTCCAGAACGAACGATTCGGTAGACCGCAAAAGCTTTTCAATGGCGCATACCACGATGGAATCAGTAGCGACGAACGTTTGGCTGTGACAGGCGCTAGACTGCTCCGTGCAAAAGTGGCCCAGGGGTCATCGACTTTGGAATCCAAGGCTCGCGATACTTTGTGGTACAATGGCGAACAGGCTTGCAATGCCTCGCTTGCAACCGATGGCTCCAAGAAGACCTTGTTCCTTGATTTTGGCGGAGAAACGGGCCAAAAGTTTGTGGGCGAGTCCTACGGTGTTCATGAACGCATTTTGGTCATGGACAGCACGGGCAAGCTGATTAGCTCTATCAAGGCGCCTGCGGGTTATTCCTTCGACCATACGGAATGGGTGCGCGGTCGTTCGGACTATGCCGTTGCAACTCTTACCGAAGCAAGCGGTATGCACAAGAAGGTTGTGCTTATTGACATGCGAGACAACAGCTTGACAGACCTGGTGGAAGGCGATGACTTGTGGCAACCGTGTCTCTGGATTCCGGACGCCTTGGATAAATCCACGTTCGAAGTCGATGGTGACAGTGCCGGCGTCTACATGCATGCAGGTGAAAGCCTTGAAGGCATTTTGATGCGTTACAACATGGAATTGGTGTGGCGATATCGCGATACGGCAAATGTGGTGATTGTCGGTTCGTCGCGTCCGTTGCATTCCGTGTCGCCCAGGTACATGGTCAAGCCGTTCTACGCCGTCAATCTGGCCCAGACGCCTAATTCCATCTACATGTCGAAGGATTTCTTGGACAACTATATCTATCCGCATTTCAAGAAGCTCCAGTACATTGTGATTTCTCTGGATATCGATTTCTGGTACAAGCCCGATGGACCGAACAGCGATAATTTCTTCAAGAACAATTACAAGAATTACGCCGGGTTTGTGTACGACAAGAATCATAATTATTGGCAAGACGGGTATCCGGAAGGTTTGCTGGAATATACGGCGAACTATATGACGATTGAAGGCGACTACGCCTTCTTGGATGATCGCGGCCGCATGCTCGGAACCGGTTGTAAACCTTGGAGTAAAAAGCCCGATATAGAAATGGATTCGTTGTATTACGACGATCATCCTGAAACTCTTGAAAATTCTATGAAAGCCTTCAAGGAAATTCTTGAAAAGGCCGAAGAAAGGGACGTTAAAGTGGTGGGTGTCATTTTCCCGCAAAATCCGGCCTATAGAAAAACGGGAGCATTTGGCCGTTATGGTTTGCGCAGGAGCCTTGCAAAAGAAGTCATTGACGATTTGAAGGCTTTGGAAAAGAAATATCCGCACTTCAAGTTGCTGGATGAAAATAAGATGGGGAAACACGATTATGACGATGATTCTGCAGCAGATGAAGATCATCTTTGCTCAAGAGGGGCTCCCCAAATCACAAAACGGATCGAAGCGGTCTTGAAAGATTTGAGGTAGGAGATGTATAGAATTTTCTTGTTGATGTTGAGTGTGGCTTTTTACGCTTGCTCAAACTCGGAATATATCTATTCGCAACAGGGTGACGATTCTGCATTTGAATCTGATTCGCTAGACAACATGGTAGTGGTCAAGCATGACAAAAAGAATGTCGTACTGGGCACAAACGATGGTGTAGCGAGGGCCAATGAACGCCCGCAAATGCAGGTGACGCTGGATTACGACTTTTCCATTGGCAAGTCGGAAGTGACTTGCGCCGAATTCAATTCGCTCATGAAGTCTTCAAAGATTTCGGTGCCTTGCGAAAAGGATTCTTATCCGGCGACGAATTTGACTTACTACGATGCCGTTCTCTTTGCAAATGCCCGCAGTAAAAAAGAGGGCTTTGATACGGTGTATACTTACAGCAATGTTGAACTGAATTCCGAAAATCATTGCGTGAATTTGGAAGGCTTTGCATTCCACCCTGAAGTCAATGCTTATCGCTTGCCCACAGAAGCGGAATGGACTTTTGTGGCTGGGCGCTTCTGGAATATGAAAAACGCTTGGACGGCCGATAATTCGGATTATCACTTGCATTCTGTTTGCACGAAGTCTTCGGACGCCCAAATTTGCGATATGGTCGGAAACGCTGTGGAATGGGTGAATGACTGGCTCGGCAATTTCCGCGATACGGCTGTTGTGAACTACGTTGGCGCGCCTGATGGCGGAAGTCTCGGACAGCGTGTGGTCAAGGGCGGTAGCTACAGGACTCCTGCAGAATCCATTACGCTTTTTGGCCGCGGCGACGTGTATACGGTAACGTCTTCTACCCGTGCCGAC
>Ga0265298_10003468_pt1 | contig 20806 bp, 16 predicted proteins | sample AusTroGonzalo_MG_3_FD_193486 | JGI IMG/M metagenome (GOLD analysis project Ga0265298, IMG submission 193486) | Bovine rumen microbial communities from tropical cattle in Woodstock, Queensland, Australia - Gonzalo_01 | ecosystem: Host-associated > Mammals > Digestive system > Stomach > Rumen ... | reverse complement strand
CAAGACCCAATGGCCCAGCAGTTTGGACTTGGTCAAGGAGACACCCTTTTTATTGATATTGTTGACATAGTCTTCCAGTTCCTGGTCCGTGAGGCCCATAAGGAACTTGTTCTCGTCATTCAACCCTGTCCAATAGTCAATCAGTTGCGTCAGATAGTCCACTCGGCTAGAAGAAACATTGATGTAGTAGACAACCCTGTTTTCGTGGAGTTTCTCTTCCAGGAACGGCTGTATGATGGCAGCAAAAACTTCCTCCGTCACCCATCCGGAACCCATGATTAATTGCATGTACTCTTCGTTGGGAATGGGTCTCTCCCACATCGTTGATTGGTTCACGCTATCCTGAAACCCCAGCCTGTGATGATAGAAAATCTGGGCATTGTCCAGGAACGCCATGTTGCCAAGATTCTGCCAGGTGTCCAGGTCGCTGTTGAAGATCTTCTCCTTGGATGTGTCGAAGCTGAAATCCGAACGGGAATCTATCAGAACGCCAAGGACGCTGGCGAGCGTGTCGAACGGCATCCCTTCCAGATGATCTCTTTGTTTCAGGGCGAAACGCAGCAATTCGCCATTCCGTTCTTCTTCCGCCTTCATGTTTTTGACGATATCAATGGAATTGTCTATATCATGAATCACCATGATGGCCGTGAGCCGCTGGACTTGCGCCTTGCTACGGCGCTCCAGTATTCCGCTTACGATAAAGGTGAGCGCTACGCCGATGGCAGTACCCAGGACGGTCACAAAAAAACTGCCCCAGTCAACTCTTCTTTTGGTTTTCTTTTCCATAACGGATACAAAGATACTCTTTTTTCGGTCACTTGCGGTATAAGACAGCCAACCCTTTTAGTAACGGCATTTGTAATTATGAGTTGCGGTAATGACCCCATTAAAACCTGGCAGGAGATTGCCCCCTAACAATTTTCATATTCTTGAGTAAGGGCTCTTGTTCTTTTGGGCATCTATCCATTGTTTCACTGTTATGGCGAGGGAGTTGAATAATTTTCGAAAATAATGTATGTTTGCGTATTCTATGTGATAGACACCATGAAAAAGATACTCTTCGCATTCGTTTCGCTTCTCGTTGCGGCAGGCGTGCAGGCCCAGAAAACACATCCGGATATTTCTTCCGTGCTGGTGAAGGCCACCGTCGATCCATCGACGGTCAAGGGGCCCATCAAGCCGATGAACGCCGTGAACAACGGCCCCAACGTCGGCGACGACCCTCAGCAGATGGAGGATTTCCGCATTTTGAATATCCCGTTCAGTCGTACCCACGATTCAACCGTAGATGATTATTACGGCCATCACCTGGTGGACATTTCCGACGTTTTTCCGGATTTCGGCAAGGATCCCGACAAGGAATCCTCCTATGATTTCCGCGAAACCGATGCCTTTATCAAGACGCTGCTGGATTCCGGCGCAAAGGTGATGTACAGGCTCGGGCAGTCCATCGAAACCCACCCGGAGGCAAAATACCACATCTATCCGCCGAAAGATTATAAGAAATGGGCAAGGATCTGCGAGCACGTCATAATGCATTACAACGAAGGCTGGGCAAACGGCTTCCATTACGACATCCGCTACTGGGAAATATGGAACGAGGCCGATCTGGACCAGAATTCAGACCGATGGAAGACAAACCCCCGTACATGGGCCGGTTCCCTGGAAGAGTTCCATAAGTTCTACGAAGTTGTGGCAAAACATCTGAAAAAGCGTTTTCCGGACCTGAAGATAGGCGGCCCCTCATACTGCAGGATCCTGCGCGACAAGACGTATTTGTATTTCCCGACATTCTTCGAATACATGCATGCCCACGACGTCCCTATCGACTTCGTCACATGGCATAAATACGATGTTGAGCCTTCGCTTTATGTGAAGGAAACCTATATGCTCAGGGAATGGATGAAGCAGTACGGGTATGAAAATGCCGAACTCTTCCTGACCGAGTGGAATTACTGGCAATTGAAAAAAAGCGGTTCCGAGTCTTCTTACGAATACTACAACTTTGAAACCCGTCTTAATATCAAGGGCGCCGCCTTCGTGGGAGCCGTCATGTGCGCGATGCAAGACGCTCCGGTGGATATGCTGATGTATTATGATTTCCGCGTAAACGTGGATTCTTTCTGCGGTTTCTACGATCCCCAGACACGTAAACACATGCCTACGTATTATGTATTTTACGCCTGGAGCAAACTCCGCGGGAATCAGTGTGATTGCGTCCTGGAAGGCGGCGAGGGGGATATTTATGCCGTAGCGGCCGTCAAGGACGACAAAACCACACTGATGCTGACCCGTTACAATGGGGACAACAACACCTGTAACATAGCAACGGTAAACATCTCGGTCAAGGGATACCGTCCGGGCGAGGTGGTATACTGCCACCTTACCGACGACCGGCACAATTATACCGAGATTCCCCTCTTCCCGGCCGATGACGGAACCGTACGCGTCAGATTATGCAACAATTCCATCGCAATCGTAGAATTTTAACTGATCATGAATAGGTTCCTGCTTCTTTCCGGATGCCTGCTAAGCGCTTTGGCGTGCGCTTCACCGAAGTATCTCACGTATGAGCAATTCGGGGCCAAGGGGGATGGCGTCACCGACGACTTCCCCGCCATCATAGCCACCCACGCGGCCGCCAATGAAAAGGGTCTCCCTGTCAAGGCCACTGGCGGAAAGACATATTACATAGGCAACTCCACCGGTACCGCCGTGATCCGCACCGATGTGGATTTCGGGACGGCCAGGTTCATAATAGACGACAGTCATGTCAGCCTCGAAGACCGCGAGGACTATATCTTCCGGATTGAATCCTCCTTCGAGCCCTTTGACATCGATGGAATTGGAAGCCTGAAGCGGGACCAGACCAACATAGGCAAGTCCCTTCCCGGCCGATGCCTGGTGGAAGTGGTCAATGACAATCGTAAAGTGTATATCCGCCTGGGCGCTAACCAGAATAGCGGGGTCAGCCAGAAAGAATTTTTCATCGTCGATGCAGACGGCAACATCGAGCCCTCCTCTTCGCTTATCTGGGATTACGACGAAATCACCCGGATGACAGCCCGCCCCATTGACGATAAGCCCCTGACAATCAAGGGCGGCATTTTCACCACCATCGCCAATCAGGCTCCTTCCAAGTACACTTACTACGGCCGCGGAATATCCGTCGAGCGGTCCAACGTCAGGATTGAGGGCATAGCCCACTATATCGAAGGAGAACTGGACCACGGTGCCCCGTACGACGGCTTCCTGGACTTACACATTGCTGCCGATATCGTGGTCCGCGACTGCCTTTTTACAGCACATAAGACTTACAGGACCATAGGATCGGCCGGTGTGTCCGTCAGTATGGGAACATACGACATTTCCGCCCATGGCTGTGTGGGCGTCAAATGGGAGAACTGCACCCAGACCACCGATATAAACGACACCCATTACTGGGGGATCTTCGTTTCCAACTTCTGCAAGGCCCTCACCCTGGACCACTGCGTCTTATCCCGCTTCGATGCCCACCAGGGGGTGAGGAACGTCACCCTTACAGGCTGCGAGTTCGGACACACGGGCGTCAATGTCGTAGGTTACGGAACATTGCTGCTTGATGGCTGCACCGTCCATCGCAAGTCCCTCATCGCCCTCAGGGAGGATTATGGCAGTTCCTGGGAGGGCGAAGTCATTGTCAGGAACTGCAAGCTCATCGTTCCTGAAGGGGCCAAAAACGTATCTATACTGAGAGGATCCAATGCCGGGGAGCACGACTTCGGTTACACCTGTTACCTCCCGGAAATAATTGATATCGAGAACCTTGTCATTGACGATAGCCGCGTCAGCGATAAAGACTACCAGGGTCCCATGATCCTTGGAAAATTCAAGCGCAATTACGGAAAGGGAGTCATCAACATCCGGAACGTTGAAGTAGCCAGTGGCAAGCCCCTGGAAATAAGCCAGGAGCCCAAGATGTTCAGTGATTACACAGTAACGGTATCGAGATAGCTGTATTTATTGCAGCAGCGTGCTGCAAAGCCACATCATGGCCATTTGCCCGTGAGGGTCACCGTTAGAGCGGGGGCGGTCCATATACCACTCGCGGCTGTTTCTGCGATCTGTTCCTATGCAGATATCTGCAAGATTGGCATGTTCGTCCAGTTTCCCGCACAAGGAGACCCAGGCCTTACGTGCGGCAGGGCCATATGTGGCCTCGTCCAGCAAGCCAGAACGTATACCTTCAATAAAAGCGTAGGCGAACATGGCTGAGCAGGAAGACTCATCCCAAAACTCCGGATCGTCAATAACCTGCCCCCACATGCCGTTTTCGCGCTGATATTCAAGGAGAGTGGGCATCATTTTCAAATACGCTTCCTTCAGTGATGGACGATACTCACTATCTTCCGGGAGATAGGTCAGAAGCATGGGCAGACCTGCCGCCATCCAGCCATTTCCCCGTCCCCAGAAAAAGGGAACATCGGGGGCATGATAGAACAGACCATTGGCACGCTGGAGCGAGTCCATATACATTTTCATCTCACGGGCCGCACGGTCGATATACTTGCGGTCACCGGTGGCCCGGTAAGCCTGGGTCTGGAGAACCGTAATCATGTACATATCGTCAATCCACAGGCGCGTCTGGGGAGAATATCCGTTTGCAAGGAACTCCCGCTGCTCCTCAATAGGGAAATTGCCATTGCCACCTACCTTCTTGCCGGGCTCCCCTGTGGGATCTTCCCACTGATGATCAGCATATCGAAGTCCCAGTTCCAGCGCCCGCTTGTCGCCATTCACCAGATAGATCTCCAGAGGAATGGCTCCGAAGATGGAGAAATCCACATGATTGTCGCGATTACACTTGTCCTTTCTCTCTCCATAAAACGGCTCAAAGAAATCAATCAACCGCTTCTCCAACTTCTTGTTGTGGGAACGGTGGGCAAACTCGATGGCGTTAACCCAAAGGCTTACCACGGAATAATTCATTTCCTTGCCACCTCGTCCATAATTATAGGGCGCCTGATAACCGGGAAGATTATTACCATAGTCCAGCGGGTCTGAGGCAAGGAGCTGCTCTGCAACACGATTTCCAATGGTTTCCACGCTGATTTCGTTGGGAAGGTCTTTAAAAGTGCTGAGGGCTACTTTAGGTCCGCAGGAAGCGCACAGCAATGACACAACGGTCAGGAGGGCGACTTTAATTTTCATGACTACTTGATTAATCTGAGTTTTGCAATTATTTGTACTAAAAAGTCTCGACCTGCGGCTTGGGCGGGCGTCCTATCGGCAGATGCTTCATATCACTTCAATGTAGAAACTCACCGGCCTGAAGCCGTCGTTGCAGCTGATCATGGCGCTCAGGGGATTCTTCATCCAGCCGTCGTAGAAGTTTCCTTCACCACGGGCCAGAGCCTCGACAAACTCCCTCATGGAGCCCCAGGCCGATGGACACATCCCTTCAGGACATCTGCCGTCAACTGAAATCCACTCCTGCCCCTCCAGCACATCGCAGGTGTGTTCGATAGGGTTCTCATATTTCGCCATCAAATCCGGATATGAAGCCTTCCTGATGGCCGTGATTCTGATTTTCATAAGGTAGTCTTATACTCATAATCGTCAAACGCACGGGTTGCCAACTCCGCCGCCTGGCGAATCTCTCTTCGTTTCAATGGTCCGAATTTAAGTGCCATATATGGTCTACGCTAATGGAGCCATCTTTGCCCTTCTTGTAGAAGATAATGTGAGGCCCTAATGCACAACAAATATAAGAAATAATCCTATATCGTACATCGCAGGACCCTTCCGAATAGATCCTGTCGAAATCCCCACCATACTTGGCATATTTGCTGATGGGTCGGGAGAACCCCCGGCCCTTATAGCGCTCAAAAACTTTGGCGGAAAAGATATAAAGGACTATATTTGAAGCGGTATCGATAATCCGGACACACATTGAAAGCATGAAACAGATAGTCACCCTTTTAGTTGCAATACTTGCTGTTTCCGTCCAAGTGGTTTCTTCCCAGCCGAAGACGGACCCCTGCAGATTCGGGAAGCAAGAGGAGCACAGGAATGAAATCCCCGACTGGGGCGTGGCCATTGACAAGGCTCATCCGCGGCTGCTGATGAGCGATGCCGATATCAAAACGCTGCGGAAAAACATACGCCGCAACAAGGATGTAAAATTGCTGCACAAGTCCATCCTCGCCCATGCCGACGAGTGTGTGGATGATACGCTGCAGCTCTCTTACAGGCTGGACGAGTCAGGAACAAGGCTGCTGGATCAGTCCCGTTATGCGCTTGAAAGAATATTCTTCTGCGCATATGCATGGAGGATGACAGGGAAGGACAAGTATCTCTCCCGGGTGAGGGAAGACATTCTCACCGTATGTGCTTTCCCGGACTGGCATACGAGCCATTTTCTGGACACCGGGGAGATGGCCCTGGCCGTTGCCATCGGTCTCGACTGGTGCTACGCCGGCCTTCCCCCTGCAGTCCGCGACGAAGCCGCGTCCGCCATGGAGCGTTTTGCACTCAGCCAATACAAAGGGCAATGGTTCGCTACACAGGTGACCAACTGGAACCAGGTGTGCTACTGCGGCCTGGTGGCTGCGGCATTGGCTGCCTGTGAGTGGTACCCGTCTGTGAGCCGGGATTTGCTTGAAACCGCCGTCGCCGACAACCGGAAGGCCATGCAAATGTATTGCCCGGACGGTATTTATCCGGAAGGGTATGTCTACTGGTCCTATGGCACCGGATTCGAGACCATGCTGCTGGAAATGCTCAGGGGTGTCTATGGGACCGACTTCGGTCTTTCGGACGCCCCGGGTTTCATGCGCACGGGGACATTCATGAAATATATGGCGGGAACCTCCGGCAAGTGCTTCAGCTTTTCCGACAGCGACGAGGACTTGGGCCCGCTATACGCCATGTGGTGGTTCGCGGCCAGGCTTTCGCGGCCGGAACTTCTCGAAGGAGAGATTGCCCTGCTGCGCAGCGGAGAATACTTTGGAGACGGGGACGGGAAGCGCTTTGCCGTCTTTTCGGCGTGCATGGCATCGAAATTCCGCATGCCGCGAAAAATCACCGAAGAGGGCGGGGAGAAACTATTCTCCGGTGACGGGCCTACACCCCTCGTCCTTGTCAGGACGGGCTGGAAGGGGGCTCCGGAAGAAAGGTATCTCGCCTTCAAGGGAGGTAAAGCATACTCCAACCACGGCCATATGGATGCCGGCTCCTTTGTATTCGACGCATACGGCATGAGATGGGCAAGTGACCTGGGAACGCAGCCGTATGCGCCGGTGGAAAATGCCTTCAAGAAATACAACAAGAGTTTCTGGAGCATGAGGCAGACCTCTTTCCGCTGGAAAGTATTCCGCCTCGGCAACCAGGCTCACAACACACTGACCGTCAACGCGCAGCAGCATAATGTGAAAGGGGAGGCGAAGATATTCGACATCCTGGACACGGACGAGGCAAGGGGAGGGACTGTCGATCTGACCCCGGTTTTCGAAGGGCAGCTGTCTTCTGCATTCAGGAAGATAATGCTTGTCGATGACGACTGGCTGTCGGTCTCGGATTCCCTGACCGCCCTCCCCGATATGCCGGCCGAGGTCGAGTGGCGCATGGTCACGCCTGCCGCGGCGACCATAACGCCGGAGGGCATTGTTCTGGAGCAGGGAGGGCACCGTTTGCTGCTTTCCGCCACATCCGACGATCCCGTCATCGACGTGGAATACAGGATCTGGCCTGCCGAAGGTACGGAGGAATGGGACATTCCAAACCCGGGAAAGTGTATTGTCGGCTATTCTGCCGCTGTTCCTGCAGGGAAATCATGCACCTTCCGCGTATGTCTGAAGTAGGATGCGTGGGAAGAATATCCAGACGACACCATCCAGGGTATACGGCATGACGCCAGCTCCAGCACTGCCACGGCAGGTGCCTCGTATAAACCTTTGCTCATTTTATCTACTCTTTAAAACAATAGGCGCCAAAGTTATTGACTTTCAGCGAGAAAGCCAAATGTCGCCTGTGGCTGTTCCTGAGATCGGACAGCCTACATAGAAAGGATGTTGAGCACGGAGATAAGTTCCTCGTTGATTGGCTTGTCTTTCTTGACGGCGCGGGAGATGGGCACGTAGACGATTTCGTCGTTCTTGATGCCTATCATGATGTTGCGCTGGCCTTCCATGAGGGCCTCGATGGCAGCGTAGCCCATGCGGGAGGCAAGGATGCGGTCGTATGCTGTGGGTATGCCGCCGCGCTGAAGGTGACCAAGTATGGTGACGCGGGCGTCAAACTGGGGGTATTCGTTCTTTATGCGTTCTGCGTAGTACATGGCCCCGCCGACGCCGTTCTTCTGGGCCTCGGACACAAGGACGATGGCGCTGTTCTTGCTCTTGCGCTTGCCCCTCTCGATAAAGGCGGCGAGCTGGTCGACGTCGGTATCGCCCTCCGGGATGATGGCGGCCTCCGCGCCTGAAGCTATGGCGCTGTTCTGCGCGAGGAAGCCGGCGTCGCGGCCCATTACCTCAATGAAGAAGATGCGGTCGTGGCTGTTGGCGGTGTCGCGTATCTTGTCCACACATTCAACGATGGTGTTGAGCGCGGAGTCGTAGCCGATGGTGTAGTCTGTACCGTAGAGGTCGTTGTCGATGGTGCCGGGCAGGCCGATGATGGGAATGTCGTACTCCCGTGCGAACAGCTGGGCGCCTGTGAGTGAACCGTTGCCGCCTATCACCACCAGGGCGTCTATGCCCGCGGCCAGCATGTTCTCATAGGCCTTCTTGCGGCCCTCGGGGGTCAAGAAAGCGCTGCAGCGGGCGGTCTTGAGTATGGTGCCTCCGCGCTGGATGGTGTTGGACACGGATGATGACGTGAACTTCACGAATTCATTCTCGATGAGGCCCTGATAGCCCCTCATGATGCCGATGACGTTGATGTCATGATAGCGTGCCGTACGCGTGACGGCACGTATGGCGGCATTCATTCCGGGAGCGTCGCCTCCGGAGGTGAGCACACCTATGGTCTTGATAATCCTTTCCATGCCCAAAGGTAATAATTATTATCTGAAAATACTGAGGGCTATGACAATCTCGTGATAGACAAATCATTCGAAAGAATGGTCCTGACGGATTCCCTGTACTTGCGGGAAACGGGAATCTCTTGCTTGCCGACGGATATGACATCGGGAGCCGTGAGGACGGCATCGGAAATGTTGACCAGGAAAGACCGATGGACGCGAAGGAAAAGGGTGCCCAGGAGATTCTCCCACTGGCTGATACCGGTCTTGTTTCGATATTGCCGGCCGTCGCGCGTCACAATCCAAACTTCCGAGTCGCGGGATTCCACATACAGGATGTCTTCCTCCTTGACTGAAACTTTCTTGTAATCCGAGGTAAAGGTGATGGGACGGTCCGTCGGGTATTCCTTATCCAGCCATTTCATGAGCAGGTAGTTCCCATAGGCAAGGATGGACAGGATGAACCCCACGAAGACCGGATTGCCCAGTATGGCAGGCAGCGTCCATCTGGCGTAATCCTCTTGATAGATCAGTGTAATGAAGGCCAGTTGCCACACGTAAATAAGCAGAAAAGTCATCACCATCACGCCCAGAATGACATAGATGGTATTCAGGATGCGTTTCTTTCCGTCGAGGTTGCGTTCAACGATGGGGAGAAAGAAACACAATGCCAGTGACGCCGGCAGGAATGAAAGGCTCATCAACACAGCCTCCCACAAGTCATAGCCAAGACTTGTGAGAAGGATGGACGTCAGAAAAATGGCGGCCATCCAGTATACGACGATGTAGATTGCTTTCTTCATTCCGGATGCAAAAATACACATTCTTCCACGAAAACATCGCAAAAGTTCGTGGCTCTTTGCAAGTTGGGGGGATTTGACAGAAGGTTGGACGGATTCTGCTTTGCATATGTGAAGTAAACGTGTTTACCTTTGCAAAAACTTTTTAGCCATGTTACCTTTATCTTCAAATCTTTTCACCCTTTTTGTTTCCGGCGGACCTGTCGGAATGATTATCATCACCCTTCTTTTCATCGCCCTGTTCTTTGCTGCCTGGAAGGCTCCTGCCTGGGTGAAGGAAATTGGTATTGCTGCCCTTGTCGTAGGCATTTTCTGGACACTCTACGGTTTCTTTCAAATGGCAGATTACCTTGCCGGGAATGATGACGTAGTGTCCACTGTCATTGCCGGCGGCATCAAGGTGGGACTTATTCCTGTCCTCTACGGCCTCATCGTGTACTTCGTTTCGCTGATTCTGCGCGTGATTCACAAACCGCGGATCTGAGAAGCGGAAGACACGGGGCTCAGGTACCGGTCCGCTGACTCTTGATCCATGCGACTGCATCTTCCAGCGGGGTCTCGGTTTCTACATCAGGAGCGATGGGGTCATCACAGAAGACCTCACCTGTCCTGGCAACATCACATCCGATAGTAATCAGGAGTGTGTAACCGTCTGCCATAGGAAAAGACTGATTGGCGCTCGCGTAACCGGCAGTAGGAATACCGAAAGTACGGGTATTCTCCAAACCTCTGAAGCACAGAAGCGTAGCCTCTCCGGAACTCCCGGTCCAATCATTGATAAGGATGGCGATGGGCGTATTATCCGGAAATTTGGAAATATCTTCAGGACTCAGTCCGGAAGACCGGACCACGAAATCCAGAGTGATGGGCGAGGTATGTTTGCGCGTCTTGAAACTCAGGAGCGTTCCCTCCGGGAGCAGTGGGGCAATGGCCGATATCATCGGATACATATTCCCACCACGATTGTCGCGCAGGTCCACGATAACACCGACAGCGTCGGGATGGCCTTGCAGAAAATCCAGCACAACGTGCGTATAGTCGGCATCGCTTACTTTAACCCCGCGATGGGCCGGAAGTTTCACATAGGCAATCCCACCGTCGAGCATATAGGCTTCCGGGGCAAGTTCTTCGAATGTCGTGGTATCGGTAACAGGAGCAAGTAGCGTGGAATGTTTGCCCCCGGCAAATGCCAGTGCACGATTCACTATCCTGTGAGCATCATCGAAACTGTCGATGGATTCTGCCTCCGAAAGATAAGACTCTCGCTCAATGATCCAATCGGCACCGGCATGCAGGGCATATTTGTCTATTTTCCGGAAACTGCTTTTGACATATCCGTAAGGGGTACTTTGATCATCGAAAAGACCACAGGCAGAAATGCCAAACGATAAGGTTAAAAGAAGGATTCGCAAAAACAACTTGTGCATACTCAAATTCCAGTCTGTCTGATTCTCAAAGGTAATCAATTTTTTCCAGACGCAGCACTCTTATCGGCCGGCCGGCACCCTGGAACTGGGTTTCGTCGATGACGGTTTCCCCGGTGGGGACGAAACCGCATTTCTCCATTACCCTCCCGCTGGCCGATTGGCGACTCTGATCTTCATTATGCTGTTCAATTATAAAGATGCTATCACGCGGTCGAAGGATTGTGACGGAATATCCGAATGTTTCTGGAGGTTGCAGTGGTAGGAATAAACGGTGGTCACCGACATGTTCAGGATCTTCGAAATCTTCTGGCGCTTGGAAATGCCCATCTTGATAAGGGCCAGAATCCTGAGCTCGGTTGACATTTTGTTCTTTGCCGGCATTTCAAGCTTGTATCCTGGTTTCATGTGGGAGTTCACCTTGTCCACGAAATCCGGAAAAATGCTTATAAATGTGGAATCCAGCGAAGAAAGCAATCCGCTGATTTCGCCGGATGCAAAGGACGGTTTGCGAAGCTGGGCCATTATCGCGTCGGGGCCATCCTCCTTTGCCGTACGCCGCAGAGAAGAACGGTATTCATCCACTTTGTTCAGATAGTCCACGCACTTTTCCATATAATTTGCAAGGAAACCGTCCTTGATGCTGGACACTTCACTCAGCTTGCGCTGTGATACTGTGAGCCTGCCGGAATATCGCACAAGCAGAATCAGCAGCACCAGCACGACAAGAAGAATGGCTGAAACCGCAACCGTTCCAACAATCAGTCCATACTTGCGTTGCTTCTCCTGTTTGAGCACCACGTTCATTATCTCGTACTCCGAGAGCAGGATGTCGTTGTAGCGCAGGGCATAATGGGACGACTCCGCATCTTCAAGAGTCATGCGCATATAGCGGTCGGCCCGGCGGATATCGCCGCGCCTGAAAAGGATTCTGGCCAGTTCATAAAGTGCATTGTAGGCTTTCGCCGAAACACGGAGATCATATGTCGCCGATGTTGCAAAGCACTCCATCGCCCTTGCGTCGTCGCCGGAATTCAGATATTCCATTGCCCTGAAATAGTAGGATTTGGCCGTGTCGTTGGGGCTTGTAAGAACACAGGCGTCCAGCCGGCCGATGCCATCTACTGTCTGTCCTTCCCTTCGCAGCTGTTCGTTGTGATAATAGACGCACTCGATATTTGTGCTGTCCCTCCTCCACCAGCTGTTGATGGTGTTCCGGCACTTTTTCTCATAAACAGGATTGTCGTGCAGGAGCTTTCTGTAAATATGATATCCTGCATAACCGTAAGTATGAAAACCTCCTGTTCCAAGGCCTGCGGTGTCTACGGTTTCAAGAACGGTCAAAGCCCTGCTGAGGGAATCCATCTTATACAGGATGTTTGCATAACAGGCCGCACTTGTTCCGCGCCGCCTTTGGTCGCGTCCCTGAAGGCGAAGCATCTCCTGGATATAATGATAGCAGGAATCCACGTCGTGATAGAAGAAAATCTTTTCAAGGGAATAAGCTGCTTCCCACATGGCGCTGTCTGAAGGAGCAGTCCTGAATTGCTGTCTGTTCCAGTCCTGCAGCATCTCATGCGAGCGGTCGAATTCCGCTTTCTGTTCTATGGCCCTGTCCAGTTCCTGAAGGTAAGAGCGGTTATCTACCGAACATGACGAAACCGTCAACAATGCCGCAAAGAAGAGAAAAACCCTGATTTTCATGCTGCAAAGATAGTTAAAAAATCTTGTTTTTTCAGCTGGAGGCCACAAATGTTAAATCTCTTATATATAATATTATAGATAGTATAAAACCCTGTTAAAAACCTTGTTTTATCACCAGGCTTGAAAAATCTGCTGTTTTTTCGTATATATTTGCAAGTGAATCGCCGCGGAACCAAAACTGCAAAACCATATAATTATGAGCAAAAGATTCCTGTTATTCACCATCCCCCTGCTGGTCGCAGTCTTTTCTTGCGTACCTAAGGAAGATCCCACCGACAAGGGCGATGACGAAAAGCCTGAACTCAAGGTAAACAAGGAGCAGATCAATGCTCCCGCACAAGGAACGGAAGACTCCTTCACTATCACATCCAACTGTTACTGGGACATCACGGTCTCCGACCCGGACGGGAAAGCCGTCACCTGGGTCTCAGTAAGCGACCTCTCCGGCCAGGGAAACAAAGATATAGCCCTTTCCGTGAGCGCGAACAAGAAGACGGAAGCCAGGACGGCTGTCATCAAGATCAACGCACCTTCTTCCGCCGAACTTGGCAAAACCATAACTGTTCTCCAGGAAGCCGGTGAGCAGACGGTTGCGGAGGGTTATGGTTTTCCCATCATCGAGACATTCGAGATCGACTCGCCTGAAAGCCGCAAACTTACGAATGCAGTGATCGGCGGGAATGAATGCATATTCAACGGCGGAATGGTCCTTTCCCGCAGCAATTCGGAAGGTTCTCTAGAGTTTGTATGCCCGTCGCACACGCAGCCGTCGGCAGGCGACGATGCCGACAGGAGCGTTCACCGCAGTATCCGTATGGACGGCTTTGCGCAGGGCGAATCCGTAATAATCAGCGCCCCGGTTAAGGATGCCCTGAGCGGCGATCTCCGCTTGATGCTCGGCGCGCGCGCCGCGTCCTTTACCAAGGCAGGATGGTCGTACTATTGGGGTGCCGACGGCGAGAACTGGAACAAGATTGAAATTGAAAACGCCATCACTCCCGGCTCGGATGCCGTTTGGAACATAATCTATTTCAACATTCCCGATTCCAATGCCATTCCTGCGGGAGGCACCGTCTATTTCAAAATCACTGCGGACTCCAAGCCCTCCAAGGAATATATCTCCATTTCCAACACCATCTGCGTTTGCCCCGCAAAGGGAGAGACCGGAAACGTTCCCGCAATGGACGGCAACACGATAGCATTCTCCACGGCATTCAATGATCTTGTGGACAGCTATGCGGCCGATATGAGATATCAGCTGGGATGGCTCAGGACGGCCACAAACAGCTATGCCTCCAACATGACCAGTTTCAACGACCAGTATGTCCTTCCGGATGAACTCTCGCCTTTTGCATCGATAAAGGGCTGCTACGAGAGGCCCGGATACCTTCAGGTGGGATACTACGACGAGTCTTTGTGGACCAGGATATGCGCAGGCTCCTTCATCATCAAAATCGGTGAATGCCTGAAGCAGATGGGTGTTGCCGCCACCGATGCCAGAATAACTCTCAAGGCCTGCAACATGAAAGACTTCCGAGGCTACGAAAGCGTTGCCCGCGCAACCATCGCCGCCGGTGAAGAAAGCTATGTGATGGAAGGCCTCAAGGACGGCGTATTCGCGGAATACACAACCGAATTCCACAACCTTACCCAGGAGTCGGTAATCACCGTCTTCGCCCCGCAGCTCACGGATGAGGAGAAGGAAACTCTTGGCCGCGGAGAAAAAGTGAACAACCTGCTTGATTACCGCTTCTTCATCGATGACGTTGTGGTGGAGCTCACCACCATCCACGAGAAGGGCAGCGACACCAATAACGGGAACGAAGGCTTCAACAACGGAGGAAACTATAACTGGTAATGGATATGAAAAAGATATTTATGGCAGCTGCCGCCATTCTTGCCCTTGCGGCCTGCAACAAGAATATTCCCGTAGAAGGGCCTTCAATGGAGCTTACCGCCACCATGGAGACCGGCACTACCAAAAGTCACCTTGACGCATTGGACGTACTGTGGGATGCAAATGACGAAATCAGCGTCTTCTCCATGGAGGAAGGCATATATCGGAATTCCAAGTTCGCTACCGCCGAAGAAGGCTCAACCGCATTGTTCAAGGGCCCCGGCGTCACGGTGGACGAGAACCTGTATGCCCTTTATCCCTATGATGCAGAAGCCTCCTTCAGCCCCGCTTCGGGCATGGCCATATCGGCCGATTACATCGAGCAGAGAGTATCTTCCGGCAGCTTTTCAAAGGGGATAAACCTTGCCGTGGGTAAATGCACCGGTGACAAGATCGTGAGCTTCCGAAACGTCGGAGCCCTGCTGTCCTTCACTCTTACCCAGGAAAGGGCTGACACTCTCCGCCGCATCGAAATCAAATCGAATGACGGCCAGCCTCTCGTATTCAGCGGTGCTGCAGGGATAGCCTGGAACGGAGGAGATCCAACGATTGACATCGCCGATGGAGCTACAAAATCCGATGTCATCCGCTTGCTCCCGGCCGGCGAAAGTTTCAATACCGGCGATACATATTATGTCTGGATACTCCCCGGGGCATATAAAGGCATTACCGTAACACTGGTCTCTCCCACACAGATGACCGCAACCCGGATTGGCGAAAGCACGCTGAGCATTGCCAGGAACCAGATAGTGAACCTTGGCGAGATTGGCGGGCTCACTTTCAAGGCTCGGGAAACCGAAAAGAAGACGCTTCATTTCGATTTCTCCGGTGAGCCCCAGGAAGGCTGGCCCACTGCCGACAAATGGAAAGACTCTGCCGGCGAGACCACCTGCATTTACACTCTCGACGGCGTGGATTACGAATTCTTCCTCACCGACGTGAAGGATGCCACTTTAGCCCGCGTAGCCTGGACCACATCCAAGGGCGGTCTCATATGGTGGGCCGCTTCAAGATACGTAGGACTTCCCGCTCTGGACGGTTACAGGCTCATCAGGGTGTCCGGCCAGATGTGCCTTGGCACCAATGCAAAACGCGAGGCCGGCATCAGCAAGTACGTTTCAGAAACCGGAGCCCTTCCCGCAGAAGCTTATGTTACCGGAGGAGAGCCCATGAAGTGGCCCAACAACGGAGAGGTTTATACCTTCAACCTCGAAGGTACTGAGGCTGGCACCGTTTACTATATGGTGTGTACGAATACCAGCGTGGGCGTCTCCTATCTTGACCTTACATACGAAAAGGCAGAATAAACTATGAAAAGGGTTTTTGTGTTATTGATGGTAGCGTTACTGGTACTGGCCGGAGGAACAGCTTCCGGCCAGGCACCGGTATTCCGATACACGGAGGCCAGCGAACTCACTCTTGTGGGCAAGCTGTTCCATGACACGCCCAACCCCTATCACCGCGTAGACACATCCCGCTTCGGTGGACTCACCCGCAGGGAAAACACCCTTGTGAGGATGTCGTCTGGCATCGCCTGTGCATTCAGGACCAATTCCACCGCCATCGCCATAACGACAATTTACCGCGAGCCGACTTTCCCCGTCAACGGCAACGGAATAAGCACCCGTGGATATGACCTGTATATCCGCGAAAACGGGAAATGGTTATATGCTGCATCGGCCGTCAATCCGGACAGCAGACTGGGAGAAGAGCTTACTCTGATAAGCGGAATGCAGGGAGGCCGCAACTACGACTGTCTCCTCTATCTTCCTCTTTACAGCGAGTTGGAAAGCGTGAAGATAGGCATTGAAGAGAACGCCTCCATCGAGCCTCTGGAGAACCCTTTCCGCCACAGGATTGCCGTTTTCGGCTCCAGCTTCACCCATGGTTCAAGCACCTCCAGGGCGGGAATGAGCTATCCGGCCCAACTTAGCCGCAACACCGGTCTCCAGATGCTCAGCCTGGGAGTAAGCGGCAATTGCCTGCTCCAGGACAGTTTCTGCGACATTCTTTGTGCCGCACCGGACATGGATGCATTCGTTTTCGATGCATTTTCCAATCCAAGCGCCCCGACGATGGAAAAACGGCTGTTTCCCTTCATCGAGAAGCTCCAGGCGGCCCATCCGGGAGTGCCTCTTGTCTTCCAGCGAACCATTTGGCGGGAGCAGCGGAATTTCAACGCAGTGAAAGACGCTGCAGAGAAAAAGAAGATGCACATGGCCGATTCTCTCATGGCAATAGCGGTGAAAAAGTACAAAGACGTTTACTACATAACTCCCAATGCCACTTCAAAGGCCCATGACACGTCCGTGGACGGGATTCATCCCGGTGATCACGGTTATACGCTTTGGGCCGCCTCTATAAGAAAACCACTTGCACGGATACTTCGCAAATACGGAATCAGATAATATTATGAAAAGACTTACAGTCCTACTGTTTTGCTTCCTGGCTGCCGGCAGCCTCCTGCATGCGCAGCAGACCACGCTCAGCGGCCAGGTAAAGGACTCCGGAGGAGAGCCGGTTCCCGGTGCCGCCATAATCCTCACAGGCACTTCCGAAGCCACCATTGCCGATATCGACGGCCGGTTTTCGCTCATCCTCGGAACGAAACCTCAGGAGGAAGCCACCCTCACCGTGTCATGCATGGGATACGCCGACCAGATTGTGCCCATAGGGTCCAGGACCGTTTTCGAAATCGTCATGCAGGACGATGCCCTCATGATTGATGAGACCGTGGTGATAGGTTACTCAACCATAAAGAAGAAAGACCTTACCGGCGCACTCTCCACCGTTGGGGGCGAAGATATCGCCCAGCGCAGGACACAGACCATCTCCCAGGCCCTTCAAGGAGCGATACCGGGTGTAACCGTCACCAGGAGCAATTCCGCACCCGGATCAGAGGCCACAATCCGCGTACGAGGAATAACGTCCATGACCGACGGTTCCACCGACCCGTACATCCTCATCGACGGCGTTCCCGGTTCGCTCAGCGACGTAAACCCCGAAGACATCGAGAACCTTACCGTCCTGAAGGATGCAGCATCGGCCTCCATATACGGTTCGCAGGCTGCGGCAGGCGTTATTCTGATTACCACCAAACGTGCCGCCAAGGGCAAGGGCGGGATCAGTTATTCGTATTCCCTGGGTGTCGATACCCCCACGCGCATGCCCCGCTACATGGACGCCGTGAGTTATATGGAAGCCGTGAACGAACTCAAGTACAACGACCTTCCCGGGAGCGGCTGGTTCCAGGCATATGACCAGGCCCTTATAGAGAACTACTGGCAGCTGAACGCCGCAAATCCGGACGACTATCCCAACACCGACTGGATGGGACTCGTGATGAAGGATAACGCCCTCAGGCACAGTCACAATCTGAAGTTTACGGCATCGGCCGACAAACTCCGCTCCAGCGTAAGTATCGGCATGGACGACGTTCAGGGCCTGTACAAGGTTAACAACAGCTGGAAGCGCTACACGGCAAGGCTGAACAACGATCTTGGCATTTATCCCTGGCTCACCGTTTCCACCGATATTTCTCTGGTCTATATCGACAAAGTGTCGCCCCACAGCTCCCCTGCGCTGAAGATGCGCTATATGCCTGCGATTTATCCTGCGGTATGGACCAACGGGAACTATGCTCCCGGAAAGGACGGAAGCAATATTTACGCGGCCCTCATGAGCGGTGGCGAGGTGGACACCGACACCTTCAAGACAAGCGGCAAGTTCCAGATTGAAGCAAAGCCGGTGAAAGGACTCACGCTCACCGCCCTGTATTCTCCGATGCTGTATTTCAGCCGCTCCACCGACCTCCAGAGGCAGACTCCATACTACTACAAGGACGAGGTCACAAGCGGAAAATACATATCCGAAGCGCTTACCACCACACTGGAGGAAGGCCGCGGCTGGCGTTATTCAGGCACCGTGCAGGCCTATGCAAACTATCAACAGACCTTCGTAGGAAAGCACAATGTAGGTGCCATGGCCGGTTATGAAAACTACTACACCGCCAGCAAGAGCATAGTCGCTGCGAACTCCGACTTCCCCAACGCCCTTATCGAAGACCTGAAGGCCGGCAATCCATCAACGGCGACCGCCACGTCCGACAATGTCTATGAGCTTGCAAGGAATTCCTTCTTCGGAAGGCTTATGTACAACTATTCCTCTCGCTACTATATCCAGGGTAATATCCGATGCGACGGCAGTTCCCGATTCGCTCCCGATTACCGCTGGGGCACGTTCATGTCGGCATCGGCAGGATGGCAGTTCTCTGAAGAGCCTTTCATGCAGCCGCTTAAGAAAATCATCAACCAGGGCAAGCTCCGGGCATCATACGGCGAACTTGGAAATGAGCGCATAGGCGGGTACTATCCCTATCAGTCCATGCTGTCGGTGAGCCATCCGGTGGGATACCTCGGGGACACCGCCACGTCTGTCACAGGTTACGCCCAGGGCGGTGCCATAGTCCCGGACCTCACCTGGGAAAGCACATCCACCATAGACATAGGACTTGACCTTTCCATGCTTGACAGCCGCCTCAACCTCACAGGCGACTGGTACTATAAGAAAACCAGCGGCATGCTCATCGAGGTGCCGGTAGCTCCCGTCATCGGCCTTTCCAATCCCTACGACAACCTTGGTGAAATGCACACCAAGGGCTGGGAAATCACGCTTGGCTGGAGGGATACCGTTGGCGATTTCACTTATAAGCTGAATTTCAATCTGTCGGACGATGTCTCCATAATGGGTGACATTTCCGGGAAGGAGGTCATTTCCGGAGGAAAGATTATCAAGGAAGGGTTCGAATATCAAAGCTGGTACGGATACAGGAGCAACGGCCTGTTCCAGACCCAGGAAGAAGTGGACAGTTCCCCGGTACTCGGCACCCAGTATCCCGGCGACGTAAAGTATGTGAACATTGCCGATCCGATGGGCGCCACCGAACAGATTACCGCAGAACACGACCGCGTGGTACTTTGCCCTTCGCTTCCGCACTTCAACTACGGAGCCACCGTGGACCTGTTCTGGAAAGGATTCGATCTCAACATTACCCTGCAGGGTGTGGGCAAACGCAACGGCTATCTGAGCGACTACATGGTCCAGCCACTGCGAGGCCAGGTTTACAACTTCCCCACATACCTTGCCGGTGGAGCGTCCTGGAGCTACAAGAACACCGTGAAGCAGAACGAGAACGCAGTATATCCCCGCTATTCCTGGGTGTCCGGCGGTTCCACTTCCACCATGGGCAATTACGCCTATTCCGATTACTGGATCATCAACGGCGCCTACCTTCGCGTGAAGAACATAACCCTGGGTTACACCTTCCCGTCCAAGTGGATGCAGAAGATAAAGGTGAAGGACCTGAGGCTGGCCGCCACGCTCACGGACTTCTTCACCTTCAGCCACTACCCTGTGGGCTGGGATCCTGAGGTGGGAGCCACGTCCTATCCCATTACCAAATCGGCAGTATTCTCCCTTTCCGTCAAATTCTAGTGAGTATGAAACGCATAAGCATTATACTTCTGGCATGCCTCTGCCTGGCATGCACGAATATGGATCTTTCTCCGGTTGACAAGGCCGCTTCCGGCAACTGGTTCAACAATGCGGAGCAGTTCGAAATGTGCCTGAACGCACTTCTGCACCATATGTACTGGCCCATGGAGCGTAATGAATGGACCGAGGGCGAGCAGATAGAGCTTGACCTCCTCACCGACGACGGCACCAACCGCAGTTCGCTCAGCCGCTTCCTCACCGACGGAGTGGACGGCTCCTTCCCCTTGTCGGCGCAGATGTGGAATATCTCCTACAAGGGAATCAACCGTTGCAACAAGATACTCAAAATGCTCCCCGCGGCAAAGGACAACATGCCTTCAGAAAAGTACAATATGATTGAGGGTTGCGCCAGGTTCTACCGCGCTTGCTTCTACGGCAGGATAATCGCCCACTTCGGGGACCCCGTGATTGTTCCTGAAGACATGGA
>Ga0265298_10003467_pt1 | contig 20807 bp, 15 predicted proteins | sample AusTroGonzalo_MG_3_FD_193486 | JGI IMG/M metagenome (GOLD analysis project Ga0265298, IMG submission 193486) | Bovine rumen microbial communities from tropical cattle in Woodstock, Queensland, Australia - Gonzalo_01 | ecosystem: Host-associated > Mammals > Digestive system > Stomach > Rumen ... | reverse complement strand
GCCGGAAGTGCTCGACGGGCTGGACATCGCGTTGGAAGGGACGTCCGGAACGTACAAGGTCATCAGCGATTCCACTGCCGGACGGACGCATTATATGAAACTATCGCGGCCGGTGCAGGGAGGGGATGAACTGAAACTGACGGTCAGCCATCCGCAATTCGGTACCGCCGTCGCCAAGGAAAAGGCCATGCCGGATTTTGTGCCGGTAAGTTTCTCGTACGAGCGGAAAGTGACCACCCAGGGATGGGACAATCATATTGTGAAGATGCAACTGCCGGGCTATCCGCTTGAGACGGTCATCGGCTTGTCCGCCATGTTGTATATGACGCAGACGGTTATCCGGGCGGTCTATGACCAAGAGCACACCCAGACCGGATGGGACACGATTGTTCGACCATTGGTCTATACCGGTCCGCTCTTCTCCTACGACCCGCTCTTTGCGAACTTGGAGAACAGCTATTTGGAGGGACAGGGCTATTACGCCTCTTCGCAGAAGGGCGGACTGTTGTTCATGCGCGCCGATTATCCGGCCGGCAAACAGATAGAGGTCTATATGCACACGATGGCGGACAAGTATTACCAGACGGGGCAGGTTACCTACCAAGTGGATTCCTTCCTGCTGGGCTTTGAGATGAAGAGCGAGGCGTACTATCTCTATCAGGCCTCCATGGAGAACTATCTGAAGGCCCATCGGGAGAATGACGGGGAAGCGGATAGGGGAGAGCTGTTCTCTTCCATCGGGATGGAGGAAACCGTGTCGGTCTATAGCAATGTGGAGAACGGCTATGGGGCCTTTATCAGCAAAACGAAAACTCAAATACGAATCAAATAATGGATTATTTTGTGCATGAGTCGTCCTATGTGGACGAAGGGTGCCAAATCGGCAAAGGCACCAAGATATGGCATTTCAGCCATATAATGAAAGACTGCGTCATCGGCGAGGACTGCAATATCGGCCAGAACGTCGTCATTTCGCCGGACGTGGTGCTCGGACGCAACTGCAAGATACAGAACAACGTCTCCGTCTATACGGGCGTGCGTTGTGAGGATGATGTGTTCTTGGGCCCGTCGATGGTGTTCACCAATGTCATCAATCCCCGTGCGGCGGTGAGCCGTAAGGACGAGTATAAACAGACGATTATTAAAAAGGGTGCATCGGTGGGCGCGAACGCAACTATCGTCTGCGGACACACGCTTGGCGAGTACTGCCTCATCGGTGCCGGTTCGGTTGTCACTAAGGATGTACCGGCTTATGCCCTTATGGTCGGCAATCCGGCCCGTCAGATAGGCTGGGTCAACGCCCACGGCGACAAATGCGCATCCCTTGAAGAGGCGATGCAATAAATCATCAATCATCAATCATCAATCATAAATCATCAATTAATATGATTCAACGTATTCAAACATTATATCTCTTGGCAGTGGTGATTTTGGGCATCATGCTCATCTGGCTGCCTGTTGTTCAGTTCGTGTCGCCCGAAGGCGCGGACACATTGGAGGTATATACACTCAATGCGATTTGTATGGGAAGCGATATCGGCGAACCGACGGACATTGTTTTGCCGGGCTTATGGGGACTGCAGTTGACAACCGTCCTGATTCCGCTGCTGGCACTCGTGGATATTTTCCTTTTTAAGAAGCGTCTTTTGCAAGCGAGGCTCAATATCTTCACCACCTTGCTGTGCTTGGGCTATTATGGGGTGTTGGCGCTCTATATCTGGCAAATCATGCTGTCCTATAATGTGGAATGGCATCTCCTGCCTTGTGCTTCCATCCCCTTGGTTTGCATGGTATTAACAATGATGGCGACACGCCGTATCCTCAAGGACGAGGCGCTCGTGCGTGCTGCCGACAGAATCCGATAAACGATGACTATAGCTACTATTTTATTGCAAGCCCTGACGGCGGAGCAGATCCAGCAGCGTCAGGATTCGATTCGTGCAGGCGCACGTCAGATGGTCGAGTTCGCCAAAGAAGACCCACATGGGTTCTGGGAGGTGGCGAAAGATACGCTGATTGCCTTCGGCCTCAAAGTGCTGGCGGCGTTGGCTATTTTTGTGGTCGGTGTGCTGCTGCTCAAATGGATACGCAGCCTGCTCAACCGCCGTTTCACGCGTCGCAAGACGGAGCCGACCATTGCGTCCTTCATCATCTCGTTCATCAATATCGCCGTCATGGTCCTGCTGACGGTCCTGTGCGTCAGCACCTTGGGCATTGATACCACCTCCTTGGCTGCTCTGCTTGCTGCCGGAGGTCTGGCTATCGGTATGGCGCTGTCCGGCACGGTGCAGAACTTCGCCGGAGGACTGATGCTGCTGGCCTTCAAGCCCTTCAAGGCAGGCGATCTGATTGAGGCGCAGGGCACGTTGGGCAAGGTGGTCGAGGTCAATATAACGGCGACGAAAGTGCTCACGCCCGATAACCGCGTGGTCATTCTGCCGAACGGTGCGCTTTCCAACGGCATCATCAATAACTTCAACGGCCGTCCGTTACGCAGGGTGGAGTGGTCGGTCAGCGTCTCCTATGGCGTGGATGCCGCGGCGTGCAAGGAGGCTATTCTGGCGATCATCAACAGCGATGCGCGTGTGCTGCAGGCCGATACGGATATGCAGCAGCTCTATAAGGAACTCAATATCAGCGCCTACCAGCTTTCCACGGTCAATTACCGTATGGACGCTATCCCGGCGCCCTTTGTGGCACTCAAGTCGCTCAATGAGAACGATATTACGTTTGTGGTACGCGCGTGGGTACGCGGCGCGGATTACTGGGATGTGTTCTTCGGCATGCAGGAGCGTTTCTATACCGAACTGCCGCCGCAGGGCTTCACCTTCGCTTATCCGCATATGGATGTCACCATGCTGAAACCGGAAGACTGATGGCTGAAATCCTGTTAGGCAAATCATTGGCGGAACTGCAGGAAGTCGCGCTGAGCGTCGGACTGCCGAAGTTCGCGGGCAAGCAGCTCGCGGAATGGCTCTATGTGCGCCGCGTGACGAACCTTGACGCCATGACCAATATCTCCCTCAAAGGCCGCGAGGCGCTCAAGGCACGCTATGCCGTCGGGCGTCATGCGCCGGTCCGCGAGGCCGTCAGCGTCGATGGCACAAGGAAATATTTGTTTGAAGTAATCAATCATCAATCATCAATCACCAATCATCAATCTCTCAATTTCATTGAGAGCGTCTATATCCCCGAGGACGACCGCGCCACGCTCTGCGTCTCCTCGCAGGCCGGCTGCAAGATGGGCTGCCGTTTCTGCATGACCGGCACCCTCGGTTTTCATGGCCATCTCTCCGCTGCGGATATATTGAATCAGATTTTTGAGATTGACCAATGGCTGATAGCGAATAGCCAACAGCCCTTGACCAACCTCGTCCTCATGGGCGAGGGCGAACCGATGGACAATCTCGATCAGGTCCTTCGGGCCTTGGAGATCATGACTGCGCCCTACGGCTGCGCATGGTCGCCCAAGCGTATCACGGTCTCCACGGTGGGTATACCAGCCATGAAGCGCTACCTCGACGAGAGCGAATGTCATCTGGCGGTCTCGCTGCATAACCCGTTCGCAACCGAACGCGCCGCCATCATGCCTGCCGAAAAACTCATGCCTGCGGCGGATGTCATCGCCCTGCTCAAGCAGTACGACTGGTCGCATCAGCGCCGCGTCAGCTTTGAGTATATATGCTGGGCGGGACAGAACGACACCCCGCGCCATGCCAAGGAACTGCTGCGCCTGCTCAAGGGCCTCAACTGCCGCATCAATCTCATCCGGTTCCATGAAGGGGTTGACCATGCTTTCCCGTCCTCGGACGAACGGAACATGGAGTGGTTCCGCGATTATCTCACCGACCACGGCCTGACCACCACCATCCGCCGTTCGCGCGGCGAAGACATCCTTGCCGCCTGCGGCATGCTCGTCAATGCATTACAAAAATAAAAAGACACCCCGAAGGGTGCTTTTTTTTCCGTTATGCTTGCTCATAATGTTCTGTTTTGGAGCATCTGAAAACCAGCTTAAAACCATGTTCAAACCCCGTAAAAAGCATAACGACGAAAATGTTGTGTTTTCCAGACATTCATTTATGGCGCTATTGTGACGTTAAGTGCCCTTTATGCACAATAATACATCCCAATTTATGAGGATTTTATCGCATCTTAAGAAAATCTTAATCTTTCTTTAGGAAATTCTTTGTACCTTTGCACTCGCTTACGCTAAGGCTCGTGTGATTGTGTGCTTTGCAATTATGTAACACTCCGCCTTGCGCTACGCTCTCCCCAAGGATTAAAAATCCTCGGGGACCTCATTAAATGAAAAAATCATGCGGGAAAAGGTACTTGTTTTCATAGCATTGTTAGTCGTTTCTATGGCACGCATAGAGGCGGCGCCACATGAAGGCTGGGCGGACTCGGTGGCCCTGCCGGATGTAGAGGTGTCCGCCTCGCGCATGGTGCGGCCGATCACACAGCAGCAGATGCAAATAAGTGCTATCGACAGCCGCCTGTTGAACGAAACACAAGCCGTGACGCCGAAGGATGTGAGCCAATTGATCCCGAATGTCTATATGCCCGATTATGGCAGTGCGATGACTTCTTCCATCTATATCCGGGGGCTCGGCAGCCGCATCAATGAACCGGCAATGGGCATGGTGCTCGACGGCGTGCCGCTGCTGGACAAGAACCTGTACGACCATGCCATGCAGGACAGCAAGCGCATTGAGTTGTTACGCGGTCCGCAAGGCAGTCTGTACGGCCGCAATTCGACTGCCGGAGTCATGGAGATACACACGTTGCAGCCTTTGGATTTTACCACCTATTCCGTTCGAGGCTTGGTCAGTTACGCCTCCGCCAACAGCGTACAGGCGCAAGCCTCTTTCTTCCAACCGATAGCCAAAGGCCAAAAGCCCAAAGCCGATTTCGGCTGGGGTGTCGCAGCGCGCTATCAGCGTACGGATGGTTTTTATACCAATGATTATACCGGTCGGAAGATGGATGGAGGGCAGCAGGCAGGCGGTCGCCTTGTTTTCGACGGCAAGCCGTCGGACGAGTGGCGCCTTACCGGCACCATTTATGCCGACTGGGTGCGTCAGGGCGCTTTTCCCTACGCTTCCGTCGCTACCGGCCGCATCGACTACAACAGCCCCGGCAGTTACGAACGGCTGGCTGTCTTGCCTTCGTTGCGCGCCGACTATGCGCACGAGGACTGGCGACTGCAAATGGTGGTCAGTTACCAGTTCTTGCACGACGATATGCATATGGACAATGACTACACGTCTGCGGACATCTTCACGCTTCGCCAGACGCAGCGCATACATGGCGGCACCTTCGATGCCTTGCTGCGTGCGCCAAAGCCGTGCAAATGGTATGACTGGCTGATAGGGATGAGTTCATTCGTGAAAGCCAACGCCCTGTCCGCGCCGGTTATATTCATGCGCGAAGGCATAGACGAACTGATTTTAGCCAACGCCAACCGCGGCATTCAGACCGTCTTTCCCGAAGATTCCATAGAAATATCCAATGCCACGCTGCCTATCCCAAGCACTTTCGATTTGCTCAATGCCGGTGTGGCGCTCTATCATCAGAGCCATTTCCATTTCGGCAACTGGCATATCAACGCAGGCGTGCGCATTGATTACGAACACACGCGCATGGACTACCTCAGCACCGCCGGTGTGAACTATCGGTTTACGATGCTCATGCCGGATTTCAAGACGGTGCAGACCCGCATACAAGGTAAGCAGGCCGCGGACTATATCCAAGTGTTGCCGCGCTTGGCGGTGTCCTATGACGCGGCATGGGGAACGATATACGGCTATGCCGCAAAGGGGTACAAGGCCGGTGGATATAATCCGCAGATATTCAGCACCGTTACGCAAAACCAAGTCATGACCGACATGGCAGCGGATATGGGCCTGCATCTGGCGATGGCTGACCAGCGCTTCTCGGACGTGGCGGTCACATCCTATAAACCGGAAAAAGACTGGACTTTTGAAATAGGTGCGCATTGTACGCCTGTGGAGGGCTTGAAGATAGATATGGATGTGTTTCATATTCAATGCATCGACCAGCAGGTCGCGGTTTTTCCCAACGGCAAGACCTCCGGCCGGATGATGGCCAATGCGGCGCGTTCACGGGTATGGGGCGTCGAAGCGGCGCTGCATTACCGTTGGCAGCAGGGCAACTGGCAGGGAATGGCAGATGCCTCCTACGGCTTTACGGACGCACGGTTCATCCACTTCAATGACGGTATGGGCGATTACTCCGGCAATTTCATTCCCTATGCGCCTCAACACACGGCGCACGCCCTCGTCCAAGCCGGCTATTACGTGGGGCGCAAATGGCTGCATGCGCTGTCCTTTTCCGCACGCACTAATATCGTCGGTCCCGTCTATTGGAACGAACAGAACGACTGCCGGCAAACGCCTTACGCCCTTCTGGCGGTCAATCTGACATTGGAATGGGAATATGCCCAACTGGAACTATGGGGACGCAATCTCACGGACACGCCCTACAATGTGTTCTATTTCCGTTCGATGGGGAACGATTTCCTGCAGCGCGGCAAACCGCGTGAACTCGGTACCACTATACGATTCAAACTATAATATCAACCATTGAATTTTTTACAATTATGACAAAAAAGATTTTCTTTGTAATCGCAGTAGCCGCCACACTGGCTGCTTGCAATCAGAACACGCCGGACAATCCGGCAGATCAGAACAATGCCGCTTTTGCCAAAGCTACGTATTTCGAAGCCTTGGGAAAGAACACTGTGCCTAACGTGGAAGGGGAGAACAAAGACCAGCCGTTCCAAATGGACAGCGTACGCGTTGAGGCGAAGATTGTGACGGACTCCACACTGGATATCTGCCTGTATGGTATCAATTTCTCTTCCCGTATGCCCGTTACCATCGATATGGTTATTCCCGTAGCCAAGTACACCCGTACCACCGGCAAAATCACCATTTCCGGCGAAAACATCGCGCCTACCATGGGCGGCAATCCGTTTGACAGATATATGATAACCGGCCTCAACGGCTTTATTACGGCCGACTCGCTTGTCTTCACCAACAATTACGGCACCTACACAGGCTGTTCCTATGCAGGCAAAATAACCAAAATGCAGGAATAAATTTACAGCATCTTGCTCAGTTGCTCGTAGTACTTGGGCGAAACGGGTACGGGCTTGGAGTTGGCGATGTCCAGTTCGGCCTGAATGAAGCCTTCCTTGTCGCGGCGGAGCACCTTCACGTGGCGCGGATTGACGAAATAGGACCGCTGACAGCGGATGATGCCGTGCTTGTCCATGATGTCCTCAATGCCGCGCATGGACTGCCGTAGCGAATATTCTTTCATCTTCTCTCCCTCCATATAATGGATGGAGACATAGTTCTCCTGTGCCTCTATATAGAGAATGACGTCATGCGCAATGACCAGTTTGAGCCGGCCCGTATTGTCCGCAAAGCGCACCAAGTCCTCTTCCGCCACCGTGTCCTCGTCCGGACGGATGACGGCAAACAGCAGCGCGAACATGATATAGGGGTAGGAGAGAGTAGCGAACGACAGACGCAGGCACTCGCCCAAGGCCGGGAAATAACCGTAATCGCCATAGACCAAGGCCATGTACAGCGCTGCGAAGCAGGAGAAGAGGAACAGTTCGCCGAACGACCACAGGCCGTATTTCCACCAGCTCAACGGCAGACGCGTGCGGAACACCGTCATCGGGATGCGTGACGCGCACATGATGCCGACCAGAATACAGGTCAGCATGAGCGTGTTGAATATGGTCATGTCGCCATGCACGCGCAGGAACTCGTCTATCCAATAACTGTCATAAATGAGTATAAAGCCGAGAAAGAATACCGGCAATGCGAAAATATGCAACAGCATCATGGCTACTGAGAGTAGCGAAGCGGGGATTTTTGTCATGTTTTAATCTCTTGTTTTGCTGTGACGAAATTAGAAATGTATAATTTTCGTCACTATATTTGTATTTTAGCCTTCAAATGTTCTATTTTCGTCACATTTTTTCGTCACTCGTCACAATTAGTTGCGCAGGTGACGATTTTGCTGTAATTTTGCATCGTTTTTAACAAACGTATTATAAACTTTATAAATAAGTAAACTTATAAATCGTTATAATTATGGACAGGACCTATGTTATTCAACCCGAGAGCGGGTTACAGTATGACTGGAAAGCAATCGCCGCTAATCCCTATGGTCGTCACGAGGCGCAAATGGATGTAGTCGCTTACAAAGCACTCTATACTAATAAGATCGCACAAGCGCGTGCGCACGGGTACGAGCCGGTTCTGGTCAGTCTGCCGATTATGGATGAGAACCGCTATTTTGCCTCCATCACGCGCGGCATGACGATGCAGGAGCGGAAGAACATCCTCTATTGGTTGGGCGGTCAGACCGAGCGTCTGCGCAATATACACGCCTTATATAACTTGGCGCTTTTCCGCATGGCCTCGCTGCAGTGCATTCATATTATCGACATCACCAGCCCGATGCTGGCTGCCACCAATTTTGACGAACTGCTGGAGCAGGACGGCGTTACGCTTTCTGCCGCAGGCGAAGCCGTAGTGGCGAACGAGATGCGCAAGCTGGAAGCTCACGAGGCGGCGTGAACCGCCCCGTGAGATGCTCAGCGTCTCATATTCTTCTTGGCGTTCTCGCGAGCCATGCGCTGCTGCTCGCGCTGCATTTTCTCCAGACGCTCCATAAAGCCGGACTTAGGTTTGCCGGCTTTTTTCTTTTTATTCGCCTCCATCTCCGCCAGCATCTTCTCATCGTCCAGCGTCCAGCGGAACAGCATGGTCTGGAAGATGGTGATGAACAGCGACAGCAGATAGTAGTAGCTCAGACCTGCTGCGTAGTCGTTGAAGATGAACAGGAACATAAGCGGCATGGCGTACATCATGTACTTCATGAACTTCATGTTCGGGTCGGTCGCCTGCGACTGCATCGTGATATAGGTGTAACCGATATTACAGATGGTCATCAGCAAGCAGAAGAGCGAGAGGTGGTCGCCTAACAACGGAATATTGAATCCCCAATGGAAGACGGCGTCATAAGTGGAGAGGTCATCCGCCCAGAAAAGCGATTTGCCGCGCAGTTCGATAGCCGTCGGCAGGAACCAGAACATGGCCATCAGTACCGGGAACTGGAACAGTATCGGCAGACAGCCGGACATCGGACTGACGCCTGCCTGCTGGTAGAGCTGCATGGTGGCAGCCTGACGCTCCTGCATCTTGTCCGCCGGGTATTTCTCGTTGATGGCGTCTATCTGCGGACGGAGCACACGCATCTTGGCGCTCGATTTGTAGGAAACGAATACGAACGGCAGGATGATGAGCTTGATGACGATGGTCATCAGCAGAATGACGAGACCTATATGCAGGCCCCAGCTGGTGAACAGGTCGAACATCGGAATGACGAGTATCGTGTTGATCCAACTGACGATTTTCCATCCCTGCGGCACAAGTTCGTTCAGGTGGAGACGATCGTCTTTCGCCACGCCTTCGTCGTACGCCTTGAGCGTATGGTAATGGTTCGGGCCCATATACCAGCGCATGCCGGTGATGTTTTTGCCCGTGATGTCGAACGGAACGGAGGTGTGGGTCGTATATTCCTTGATATACTTCGAACTCTGGCTCTTCACCGTGGAGCGGAACTGCGAGGACGTGAATGCGTCATCGGCGATGAGCACGGTGGAGAAGAACTGGTCCTTATAACCGATCCAGCGCACGCGCGCGGATTCCTTCTCTGTATCGTCCTTGCTCTCGCTTAGTTTTTCCATCTCGCCGCCTACCAGCATGTACTGCAACTGGGCGTAGCGCTCCTCGAACTTGCGGCCCTGCTCCTGTTGCGGAATGAGCTGGCGCCATTGGAGTTCCAGCGAATTGATGTTCTGCGCCAGTACCTGCTGCATGTTATGCGGCACGAGCGACAGATGCACCATGTAATCGTCGGACAACTCATAGACGAAATCCAGCCATGTATCCTCGGCGCTGCCCGGCAGACGCATAATAGCTTTGTTCGGCTCCTCGCAGGCGACAGGCGTGAAATAGAGGTTCGCCGTATTCAGGATGCGGTTGTTGATGGTGATGAACGTGAAGCCGAACGACGATTCGTCGGCGTGGAACAGGCAGAGCGGATTCACGCTGTCGCCCGATGCGTGGTACTCCAGCAGTTCGGCACGCTGGATGACACCTCCGTAGGAGGAGAGCGTCAGTCGCAGATGCCCGTTCTCCAAGGTCACCCATTGTTCGTCGGGTTGCACTTCGGCAACCGTCGGCTCCGTCTGTGCTCCCGTTTGTGCGCTGATGGAATCCGAGATGCGTTGCGCCTCGGCCATTGCCATGCGGGCAAGGGAAATAGAATCGTGTACTCGCTGACGTTCAGCCAACTGCTCTTTCGACGGACGGTTGAGCATGGTGAACCCCACAATAATTGCGGCTATCAATAGAAAGCCAATCCAAGTGTTTTTATCCATTTATGTCTTTGTTTTATTGAATTTTCCAAACATGACGCCTATATAGAGGCGTGGTCCCGACGGGGTCATGAAATTGCTCCATTTGACACTGTCGGTGAGCTTGCTGCTCGTCTTGCCGAACGGCAGCATATAATCGATGCGAATCAATATCGCCGCAGGTCCCTTGAGACCTATCTCCAAGCCGATATAGGGGTCGAGCAGGAAGAACGGCGTTTTGGTGTACGAGGCGTTGTAGAACGTGCTGTCCGCGGTCATGTACTGGGTCTCTGCCGCTTGGTCGGGTACATAGAGACGCTTCATCGCGCCGCCTCCGACCGTGATGCCTATCATCGGACGCACTTTGCCCCACGTGGTGTAGAAATCGCATAAGGCACCGCCCCACGCGGTACGGATGTTCGAGCCCGTACCCATCAGCGGCATGGTACTCACAAAACCTTCTGCACCCAAATGTATATGGTCTATCAGGTGGGCACGGAGTGCACCGCCCAGACCGAAGGTGAAGCCGCGATGCGGCAGCCCTTTCACGTACGATTCGTCACCCAGACCGCTGTTGCTGAATACCTTGCGCGGGTCGTCGGAGAACAAGTATCCGCCGTGCAGCATCATTCCTCCGGAGAAACCGGTGAACACATCCAGCCCTTTTCTCTGCTTCTGCGTTTCCTGCGGTTCCTGTGACTGCTGCTGTTGCTGTACTTGCTGTGGTTGTTGTACTTGTTGCGCTTGCGTCGGTTCCTGCTGCGCAACGTACGTGACCGGCTGGCTGTATGCGGCCGTGTCGTCATACGCATAGTATTCCTGCTCCTGAGCACTCAGACTCAGGGGCAGAAAGACTAATACGAATATCAAAATCTGTTTTTTCATCAAATAATATCAAATGCTACGTCCATCATGTTGGTGAACGAGTTCTGGCGCTGCTCTGCCGTGGTGGCTTCGCCGGTCAGTATATGGTCGCTCACGGTGCAGATGACGAGGGCTTTCTTGCCGGCACGGGCTGCATTCATATACAGCGACGGTGCTTCCATCTCGTCAGCCAGCACGCCCATCTTCGTCCAGTTCTTCTTGCGCTCGTCTTCGCAGTAGAAGATGTCGGCCGAGAAGACATTACCCACGTGGTATTTGTAACCGCGTTTCTCGGCAGCCTCTACCGCCTTGCGGCACAGCTCGAAGTCTGCGATGGGGGCGTAGTGGCCCGGCAGGTTGTATTGTGCATCCCAGTTGCTGTCCGTGCAGCTGCCTTGCGCAATGACGAGGTCGCCGAGGTTCACATACATCTGGCGTGCACCGCACGAACCCACGCGGATGATGGTCTCCACATCGTAGAAATTGAAGAGCTCGTAGGTGTAGATGCCGATGGACGGAATACCCATTCCGTGGCCCATGACGGTCACTTGTTTGCCTTTGTATGTACCGGTGTAGGCTAACATACCACGCACGTTGTTCACTTGTACAGGATTCTCCAAGTAGCGCTCTGCCATCAGTTTGGCACGCAGCGGATCACCTGCCATAATCATCGTTTTTGCAATCTCTCCATACTGCGCACCGATATGCGGAGTAGGACAATTTTCTTTTGCCATAATTGTGTTTTTTTATAGGTTAATAATTTTTCAATTTTTCAATTTTCAATCTTTTCATCCGTTCCACTTGTACCATTCGATGGCTTTCTCCAAGTCCTCCGGCGTATCAATGCCGATGGTGGGCGTGTCGGTGATGCCGATGCGGATGCGGAATCCGTTCTCCAACCATCTCATCTGCTCCAGACTCTCGGCTTTCTCGATGGGCGAGGGGTCCAGTTTGGTTATCTTCGCCAGCACGTCGGCGCGATAGGCGTACAAGCCTATATGCCGGTAGAACGTACCTTTCTCCAGCCATTCGCTCTTATCGACGCCGCGCAAGTAGGGAATGACGCTGCGGGAGAAAAGCAGGGCTTCGCCGGTCGCCTTCGACCATGCCACTTTGGGCGTGTTGGGATTCTCCAGATCCTCCAGCGTATCTTTCGCCGTATAGGGCCGTACCAGCGTGGCGATCTGTGTCTCGGGGCTGTCGAAGCAGTTCATGAGCGCCTCTATCTGCTCGGGCTGGATGAAGGGTTCGTCGCCCTGTATGTTGATGATGACCGTGTCCGCGTCGTTCTGTTGGCGCCAAGCCGGTGTGGTGATGCCTTCGTAGGCCTCCAGACAGCGGTCGGTGCCGCAGCGGTGGTCGGTACGGGTCATGACCACTTTGCCGCCGAACGCCTCCACGGCATCGTAGATACGTTCGTCGTCTGTGGCGACCACTACGGTCTCCAGCGCTTGGGACGCTTGTTCATACACGCGGCGGATAACCGTCTTGCCGCATATTTCGGCCAATGGTTTGCCCGGAAAACGCGTCGAGGCGTAGCGGGCAGGGATGATACCGATAAATTTCATATTCCGTTTTCTATTTTGCTTAACAAGTTAATCGCTCCGGCGATGGTCTTGACATTGGTAATGGTGACGTAGCGTCTGCCGGTCTTGAAGCCTTTCTTGTCCTTCTCCTCCTGCAGCATGCATCGTTCGGGGCGCGTCACGGCGTATTGGATGATGCGACCGAACATCTCCGACTGCCAGTAGGCCTCTTTGTGCTGCACGAGGTACATCGTCATCCGTTCCTGCTTGAGCAGAATCTTCTCCACGCCCAGACGACAACAGAGCCATCTCAGTTTGACCACGGACAGCAGTTCGTCGGCAGGCTCGGGTAGGGGACCGAAGCGGTCGATGAGCCGTTTGCGATAGTCGAGCAGCTGTTCCTCGCTGTGCAGGCTGTCCAGTTCGCGGTAGAGCGTGATACGCTCGGAGATATTCTCGATATAATCGGTCGGAAAACTGATCGGCAGATCGGTCTCCAACTGCGCGTCGTTGCACCATAGGTGTCCGGCCTGTAGCGAAGCGTCCTGTAGGCGCTCTGCGCCGTCCTCCAGTCCTTCTTCCTCCTTCAGTTCCTCTACGGCTTCGTTCAGTATGCGCTGATAGGTCTCGTAGCCGAGGTCGGCGATGAAGCCGGATTGCTCGGAGCCTAACATGTTGCCGGCACCTCGTATATCAAGGTCCTGCATGGCGAGGTTGAAGCCTGCGCCTAATTCGGCGAAGGTACCGAGTGCTTCCAGTCTTCGGCTTGCGTCTTCGGTCAGTAGTTCTTTCTCCGGCGCAATGAGGTAGCAGTACGCCTTGCGGTTGGAACGTCCGACACGGCCGCGCAGCTGGTGCAAGTCCGCCAGACCGTACTTGTTTGCCGAGAAGATGAGGATGGTGTTCACGTTCGGTATGTCCACGCCCGACTCGATGATAGTAGTCGAGAGCAGGATGTCGTAATCGTAATTGATGAACGCTTCGAGCCGTTGCTCCATCTCTCCGGCCGGCAGTTGGCCGTGGGCCACCACGATACGCGCTTCAGGGCAGAGTTTCTGTATGCGGCGCTCGATACGCGGCAGCATCTCGATGCGGTTGTTGACGATGAACACCTGTCCGTTGCGCCCCATCTCCAAGTCAATCGCCTCTTTGATGATGTCTTCGTCATCGACCGTGATGAGTTCGGTCTGCACGGGATAGCGGTTGGGTGGCGGCGTGGTCATCACGCTCAGGTCACGCGCGCCGAGCAGCGAGAACTGCAGGGTTCGCGGAATAGGCGTCGCCGTGAGGGTCAGTACGTCAATGTTCGTACGGAGACTCTTCAGTTTCTCCTTGGCGGCCACGCCGAACTTCTGCTCCTCGTCAATAATGAGCAGACCCAAGTCATGCCACTTGACACCCTTTCCTATCAGTTTGTGCGTGCCGATGAGGATGTCTATCCTGCCGGCCTCCAAGTCCGCCAGCAGTTCTTTGATTTCCTTCGCCGATTTGAGGCGGCTGAGGTACTCGATGCGGACCGGCAGATTCTTCATTCGCTCGCAGAAGGTGTTGTAGTGCTGCAAGGCGAGTACCGTTGTCGGCACGAGTACGGCCACCTGTTTGCCGTCCGTCGCCACCTTGAAGGCGGCGCGCATCGCCACTTCCGTCTTGCCGAAGCCTACATCGCCGCAGACGAGGCGGTCCATCGGCATCGGACTCTCCAAGTCGCGCTTGACATCCGCCGTTGCCTTGGCTTGGTCGGGCGTGTCTTCGTAGAGGAAGGAGGCCTCCAACTCATGCTGCATGTACCCGTCCGGCGAATAGGCAAATCCTTTCTGCTGCTTGCGGGTGGCGTAGAGCCGTATCAGGTCACGCGCTATGTCCTTAATCTTGTCCTTCGTGCGCTCTTTGAGGCGTTCCCATGCGCCGCTGCCAAGGCGCGCAATGGTCGGTTCGCTGCCTTCCTTGCCCTTGTACTTGCTGATGCGGTGCAGGTTATGAATACTGACAAAGACGTTCGCCCCGTCGCGGTAGTTCAGTTTGATCATCTCCTGCGGCTTGCCGTTGACGGGCGTGGTCACCAGTCCGCCGAACTTGGCGATACCATGATCGGAGTGAACGACATAATCGCCTATCTGCAGTTGGTTGATTTCGCGCAGGGTGATGATGGCCTTGCCGCGGCGTGCGTTCTCGCTCGCCATCGTCACACGGTGGTAGCGTTCGAAAATCTGATGGTCGGTATAGCAGCAGATCTTCAGTCCGTGGTCCACAAATCCCTCATGCAAAGTGGCGTTGATGCCGATGAACATGTCACGATTAGTCGACGCGTCACCATTCTCATCATTGAGCGTAGCGCTCATGATAGCTTTCAAGCGGTCCAGCTGCTTCTGCTGCTCGGCAAGAATGTATATATGGTAACCGGCTTCAATATGCTTGTGCAGGTCGTCCGTCAGCAGGTCAAACTGCTTGTGGAACAAGGGTTGCGGCACCGTATCGAACGCAATCTTGCTATGCGTGGGGAAGGTGCTCTTCTCGTTGATCTCAACGGTGGTCTTGTCGGCTATTGGCCATTGGCTGTTAGCCATTAGCCCCTCCAGTTTGAAGCGGATAACGGAAAAATCGTTCGACACCCATACCGTTTCGTCGTTCAGATAATCGACGATGGTCGATTGCCCGTTGTCCATGGTTCCTTGTCCCGACGAACCCACTATCTCTGCTTTCTCCACACGGGCTTTGGACAACTGGTCCTCGATGTCAAACTCGCGGATGCTGTCTATCTCGTCGCCGAAGAAATCCAGACGGTAGGGGATGTCGTGGCTGTAACTGTATATATCGACGATGCTTCCGCGGATGGCATACTGCCCGGGCTGGAACACAAAATCCACGTGCTCAAAACCCAGATCGGATAACTGGCTGCTGAGCGCAGACTGCTGTATCTCCTGTCCGACCGCAAGCTGAAAGCTGACGGCTGACAGTTCCTCCGGCATCGGTACCGGTTCCGCGATGGCTTCGGGGTAGGTGATGATAACAAGCTGTTGGCTATTGGCTGTTGGCTGTTGGTTATCTTTTGCGCTAATGGCTAATGGCCAATGGCTAATAGCCGTCAAGCACTCCGTCCGCTGTATCTGCGCCGCCTCGTCGACTGCCCGTCTTTTCTGCGCGGCAGGGAAAAAGAACACGTTTTCCTCCTGTCCGTTCCCTTTGGCCAATGTGCGCAAGTCGCTGAACAGGTATTGCGCCGCTTCGGACTGGTCCAGCACGATGAAGAGCGGTCTCTTTACGTGTGCGAGTGCAAGCGCCCGCGCGCCGGCATGCAAACCGGTTAAGAGAAGGTGCATGCCCTTCCCTTTGCCCAGCTCCCGGTTCACTAATGCGAGCTCCGGATGCTGACCGAACAGTATGTATATGTCGCTAATCTGCGTAAACTGTTATTTCGTGATTTTGAGTGTGTGGCCGTTCTCCATGACGATGATGTACACGCCGCGCGGAAGGGCCATAGTGTAAATATTCTCGTTAGTGGTAGCAATCTTGCGACCGAAAATGTCATATACATTCACCCATTCGCCGACGCTGTATACATCTTCGATGCCTTGCGGCTTGTACAAGCGTACGCTGATTTCGTATACGCGGCGGGTGATATAGTCTGTCACGACGTACTCAATCGGGATGTACTGCGCGATGGACAGGTCCACCGTATCGCCCATCGCCGGTTCGGTATGGGTGTATGCGCTTGCCAGTTGGATGTCCGGCACCACGGCGGTCAGGTCGATGTCATGATACTTGGTCGTGTCTATATCCAGCCGGAAGGTGCTGTTCGCCTCGTTCGGCGTGGCGGCTATGCCGTTGACGGCAAAGCTGATCATTCTCAAATCGGGAATGCTCACACTCTTGTCGTTACTCAGCAGATACTCAATCGTCTTGTTGATCAGGTTCTTGCCTTCCTGCGTCAGATACTGGCTGCTACTCTTGGAAATAGGCAGACAGATGTATTTGGCTCTGCCGGTCAGTTCGGCGGGTATCTCGTGGAGGAAAGTCTGCTCCTCTCCGTCGCCATAGTAGTCCTCCATGTTGCGCGTCAAGGCAGTAGCCAAGCACAACGAGCCTGCTTTCGTGACGCGGATAGGCATCAGGCCTCTCTTGTCAATCGAATCGAGTACCTGAATCTTGTCGCCTTTCTTCTTGTTGAGCGCCTTGAAGATGGGGTGGTCGTCGCGCAGCACGGTGATGGACTTGCCGTTCTCGCTGATACTGCCATTATCGGCTTCGCCCCATATGCCGCCCCATTCTTCGGTCAGCGAATCAATCGGGTGGGCGTACGAGAAGGCTTTCATGTTCAGTACCGGTATGTTGGTGCCGCCGTGGATGATCTTGAATACCTCGGGGTTATTGGCGTCCACGTCTTCCGAAATCAGAATCCATTTGTATTTGTTGTACTGGTCGGGACTGCGCAGGTCACTCTTCGTCTTGCGCTCAATCAGGTTGCGGCCCATGCCTTTCAAGTACTGGTACACGCCGTCTTTCTCGTAGGCCATGTTGTTCTTGTACAGATACATGACGGGATTATTGCCCAGATCGAGCGGCTTGACGTTAATACGACCGGTGATGGTGTCGCCATCCTTTACGGTCAGTACATATGAGTAGTTGCCCACGACGGTAGGCGTACCGCTAATGATGAATTTGCCGTTTTTGGCCGTTGTGGTGATACCCGGTGCGCCGTCGTTCGTGTCCCATTTGAAGATTATATCCTGTGCCTCGTCATAAACGTAGTACTTGCAGATAATCTCATCCATTTCTTCGTTCTCGTACGCATCAATGACAGTGTCCGTATTGGCCTCTATATGGTTGATTACCTTGAACTTGCCTTCCGCGCGGCTGGTCTCTGCGCTGTTGTAATAGGCCACTACGGCGTAGTGGTATTCGCCTGCCGGACAGTCGGCAGTTCCAGTCAGGGACAGCGTGTCACCCAGTTCGCCGTGAGCATCTATCGCCAGTGTGATGCCCGGTGCTTCATTACCGAGCCATTCGAGTTTCGTCTCGCCTTTGGCGTTGTATTTGGTGAAATAGGTGACAGGTTTGATAGTGCCACGCGCATAAACGGTCTGTGTGCTGTCGTTACCCATCAGCCACTTGGTACGCGGTTCTTGGGAAACGCGTAGTGAGAAGGCATATATAGCACTCTTTTCCGTACCAATATGTTTAATTTTTATTTCATGCACCGAGGATGTGGTATTATAGCGGCGGATGGATGGATTTGTGTTGAACTGCTGCGGTTGCAGTACCCCGTCAATATACACTTCAAGGTATCGGTTGTCTTCCGGCTTGGTTTGGTCGGAGGAGGTGTCCTTCTTCTTGTCTCGTGCCACGATTGCGAACTGGTCAAATCCGCTGAAGCGCAAAGAGAACTCGCATGTAGCGTCCACATCCAGACGGCGTGCCATAGTGCCGAACTCGTCGCCCATTGCATCCGAAGTACTGCTCCATCCCGTACCAGACATTTTGAACCAACCGTCGTTGGCAGCACAATCGTATTCGCCTGAACCACGGGTGGTGATGCTTGCAGTTTTGTCGGCATTGGTGGTCGCCACGCAGAATTTGCTGTCTGCGTCGCGTGTAGCAAAATATACTTCGTATTCATGTCCATCGAATACGGTAAGAGGCGTGTTGTAACCTCCTGCTATATCTTTCGCTTCGTATTTCTCTGGTACATGGGTGGTTAAGTCGCTGGGCGGAACGGCTACCGTGAAATTGACGGTGTAGGTCAGTTTCGTGATGCCGTCCTCTGCTGTCACTACCACTTTGCCCACACCCGGCACTGAACCGGCTTGCGTATATTCCTTTGTGGCGTGACTATCATTGGCAAATGCCAATAATACAGGTGCAGTAGTCGTACCGGCCGGAAGTTCAATCGTATAGTTGTACATATCCGGAGAGAAACCGGGCACGGTTTTGTTATCGTATCTCAGATCGCTCAGCGTGGCGTCAGACGACACCGCCGGTGCTTCGATAATTGTCACGGCATACGTGGTGGTCTCGTCGGTAGCACTCTTGAAGGTATAATTGATAGCGCCGGTGCTGAAATCCTGTGCACCATCCGGCGTCCATGAATCGATGTATTTGCCGGTGAAAGTCGGTGTGAGCGTCAAGCTGCTGCCGTTGGTCACTTTGCCGGTGATGGTGAGGTTGATATTATCAATGGTTGCCGTGCCGAGGATGTTCGCCCAAGTGGCCGTCTCCACTTTCGGATTAGCACTCTCTTTGATGAATGACACGGTGTAGGTCTTGGTCGTTGTGCCGTCTTCAGCCGTTACTACGATCTTTGCCGTGCCCGGCAGGGTGGTGGCCGGCGTGATGTCCACGGTCGCAGCGGCATCATTAGCGGTAGCCTGTACCGACGGAGCGCCGCCTACATATGTTGCGGGCAACACTACTTCGTACTCCAGTTTGTCCGGCGAGAAATTCGGGACGGGTGTGAGGTCTCCGCCATACACGATGGATTTCAAGGTCGCATCGGTCGACGGACCGGCTGCATCACCGGTAATCTCAAATTGCAGATAATAGGAGTTGCCTCCGCCGCTTCCGGATAATTTGATAGAGGAAATGGAGGTGACGGAAAGGTTAGCCGTTGCAATACGTACTTGACTTCTCTCGCTGGAAGAAGCCACTTTGTCTATTTCGGTTGCCGAACTGCCGTTGATGCTCAGATTGACAGGACGGTTGGACTCTGCCCCCCATGCCAATGAGAATTTACAATTGGTATATGCGGACAAGTTGATAGGTGTGGTAAAATTGATAGTAACGGCGCCTGCCGAACCGGTGGTATGGTAGCACTGCGTGTAACCGCTCGCCCAAGATGGCGCGGCGACGAATTCTCCTTTGTCTCCACTTGTCGTTGCACCCGTGGGAGAGGCTACTAAATCGGTTTTGTAAATACTGGCACCCCAAACAGAACTTGCCACGAGGCAAGCCGCCAAGATGAACAAACTTTTCTTTACAATGTTTTTCATATTTTTGTCTCTATTTATGTCCGTTTTAATCGAGTTTTTTGATAGGTCCGCATTAGGGGATATTAAATCGGGTGCAAAATTACTACTTTTTACGCAAACGCGTGTGTATATATTGAAAAAAAATGTGTAAAAATTGACACTTTTAGCAAAAATCGTCGCGCGCGTACCTAAATTATTTGCATATATGAGATTTTTTTCGTAACTTTGCACGGTTTTTCGTAGAAACCATGAAAAATAATACATGTAACAAACAATTTTGAATAGTATGCAAAAGAAATTTTTATCTGTAGCGCTCTGCCTGATGGCTGCGCTGACATTAAACGCCCAAGATGTGGACAAAGCGAAAGTAACGGGCAACGCAAACGCAGCGGCCAAAGCCGGTGCCGACTTGCAGAAACTGGAGGAAGGGGAGAAAGCATGGAAGTTTGACGGTACGCTCGGACTGAATGCTGCCGCCACGGGTCTGGTGAACTGGGCTGCCGGTGGTAAGAACAATGTCAATGGTGTCGCTTATGTAAAGCTTCACTTGCTCTATCACAAGAACGCCTTCGCATGGGAGACGAACTTTGATACCGATTTCGGTATGACGTGGATTCAGCAGAAAGAAGATCCGTTCCAGAAATCGAGCGATAACATCAAACTTGCCACCAAGTTCGGTTGGGAGTTTAAAAAGAACTGGTATCTCACTGTTCTCGGCGGATTCCAGAGCCAGTATGCTCTCGGCCGTGAGTATCTGGACGGCGAATACAATCCGATTAGTTCGAAATGGCTGGCTCCTTCCTATACCGACATCTCGGTCGGTATTGACTGGAAGAAGAGCTACAACGGAGCAGATTTTTCGATCTATCTGTCGCCTATCGCCGGACGTATCACGACGGCTTATGTAGGCGAGAAATGGAATCAAAAGTATACGCGTGAGGCGGCGTTGGGCTCCTATCAGTACGCTATTGACTAATCGGATTG
>Ga0265298_10003465_pt1 | contig 20814 bp, 17 predicted proteins | sample AusTroGonzalo_MG_3_FD_193486 | JGI IMG/M metagenome (GOLD analysis project Ga0265298, IMG submission 193486) | Bovine rumen microbial communities from tropical cattle in Woodstock, Queensland, Australia - Gonzalo_01 | ecosystem: Host-associated > Mammals > Digestive system > Stomach > Rumen ... | reverse complement strand
AAAAAGTCGCTTGCGGCCCTGGAACAGGGAATGATGGAGCAGCAGAAAGTTTTTCTGATCAGCCAGAAAAATGACGAGGCGGATGAACCAGGGTGGGGGGATTTCTGCAAAGTCGGTACTATCGCGGAAATCAAACAGGTCATGAACCTGCCCGGTGAGAATATCCGCGTGCTTGTGGAGGGCGTCAGCCGCGGTGTGATCCGTGAAAAACTTGCCGACGATCCGTGCATGCGCGCGCTGATCGGTATCTGCGCAGATAAGGCGGTGCGCTCGGCAGACGCGAAAGCGCTGCTGCGGACCAGCCAGGATCTGTTTGAGGAATATGCCCGATCTTCCCAGCGGGTGAGCCAGGATACGGTTGAGTCGATCCACGCGATTGAAAAACCGGGAGAAGCGGCGGATCTGCTGGCGGCCAACGTGCTGAGCAAACGGGAAGAACGCCAGGAGATTCTTGACGAGCTGGACCCGATCACCCGCCTGGAAAAAGTTTGCGTGATCCTGATGCGGGAAACGGACATGGCGGATACGGAGAAGCAGATCCAGAGCCGCATCCGCAAACAGGTGGAAAAGAACCAGAAGGATTATTATCTTCGGGAGCAGATCAAGGCAATCCAGACCGAACTCGGCGACCGGGACGAGACGGAAACGGCTGACCTGCGCAAGCGGATGGAAGAGCTTCCTCTGAATGAAGAAGCCCGCAGCAAGTGCGAAAAGGAACTGGACCGGCTGGGACGCATGGCGCCGGGAAGCCCTGAGAGCGCTGTCAGCCAGACGTATGTGGAATGGATTCTGGATCTGCCCTGGGGGAAGGAAACGGAAGACAATCTGGATCTGAACCGGGCCCGGGAAATTCTGAACAGGGATCATTACGGGATGGAGGATGTGAAGGAACGCATTATCGAACATCTGGCCGTGCTGCAGCTGAAGAAAGATATGAAAGGGCCGATCCTTTGCTTTGTGGGGCCGCCCGGCGTGGGCAAAACCAGCATCGTCAAGGCGATAGCCGAAGCGGTCGGACGTCAGTTTATTCAGGTGAGCCTGGGCGGCGTGCGGGATGAAGCGGAAATCCGGGGACACCGCAGGACCTATATCGGTTCCATTCCCGGGCGGATCATTACCGGCATGAAGCAGGCAGGCACCATGAACCCTGTATTCCTGTTTGATGAAATTGATAAAATGAGCGGAGATTTCCGGGGCGATCCGGCTTCCGCGATGCTTGAAGTGCTGGATTCGGAACAGAACCACGCGTTCCGGGACCACTATCTGGAACTGCCCTTTGATCTGAGCAAGGTCATGTTCATCACAACCGCCAACAGCATGGAGACGATTCCGCCGCCGCTGCTGGACCGGATGGAACTGATCGAGGTGCCGAGCTACACGGAAGAGGAAAAACTGCAGATTCTGAAACGGCATCTGCTGCCCAAGCAAATCCGTGAACACGGGATGAAGGAGAATGCCCTGAAGACCGGAGACGCGGTGCTGAAGGCAATGATTGAGGACTATACGCGGGAAGCCGGTGTGCGGACGCTTGAGCGGACGGCCGCGAAGCTCTGCCGCAAGGCGGCTGTGCGGATGCTGGATCAGGGAAAAGGCTCGATGACCGTGACTCCGAAGATCCTGCGGGAAATGCTCGGTGCGCCGAGATATCTGAGAGAACCTCCGGAAAAAGAACCCCGGGTCGGTATCGTAAACGGCCTGGCTTATACCAGTGTCGGCGGAGAAATGCTGGAGGTGGAGTGCACCACCATGAGCGGCAAGGGCACGCTGAAACTGACCGGGCAGCTGGGCGACGTAATGAAGGAATCCGCTGAGACCGCGTTCAGCTGGGTCCGTGCGCACAGTGAAGAGTTCGGCCTGGCAAAGGATTTTTACCAGAGCATCGATATTCATATTCATGTGCCGGAAGGCGCGGTGCCCAAAGACGGCCCATCTGCCGGAATTACAATGACGACGGCGCTTGTCAGCGCCGTGACCGGCGTACCGGTTCGTCAGGACATTGCGATGACAGGAGAAGTGACCCTGAGAGGGCGCGTGCTTCCCATCGGCGGACTGAAGGAGAAGACGATGGCGGCATACCGCGCCGGCATCCGGACCCTGATTATTCCGGAAGAGAACCGGAAGGATCTGGAGAAGATTCCGGACTATGTGCTGGAACAGTTCCATGTGCTGCCGGTGCAGGATGTTCAGGAAGTACTGAGAACGGCTCTGATCCGGAAATAAGGAGCAACAGGTGGAGATTAAAACAGCGGATTTCATCACATCCATGGCCGACTACGGTGACTTTCCCGGGAAAGGGCTGCCGCAGATCGCGGTAGCCGGCAAGAGCAATGTAGGGAAGAGTACTCTGATCAATAAGCTGTGCCGCCGAAACAAACTGGCCCGCACCAGCTCAACTCCCGGAAAAACAAGACTGCTGAACGTCTTTCTGCTGAACTCTGAGTTTCATCTGGTGGATCTGCCGGGATACGGCTTTGCCAAGGTGGACAAGCAGGAGAAACAGCGCTGGGGAAAGATGATGCAGGATTATTTCGCTAAGGCGGATGAGCTGCTCCATGTGCTTTGCCTGGTGGATATCCGGCATGAACCGACGGAAGACGATAAGCAGATGAACCGCTTTCTGCGGGAAATGAATATCCCTTTTTCCGTCATTGCCACAAAGGCAGATAAGATCAGCAGAGGCGCAAGAAGCAAATATCTCGCGCCGATCTGCCGGGGGCTGAGCGTTCAGCCCTGGGAAATTATCTGCTTCAGTGGGGAAGACGGTACCGGTAGGGAAGAACTGCTGAAGCTTTTGGATGAAGTTCTTCATCCATAATTTTCACTATTGCATTGCGTGTGACAGGAGTGTATAATGCATGTCCGTGGATCGGAAATGTAATTCGGGAGCTCCTTGTGGGGCCTTACGCATAAATAGTGGGGACGAAATGGCATAATCAGCCTGTTTTTGACGCACAAGTGAAACTGAAGAACATAAAAGTTCCATGGTAGGCCAACTTTGTGGGGATATATTCCCGAATCAGCGTATTCCAGGAGGGAAAAGCCAATGAACCTGATCAAATGTCCTCGTTGTGATCTGAACTACATCAGGGAAGATGAAAAATACTGTAAGGTATGTCTGCGGGAAATGAAAGGCGAAAAGCAGGCAGACGAGATGGAACTCTGCAGCATTTGCAATGAAGAACCCTGCCTTCCCGGAAAAGACGTCTGTCTGTTCTGCCTGAAAGAAATGAACAAGAGCAATAATGAGGAAGAAACAGAAGAAGAAGCGGATCCGGTGGATACCAATACGATCGGCGATATGGATGACGTGAGCAGTATGGATGAGATCATTCCCGAAGTAGAGGAGAATGAATCATCCGAATACGATGAGATCGAGCAGGAACTGAGTCTGGAGGACGTCCGCGAGGATGAGGAAAGAGACGCGGACGACGAAGAGGAAGAAGAATAATCATTCTGTTGAGGAGAATATATGCGCCTGTTTGCCATAGGGGACCTGCATCTGTCCGGAGGAGATGATAAGCCGATGGATGTGTTCGGACCCCAGTGGGACAGGCATTTTTTTCATATCAGCGAGAAATGGCGTGAAAAGGTTCGCAAGGACGATCTGGTCCTGGTTCCGGGTGATATCAGCTGGGCGATGCACCTGGAGGATGCCAGGAAGGATCTGGAGCAGATCGCCACGCTGCCGGGCCGGATCATCCTGTGCAAAGGGAATCACGATTACTGGTGGAACTCTATCAGCCGGGTGCGGGCAATCCTGCCAGCCAACATGCAGGCGCTTCAGTTCAGCGCTGCCGACGTGGGAACGGCAGTGGTCTGCGGGACAAGAGGCTGGCTTTTTCCGACGCGGGATCAGGAACTGGATGAAGCCAACCGGAAAATTTTCACAAGGGAAACGCAGCGCCTCCGTATGGCGCTTGAGGAAGCGCGGAATCTGGCAGCCGGCAGGCCGATCGTGACAATGATGCACTATCCGCCGCTGCTTACCGGGGAACGGGAGACCGCATTCACAGAACTCCTGGAAGAATTCGGTGTGCATACGGTAGTTTATGGACATCTGCACGGGCAGGGGATCCAGAGCGGTTTTTCGGGGGAATATCATGGGATTCAGTATGAACTTGTTTCCTGCGACAGTATTGATTTTTCGCCAAAGGAAATCAAAATCTAAGAGGGCTTTCCGATCGCCCCTGATCTCTTCGGTTTTGATCATGGAATTGATGATTTTTCACAGAGAGCGATTATTCCGGATTAAAATATTAATTTTTTGAAACATTTCAGAGACTCATGCGGCGCCGAAAAAGGGCGCCTCTTTTTTTGTATACAAAATATGGGTGGCGTGATTCGGATGGATACAAGTCAAAGTTAAAATATTACATAAATATTAAGAAATTGTTATATATAAGTTAATAAAAGTGTGAAGGACGTCCGCAGACCTTTGAAAACAGGGCTTGCAGAGATTTGAAACTTATGCTAAATTTGTGGGGAAAAAGGGGGATTGATCCCAAAATCAGACATAAAAGTGGTAGAAAGGGGGTAAAGTGTAGTGAACGGTTCCACAGGCGATCGGACCAGCAACAACACTGAAACCCCGGCAAACCCAGAAAAGAAAAGGGCCATACGGTTCATCGGTTCTTTCAACCACAGTCTGGACACCAAAGGAAGGCTTGTCATTCCACAGAACTTTCGGGAAAAACTCGGCGAAACATTCTGCGTGGCCCCATCCTTTGACTTCAAATCCGTCGCGATCTATCCGACGGAGAAATGGGAAGAGCGCAACGAGTCTTACGAAAAACTCGGAAAGCTGAACCCGGCGCTGAACCGATATTTGGAGCAATTCTACGCGCTGAGCTATGACGAACAAACCTGCGACGCGCAGGGGCGCGTGCTCCTTCCGGCCAACATCCGGCAGAAAATCCTGCGTGAAGAGCGGGATATGGAGATCACAGGCGCAAATGACCATGTACGCGTCGCGGCACTGTCCGCCAGCGGGGATGCGTGGAAGAACTTCAATGATGAACTGCCGCAGCTTCTGGAGCTGATCGCAGGACTTGAAACACAAAAAGAGTGAAAAGGGCGTGAGCACGAATGACTGACATGTCTCTCGGGGTCAGGAACAGATTGCAGGACGGCGTCATCAACTGGCAGGAAACCCGGTACAGAAAAAACGAGGAACGTCAGCAGCATGCGGATATCCGCAGATCCAGAATGACATGCTCGGCTGACTTGCCAGGAATCCGCCAGACCCAGGACTGGACCGGGAGCATGGACATGAGCCCCAGCGGAAGATTCCAGGTGATCGAGGAAAGAAAACCGAAGGTGCGCATGATTTCCGGTGAGGGAATCCGATGGAGCGCCGCGCTGACGATTCTGATTCTCGTCAGTGTCGTTCTCTGCGCGATACTGCTTGCCGATCTGGCGGGAATGGGGAACTCCGGACGGATGATTACAAAGCTGAACAGCAAGATTCACACAGTGGAAAGCAGGAACGAGGATCTGAAACTGGAACTTGAAATGAGTACCGACAGCGCTACCGTGTGTACAGAGGCTGTCAGGATGGACCTGATTTCTTCAAACGGAGCGCAGACCATCCGCCTGACTGCCCCCCAGGATGCCAGGATTACGCTGTCCTCTGCTTCAGCAGCCGAGGAAAACGCGGATCTGGAAACCAGGATGATGTCTTATGCGGGAGACTGAAGCTTCAGTCTCCCATTTGGTGTTTTGATTCGGGTGGAAAAAAAGAAAGATTTGTGGTAAACTTACGGGAAGGAGATTAACCCGGGGAGAAGGGAATCAATTGTATGAAGCTGAGGGAACTGCTTGCGGATCTTCCGTATGTGGAAGAAACCCGCGGTGATATGGATACTGATATTCGGGAGATCACTTCTTCCAGCCGGGACCGGACAGATGCGGGCCTCTTTTTCTGCATTGTCGGGGCCAGGTTTGACGCGCATGATTACGCGTGGGAAGCGGTGGACAATGGGTGTGTCGCGCTGATTGTCGAGCATTACGTGCAGCTTGACGTGCCGCAGGTACTGGTCAGTAACGGTCGCGCCGCCATGGCGAGAATCGCGGAGGCGTTTTACGGACATCCGTCCAGAGAAATGCGCATGATCGGCATTACCGGTACCAAAGGAAAGACAACGACGACTTATTTGCTGCAAAGCATTTGCGAGCGGGCAGGACTGAAATGCGGTATCATCGGTTCAACCGGTACCGTGGTGGAGGATCAGCATCTGGACAGCAAACTGACAACGCCTGACCCGATTGACCTGCAGAAGATGCTCAGGATGATGGCTGATGAAGGCGTCAAAGTAGTTTGCATGGAGGTTTCCGCGCATGCGATCGATATGTGCAGACTGGATGGGATGAGCTTTGAAGTGGGCTGTTATACCAATCTGAGTCAGGATCACCTGGATTATTTTTATACCATGGACCGTTATTTTGAAACAAAGAAGCAGTTCTTTACCAGCGGCATGGTGAAGAACGCGGCTGTAAACGCGGACGATGAGACAACGGAGAAACTGAAAGACGGGCTGACAATGCCCTTCATCACCTACGGGATCTGTGTGGACGCGGACGTGTTCGCACGGGATATCGAGATCACGGAAGAAGGCGCGCGCTTCAATATTCAGCTGCATGGCATGAACCAGATTGCCATCCAGATGCGCATGACAGGCATGTTCAATGTATACAACGCGATGGCGGCAACAAGCTGCGCGCTGATTATGGGAATTGCTCCCGACAAGATTCGGGAGGGCCTGGAAAGCGTGACCCGCGTACCGGGCCGTATCGAAGTGCTTCAGACCGGTACGCCGTATAAGGTGATCGTGGACTACAGCCATTCCCCGGACGCGCTGGAAAACATTCTGAAGACCGTACGCCAGTTTACGCGGAACAAGGTGATTGCCGTATTCGGATGCGGCGGAGACCGGGATAAGGGGAAACGTCCGATGATGGGTGAGATCGGCGGAAGACTCGCGGATCATTGTATTCTGACTTCCGATAATCCCCGGACCGAAAACCCGATGGTTATTCTGGCCGCGATTGAAAAAGGAATCAAACCGACGGGCAAGAGTTATGAAGTGATTGAGAACCGGCGCGAAGCAATCCGCCAGGCGCTCAGAATTGCCGAGGACGGAGACGTGATCGTTCTGGCGGGCAAAGGCCACGAGACCTATCAGGAAATCATGGGAATCAAGCGGCCATTTGATGAGAAGGCGATTGTCAGCGATCTGCTGCTCGAAATGAAAAAAGAACGGGGATAAGCAAAGCAATGTACTACAGGATGATTGGCGCGGCGCTGATCGCACTCGCGATTGCACTGCTTCTCGGGCCGGGGCTCATCCGATCCCTGAAAAAACTGCATTTTGGGCAAACGATCTATGAGCTCGGCCCAAGCCATCAGCAGAAGCAGGGTACTCCTGTCATGGGAGGGCTGATGATGGCAGCCGGTATGCTGGCGGCAAGCCTGATCTGTCATCCGATTCCCTGGTCAGGCGGATGGGATTTCATAATTCCGCTGCTGGGAGTTTCCTTCCTCAGCATGGCGGTCGGTTTTGCGGACGACTATATCAAAGCCGTGAAGAAACGCCATGAGGGTCTGAAACCCTTGCAGAAAATCGCTGGACAAGTCATTGTTTCCCTGGGATTCAGTGTTTATTGTTATTTTTCGCCGAAAGTCGGAAGCAGTATCCAGATTCCTTTTACCGGACAGGAATGGGATCTGGGCGTTTTCTATATTCCGGTGATGACACTGCTGGTGATCTTCATTGTGAACAGCAGTAATCTTCAGGACGGCCTGGACGGACTTCTGAGTACTGTCACAACTGTCAGTTCCGCTTCCTGGGCTGTGATCTGCCTGATCCTGCTGGTATCGGCCCGGGCGGCAGACAGCGCCGATACGGCTACGGTCGGCGTGTTCGCAATGAGCATGGTCGGCGCCTGCATCGGTTTTCTCCGGTTCAACCGGTATCCGGCAAAGACGTTCATGGGCGATACGGGCAGTATGCTGCTGGGCGGCGGGACGGTTGCCATGGCGCTGCTTCTTCGCCAGCCTCTGTTGCTGCTGCTGAGTTTTTTTACTCCCGTCATGAGCAGTGTAAGCGTCATTATTCAGCGCTATTATTTCAAGCTCACGCACGGAAAGCGGATTTTTCTGATGAGTCCGATTCATCATCATTTCGAGAAAAAAGGATATTCCGAGACACAGATCGTCAGTATGTATGCCGGGATTACCATGATCCTGAGCCTTATCGCTATTGTTTCGGTCTGCGCGATGCAGTGAAGCAAGGGGGACACGGCGATGAACTACGAGAAGAAAAAAGTGCTGGTTGTGGGAATGGCACGGAGCGGTGTGGCTGCGGCGCAGTTGCTTCGGGCCAGCGGCGCCGAGGTGACTGTAAACGATTCCAAGAGCGAAGAAGAACTGGGGCAGCAGCTGAGTCCGTTAGAAGGGCTCCAGCTTGAGCGGCGCTTCGGCTGCGGAGCCATGGAACTGCTGGAAGGCAAGGACTGTCTGGTCATTTCTCCCGGGATTCCGGATACAGCTCCTTTCGTTGTAAAAGCCAAAGAAATGGGCATCTACGTGATCGGTGAACTGGAACTGGCGGCCCAGCTTTCCGCCGGAACGCTGATCGCGGTAACCGGCACAAACGGAAAGACGACGACGGTATCGCTGCTGGGCGAAATCTTTGCCAACAGCGGCAAGGTCACCCATGTTGTGGGAAATATCGGTTATCCTTATTCGCTGGCGGCCCTGATCAGCAGAAAGGAAGATATTCTCGTGTGCGAAGTATCCTCATTCCAGATGGAAACAGCAGACACTTTCCATCCGCATGTGGCGCTGCTGACCAATATCACGGAGGACCATCTGAACCGCCACGGGACGATGGAAGTCTACACGGCGATGAAAATGCGCATGTTCCGGAACCAGACCCCGCAGGATTACGCGGTATTCAACGCAGACGATCCGGCCCTGAAAGGCCTCAGCAAACAGGTTAAGAGCAAGGTGCTGGAGTTCAGCCGGAAGAAGGAAGTGACGAACGGCGCCTTTGTCCGGAATGATGAAATCTGGTTTGCTATGAACGGAAATGAACGCCGTATTTGCCGTACCGATGAAGTCTTTATTCCCGGACCGCATAATCTGGAAAACGCATTGGGCGCCGTGTGCGTTGCTGCAGCGATGAATGTGCCGGCACCGGTGATCCGGCACAGCCTGAAATCATTCCGTGGTGTGGAACACCGGATTGAATCCGTACGTGAACTGGACGGAGTAGAATACATCAACGACAGCAAAGGGACCAACCCGGATTCCACGATTAAAGCCGTACAGACCATGACCCAGCCGACGGTGATTATTCTCGGCGGATATGATAAACACGCCTCTTTTGACGCGCTTTCCCGTGAGATTGTCAACAGTCCGATGATCCGTCAGGCCGTCCTGATCGGTGAAACGGCGGGATTGATCCGTCACAGTCTTGAAAGGACGGGATTCAACGCAATCACAGAAGCGGGCACGATGAAAGAAGCTGTGGAGGTTTCACGGAGACTGGCGCAGAAGGGATGGTGCGTGCTGCTGAGTCCTGCGTGCGCAAGCTTTGATATGTTCAGGGATTACGAGGAACGCGGTCGGGTATTCAAGGAAATTGTGAAGGCACTGTAATAACATGACAAAAACAGACCAAAGTCCACTTTGATCCGACTGACAGTAAACGGCGTGAGGTTCTGAATGACACGATTTACGGGCGCGAAATAAGGAAAGGATTCATGTCGTTTGCAATCAAGCGGAACAAGTTTTCCGGAAAGGAGAAGGGAAACCTGTGGAAGGACCAAACGGCGGCTACCGTCCCGAATCCTCCGGGAAAAGAGCCGGGGAATCAAGCGGGCAGGGCGTTCGCGACTGGCAAAGAAACACCTGGTTCGGTCCGGCACCCCTGAACAGTAATCCCTTTGATGAACCGGAAGACGCGCCTGAGCTTAAGGAGAGCCGTTCCGAAAACGTTAACCAACGGATGGGCGATTTCTGGCAGCCGCAGCCCTATTCAGGGCTCAATAACGAAAGTCGCGCCCGGGAGAACGGCAGGAATCAAGCGGGCAGAAGCAGAGAGAAAACAGAAGCAAAACAGAAGAAGCATTTATCGGCACTGTGGATCATCCCGGTTATCCTGATCGCGGTCATCCTGATTCTGCGTTTCGCTGTTTTTACGGTCAGGGATATACAGGTCACAGGAAACAATCAGATTCCGGCCAGTGAGATTATACGGATCAGCGGTGTCCGGACAGGCGATTCCATTCTGACGATGGACGAAAAAGCGGTGGGACAGCGGATAGCTTCAGACTATCGGCTTCAGTTCAGATATATGATCAGGGAACTTCCGCAGACGGTGGTGCTGGCTGTACGGGAAAGGGAAGCATGCTGCTGGCTGACCTATTGCGGAATCACCTATGTGATGGATAAAAACCGTATGGTGATGCGGGAGGAAGAAAACCCGGACTATCAGCCGGAGAACCTGGTCGAGGTCAAAGGGCTTGAGGTGCGTTCCAATACCATGGTCGGCCAGGAGATCGTGCTGGGGAATGAAACGCAGCAGAATATCCTCAGCAGTCTTTTTCTTCATATGAAGGTACTCGGATGCACCGGAGAGATCAAGGAAGCGGATATTAGCAACACTGATTCCATCCTGCTGGAGACACGCGACGGCTATACGGTCAGTCTCGGTGATAAGGAAGAACTTCACGCGAAACTTCGCAGCATGCTGCTGGTGCGCGACGAATTACGCAGGATGCAGAAAGCCGGCGGAACCATCAACGTTTCCAAGCCGGAAACACCAATCTACACGCCATAAATAAAATTGTTACAAAAACGGATGAAAAATGTAATAAAATATGCATAAACACTTGCAATTACCGGTGAATCGGTCTATAATAACATGCGGTATGCTATATATTGGAAGGAACCGGTCAGGAACCATCAACGGAACCGGAAAACAGGGGGCATGAGAAACCTATGAAAACAACGGTTGCAGCCATTGATTTCGGGACCAGTAAAATTGTTACGCTTGTTGCCGAAAACAGCGGCAGTCAGCGCTGTGACATCACCGCTGCCGGCGTCACCAAATATGACGGCTATCTGCCGGAAGGATGGAATAACCCCGGTATGCTGGATGAGGCCATCCGCCGATCCCTTGCGGACGCGGAGGAGCAATCCGGCAGCAAGATCAAGGAGATCAATGTCGGCGTCCCCGGAGCCTTCACCCATGTCTATGCCACAAAGGTGACCATTCCGCTGAAGGGAACGGATCCGCGCGTTACTTCATCCGACGTAAAAACTGCCTTCAGCAGGGCAGCCGAAAACCTGGCCAATGTTCCCGGCGTTGTCGTGCATTCCAGTCCCGCATGGTTCATGGTCGACAGCGGGAAAAAGACGCTTGAACCCGTCGGCATGAAAGGCCGGGAAATGACCGCATTTATCAGTTTCTGTGTCGGCAACCGTTTCTTTATCGACGATGTGACCAACCGGATGGCGGATCTCGGGATCGTGGTGACAGGCTTCTATTCCACTTCCGCCGGCGAGGCAATGCTTTACCTGAACGAGCAGGAACGTGACCACACTTCCGTGCTGATTGACATGGGATACCTGAACACTGAAATCATCGGCGTGGAAGGCGACGCGATCATCTATCACAAGGTGCTGGATGTCGGCGGCGGCGACATTGCCGTTGCCCTGGCGGAAGAACTGGATATTTCCCTGAGCGCTGCAGAAGACATTAAACGCAAATTCGTATATGGGATTGAAACTTCCGGTGAAACCTATGAGGTTCCGGGCGCGGACGGACAGAAAGGAACCGCGTTCACGAGAGAACAGGTCAAGCCGATCATCTGCCGTGAACTGGATGAAATCTGCGCGAAGATTAAGGAATCAGTGGATGACGATTTCGGAGGCCTCGGAAGCTGGTCCAGCGTATTCCTGACCGGCGGCGGATTAAGCTTTAACCGGGGCGGCAAGGAGTATCTTTCAGGCAGGCTGGGCAGGCCTGTACAGGAAACGCCCCGCCGGACCACCAAACTGAACAGCCATTGTTTCTCAAGCGCCCTGGGACTGATGGATCTGATCATCGACACGATCGAGCAGCAGCGTCAGCCCGCGTCCGGCGCAGGAAACCGGATCAAGGATTTTTTCCGCAGCTTGTTGGGAGGTTAAGAGCATGATCGAATTCCAGAATGAAGAACAGAACACCTTTGCAACGATTAAGGTCGTAGGGTGCGGCGGCGGCGGCAACAATGCCGTCAACCGGATGGTGGATGCCGGAATTCGCGGGGTTGAATTCATCTCTGTGAACACGGACCGCCAGGCGCTCGGGCAGTCCAATGCCCAGGTGAAAATCCAGATCGGTGAAAAACTGACAAAAGGCCTGGGTGCAGGTGCGATTCCCGAGGTGGGACGGCGCGCCGCGGAAGAGAGCAGGGAAGAGATTGCTTCTTCCCTGAAAGGGGCGGATCTCGTATTCATCACCGCCGGCATGGGCGGCGGTACCGGCACCGGCGCAGCGCCTGTGGTCGCTGAGATCGCGCGGGACCTGGGTACGCTGACGATCGCGGTTGTTACCAAGCCGTTCAATTTCGAAGGTAAACAACGGATGAAGAATGCCGAAGCCGGTATTGCGGAGCTGAAACAGCACGTGGATACCCTGGTTGTGATTCCGAACGACCGTCTGCTGCAGGTGGTGAATAAAGGCACAACGATGCTGGAGGCTTTCAGGATCGCGGATGATGTGCTTCGTCAGGGCATCCAGGGAATCAGCGATCTGATCGCTGTCCCGGCCATGATCAATCTGGACTTCGCGGACGTGAAGACCGTGATGGAATCCGGCGGTATGGCTCACATGGGTATCGGTACCGGCAAAGGAGAGAACAAACTGGTCGAAGCCGCCAAGAACGCGATTGCCTCTCCGCTGCTGGAGACCAACATCGACGGTGCGCGCGCCGTGCTGATCAACGTGACCGGCGGCGAGGATATTTCGATCGTGGATATCAATGAAGCTGCCAACCTGGTCATGGAAGCGGCAGATCCGGACGCCAACATCATCTTCGGCGCCGGGATCGACGAAACGATGGGCGACGAAGTGCGGATTACGGTGATTGCGACCGGCTTCGAAAAGACGCCTTTCCCGAACAAGGAGCCGGCGAGAAAGCCTCGTGAGATCGAGCATGAGCGCCTGTTCGGCTCCTTCGGCACCAGCTTTGCCAAGACGGAGACACAGGGATCCCAAAGTGTGTTTGACACGCCGGCTCCCGCCGCCAGCAGTCCGTTCTCCACCGGTCATACCGGTGAGGTGCCGACCTTCATGAGCAGCAGCCGTCCCAGCATGGGCGTCCCCGGCATGGTGAATACCGGATCCTTCCAGACCGGTTTCAGCTATCAGCAGACAGCGCCGCAGCAACCGGTACAGCCGACCCGTCCTTTCCCTGCCCAGAACGATCTGGGCCAGGGCAATCCGACTTTTGGCGCGGTACAGCCCCAGAATTATCAGCCGCTGTTTAACAGCAACGGACAGGTGACAGGGCAGACCGGCAGTTTCCAGCCGATTCCCCAGAATCAAACGATGGAGACCGATAACCATGGCGTTCCCGGGTTCCTTAAGAGAAGAAAATGATATTAGACCTTTGGTCAAAATGATTGAAAAACATAACGTTCAGGGCAGCGGGCATTTTGCCCGCTCTCTTTTATGAGAAAGAGAAAAAGAAGACTGGTCAAAGCAGCCGGAAAAAGGTATAATTTAATTGATGCTATGTTTCATTTGAAGCATGTATTTCAACATTCGGGCACTATGACCCCCTGGACCTTCGGCCAATATATACGGGGAGGAACCTTCATGCGCAAAGGAATCACAGTACTTCTGGCTATAATGATGCTGTTTTCGACGGCTTTGGCGGAGACAACGCAGAAAGCGCCGGATTACACCATGGAGGGGTATGACGGAGAGTTTACCGGCAGAAACTGGGAAACCAATCTTTTCTTCAGCAGGATGCAGGATCTGACCGGAATCAGTTTCCAGTTTTCCCAGCATACGGACCAGGATAAATGGACGGAGCGGAAGAAGGAGATGATGCGGGGTGAAAACCTGCCGGATGTTCTGTTCAAGGCTGAAATGACCGGCGCTGAGACGCGTGATCTGTACGAAGCAGGACGGATCATCGATCTGGCTCCTTATCTGGAGAAGTATGCTCCGGATCTGTGGAAACTGCTGGAAGACAATCCGGAATGGAAAAAGGCGATCACACTTCCGGACGGATCCATCCCGGTCCTTCCGGCTTTCAACAATCTGCAGAATAACGACGCCATGTGGATCAACACGACTTGGCTGAAGAAACTCAATCTGGAGGTTCCGAAGACGGCCGAAGAACTGACCGAAGTGCTGCGTGCGTTCAAAGAAAAGGATCCCAACGGGAATTACCAGCAGGATGAGGTTCCGCTGACTTTTGTCGGCATGTGGGAGCTCCGCTTCCTGGGGCACGCTTTTGGAATCATTGACAATGATTATTATGTGACCGCAAAGGACGGCGTTGTCACCTCTTCGCTTACTTCGGATGAAAACCGGGCGTTTCTGACCTGGCTGCACACACTGCGGGAGGAAGGTCTGCTGGACGCAAACGGTTTCACCACTTCGGAAAGCATGCGTCAGATTACGGACGAAAAGAAATCCATTCCGTACGGTATGCTGCTCTCCAGTTCACCGCTGACCGTTGTGCCGGTGGCGGCCCTGGGACAGTATTCACTGCTGGAGCCGATGGAGTGGAACGGGAAACAGGTCTACAGGGATCTGCTCGGTGATATCATCCGCGGAACCTTTGCCATTACATCCGGCTGCCGTGAGCCGGAAAAGCTGGTTTCCTGGGTGAACCTGCTCTACACGGAGGAAATCAGCCGTCTGGCCCATTACGGGAAAGAGGGCGAAGACTATGTGATCGGGGAAGGCGGATACTGGGAATGGAATGCCGACACAAAGACCGCGGGAGAAGTGATCCTGCCGGAGAATACAATCAGCGAAGGCGGCGTGGCTCCCGGGCTGATGGATGCCGATTTTCAGTTGCGCTACGCGGATGAGGCGACCCGAAAAAACATTGAGCAGCTTTCAGCCCTCAGGGCATACTGCGTCACTCCTTTTCCGCATGTCAACCTGACTGCCGAAGATGAGAAAAGAATTGCGGAGATCCAGGAGGATTTGTCCGGATACGCGGAAAAGGCAATGGCCTGTTTCGTAACAGGAGATACGGAACTGACGGATGTAAACTGGACAGAGTTCTGCCGCACGGTGGAAGAAAAAGGCCTGTCGGAGATGATCGCGATCTGGCAGAAATATATTGACTGAGATCGGAGGAGGGAACGGTATGAACCACACGGAAAAGATGATCCGTAACCTGGAGACGGAGAAGACCGGACAGCAGCTGACGTGGCTTTACGGAGCAGGCGAAGGCATGCTGAAGCAACAGAAGGCCAGATATGAAGCGCTGATCCGCCGGCATCAGGAACTGTTCGGTGAAAAACCGGATCTTCAGCTGGTTAGCGCACCGGGACGGACAGAGATCGGCGGCAATCATACAGATCATAATAACGGCCGGGTCCTGGCGGCTGCCGTGAACCTGGACGCGTTATGTGCTGTCAGTTCCCGGGAGGACATGACAGTATGCTTCCACAGCGAAGGATATGACCCGATTGAAATGGATCTGTCAGACCTTGCCGTTCATCCGGAGGAAGAGGGAACTACTAAAGCGCTGATCCGAGGCGTGGCGGCCGGTATGCAGCAGAACGGCTACCGGATCGGCGGCTTTGACGCTGTCGTGACCTCTACGGTTGCGGGCGGCAGCGGACTGAGCAGCAGCGCGGCGCTGGAAGTGATGCTGACAGGCGTTTTTGACAGCCTTTTCAACCAGTTTGATATGCCTTATGTGCTGCGGGCACAGATCAGCCAAATGGCTGAAAACAAATATTTCGGCAAACCGTCCGGGCTGCTGGATCAGATGGCCAGCGCGGCCGGCGGACTGGTGACGGTGGATTTCAGGGATACGGACAAACCGGAAGTGGAACCGATTACCTACGATTTTGCCAGGCGCGGATATGCCCTGGTGGTCGTAGCGACCGGCGGATCCCATGCCAACCTGACGGATCAGTACGCGGCGATCCCGGCGGAGATGAAGCAGGTAGCCGCCTGCTTTGGGAAAAAGAAGCTCCGCGGCATAACCGTCAATGACCTTGAAGCCAAGCTGGACGTCCTGCGCTCCACCGTCAGCGACCGCGCCATCATGCGTGCGTTCCACTTTGTGACGGAGAACGACCGGGTACCTGAACAGGTCGCCGCGCTGAAGGAAGACCGGATTGATGATTTCCTGCATTTAATCATCGACAGCGGACGCTCCAGTTATATGTATCTGCAGAATGTGTTCGCCAGCAATGACGACCAGAGCCTGAGCCTTGCCCTGTGCCTGGCAGGCGGCCTGCTCAGCGGGAAAGGGGCATGGCGGATTCACGGCGGCGGATTTGCCGGGACGACACTGAACTTTGTGCCGACAGAGATGGTGGAGGACTTCGTGGATGTGATGAACCGTGCGTTCGGGGAGAAAGCATGCTATGTGCTGAATATCCGGCCGGTGGGGGCAGCGAGGATAGAGTTGAATTAAGAATTCAGAACTAAGAATTCAGTATTTCAAATGCAGGAATTACCGGACTTACAGGCTTATGAGAAGATGGGGAACAGAATGGCTGTAACGCGGAGTGCGGCGGAAACCCGGCGGTTTGGGGAAAAGCTTGCCGGGCAGCTGAAACCGGGTGATGTTGTGCTGCTGGAGGGTGAACTGGGCGCCGGCAAGAGCGAACTGGCCCGTGGAATAGCCCGAGGGCTGGGCGTGACGGAAACGGTGACGAGCCCGAGTTTTACCATCCTGAATGTGTATGAGAGCGGCAGATGCCCGCTGTATCATTTTGACTGGTACAGGCTTGAAAGTGAGGACGAACTGTACGAACTCGGAATGGACGAATACCTGGGCGGGGACGGAATCGCCCTGGTGGAATGGCCGGGCCGGTGTCCGGAAGCGGCACCGGAAGACTGTCTGCTGATCCGCCTGGAAGCAGAAGGAGAAACAATCCGCCGGATCACACCGGAAAGCCGGGGCGCTTTCCGTGAATTGATTCCGAACGGGACCTGAAATGATGAGAATACTTGTGATTGATACTTCCGGACCGGTGTGCGGCGCTGCCGTGATGGATGAAGAACGGGTGTACAGTGAATTCACGGCCCAGAACCGGAATACCCATTCCGCCAGTCTGATGCCGATGGTCGAGGCTGCTTTGTGCGCAGCCGGCACGAGCCTTTCGGAACTGGACGCAATTGCCGCGGTGACCGGACCGGGAAGCTTTACCGGGGTGCGCATCGGAGTCGCGACCGCCAAGGGACTGGCGCACGGCGCGGGCCTGCCCTGCATCCCTGTGGACGCACTGGAAGCGTTAAGCGCTTCAGTCGGAAACTTTGAGGGGATCGTTTGTCCGATTCAGGACGCGCGCGCAGGCCAGGTTTACGGAGCTGCTTTCCGGGCCGGGGAACGGCTTACGGATGACGCGCCGATGAAACTGGAAGACTTCCTGGAAACTGTCAGGCCGCTGGGAGAGCGATTTCTGTTTATCGGGGACGGCGTGCCGGTCCATCGGGAAAAAATCCGGGAGCTGTTCGCGGAGAAGGCCGATTTCGCTGCAATCCATCTCAGTTATCTGCGTCCGTCCGCGGCGGGCATGGTCGCGCTGAAAAAGGGAACGGAAACAGACTATCTGACCCTGCAGGCAACCTATCTGCGGCCTCCGAACGCGCAGAAAAACAAAAAACTGCTGGAGGCTATGGCCCGTGAGTGAGACGATGATCCGCCGGATGCGGCTGAAGGATCTCGATGAAGTAGCCGCTCTGGAGGAAGCGACCTTTGCCCGGCCCTGGAGCCGGGAAAGTTTCCGGCAGGAACTGACCCGGAACGTCGCAGCCCGGTATCTGGTAGCGGAAGAGGACGGACGGGTGATCGGGTATGCCGGCGCCTGGATCATCCTGGATGAAAGCCATATCACCAATATTGCGGTGGCGGAGAACGCCAGAGGCCGGGGAATCGGGCGAAAAATGACGGAGGAACTGCTTCAGCTTCTTTCTAACCTCGGCGCGTCCTATGCGACGCTGGAGGTCCGGGTGAGCAATCAACGAGCTCAGAATCTGTACAAAAGCCTCGGATTCATCTCCGTCGGGAAACGGAAGCGGTACTACGAAGACAACAATGAGGACGCATATCTGATGGTCTGCGATAAAATGCCGGAAGCAGACCCGGACTTTACGGAAGAACCCTGGATCGAAAAGGAGGAAGAAAGATGAGCCGTGTATTTCTGACTGTACTGGATGCCGTAGGCGCGGGTGCGCTGCCGGATGCCGCCGAATACGGAGATGCCGGAACCAATACCCTGGGACATGTGATCGCCGCCTGCAACCCGAAACTGCCGACGATGGCTTCTTTGGGACTGGGCAGAATTCCGGGAACCGGATACCGCTGGGACGGACCGGTGAAAGGCGCCTGGGGGCGGGCGATCGAACTCAGCAAAGGCAAGGACACAACCTCCGGCCACTGGGAGATTGCCGGCGTGCGGGTAGAGCAGGCTTTCCCGACCTTTCCGGACGGCTTTCCGGATTCCTTTATCGAAGCATTTGAAGAAGCCATCGGCTACAAGGTCATCGGCAACAAACCGGCCTCCGGCACGGCAATCCTTGACGAACTGGGCGAACTGGAACTGAGGGACGATACACCGATCGTGTATACCAGCGGGGACAGCGTATTTCAGATTGCCTGCCATGAAGACCTTTTTCCGCCGGAACAGCTCTGGGAGTTTTGCGAGATCGCCCGGGACATGCTGCAGGGAGAACTTGGCGTGGGCCGGGTGATTGCAAGACCATTCGTGGGCGAACCGGGACATTTTGTCCGAACGGGCAACCGGCGTGACTTTTCCCTGCCGCCCTGCGGGCGGACGCTGCTGGACGCGGTGAAGGAAGCCGGCCTGGAGAGCATCGGTGTCGGCAAAATTGAGGATATCTTCGCGCATCAGGGACTGACGCTGAGCGACCATGCCGCCGGAAACCCGGCCTGCATGGATTCCCTGATCCGGTTCATGAAGATGAATTTTGACGGCCTGTGCTTCACGAACCTGGTGGATACGGATTCTGTCTACGGCCACCGGAACGATCCGAAAGGGTTTGCAGGCGCGCTGGAAGCATTTGACCAGCGCCTTCCGGAAATGCTGGAGCTGCTTCACGACGGAGATCTGATGATCATTACCGCCGACCATGGCTGTGATCCGACTTACCTTCAGTCCACGGACCATAGCCGGGAGTATATCCCGATCCTTGCCTGGACGCCGGGGATGACAGAGGGAAAGGATCTGGGCACGAGAAAGACCTATGCGGACATCGGCGCCACGTGTGCTGAGTGGCTTGGACTGCCGGAACGGTTTGATGCGGAATCGTTTGCGGGGGTACTGAAGTAAGTGGTAAGGAACAGACAGACGATGAACAGATTGAAAATGGCGTTTCTCCTTTTGCTGACAGCACTGCTGTTACTGGCAGTCCCTGCCTGGGCGGAGGAAGAAGCGGAAGACCTGACGGCCGACTGCACGGTGAAAGTGGTGGACAAGGCCGGAAAGGTCAAGAGCATCACGGACGGGAAGTATACCACTTTCTGGGAGAGCAGCAAACGGAATGAACCGTGGGTAACCCTTTCTTCAGACAAACCGATCTACGGACTGTACCTGTGCTTTCGGAACCTGCCTGAAAGTTATGTGATCCAGAAAAAAAGCGGAGAGGACTGGGTCACGGTGGCTGAAGGCGATTCGCTTTACCATCACGCCTTTTATGAGCTGGACGGACTGAACAAGATCCGGATTCTTTCCACGGCAGGGAAGAAAAATATCCTGGGTTTCAATGAAATCTATGCCTTTGGGGAAGGCGAGGTTCCGGAATGGGTTCAGCGCTGGCAGCCCCCTGTTGAAAAGGCGGATCTGCTGTTCCTGATCGCCCATCCGGATGATGAACTGCTGTTCACCGGCGGCGCCATTCCGACCTACGGTTCGGAACGGGAAAAGCAGGTTGAGGTGGTTTATCTTACCCCCAGCAACCCGACACGCCGGAGTGAAGCCCTGAACGGCCTGTGGCATATGGGTGTCCGGAATTATCCTGTTTTCGGAAATTTCAGCGACCGCTATGCCAAATCCGGGAAACTGAAGGACGCCTATAAGCTGATTAACGGCGGTCAGAAAACGGTCTGGGGCTGGGTCACGGAACAGTACCGCCGGTTCCGTCCCGAGATCGTGGTGACGCAGGATATCAACGGAGAGTATGGACATCCCCAGCACAAGATGATCGCTGACGCGGCGATTCAGTGCTATTCAAAGGCCGCGGATCCGTCCGAATACAAGGAATCCGCAGACAAATACGGCCCCTGGCAGGTGAAAAAACTTTATATTCATTTGTACGGAGAGGAAGCCGACCAGACCGTCCTGGACTGGGAGCAGCCGCTGACAGCCTTCGGCGGGAAAACCGGCGCGCAACTTGCGGCGGAAGCGTTTGCGCTGCATGTCAGCCAGAAAGGCATGGGCGCCGGCAAAGGGGATAAATTTGAAGAATTTACGGTTGAAAAGACCGGGGCGAAGAAGTATCCCTACGATCATTTCGGCCTGCACAGCACCGAGGTGGGACCGGATGAGGCGAAGAACGATTTTCTGGAAAACATCGAGGGTGCGGATTTGAA
>Ga0265298_10003462_pt1 | contig 20823 bp, 12 predicted proteins | sample AusTroGonzalo_MG_3_FD_193486 | JGI IMG/M metagenome (GOLD analysis project Ga0265298, IMG submission 193486) | Bovine rumen microbial communities from tropical cattle in Woodstock, Queensland, Australia - Gonzalo_01 | ecosystem: Host-associated > Mammals > Digestive system > Stomach > Rumen ... | reverse complement strand
TCTTTTGCTGTCTTTACATTCGCGCTCGCAAACTTGCTGTTCAACTGCGTTTGAACACTGCTTGTTACTCCGCTTAAGTATCCCAACTCGGTCGTCGTTACAGATGATGCTACCAACTTCTTATCCGCATCTGATACTACTACTCTGTTCGCTGTATCTACATCTATGGATTCTGTCGCGGCTTCTATTGCATCATATACTGCCTTAGATGTGGCTATCGTGCCGTCTGTTGATGCAGAGCTTACTGCTTTATCTATAGCTGTGATTACCGGTGCACCTTCCGCACTGCCTATCTGCAGGCTGTTCATTGTGCCTTTACCGCCTATGGTTATGTTGCCGGCAAAGTCTGCGCTACCGTCCGAGCCGTCAAGCGTAATCATTTCCGTGGTTGTCGGAGTATCTGTACCGACAGTCTTACTCATTGTCAGCGAAGTACCGTTCAAAGCAGTATCATATTTTGTAGCTTCGTCGCCTTCTCCGGTGGTTTCGCTTTCAAAGGTCTTGGTGCCCATAATGGTTTCATCACCGGTATTATGAACAAGCGTTGCGTCAAGCAAACGTACGGCTCTGCCTTTTACAAAGCGGTAATCATTATCATAATTACCTTCGGTGTCCACATGGAAAATACCGTGTTCGGAATCATCAGCTTCGGTAACCGATTCATCATTAGAACTATATGTAATGGTACCAACCAACGGGTCAAACTTTTTAATTTTTTCATGATGTAGCGGGTCAATAATATAACCATCGTCATCTATCGTAATTCCCATGGCTGCTGCTTCAGGTTTCAAATTACCATCTTCATCCACATATCTTAATTTTGCTTCTTCATCCGTTTTTTTCAGATATACATAATCACCGTTTGCATCTTTTTCATACAAACCATGATATGTGGCAACCGTACCTTCAACCAATGTATTAAGAGCATCGGCCAAGTCAGAAATAACCGCAAATCTGTCGTGAATAACCAATTCACCGGTTTCATCGCGGTATTCCACTTTACCATGCAAGTTATCAGCACCGGTAATATTTTCCAAAATATTCGGAGAAACCGCAACATGGTGGTTAAATTCATTTGTAATCTGAACAGCCACCGCATCTTTTCTTGAGCCGCTGAGTAAATTGATGGAATCAATAACCATCATTTTGTCATCATTAGGTCCGAATATATTATTACGATCTTTCGTTTTGAAGGTATCAGACCCTCTGCCTAAATCAAGTCCGTCCTTGTTTATATTGTACGAATTACCTAAGTCAACATCAACTCTTAATTTAACATCACCCATTAAATACAAATTTTGCATAGTATTATCTTCAAGGTGACTGTTTATGGTATCAAGTATTGCGGTTTGAACGTATGAATATTTAGTTCTATCCTCATCGTTCGTCAAATCTGCAATATCGCCGTCTGCCGGTGTATATACATAAGTACTGCTGTCAATCTTAAATTCTTCGGTACCGGTAATTTTAGTCAAGTCATATTGATGGCTGCCCAGTGCTTCAATGGTCCAATATCTTGTATCACCGGCATCGTCAAGCCAAAATACTGTTTTAACCCTTTGAGCTTCATCATCCGAAACTTCTCTTAAAATTGCACCGCCACTGATTAAATCGGCAATCGGAGTAGCCGTCGGAGTTTCATCCGGTGTATAGTAATATTTTGTACCACCGAGTGTAACTTCTTTTTCTCCGGTAGCGCCTGTTGCGGTTGTATGCAATTCATAGTTTGAAGACACTGTATGCAAATAAGTATTAATTGCAACATCGTTAGCGGCACTACCTATTGTCCAATACTTATCGCTGTCATTGTTTCTATATTTAAATACATAGCTTCCGTCACTGCTATCTTCTATAAGGTTACCATTGGCCAAAAGGTCAGATACAATAGCATCAGATACTGCAGATTTGAACTTATAATCCGTACTGTCAATATTGATGTCGGTATTCAAATGTGTAATATCAAACAATTCATAGGTTGTATCCGGATGATTTTCCAGATACTCGGCAACGTCAGATGTACTGTTTACGGTATCAAATGTCCAGTAATTATAATATCCGCCTTCTGTATCATAAGCCCTGAACAAATACGGAGCCTGTGTAATTTCTACCAAACCGACACCATTAACCTGACCGTATGTAGTGCTGCCGTCTTCCTGAATTTGACTTCCGAATTTAATATTGGCACTATTAGCCCAAATTACGGTATTATTTTCCAAAGCATTGTTGAAAATATATGTACCGCCGATTGCCCCTTTTTCTGCGGAGTTAATAGTCAATATATTATCTTCAACCGTACTATCGCCGGTCACCGAACCGCCAAAGCTGATTTGTTTGCCTTCTGCGGCGTTCATATTGATTGTGCCGCCCTTATTATAAATATCGTTTAAGCCAAACATATCTTGGTTGTTATAGAAGGCCATATTTGCGGTATCAGCCACCAAATTAATCGTACCTTCATAATTATAAATGGCACCGCCCCAACCCATTGAAGCCAGGTTGTTGGTAAAATTACCTCTCAGAGCGGAAATCTCACTTGAGTCAACATAAATTGCACCACCGGAGCCGCCTTCCAACTTGTTGGAATCGAAGTTACCGGAAAGTGAGCCGATTTTAGCACCGTTTTCCATGAAGATAGCGCCGCCCAAATAACCTGCACTGTTTTCGCTGAAATCGGAGGTAACACCGGTAATTTCGCCGTTGTTCAAATACAAAGCACCACCGTATCCGGCCGTATTTTTGCTAAACGTACCGCTTAAGGAATCCATTTTGTTACTGCCGTTACCGGTATCACCGTTACCGTAATAAGCAATAGCACCACCGTATTCGGTAGCACTGTTGGCAATAAAGTCGGCAGTAACACTCTTAATCTGACCGTGGATGTCGTTATAAATCGCACCACCGCTTTCCGCTGCCTTATTTTCTTCAAACACGGCATTTACGATTGTATTAATTACACCGTTCGGAATAAGCTCCGGATTGTCATCCGGATGATCAGATGAATATACACCGGTATTATAAATTGCACCACCGCTTGTACCGGCAATGTTTTCCAAAAACGTACCGGAGATTGTACCGATAGTACCGGCAGAATCATATTCCCATCTTGCCATATTATAAATAGCACCACCGGACTGCTTTGCCGAGTTGCCGGTAAAGTCGGCTATAATGGAACCGATTGTACTTTGGTTGTTAATGGCACCGCCGAATTTACCCAATGCGTAGTTATTAATAAAGCTTCCCTGAATTGAGCCGATTTGAGCCGGATAATTTTCATTCTTTTTAGTGTTACGAATAGCACCACCACCGTTAAATCTCTTACCGCTTGCCGTAGCATTTTCCGGTGTTTTATCAAAGTTACCCAAAAAGTCACCGATAATCATATCAATGGTACCGTTATTATCAATAGCGGCACCGCCGGCCGTATCTTCGTTGTTCACGAAATCGCCCAAAATATGTCCGATAGTACCTTTGTTTTGTACCACGCCGCCAAAGTTACCGATATTGGCTTCAAAGCTTCCGGTCAGGTTATTCAAAACCGAACCGTCTTGAACATAAACCGCACCGGCTGCATTCAGCTCGCCTTTTGTTGAGTTGCCTTTGAAATCGGCCACAATATGGTCAACAACGCTGCCTGCTTTAACGCTGACGGCGCCGGCACCGGTAGCTGCTTCCAAATCATAGAAGGCAATTTTATCAATACTTTCGGTTATATTCGTCATTCTTTCGGTTGCCTGAGTATATCCCTTAGGCACCACATGGATTACCTTATAATATCTTATTGTACCGTCGGCCTGCTCTTGGGCGTAGTTATAATCGTTTGAGTTACTCTCCACGATTTTGGTACCGGAGTGTTTGGTCGTATCAAGTGTCCAGTGTTTTGTACCGTCGGTAAATACCCAGTTGGCATTTTCATACGGCACATCATTAAAGGTTGCACCGCCGCTGATTAAGTCTGCAATTTGCGTATCGGTGGTAGCCGGTTTGAAGTAATAAGTTGTACCGTCAATAACAACCGGAATTTTACCGCTTCCGCTTGTTTTTGAAAGCGTATATTGCTTATCGGCGGTATAGCTTGCCGCAGAGGTATCATCAAGTTTCCAATAATTGCCGTTACCGTCGGTAAACACCCAATGGACATCGGCGTCCGAAACTTCCGTAAATGTTGCGTAACCGCTATCTATCAACCGAGTGATTTCGGTATCTCCGCTCCGCGGAGTATAATAGTATGTCTTATTGACATAGGTATTGCCCTCTTTTACGGCAACGGTCAGAGCCTCTGAAGTCGCAGACGAAGTTTCGGAAAGGGTATAGTGTTTACCGGCATTATCTTCCACATAGTTTTTGGAATCCGTTCCGGCCGTATCAATTCTGATTGCCTTAACGCCCGGCACCTGCTCTTGGAATTGGTCATACATATATCCCTTAAAATCGGTGTCAAATTCATCAAGTGTATCAATAAGTGCATCATAATTGCTGTCTATTTTGGTATCAAGCGTTGTATAATTGTTATAGACGGCATTATCAAGTGTTATCAAGTTGGCGGCAATAGAAGTATTTTCAACGTCTGCCGAATCATAGGCTTTAATATAATTTCCGTCAGTGGTCACTTTGCCGATTGCCGTATCCAAAAGTTGCAAGTTGGCGCCGACCGAAGTTGCCTCACTGGTGGCCTTACTGGTATCATCATAAGCAACCAAATAGTTGCCGTCGCTCCACTCGCCTATTTCTTTATAAAGCGCGGTCAAGGTCAAACCGCTGTCCAAGGTCAGCACACCGTTTTCATAGGTGGCTTTTTTGAAAATATTATCGGTACCTTGAATATTGTTAACCAAATCACTGCTGATTGCATATTTATCGTATTGCGAGGAATCGGTTGTCAGCGTAAACTGGACATTGTCAAGTTCTTCGGAAGAATCAATCAACACATTGATGGCATCAATAATAAACGAACCGGTGCCGGCAATGGTGGTAGCATGCATAGAATCCAAAGTTTTGTTTTGCAAGTTGGCATCAATAGCCATAGCTACCGGAGAATTCAAAGTTAAATCGGTAATGGTTATGCTGTCAATTTCACCGTTTTGCAAATCAAGACTTGTACCCGAGCCGGTAATGGTCATGACATCAATGGTTTCGGCGAGTTTACCGGTTGAGGTGGTACTGTTGGCCTGCGTAAAGATGCCGAGTTTTACCGAATCAACGTTAGTCAGATTAATCGTTTTGGCGCTTACGTTGTTATTGAACACATAATTACCGCCGGTAGCGTTAATGGCATAATCGCCGCTGGTAGCGCCGGTGGAATCCGTACCCAAAATACTGCCGTTAAAGGTAATGGTGCGGTCATCTTCGGCACTCAAACTGATATTACCGCCCTTGGTATAAATATCATTATAGCCGGATGAATCGCGGTTGTTGGAAAATAGGATATCATTATCGGCATTGGTGGCAATACTGATGTCGCCTTCGGTATAAATCGCTCCACCTAAGCCGGCAGTTGCCGTATTACCGGTCACATTACCGGTGATGGTACCGAGCGTGCCGGTATTATAAATCGCTCCACCGTAATTTGTGGCCGTATTACCCGTAATATTACCGGTAATATTTCCAATCACACCACCACTGCTAATTGCACCACCGTTAGTTCCGGCAGTATTACCCGTAATATTGCCGACAATGTTTCCAATCGTACCTGTCTCAGTATTAACAATTGCACCACCGCCATTTGTAGCTGTATTACCACTTATGTTGCCTGCGATATTTAAGATTGTACCAAGGTTATTAATTGCACCAGCGCTACCTGCTGTAGCCTCATTATTGATTATTTCGCCGGTAATATTTCCTATTGAACCGGTGGTGTCATTATAAATTGCACCGCCTCGTACTGCTTCATTCCCGCTGAAGGCAATAGTTTTACCGCTGGTTGAATCCAACGTACCGGTAATATCACCGATGGTACCTTCATTGTAGATAGCGCCACCTTTGCCGGCTGTGGCTTCATTATCCACAAATTTACCGGTGATATCTTCCATTTCACCGCTATTCCAAATTGCACCGCCATCGCCGGTGGTTGCCGTATTATCGGTGATATCTCCGGCAATAGCTCCCATTGTACCTGTATTAGCAATTGCCCCACCATTGACTTCTGCCGTATTATTACTTATATCACCGCTAATATCTCCGATGGTACCTGTAGATTCATTACTAATCGCGCCACCAGCTCTTGCCGTATTACCACTGAAAGCAATGGTTTTACCGCTGGTAGAGTCAAGCACACCGATAAGATTGGAAATTGAGCCTGCATTATAGATGGCACCACCTGAGCCGGCTGTGGCTTCGTTTCCGACAAATTTACCGGTAATATGTTTATTGTCGGCAACACTGCCGATTACACCGGTAGCGGCATTATAAATGGCACCACCGGATTGGCTTGCGGTGTTGTTGATAAAGTCGGAAGTAGCACCTTTATTACTTACAAACTGGTCGCCCTCGTTATAAACGGCACCGCCGTATGTAGCGCTGTTGTCTTCAAAATTACCTACTATCCAAGCTATGCGGCCTTTATTGGTATCTCCGGTACCGGTGTTGAAAATCGCACCGCCCTTGCCGCTGGCCGTATTGCCGGTAAAGTTACCGGTAATTGACGGAAGCATACTGGCACCGTTACCTTTTGTTATAAAATTTCCGGTGTTATAAATGGCACCGCCGTCGCCTGCCGTAGCACTGTTATTTGTAAAGTTACCGTTTATCGCCGTAGGTTTACCGCCGGAATTATAAATCGCACCACCGCTTTGAGCGCTGTTGCCGGTAAAGCTGGCGGTTATACCGCTGGTATTACCGAAATTCGCATTTGTGGTATAAATAGCACCACCGTAGCGTCCGGCCGTGTTATTAACAAATTCACCGCTTATGCCGTTGACTTGGCTTCCGGCAGAATAAAGCGCACCGCCGTCTTGAGAGGCACTGTTGCTGACAAAAGTACCGTTTAACGAGACAATTTTAGGGTCATTACCGCCGCCGAGCCCGATGGCACCGCCGTTAATGGCCGAGTTATCGGTAAAGTCGGCGTTAATATAATCTATCGTACCCTGATAAACCTTGATGGCACCGCCGGCACGGTTGGCTGAGCTGTTTTGTACGCTGTTGTTGATAAAACTACCGATAATAGAACCGACGTGGTGACTATCAGACAAGTTGATGGCACCGCCGTCTTTACCGCCGTTCGCCGTATTGTTGATAAAGTTACCCATAATCAATTCGGTACTGCCGCTGCGCAAATTGATGGCACCGCCCGTGGCCTCACTCGTGGTTGCCGAGTTGCCGTAGAAATCACCGACAATGCTGACGATTTGCCCGCCACTACCGATGGCACCGCCACGGGCTGCCTCGGTGTTTTCATAAAAATCACCGGTTATATTGCCGATGGTGCCGGCGTTATAAATCGCACCACCACGCGTTTGCGAACTGCCGGTGTTGGAGTTGTTACTGAAATCACCGGTAATGTAGTCAACCTTACTTCCGCTCTTTACGCCCAATGCAGCACCGGTGGTATCAGCCGAAGTGGTTAACCCGCTGTATACCGTGTTGCTGATTTCATCGGTTAAGTTGGTATTTTGAGTTCCGGTGGCGTATCCGCTCGGGGTTTCGTGATTGATGTAATACGTAACCGTTGTGCCGTCGGCTTTGCTTTGCGTAACCGTTTGCTCGCCTGCCGCACCGGTTGAGGTAGTGGAAATTTTTATACCGGATTGCGCAAATTTAGAGGTGTCAGTAGTGTCGTAGGAGTAGTAGGTATATGTTGAGTCGCCGTTATCAACTTTGAAAACATAATTATCCGGTTCAGTGGTGCTTGATACCATGGCAGCACTGGAAGTATTAGCCATGTTAACCAGTTTTTGGTTTGCTTCGGCAGAGCCTTCATTTGGTGTGTAATAATAACGCACACCACCTATAACTATGCTGTTGGTTCTGCTGCCTTTAGTCGTATAAAGCTCGTATTGTCCGTGTGTCCCGCCCAAAAACGCCAATGATTCCGTGCGAATCTTATCAAGAGTTGAAGTAAGCGCCGCCACTTCTGCCGCAGCATCACTCGGGGCAACAGCCGCACCCAAAATAAACAATCCGGCGTTAATCAACCAGCACTTTCTAAGCACACTTCTGTACTGTCTTGTTAAAAGCCCTATTCCGGTCTTAGTAAGCCTTAACATTTTACGTTCCTCCTACCATTCTCTCTCGCACACATAACACTCGCGCGCACGTCAAAGTAAGCCTTGATTTCGTTGATTATACAAAGGCTTGGTTTATAAATTGTTAATTTTACGGATTCTTCTCTTGAGTCGGTAAGGCTATGTATCGTTTCGGTAAGAAGCCAGAACGAAGTGAAAAAACACGCCGTCTTACAACCTGATAAAAACAGCTCTGCGGTAGCAAAAAGTTCGTATTTCACTATAATAGTCCTCCAACGATAATATGTTTACGCAAAACCGTGCCGAAATAACAACTTTCAGCACTTTTTACGCAACAAAACTTTGAGTTATTGTACAACTTTTACTACTTAGTGTCAATACTATACGCCCAAAATTACACCGCCCTAAAAAATGTTTATTTTCAATATATTGTATGCACTTATATTACTTTTGTTATAGCAAATATTTGGCATATATTACTAATTTCATATTTAAAAAAATTGCAAAAATTCCGCATCAAGTGCGAAATGGCTTTAAAGACAGTGCAAAATGCCTTTTAGGATAGGTCTAAAAATCTTTAATTTGCCTTTTTACTTCCTTTAATAACTTAGGCGAAGAATGCCCGTATCCCGGCATAATCGTCAGCTTGGATTTTGGCAATGCCTTATGCAAATCCCACGCCTGTTTGACAGGACAGCAAAAATCCATACGATTATGCACAATAAGTGTCGGAATTTTGCGTATTTTTTCGGCATTTTTCAAAATTTGATTGGGATGAATAAAAAAGCCTTCCTTGTCATAATGAAAATAAATTTTGCTCATTTTCAAAAAGGCCTCGTCAAGCTCTTCCAATTTGGTAAAAGAAGGGTTCAGTTGCCCTAATTTGTGCTCATAACTTCCCAAATAAGAAAGCGCGGTTAAATTGTCTTTTATGCGCGGAGAAAACAACAAGCGGTAATAGCCGTCATACACTTCGCGATGTTTGGTGTGACTGCGGATTTCTTCCCACAAATCGGGATAAAAACGCTCGCTGTCGTGACGCACCCAGTCGGCATCAATCGGACGCGCCAAAAACACCGACGAAACAACTATTTTCTTTACCTTTTCGGGATAGGCCTCGGCAAACAACAATGCCATGGTAGAACCCCACGAAACACCGTGCGCTATCACCTGCTCTTCAATGCCCAAATGTTTGAGCAAACGCGCGGCATCGGAAACTAAAGCCTGCGTGTTGTTGTTTTCTAACAAATCAACAAATTCGGACTTTCCGCACCCTCTTTGGTCAAACTGAATAAAACGGTATTTTTTCAAATCAAACAATTTGGCATATTTGGGTTTTGAACAGCCGCCCGGACCGCCGTGAAACGACAACACCGGAATTCCTTTGGGATTGCCGTATTGAACATAATATACTTTGTGTCCGTCTTGAGCGCTCAAAAAACCGTCATTAAACGGCTTGGGCATTAAGTTAAATATATTCCACATTTTATTGTCCCCCGTTAATACCACGCTGAAGTTTACATTTGATTATTGCAATTTGCAACTTCTTATCGCCGAAAATCAACAGCCGAAAATAATCTGTCTTGCATTTTTTTATTTTGGGTTTAGGATTTTGTTTTAAGGAGAGTTTGTTATGCGCAAAATTCAAAAAATATTAACTCTGACAAGCATGATTTTGATGATTACGGCAAATCAGGCTTTTGCCCGCTTTGAGGCCTATATCGGCGGAACTATCGGGAATACGGAACCTCGCAAGACAATTGTTGTTGTGCCGCGCGGATATAATATCCAACGCCCGAACGAAAGAATTTATACGCCGGATCGCTACCACTGCTATATGAGAAAAACTCTCAAATATTGCGCAACGCGTCGCGATCGTCCGCTAAACGGAATTATTGTCAACAGCGGCTACGACGGCGCAATTTCGTATGAAACATATCAAAACGGATATCAAAACGGCGAAACTTTGCTTTATACGCAAGACGGTAACCTGATTTCACGTTCAAACTACCGCAACGGAATTAAACACGGCGAAGAAATTATTTATTTTTTCAATTCCCGCGCCGAGTTTGTGTTGCACTATAAAGACGGTGCGCTTGACGGCAGAGTTGAACAATATGACGTAAACGGTGCGCTTGTCGGCAAAATGAACTATAAAAAAGGTTGGTTCAAAGACGGTTACTGCAAAAACGAAGCCAAAAATTCTTCTATGCACGACAGAATCAAAAACAAAAAATATAACGAGGTTATTGCGTGCGGTAGCGCATACGAAGAATAACAGGTGCAAAAAAATAATAACAATGTTGAATATTTGATAATAAACGGTATCATGCGAGTATGTTTGACGTGTTGGAAGAAAAAAAAGAATATACCGTAAGCGAAGTTTCGTTTGCCATAAAAAATTTGGTGGAATCCTCTTTTTCGCAAATCAGGGTTAAGGGGGAAATTTTTGGCGCAAAACGCGCGGATTCCGGACATTGGTATTTGTCGCTCAAAGACGAAAATTCGTTGCTTTCGGCCGTTTGTTGGCGCGGAGTTGCCAATTCGCTCGCCGTGAAAATAGAAGACGGTATTGAAGTTGTTGCTACCGGAAAAATTACCACTTATAACAGTCGCTCGTCGTATCAGCTTATTATTGAAAAGTTGGAAATTGCCGGCGAAGGCGCACTTTTGAAACTTTTGGAAGAACGCAAACAACAATTCTTAAAAGAAGGATTGTTTGACCCGACACACAAGAAGAAAATACCTTATTTGCCGCAAACAATCGGTGTGGTAACCAGTCCGACCGGTGCGGTTATCCGCGACATTATCCACCGTATTCGCGATCGTTTCCCGTGCCGGATAATCGTGTGGCCGACGGCGGTACAAGGCGAAGGTGCCGCCGAAAAAATAGCGGCCGCCATCAAGGGTTTTAACGCCCTGCCCGCGTCTTCGGGCAACCGTCCGGATGTGTTGATTGTGGCACGCGGCGGCGGCAGTTTGGAAGATTTATGGCCGTTCAACGAAGAAGCCGTGGTCAGAGCCGTGTATGATTCACAAATTCCGCTCATCTCGGCAGTCGGACACGAAACCGACACCATGTTGATTGATTATGCCGCCGATGTCAGAGCGCCTACGCCTACGGGGGCCGCCGAATTTGCAGTGCCGGTAAAAAATGAAATATATAACGGTTTGTTGACAACCGATTTGAGGATGAAAAACGCAATATTGCGCTTTTTAAACGAATATAAGCAATATGTGGAAGCTTTGGCACGCGGTATTCCGTCTCTGTCGCAAATCGTGTTAGAAAATCAGCAAAAAATTGATGATCGCAGTGAGCGCTTAAAATTGGCTTTTGCAAATTTGCTCAAAGATAAAAATAATTATTTAAAATTGACGAATTTGAAACCTTTTCATATTAAAAATATTATGGAAGCGAAAGCGGAATTTTTGCATAATTTGGCGTTGCGTTTGGAATCCGTTTCTGTTGATTCGGTACTAAAGCGCGGTTTTGCATGGGTTTCGGATGAAAAATTTCAAACCATATATGATACTAACAGCGCCCAAAAATCGGATGTTTTGCATATTCGCTTTTCAGACGGGATTGTAAAGGCAAGAGTAGCGGAGCGGGATTGTGCGGTTCAGGGCGATTTGTTTGATAATTTGTAGTTTGTTGGCAGTGCAAAATGCGGCAGCTTTGGAAGTTTGCGGCGATTTGCAACAAGGCGAGTTGATATTGATTAAAGATGCGGACGGCAAAAAAATTGTGATGTCCAATAGCTTAAAAGACAGAGAATATAATGTTGAAAACGGAGTGTCATTGATTGCTTTGCATCGCGATACGCCGAAAGAAATAGTGTTGCGCTCGTATCCGTACACGGAAGCCGCAACTTTTTATGATTTGCAAATAAAACCGGCCAAGTGGGATATTCAACGTGTTAACGGGGTGGCGCAACATAAGGTTACACCTAATCAGACTCATCAAAAAGAAATAAATCGTGAACTTGCCGATGTTAATAAGGCTTTGGCAACATATTCCGAGCACAATTTTTGGAATGAGGGTTTTATTGAGCCGGTAAAAGGTCGTATAAGCGGTTATTTTGGCAATCAGAGAGTGTTTAACGGCGTTCCCAAAAGCCCGCACAGCGGCACCGATATAGCGGCTCCCGAAGGTACGGCGGTGAAGGCTTCCGGCAGCGGCAAGGTTGTTTTAAGCGGTAAAGATTATTTTTATACCGGCAATATGGTGATTATTGACCACGGTGCCGGATTGCAAACCATATATGCGCATTTACAAAAGGCAACCGTTAAAAAAGGAGATACGGTGAAACAAGGAGATACCATAGGTTATGTCGGCAAAACCGGACGTGCAACCGGAGCACATTTGCATTGGGGAGCATCGTTAAACGGTGTGCGTTTTCGTCCGCATTCTTTATTAAATATTAACGATAAGCAGTGTACAAAAGTGCAAGGAAAATATATGGGGGAATAAATGACGGAACTGCAAATTATCTGGCTGTCACTGTTACAGGGAATAACCGAATTTTTGCCAGTGAGCTCATCGGGACATTTGATTTTGTTTTCTAAATTTACCGAATTTCAGGATCAGGGCACGGCAATGGATGTTGCTTTGCACATCGGTTCTATTTTTGCGGTGATAATTTATTTTTCGCCTACTCTGTGGGAAATATTAAAAGGCTTGATTAAAACCAAGTTTTTGCCGAGCTCAAAAGTTGAAGGAGCACAACTGTTTTATTTGTTGGCGGTTGCGACAATACCGGTATTATTCTGCGGTGCCGCACTCAAATATTTCGGTACGGAGTGGCTCAGAAGCACCAAGTTGATAGGTTGGAATATTTTGATTTATGCCATACTTTTATGGTTGATGGATACCTGGGCGGTCACCGTGCGTAAAGTTCGCAATTTGGAATATAAAGATGCTATTTTTATCGGTTTGGCTCAATGTTTGGCATTATTGCCGGGAACAAGTCGCTCGGGAGTGACCATTACAATGTGTCGTTTTTTGGGTATGGAACGACGTGAGGCCGCTAAATTTTCAATGTTGCTTGCCATACCGGCGATTTTGGCGGCCGGATTGTTGGCCGGATACGAGCTGTGGCAAAACGGTGATATGAAACAAATTGCCGATGCTTGTGATGCCGTCGGATATTCGTTTATTTTCTCTATGGGCGCAATTTTCATTTTAATGCAGTGGCTCAAAAAATGGAGCTTTCTGCCGTTTGTTATTTATCGGATAGCACTGGGAACTGCTTTACTCTTGGATGCTTACGGTATTTATGACATAACCCTGTTATTCAAATAAAATATTCAACTATATGCAACAAAAAAAACTCCTCACAAGGAGGAGTTTTTTTATTGGTGCCCTGGAGAAGACTGACCTTCGTTTTTGCAAAACTCGGCCGCACAGGCGCGCATTGCCTTGCGGCAACCGGCATACCCCCGTATGCCTTGCGCTGGTAGTCAAACTTCCATGCGGAATTTCGCGTACCTCCATTGATACCAATAAAAAAACTCCTCACAAGGAGGAGTTTTTTTTATTGGTGCCCTGGAGAAGACTCGAACTTCCACTGCCTGAGGCAACATGCACCTGAAGCATGCGCGTCTACCAATTTCGCCACCAGGGCAACATCGGCTAAGGTATAAACATTTTTTAATTTGCTGTCAATATATTTTTTAATATCACGGCTTTTAAAATATTTGTCAGAATTAACAATAAACGGGTTGACAAATTTTTGACAATGTGCTACTTTGGCCGCCAGATAACTTATGTATTAACTTTAATTTTTTTAGTAATTATGAACAAAGCCTACTTTATGGAGCGCCTTTGCCGCTTCAACATTCCGATGTGCACCACAGTCAAGTATCATGACATTTATGAACGTATGGCTCGTGCCGCCGCTCTGAATGAAGCCGAGATCAATGACCGCGTGGCCAGAATTGCCTTTGCCGGATATATTGCGCGAGGTACACAGCTGATAGCATCCGATTCCGATATAGAGGTCGGATTGAACCGATGCAATTTGAAGCTCTGCAGAATTCCGGTATTGCCGAACACCAACCTGGTGAACCTGCATACCATACGCCACTATCGTCAGGCAGATGATCTGAAGCAGATTGCCATTGAGCACATCTATGTTGAGCCGGCCGAAGACGGAACGCCTCATCTGACTATCGCCGATGTAGCCGCACAGCTTTCCCAAGTTGATGCCGAGAGAGCCAAGGCTTTTGCCCTTCGCCTCAAGGATGATTTTGTGGAGACCGGCTACCTGCATTTGGCTCAGGCCTATGAGTTCCAGATTGAGCTGTTTGCTTAAGAATTAAAACGTCGCTTGGATAAGCGGCGTTTTTTTGTTTTATTTAACTCAAAAAGTGCTATATTGCTTTTCAAATTAACAAAAGGATTTTTTATGGCGTTTTGGATTGTATATTCGGCTATTGCAATATTGTGTATCATTTTGACTGCCCTGCCCTTGGTCGGTTATTGTGACTGTGCCGAGTGGGTGAAAATTGCAGTTTATGCGTTTTTATTTGTTGCCTGGTTTTCTCCCATACTGATTTGGAATTGGCAGACTAAAAAAAATATTCCGCTGAAATTATATTCTTTTGTAGCTAAAACCGGTTATTTTTTGGAAGGTTTTGCCTTTATGCTTATGATGATATTACTGCTTCGTGATATATGTTGGTGGTCATTGTATTATTTCAGCAACGGTCGGTTCATCATTTCGCCGCTTAAAGATAATATAATAGCATACGCCAACATAATAACTGCCGCGGCGGTATTTTTAGTTTGTCTGTACGGAATTTATGCCGCCGAAAAAATGCCTAAGGTCTTACGTTATACTTTTAAGGATAAACGCATTAAAAAGCCGTTGAAAGCTTTGGTGGCCTCAGACTTGCATATTACCAAAATGACACAACAAAATAAAGTTAAAGTCTGGGTGGATTATTTCAATAAACTGAAGGCAGATGTTGTATTGATGGCCGGTGATGTGGCTGATGATAATGCGGAAGACATAAAAAAACAAATAAACGAACTCAAAAGAATAAAAGCACCGCTCGGCATATATTACGTGTTGGGAAACCACGAAACATATTTCAATCCTTATCATTGGGAAGCGCATTTTGCTTCTTTGGGCTGGCAGGTTTTGCACAACAGCGGCGCAAGCATTGACGACAGCGGAGTGTATGTATCCGGTATTCCCGATAATCGGGCATTTGGTACCGATGTTATGCAAAGTATTCGCAATGCCGAAAACGAATATATTGTTCTAATGTCACATATTCCGACAAACTTAAGCGAAGAAGAAAAACAAAATATTGATTTGATGATTTGCGGTCATACTCATGGCGGACAAATTTTTCCGTTTAACTGGCTCACTAAGTTGGGCAACGCCGGTATGGTATCCGGATTTTATGATAACGGTAATCACCGAGTTTTGATTTCTCGCGGGGTCGGTTATTGGGGACCGCCGATACGTGTTGGTGCTCCGAGTGATATTATGCTGATTGAATTTATGCCGGAATAATAAAATCCCGCCGTTAAATCATCGGTATTTAAAGATTGACAAAAACTCTCATTTATGACACAATACCCTTGCCGCGCCCGGAGGATATACGTGTAAGATGAATACTGTTAATGAAAACGAACACAAAACATCATTTTCTAAAAATGTCGATAATTCGTTAATTAAAGAATATTACGAAAACGGCAGTCTTTCCTGTATGCACGACTATAAGCAGAAACATTTTATATCTTACGCACCTAACGGTGACATAAAATTTGAGTTAACACCGCAAAAAACATATATAAATCCTCTTTATTACAAACCTTTTAAATTGGGGGTAAAAAACAGAAACCGCGAAAATCATTGGGAAGAAAATACCGTGATTGACCCTCATAAAAAGACTGTTTTTTTCTTTGGCGGAAAATCTACTTATAATGCCAAACATGCAAACGGATACTTAAATTCGGCCATTGAAATGTTCGGCATCAAACCGGAACAATTACCAGAAGTGCAACTTGTTTCCTGTTACCGCTATAATTGGAAATCAATGTTTTGTATGTATTTACAGGAAACAAAAGCCGATTATGATTTGGACGCATGGGAAAAAAATACCGCTAAAAAAGAAATTTTATTGAAATTAATGCCTTTTATGGCAAACAAAGTTGACAATACTTGGGAACGACTGACACCGCAAGAATTATCGTCAAACTTCCGTAATATTATGTTGGTAAGCCATTGTTACGGAGCAAATGATTTAACAAATATATCGGCGATTTTGCGTCAGACAATGACCAAGCTCGGTTACAGCCCAGATATTCAAAAACATGCGTTAAAACAAATTGTTTGTATCACCAACAACAACTGGAGAGATTTTCAAGATAAAAACGGATTTACGACATTTCATCGTTATTCGGTATTTGACGGACAAGAGTATAAAAGCTATCCGGCCGAATATTCCGATGACTATCCGGTGTTTTTGGAAAAACATTTACCTTTTCATAAGTTCAACGGACGTCAGGGAGCTTTTGTAAATATCAATAAAAACGAAATGTTAATGGTGTATGACAAAATCATAAAAAGCGGCGGCGGAAGTGAGCACAACGAGGCATTTTTGACATCTGACGGCAAAATGATGACCAATGTGGGAAAATTGCAGGCACGGATTACCCAACAACTCGGACAATTTTGGTTACAAAATCGGCAAAACATTACAAGTGCCGATGACTTTTTGCTAAAGAGTGTCAAGGGCACAAATTTGGAAAAATACTGCGATACTTTTTTGCAAAACGGGCGGAAATTACAAAAGCTTAAAAGCAACCCGCTACACAACCCGAGCATTATTACTGCCGAATATAACAAATATAAAAACGGTGTCCTCTCGGAAACGGAACACGGCGTTTATAAGCTGTTATCGCCTTCTGCCAAACATCCCGCACCTAAAGAAGACACCGCCGACTTATTACATTGCTATCTGACGGACATTAAGTCACGCTAAATCAGAGCCAATCTTGAGCCCATTTTCTCAGCTCATCAACAGATACATCCGGTGAAAAGCGTTTACCGGCAAATACCTTTGCATTAGGAGCAATTTTCTGAATATTTTTACCGGAATCTCCAATTTCCTCACTGCCCGAAGTAGCAAACGGAACAATTATTTTGTTGCTTAAATCATATTCTTCAATAAACGTATCAATAATAGCAGGTTCGCGATGCCACCAAATCGGAAAACCGACAAACACAACGTCATACTTATACATTATTTCAACTTTATCTTTGATTGCCGGTCGGCTTGATTTGTCTTTCATTTCCACCGAACTGCGACTATTTTCGTCGCGCCAATTTAAATCGGCTTCCGTATATGGTTGTTGCGGTTTAATCTCAAACAAATCAGCTTTAACGGCCTTGGCCAAATTCTTAGCCACTTTTGCCGTATTTCCCGTAGCACTGAAATATGCGACCAATGCTCTCCTACCCACATAAGCTTTCTCCTCGGTATGTGCATATCCCACAAAACAAACAATGCCTATCGCCAAAGCTGCTACCAAAGACAATATTTTTTCCATAAGTTTCTCCTCTAATTTGATTTCTGCCCTGTATATTGTAATCATTATAGTCAGTCCTATTGCAAATATTTTCGTAAAAAAATCAACAGATTATTTTACATTCGGCTCAATAAAGACAAATGACTTTTATTTGTGATGATTTTTCTTTTTTACTTGATTTATTGAAATTTTTGTGGTGTACTCCGGCTTGTCAAAGCGCGGATATGGTGAAATTGGCAGACACGCCAGACTTAGGATCTGGTGCCGAAAGGCGTAAGAGTTCAAGTCTCTTTATCCGCACCATTGTTATAATTAACTTTTAACAGAGAAAAAAAATGAATGTAAAAGAAGGAAAATCTAAAGGTTTAAACAAAAATTATACGGTAACCATTGCCGCTGCAGATTTTGCCGCCGCCGTGGATAAAAAATTAAGCGCCGTAGCAAAGAACATTAAATTGCCGGGTTTCAGAGCCGGTAAAGCTCCGAAGGCCATGATTGAACAAAAATATCGTCCGTCGGTTTTGGGTGAAGTTTTGGATGACATGATAAGAGATGCCACAAACAAGGTGATTGACGACAACAAACTTCGTCCGGCCGTTACTCCGGATATTAAAATTGAAAAATTTGAAGACGGTAAAGATATTGAATTCACTATTGAAACCGAAGTTCTTCCGGAAATTACATTGGGAGATTTCTCTAAAATTTCGCTTAAGAAATATACTGCAAAAGTGCCGGCGGAAGAAATTGAAAAAGCCATTAAATATATGGCTGATTCTCGCCGCGATACGGTTAAAATCGAAAAAGACCGTGCCGCTAAAAAAGGTGATGTTGCGGTTATCGATTTTGTCGGCTCCATTGACGGCAAAGAATTTGACGGCGGTAAAGGAAACGATTATCCGCTTGAGCTCGGTTCAAACTCCTTTATTCCGGGTTATGAAGACCAATTAATCGGTCACAAAGCCGGCGAAACCGTTGAAGTTAAAACCACATTTCCGCAGAACTATCATGCCAAAGATTTGGCCGGTAAGGAAGCTTTGTTTGTTACCACCATTAAAGAATTGCGTGAATACAAGACCGCAGAAATCAATGATGAGTTGGCTAAATCTGCCGGCGCCAAAGATTTGGCAGATTTGAGAAAGAAAATTGAAGATCGTATTTTGGAAGACTATGCTTCCACCGCTCGCATCAAATTAAAGCGCGACTTGTTGGATGCTCTTGATAAAGAGTACAAGTTTGAAATTCCGCAAAAATTGATTGATGCCGAATATGAAGCGATTGAAAAGCAATATAAGCATGCCAAAGAACACGGACATTTGGACGAAGAAGAAAAGAATCGTGATGAAAAAGACGTGTTGGCCGAATATAAGGAAATTGCTTTACGCCGCGTAAAATTGGGCTTGTTGCTTTCCGAAATCGGTACAAGCGCCAAAGTTACCCTGACTGCCGATGATATTAACAAGGCTATCATGAACGAAGCTAAAAAATATCCGGGACAGGAACAAATGGTATTTGATTACTATGTAAGAAACAAAGAAGCCGTTGAAGCTTTACGCGCTCCGGCTTACGAAGAAAAGATAGTTGATCACATTTTGTCTTTGGCAAAAGTTGCCGATGCCGAAGTTTCGGTTGAAGAATTGTATGACTTCTCGGACGGCTCTAAAAAATCTTCTAAAAAGAGCGTGAAGAAATCAGCTTAAGACAGCTTAATAACAAAAAAAGGGGAGCGTTTGCTCTCCTTTTTTTTGTTCAAATCATTACCTTCCACTCGGCAATTTTTTTCTGCAAATCGTCGGCAATAGCCTGTCTGTTATTCCGAACTCCGAAATACATTTTACAAAACTGTATCGGAGCGCTGAGCGGAACACGTGACACCCTGATAGGATAGCGGCTCACCAGTTCTTCACCGGCTTTGACAACTTCCCTGTCAATTCGCTTATCCATCCGCGCCATAAAGACACCCTCGTAGCGATTCATGCGGTCGTAGAGTGCTGCAGCTTCGGACAAGAGGGGCAAACCGCCGGCAATAGCTTTACCGTTGTAGAGTTGGCACATTTCGCGCAAATCCTCCCCGGGAACGTAGTAATATGCGTTCAAAGGATGAGTATCGGGAAACTGTACGATGCTGTAAGCAACCGTGCGCTCAATTCTCTTACTAAGGCGTTGTGTCAGACAAAAGATAACAGGTGCATCGGAATCGTGATAAAAAGACAAGTAGTCAATTATCTCTTTTATGTTTGCACCGGTGTTTTTTCCTTCATCCAAAATGGTACCGTTGTAATTACCGAGCTGACGAGCAACCATACTGAGTTTCTGTCCTTCGCTCAGAACCGTACCGTCATCAAGCCGATTCAAGTACTTAGAAAGCATACCCGTACCGCCCACAAACAACAAACGGGGCATAAAGCCGAATTGCCGATAGGCTTTGTTTGCAATCTGCACGGCATAGAACGCCGACACCATATCGTCATCGATAGCCACGACATATTTTGGCTTGACTACCAGATTAAAGTTCTTATCAAAGCAAGTACTTTCCTGCTTGTAGAACTCAAACACTTTCTTGGCATTTTCCCAATCATGTGTACCGAAATAGATTGTTTCCATAATTATTATTGTTTAATTATTAAATTAATAGCTTATCTTCTTCTGCCAAGATAAGCTATTACACATTTTTTGTCAAGTGATAAATAAAAAACGTTTATGCGCTTTCGGCGGTATTCTTCACCTTCAACATAACCTTTACTCTGGTAATGCGCATATTATCAATTTTGAGAACCACATAGGTACAATATTCGTCTTCGGCCTTATCCCCTACTTTCGGTTCTTGACCGAGCAAATTGAACAAATATCCGCCCATTGTGCTTTCTTCCAAATCCTTATACGGCAATTCCATTTCATCAAAGGCATCTTCCACCAAATACATACCGTCAAACTCATAGGTCTGCGCATCAATCTTTTTAACCGGTTCTTCTTCAACCACGTCATGTTCGTCACGAATTTCACCGACCAATTCTTCCAAAATATCTTCCATAGTCAGCAAACCGGCGGTACCACCGTATTCATCCACCACAATCGCCAGGTGAATACGTTTTCTCATCA
>Ga0265298_10003461_pt1 | contig 20826 bp, 16 predicted proteins | sample AusTroGonzalo_MG_3_FD_193486 | JGI IMG/M metagenome (GOLD analysis project Ga0265298, IMG submission 193486) | Bovine rumen microbial communities from tropical cattle in Woodstock, Queensland, Australia - Gonzalo_01 | ecosystem: Host-associated > Mammals > Digestive system > Stomach > Rumen ... | reverse complement strand
GATGCCTTTTTCCCGGAACCGCTCCGCCACCTCGCCGCTGTCCGTCATCTTTCCCTTCTGAACGGCTTTCCTGATGCCTTCCAGCAGCACCTGCAGATCGCTGGATTCCAGCATCCGGCGGTAATCATCGCAGAACTGAATGAATACGGGATTGTGGATCAGCGTTTTGAGTTCGACAAACAGGATCTCCCCGTCTTCCGTCTGCTCATATTCCCGCTCCAGATGGTACAACCGGTCCGCCGAATCCCAGAGCGCGCCCACGGCGTTCAGCTCGTACTCCTTCAGCCCCCAGGCTTCCAGAATCTTCATGGTCACCGGGCGGTTCTCAATCAGGTATACGCTCAGATTCGTCACGACCTCGCTGATCACGTCCTTGACCTCCGGGTTCCGGATCAGGTCCTTGAACTCATCGGAGCGCAGTGTGGTGACGAGCAGCATCAGGTCGTCGCTCGCGGTTGACGCCTCTCCCTGGTCCTCACGGGTTACAACGGTTTCCTGAATGTCAGCGTTTTCCTCCTCAGCGGCCGCGCCGCCCGGGAGGAAGCAAAACGCCAGAACCGGAATCAGGATCCATGCAAGCCATTTTTTCATTCTCCGTGTTCCTTTCATAGACTTTGTTGATATTATACCCATTCATCATGATTTATTCAACCTCAACCTTAAAAACCGGCGTGACAAAACCGCCGGAGAATGATATGATATTATCATTCAGGATCCACTCCGCCGGGATGAGCCGGAACGGATCCGGCATGAAGGAGACGTTCAACCATGAAAACAGACGTGATTACAGTTTCAAGCAAGGGCGCCCAGATGGAAAAAGCCCTGACTCAGGCGGATAAAATGGCTGCGTTCAAGGATCTTCCCCCCAAGGCAGCCCTGCACCTGCGCCTGCTGACGGAGGAAATGATGGGCATGATGCGCTCCATCACCGGGGAGACGGAAGGCCTTTTCTGGATCGAGGATGACGACCATGGCGAATACCGCCTTCACCTGCAGGTGACCACCCGGATGGACAGCGAAAAGCGGGACCAGCTCCTTTCCGCCTCCACCTCCGGCAAGAACGAATCCGCCAAGGGCCTGATGGGCCGCCTGCGGGACTTCTTTGACCGGGGGGCTGACGAGGATGTCGCCTGCTTCTCCAGCCCGATCATGCTGCCGGAAGCGCTGGAGACCTCTTCCTCCCCGACCCTGGACTGGGAATGGTCCATGATGCGGTATGAAAACGAGCTGGCCACCCGGATCACGAAGAACGACATCCAGGCCCGCGAAGCCTGGGACGAGCTGGAGAAATCCGTGGTCGCCCGGGTGGCGGACGACGTAAAGGTTTCCATCCGCGGCCAGGTGGTTGAAATGACGATTATCAAGAAGTTTGCCCAGCCCGCATAACGGCGCCGCCCCGGCACCTTTGGCAAGGCAATCAGAAAGGGCGCCTGCGTTCCCGATGAATCGCAGGCGCCCTCTTCGTTTTGGCATTTTGACTTTGTTGGCTTTACGGAATGTACTGCAGGTGGATCTCCTGCACGGTGCCGCCCTTGCCGGTCGTATAGTCAAGCTGGATCCAATGGCCGTCGGTATAGTACCGGTACCGGATAATGGATCCGCCGTCATCCTGTTTCCATATCTTGCCGCTGGTGGTATCCGTAGCATACAGGCCGCGGTTGCCGCTGGCAGAGGCGACCTGGCCCATATCCCGGAACTTGCCGACCACAAAGGCTTCCGCATCCCCGATGTTCGTTCCCCGTGGGCCTGAAAATGTGCCGCCCTGGAGGATATCAATCTCGACCACGGTCCAGGCGGCCTGCTTCAGCGTCACGGTGACGGTGCCCCAGGGGTATTCATAGGTCCGCATGCCGCCGGTGAAGCCTTCCCGCTTGAATTCTTCCTTCAGCGTGCCTTCCCCGTACTCTTTCTGGAAATCCGCCAGGCTGGTGGCGTACAGCCGGATTTTGCCGATCTGGTCCTCCGCGGGATCGTAAGCCGACAGCGGGAAAGGCTTCGCCTCGATCTTGTATTTGACTTCCAGCATGTTGGACACCTTATGGTATTTATTCACAGCCACTGCCTTCAGCGTCACCCACCCGGAGGGCAGCTGAATCGCTTCCCCGGTATAGATCGGGCAGTCGGCGTCCGGGTTGGAACCGTCCACCGTATAGTAGATCACGATGTCATCGTCGTTCTCATTGTCCTTGCCGGGCTTCAGCTTCACCTTCTGCCGGTTTTTATAGGTGTTCGGCGCCAGGGTGCACCGCGGCGTCATCGGCGACGGCATGATGATTTTATAGGTGCCGCGCAGCTCGTCGCTGACCAGCTCCCCGTTCACAGCCACCGCCCGCAGATTGTGGGTTCCCTCGTCCAGATAAACCGGCTCCCGGTACAGGTTGCCCCCCGCCGGCAGCTCCGCGTTTTCGTCAAAGGTGTAGTATACATCGTATCCCTGGTAGGAGGTAATCTGGATATGCTTTCTGCTTTCATAGTAAGCGGCCGTCAGGTCCACCTCCGGCGGCGCCGGCAGCAGGTCGTTCCGCTGGGTCAGGAAGGAAGAGTCACCGGTCTTCTCATAGGCCAGTTTCATCAGCTCCCCGGCCTTCGCCAGGTCCCCGGGATGCCGCCCCAGCATCAGGATCCGGATGTGGTTGATGTACGCCTCCGTGCGGGAGGGTGTTTCCGTATAGATTTGCTCATACAGGGACGCGGCGTCATCCTCCCGCCCCGCGGCCTCGTAGGCGCTTGCCAGCAGCAGCAGGCCGTCCACATCCACGGTGCCCTCCGCCTCATCCAGCGCTTTGGCCCGCTCGAAAGAGGAGATGGCCCCGTCGATGTCGCCCTCGTTCATCATGTCCTCGCCCACAGCCCAGAGGGCGGTGGAGTTGGCCTCCCGGCCCATACGCGCCATGATCTTCTGGCCCGCATCCGTTTTCTTCAGAAAGAACCATCCGCCCACGACCGCCAGGACCGCCACAACAAAAACAATCAGCGCCACCTTGATCCAGTTCACCAGATGGTACCGGCTTCCCCTGCTTTCCTGATACCGGGCTTCGTCAATCTGCGCCTGCTCCGTTTCCAGCGTCTCGTCGTCGTACATGGGCCGCCGGCGCCTTTCGAACCCGGCGCCGCGCTCCGCTTCCTTCTCCTCGGAAACCCCCAGGCTTTCCAGGTCGCGCTCAAAGGCTTCCTTATCCCTGACCGCAGCCTGCACTTCCGTGTCGGCCCGGCTGGCCCCGCTTCTTCTTGCGCGGGCCTTCCGGGTTTCCTCCTCCCGCGCTGACGGACGCTTCAGCGCAGCCTCCCGGGCCCTTTTTCCCTGGCGGATGGCCTGCGCGCCGGTTTCCCGGAGATCATATTCTTTTTTCAGAATCTCGCCGCACTTGGGGCAGACGGACTCTTCCTTCTCCGCGTAATAACCGCATTTAGGGCACAGCATGCAGACGATCTCCTTGTATCCGTTGTTTGTCAAGTCAGGTCCAGGTCCCGAAGCGCCTCGTATTCCGGATCCTCGTCAAATTCCCGCTCCGGGCATACGCCGCCCAGCTCCTCAATCGCGTTCCGGATTTCGATAAAGGTGAGGTACCGCAGCCCCGGCTCCTCCGCAGCCTTCATCAGCAGCGGCAGGGCCTGGTCGTCCCCCAGTTTGGCCAGGTATCCGGCCAGCACCGCCCGGCGGTCCTTCCGCTCCTCAAAGAGCTTCATCGCCAGCTTCGTCACCCCCGGCGTGCCGGGAAAATGGCTCAGCACCTCCAGCAGGGCTTCCTGCCCGGCCGGGTTTGCCGCCCGGATGTTCTGCAGGATCGGCTGCACCACCTGGGAACCCATCTCCACCAGGCTCTCCAGGGCGTTATCCTTCATTTCGTCCTTCTCCGCCCGGTCCAGCTGCCAGGTAATATACAGCATCTTCGGCAGCTCGCTGCCCATTTCCCGCAAAAGGCCGATGGCGGTCATCCGGGCTTCATCCCGGGCGTCATCGTTCTTCAGCAGTTCCAGCAGCCGCTTCTCGCAGGGGCGGCCCACGGTGGTAATCTGCTCCATGAGCAGTTCCGGCACCGGGACGCCTTCCTCGCAGTATTCCTCCAGCCAGTCCACCAGCACCTTCGGGTCCTCGAACTGGGTAAAATACGATCCGGGGGTCACGCTGCCGAGCCACGGCGCCCGCGTGTTCAGGAACGCCATGTAGATCCGCGGCATGTCCGCTTCCATTTCGTCGTAGTTCTTATACCGGTTCCGGTGCTCCTTCATCCAGGCGGAAATATAATCGGCAAAATGTTCATCAAAGTTGATCACCGGCATCTGGCTCATGGTTCATCCTCCTCCCGGGGCTCTCCGGGCTTCTTCGCGCTGTCCATCATTGCCTGCAGCTGCTCCGTGGTGAAAAAATGCCTGCTGTGGCAGAAATGGCAGGTCAGCTCCGCGCCCTTTCCCTCGTCGATCAGGCTCTGCAGGTCCTTCGCCCCGAGGGAAATCAGCGCCCGCTCCATGCGCTCCCGGGAACAGGTGCACTTGTATTCCAGGGGCGTCCGCTCCAGAATCCGGGGCTCCATGCCCCGGAACCAGTCCCGGCACAGGGTATCGATATCCGCGAAGGTCATCTCCCGGCTGATGTCGGCGAACATGGGACTCCGCAGCTCCAGCTGGTCGATGACCTCGTCCGGGCATCCCGGCAGGGGCTGGATCAGCAGCCCGCCGGCCTTCAGCACCGCGTCCCCGCTGGTCAGCACCCCCAGCGCCACGAGGCTGGGCTGCTGCTCGGACACCGTGAAGTAGTTGGCAAAGTCCATGGCGATTTCGCCGCTGACGATTTCGCTCTGGCCGATATAGCTCTTCTTCAGCCCCAGATCCTTCACCACGGACATCCGCCCGCTGTGCCCCACCGCGGCGCCCACATCCAGCTTGCCGTCCGCCCGGGGCGGCAGGTCCACCTGCGGATTATCCGCGCAGGCCCGCACCCGACCCGGTTCGGAAACCGCCATCAGGGTGCCCATGGGCCCGTCCCCTTTCAGGGTCACGGTCACGGATTCGTCCTTCCCCTTCATCATCACGCCCAGCATCAGCGTGCCGGTCATCAGCCGGCCCAGCGCCGCCGTGCACACCGGCGTACAGGCATGCAGGTCCGCGCAGGTCTGCACAGTGCGGGTCGTTTCGCAGAGCATCACCCGCACCTGGCCGCCGCACAGGTCAATCTGCAGCATTTCGTCCGGCTTCTGCCCCGGCGCCGCTTTTTCCTGATTTGTTCCCATGGTTTTTCCGATCCTTCCTCTTTCATTCATCCGCGGGCCGGGTCGCCGCGATATGCCACCGCTGGTCCTCTTCCCGTGCGGCATTCAGCGACATCCCGCTGTACAGGCTCACCGCCCGGAAGCCGGCCCGCCACAGCAGCTCTTTGAGCGTCTGCTGGTCCCAGGCCCTTTGCACCTGGTGTTCCTCCATCCGGCGGTACCGCCCGTCCTCCTCCCGCAGGAAGAAGCACAGGTCCAGGTTCACGGTCCGGCTGCGCTCGTTCCAGCTGTTTCCCCACAGCCAGGTCATGTCCTCCGTGTCGTCGCACATGAGCCCGGAACAGAGCACATCCCGCAGCTTATGGGGCGTGGATACGTCGAAAACCAGTGCGCCCCCCGGCCGGATATTGCGGTGCGCCGCCCGGAAAAAGCCCAGCAGGTCCTCGTCCTTCAGCAGGTAGTTTACCCCGTCGCAGGTCGCCAGCACCGCGTCCACGGGACGATGCAGGTTCAGCGCCTTCATGTCCTGCTGCACGAAGGGAATGGCGATCCCCTGTTTCCGGGCCTTCTGAGCCGCCTGCCAGAGCATTTCCCGGCTCAGGTCCACGCCGGTCATCTGGAATCCCCGGCGGAAGAGCCCCAGCGTCAGGTTGCCCGTGCCGCAGGCGCATTCGCAGATTTTTCCGCTTTTGACGCCGTAAATGGAAAGAAGGCGGGTATAATAATCCGCCCAGCTTTCGTAGTTCACGTCGTCCATCAGTTTATCGTATATTTCAGCAAACCCCTGATACATGTTTCCTCCCGCTCAGGTCTCCGCGGCCGCCGGTTCTTTCTCTTTTTCTTCCTCTTCCTCGTCCTCGTCATCCTCATCCTCGTCGGACTCCCGCAGGCCCTGGTTCACCTTGGCGCCCTCGATCCGGGAATTGATGAACCGGTCAAACACCGCGTTTGTGTAGCTGGCAGTAATGAACCGGCTCAGCCCGAACCCGATCAGGATGTAGTATCCGCCCAGAATCAGCATGCCGATCATCGGATCCAGCCCGAAGAACCAGACGGCAACGAACAGAATCCCCGTCGGCACGCAGTGCAACAGCCGGATCCCGATACTGAAGGGCAGCCGCGCCACACCCAGCAGCAGGCTGTTCCGCAGCACATTTCCCAGCTTCAGCTCGTAGGTCACGATCATCGGATGCATGTAGGTCACGCTCAGCGCCCAGATGATCCCGACCAGCACCACCAACACCTGGGGCACGATCATAATCACGGAGCTCGCGGCCGCCTGGCCATAGTACCGCCACCCGACGTAGGCCGCGGCCGGCAGGATGGAGGTAATCGCGGAAATCACCAGGCTCTGCTTCCAGTTGGCCTTCAGCGCGTCCTTGAAATCGCTCCAGATGAAGGCATGCTCGTCCCGGGCCCAGTTCCGCGTCACGTAGCTGACACCGGCGGTGAACGGCCCGGTGATGGCGATACACGGAATCAGCCACAGCAGCGTGCGCAGGATCAGACTGTTGACCACCTGCACCACGTCCGTGGAGGCAATCTCCGCCTGCACCTCGTCAGATACGGTCACCTTCTCCGCGTTTTCCCCATTCTGCTGCTCGTTTATGGTGTCCACATATTCCTGCAGGTTCCCCTGCTGGGCAATATAGATCACGTTCACCTGGGTCATCAGGTTATAGGTGCCGATCATCAGCACCACCATCGCCGGAAGGAAGACCAGGGCATACATCAGATTCAGCCTGCACAGGGCGCTCAGTCGTGTCCGCAGCGTATCCCAGAAAAGCTGCATCCGGGTTTCCGGCATATCCTCCTTCCGGAAATCGCCCTTTCCGCTTTTCCCATAGTAGTAGTTGTTCATGAATCTGCCAAACATCCTGATTCCTCCGTCCGGTATATGATAACCCCGGTCTTATCTGAATAAAATGAGATCCGCCCGGCTGCTTTTCAGGCGGCCGGGCGTCCTGATGCATTGATATTACGCCATCAGCGCGGACGCGGCCACAGCCAGCGCCTCACTGGCGGCAACTGCCTCTTCCTTCGAGGCGGCGTTGGCGTTGCAGTACAGCTTGATCTTCGGCTCCGTGCCGGAGGGCCGGATGCAGACCCAGTCGCCCTTCTCCAGCTCGAAATAGAGCACGTCGGAGGTGGGCAAGCCCGTGGGCTCTTCCTTTCCGTCCGCCGTCCGGGTGCCCTTCAGATAGTCGCGCACGGCGGTCACCTTCAGGCCGGCCAGCTCCTTCGGGGGATTGGCCCGCAGGTTCGCCATGATCTCCTTCATCTTCGCCAGGCCGTCCTTGCCGGGCAGCGTGGTGCTGGCCACCTTCTCCACGTAATATCCGTATTCTTTGAAAATCTCCTGCACCCGGTCGTACAGGGTGATGCCCTCCGCCATGCAGGCGCAGGCCACTTCGCTGATCAGCAGGCTGGCGTTGACGCCGTCCTTATCCCGCACGAAGGTGCTGCTCAGGAAACCGTAACTTTCCTCAAAGCCGAAGAGGAAGGTGTGGTCCCCCTTGTCCATGAACTGCTGGATCTTCTCGCCGATGAACTTGAAGCCCGTCAGCGTCTCGAACATCGCTACGCCGTACCGGTCGCAGATCCGGTTGGCCAGGCTGGTGCTGACGATGCTCTTCACGGCCGCGCCATCCTTCGGCAGGGTGCCGGCCTTCTGCTTGCTGGAGAGGATGTAATGCAGCATGACGCATCCGATCTGGTTGCCGGTCAGCAGGTGCCATTCGCCCTCCCCGTCCTTGACAGCCACGCCCAGGCGGTCACAGTCCGGGTCGGTGGCGAAGATCACGGTGGCGCCGACTTCCTCCGCCAGCTTGAAGGCGAGGGTATAGGCGCCGGGATCCTCGGGATTCGGCACCTTGATCGTGCTGAAGTTGGGATCGGGCATTTCCTGCTCCTTGACCACAGACACGTTCGTCAGCCCGATTTCCTTCAGCAGCCGGCGCACCGGCACATTGCCGCTCCCGTGCAGGGGCGTGTAGACAATCTTCAGCTTGGAGCCTTCCTTTGCCAGCAGCTCCGGATTGATGCTCAGGGTCTTGACGTCGGCGATATAGTCGTCGTCCACTTCCTTGTTGCCGATGATCTTCAGCAGGCCCTTGTCCTTCGCCTCCTGCTCATCCATCAGGCGCACGTCGGTGTATTTCGTGGACCGGATGATCCGCGTGATGCCTTCCGCCGCCTCGGGGCCCACCTGGGCACCGTCCTCCCCATAGACCTTATATCCGTTATACTGGGGCGGATTGTGGCTGGCGGTGATTACAACGCCGGCGATCGCGTGCAGATGCCGCACCGCGTAGCTCAGGATCGGCACGGGGCGCAGCGCGTCAAACAGGAAGGCAGGCACGCCCTCGGCGCACAGCACCAGCGCGGTGTCCCGGGCGAACTCGGCACTGCAGCGGCGGCTGTCATACGCGATGACCACGCCCCGCTGCGCTTCCTCCGGTTTTTCCTTCAGGTATCCGGCCAGGCCCTTGGTCGCCCGGCGCACATTGTATTTATTCATGCGGTTCATGCCGGCGCCCAAAACGCCCCGCATGCCCGCGGTGCCGAAGCTCAGTTCCGTATAGAACCGATCCTCAATTTCCCTGTCGTCCTTCCGGATGCCCTCGAGCTCCTTCAAGGTCTCCGGATCACCCGCAAAATCCTTCAGCCACTCCTCGAATCTTTCCCGGACTGTCATGTTTGAAACCACCTTTCCTGTTATTCATGGGAAACGGTTAACATAAGTCTATTATATTGGTTTTCATCCTGTTTTTCAAGACGCCGGGGCGCATCTTCACGCGTTCTTCACGCCGCCTTCACGGATGCATACGGCGGCGGCCACCCCGGCGTCGTGGGTGATGCTCAGCCAGAAGGCGTCCCCCTCCGTCCGCCCGGCCAGGCTGCCGTGAAAGCGATAGCCCGGGCATCCCTGTTCATCATGGACTACCTCCGCCTCCTGCAGGCTGAAGTCGATGCCGGTGCCCAACGCCTTGGCCAGGGCCTCCTTTGCGGCAAAAATCCCGGCCATGGTCTGGGCGGCATTCGCCCCCCGGCTCCGGATATAGGCCTGTTCCTCCGGCGTGAAATACCGCTCCGTGAACCGGGTCATCATCCGCATCCGTTCCATCCGGCTGATTTCACACAGATCGATCCCGATTCCCCTGACCATGGCCCTGCCTCCCGCCGCTTCCTTTTCACGCATTCTACCACAACTTGCGGTTTTCATCAATTCCGGCTATAATATGCAGGTTAATCATGGTTTTTCCGACCCGCTTTCCGGGCCCGGGAAAGCCCGGAAGGGAGACCTGCGAAAATGGTGAATCCGGGACAGATGATTCTTGCCCTGCAGAAAGCGATCGGCAAAGCCGTGGTCGGCAAGGAGGAAGCGGTGGAATACGCGCTGATTGCCCTGCTCTGCCGCGGCCATGTGCTGATTGAGGATGTGCCCGGCGTCGGCAAAACCACGCTGGCCAGCGCCCTGGCCCGCTCCCTGGACTGTTCCTTCCGCCGCATCCAGTTCACCCCGGACCTGATGCCTTCGGATGTCACAGGCTTCACCCTGGTAAATTTCAAAACCGGGGAGATGGAATACAAGGAAGGGGCAGTCATGAGCCAGATCGTGCTGGCGGATGAAATCAACCGCACCAGCCCGAAGACCCAGTCCGCCCTGCTGGAGGTCATGGAGGAGCACCAGGTCACCGTGGACGGCATCACCCATCCCCTGCCGAAGCCCTTCATCGTCCTCGCGACCCAGAACCCGGGCGAGTTCGTGGGCACCTATCCCCTGCCGGAGGCGCAGGTGGACCGTTTCTTCCTGCGGATTTCCATCGGATATCCGACCGTGGAACAGGAAATGGACGTGCTGGAGCGCTATTCCGGTTCCGTGCACCCGATGACCACCATCGATCCGGTCTGTTCGGCCCAGGATGTGCTGAATATGCAGGAACAGGTCACCCGGGTCTATTGTTCCCCGGAAGTCCGATCCTATGTGGCCACTTTGGCTGCCGCCACCCGCACGGAGCCCTCCTTCCAGCTGGGCGCCTCCACCCGGGCGGCCATCGCCCTGATCCGCGGCGCCCAGGCCTGCGCGCTGCTGGATAACCGGGATTTCATCCTTCCGGAGGACGTGCAGCATATGTTCCTTCCCGTCATGGCCCATCGGATGGTGCTCGCCCCGGAGGCAAAAATGAAAAATGTCCAGGCGGAGCAGGTGCTTTTGTCCATCCTGCATAACACCGCCGTTCCCGTCAAGCTATGAGGTTCCGTCTGAGCCTGCCGCTGGCGCTCACGGCGTTCCTGGCCGTCACAGCCCTGGCCACCGGCAGCCCGCTCTTTCTTCTGCTGGCCATCACCCTCGTGCTGATCATCCTGGCCGAGTTTCTGGCCGTCCTCTGGGCCTCCGCCACCCTCCGGATTTCCGCGGAAATCTCCGAGGGCGTCGTCCATCGCGGCGAGGAAGCCACGCTGGTGCTCCGGGTCCGCCATCAGGGCTACCTTCCCATCGCCCCGGTCTGCCTCTCCCTCGCATCGCTCTCCGGCGGCGAAACCCGGGATATCCTTTTGAAGAATCAACCCGGCCGGCAACAGTCCCTGCGGATGCCGCTTAAAGCCAGCCATGTGGGCGTTTTCAGCTCCGGCATCCGCTCCTGCACGGTGGAAGGGCTCCTCGGCTTCGTCCGCCGCAGGATCAATACGCCGGATTCGCTGTATTCACTGACGGTGCTGCCCCGGACCTTCGAAACCGACCCCCTGGTCCTCGCTCCCGGAGATCCCGGCAGCGATATCATGTCCCGGGCCACCGAGGACCTGAACGCCCCCTCCGACGTCCGGGCCTACCAGCCCGGGGACCCGATGAAAAAAATTCACTGGAAGCTTTCTCTGCGTAAAAACGAACTGATGGTCCGCAAGTTCGATGAGCCGATCCTCCAGGATGTGCTGATTGTGATGGACTGCTCCCCGCCGCCTTCCTGGGGCCATGCCCAGGCCGGGGCGGATATCCGGGATGCCCTGCTGGAAACCGCGGCTTCCGTCTATGCCGACCAGATGAAAACAGACCACAGCCTGCGCCTGCCGCTGTTGGGTTCCGTTCCGGTGGACATCGACCGGAATATGGGCACACCGATCGCCTTTGACTATCTGGCCCGGGTAGATTTCTCCGCAGCGGACCGGTTTGAGCGGGTCCTGGTGATGGAAAGCCGCCGTTTGCGGAAGGTTGGCTGCGTGGCCGTCATCACCGCACGGCTGAATTTTGCCATGGTGGACATCATGTCGCGGATGCACCGGATGGGCCCGAACCTCCGGCTGTATCTGATTACCTTTGCCCCGGATGATCCGGACTTCCTGCCGCTGATTGCCCGGCTGCAGCATACCGGCATCGAGGTTTCCTACGTTACCCCGGGATCGGACTGAGATTTCCCTGACCAAAACCCGATGAAAGGAGGGAGAACGCCCGGTGGCCCTGCTGAAAAGAAAACTGAACCATGCCCTGCCGGCGTTTTTCCTCGCCGCCGGGCTGCTGATGCCCCTGCTGGGCGTGCTGGATCCCTCCTTTGCCGATCCGCGGATGCTGATCCCGGCCGCGCTGGTGGTCCTCCTCTTTGAGGTTGCCTCCATCAACAAGCTGACGGCCGGCATCACCGCGGGCCTCTTCGCCGCCGGCATCGCCGCCTGGCTCCTGGCCTTCGGCGGCATCACCATAGCCGGCGATGTCATGATTGCCCTCTCCCTCCGCATCTCCGGCCAGATGGCCGCCCTGCCCCTGATCGCGGGCAAAGTCAAGATCCTTTTTGCCATCCTCGTGCCCCTGGTCGCCTGTTTCGCCATGATACAGAAGGCCACCTGGATCCCTTCCCTGATCCTGACCGCGGCCATCACAGTGCTGGTCTGGCTCTCGAACCGCATGGACCTGCTTCCCTGGCTGCTGCCGGCCTTTTCCGCCCTCCTGATGATGCTGGTTCTGGACCGCCATGAATCCATGGCCCCCCTGCATGTGCTGCCCTGGACGGCGCTGCTGATGGCCCTGGCCTTCCTGCTGACACCGTCGGACGGCGCGGTCTACGGCCCCCTGCGGGATAAGGCGGATGAGCTTCGCCAGGCCATCATGGACCGCCTCTTTTTCACGGAGCCCCGGGATGTGTTCTCCCTGTCCTCCGAAGGGTATTATCCACAGGGCCCCCGCCAGCTGGGCGGCACGCCGGAAATCTCCGACCATGAGGTCATGCAGGTCTCCACGCCGAGGACAGTGTACCTCCGCGGCGTGATCCTGAACGATTATGACGGCCGCGCCTGGAGCAACACCACCGGCGGCCGGCGCTATCTCTGGCAGTCCCTTCGCCTGGAAAAGAGCCGCACCCTGATTTTTGACCAGGATCTGCCGGCCGAATCCGTCCGCAACTCCCTCTGCGAATCTTTCTCTGTTTCCGTCCGCATGCTGTCCGGCAGCGCCTCGACGATCTTCGTGCCCCAACGGGTCCGTTCCCTGGATCCCGGCGGCGGCCTCGTTCCCTATTTTTCCAATGCCTCAGAGATATTTGTCACGCGGAACCTCCAGCCCGGCGATACCTGGTCGGTGTCCGCGCCTCTCTTCCTGGCCGGCGACGCGGGCCTCGGCCGCCTGATCGATGCCTGTGCCTCTTTCCGGGACGACAACTATCAGGACATCCTGGAAACCTACACGCGCCTGCCTGCCCATCTGGAGCAGCCTGTCTATGACCTGGCGTCAGAAGCGGCCTCCGCCGGAACCACCCCCTATGAGAAGGCCCTGGCCATCCAGTCCTGGCTGTCCCGAAATTACCGCTATTCGATGGAGGTCGAAGACCAGCCCGCCAATGTCGATTTTGTCACCCGCTTCCTGATGGACACCAAAGAGGGCTATTGCACCTATTTTGCCTCCGCCATGACCGTGCTCTGCCGCATGGAAGGCCTTCCCGCCCGGTACGTGGAAGGTTATCTGGCCGAACCGGATGAAAACGGCACGGCGCTGGTCACGGGCCGTTCGGCCCACGCCTGGACCGAAGTTTATTTCAGCGGCTTTGGCTGGCTCACTTTCGATGCCACGCCGCACACCGCCCGCACTGAAAACGGGAACAAACCCTCTCCGGAACCATCGCCGGAACCGACCCCGGAACCCACGGAGGAACCCACTCCCGAGCCGGAGGATGAACCGACGCCTCCGCCGGAAGCCACGCCGACCCCGGACCCCGCCCGGGAGCCGGAAACCCCGTCTCCCGAGCCGCCGTCTCCCCCGCCGGAGGCGCCGTCTCCCACCCCGCCGCCGGAAAACCCGGGCTTTATGGGCAACGGTCCCTTCCCCTGGATCCTGCTCCTGGCGGCCCTGCTGCTGGCCGCCCTGGCGATCCGGATCCGCATCTCCTCCCCATCCTTCCGGGAAAGGAAGGCGAAGTCGGAGGATGCCCGATTTGAAATCTGGGTCCAGGACCTGGCCGAGCTGCTCCGGGCGGAGAACATGAAGCGGAAAATCAGCGAAACCCCCATGGCTTTCACCCGCCGGGTGGACAGCACCGCCCGATTCTCCGTGCCCCTGGCCCCCTGCGGCGAATGCCTCTCCCTGATTCATTATTCCAGGGTCCACCCGCTGGAAAGCGATACCGCGCTTATGCGCAGTGCCGCGAAAGCGGTGAAGAAGGAGCTTTCCGCCCCGGCACGACTGCGCTATGTCCTCCGCCGGACCTTCCTGCCCCTTTCCCGCCGGGATTACCGATGAAATTGCACTCTCTTTCCCGCAGGAATGGGCCGGTTCAACTGCCTCATAAAAAACAGCACCGCCGGTTGAATCCGGTGGCGCTGCTTTTTATGCTTTTTATTCTTTGAACATGAATACCTTCGGCTGGCAAGTCCTGTCTCCCCGGGTCACCCGGAGGATTTCCCCGTCCTTCTGAATATCCCCGGAGGCAAACAGCTCCAGGAAATCCTCCGGCCCGCTGATGGGCCAGTCGGCATTGTATTTCGTCCTGTAGTGCATCGGCAGGATGGTGCGGGCGTTCAGCTGCTCCGCGGTTTCCTTCGCCTGCGCCGCGTCGATCGTGTAGAATCCGCCGACAGGTACCATCAGGATGTCCGGGTTCTTCAGCTTTTCCGCGTTTTCCGGCGTCAGGCGGCATCCCAGATCCCCCAGGTGCACCACCCGCAGTCCCTCCGCTTCCAGCAGAAAATGCAGCGTCTTGCCCCGTTTGGCCCCGCCCGCGTCATCGTGGTCACCGGCCACGGCCGTCAGAAGGATCCCGCTTTCCAGGGTATATTCCCCGGCCTTGTCGATGGTCCGGGGCGAGCCCTCCAGCAGGTTCACCGCATCATGGTCATGATGGTGGTGGGATACCAGCGCCACGTCCGCCTGCAGCTTTTCCACCGGATATCCGCAGCTTTCGTCATAAGGGTCGATCACGATGCGGAGCCCGCTTTCCGTTTCAACCAGGAATTCCGCATGTCCGATATGTCGGATCAGCATGGTTCATTTCTCCCTTCGAATCAAAAATCCCGCATCCATCTCCGGGATGCATTTTCTCTCCCGCAGCCGTGCCGCCCATTCCCGGTGCACTTCCCCGCAGGCTTTTTCCCACGTGGCGCCGCCGGCCTCCCCGGCCTTCATCAGCTTCCGCACAGCGCGGGCGGCGGCCTCCCGGGTTTCCGCTCCGTCCCCGCCTTCCCGGTCCGGGTGCTGCCTGGCCAGCAGGCTCAGGCAGCAGGCGGTTTCCAGCCCCAGGGGGCCCGGCTGCCAGTTTTCCGGCGGCCGGTCCAGCCGCTGATCCAATTCAATCCATCCGTCCAGTTCTTCTGCCCGCCAGCCCGCGCCCCGCACGGCTTCCAGAAACAGCCGCACGGACTCCCGGTCCGCCGCCTGCGGCAGGTCGGTGGCATAGAGCCAATCATCCCGCAGGCTCCGGCGCAAGGCCGGCGGCCGCCGGGCCGGAAGTGCCCGCAGCCGAAGGAGCAGTTCCTCCCGCAGCCGGTTCATCGCCCGGCTTCCGCCCCGCGCACAGTCAGGCTCGTCCCCTCCAGGGCGTCCGAAACCGCGGCCACGGCTTTCTCCATCGTTTTCATCTGTTCGCTGTCCATCCCGTCCGGCGCAGCTCCGTTGGCAGCCACGCACCGGTAGTAGAACTTCCCGTCCTGCTTGTACCGCCAGATGTACACCGGCGTATATTCAACTTTGGATACTGCCGTACCCTCCCCGTCCCCGGTGAAGGTCACATGCAGCAGGTAGCTCCCCAGCCGTTTGGCGCTCTTCCGGTTGTCGCTCAGCAGGGTGCCAGCGCTGTATACACACAGCACCTCCCGGCCCGTCCCGGCAGCCTTCAGCACCTCCGGCGCCTGGGGAATCCGGCTTCCGGCCCCGATGATCAGGTCCGCGCCGGCGTCGGCGATCTGCTGGGCCAGAGCTTTCTGCGCCTTGTCCGGCGCCTTACCGTCCTTTCCCCAGTTCACCAGGATCACCACCGCGCCCGCACCCCGGCTTCGGGCATCCCGAATGCCCGCAGCAATGGTTTCCATCTCCGCTTCCGGCAGCATGGCTTCCTGGCCGTTCTTCGCCAGGCTTTTCTTCGTAGCGGCGCTCAGCGTGCCGGTGTATTGCAGCATCGCCACCTGAATCCCGTTCGCTTCAAAGATGTCTCCCGCGCCGCCGAGGCCCAGTGCCTTGATGCCGGCCGCCTCCAGCGCCTTACGGGTGCTCTCCGCCCCCGCGCCTTCCTTTTCCCAGGCTTTGCTCCATCCGCAGCATGCTGCCTGAATCCCGGCCCCGCGCAGCATGTCCGCCGCTGCGGCGGGCACGACGGACGTGCTCACCTTGTAATCGTCGCTCAGGATGTTCTCCAGAAAAATGCAGCTCAGATCCGCCGAAAAAGCCGGCTTCAGCGCGGCAAAAACGTCGGAAAAATCATATTTCTTCGAGTCGTTGGAGTAACAGCTCCGCCTTACTTCCGTCTCGATAGCGGCCAGGCCGCCCACTGCCAGCGTAAAAGTGTTCTTCTCGCTGTTCTCCGCCGGCGCCTTCGTCACGGTCGGCTTCTTTTCCGCGGTTTTCCCTTCTTCACGGATCAGGATGTCATCCACTTCCTGCTTCGGGGCTTCCCCATCCAGCTGCAGCGTAGCGCCCAGCCGGGCCAGGTCCACCGTCCCGCCGCCAGAAAGCCGGGTCAGCACAAAGGCGCTTCCGCCCAGCGTCAGCACGACCATGCACAGCATGAAAACCGTCCCGAAGGAAACGCCGCGGCGTTTCCGGTTCATCCTGATCCCTCCCTTCCTTCCTCATTCTCCGAAGTCCCGCCGGAAAAGCCCGATTCAGCCTTCCCGCTTATTTCAGCACCGCCGCCAGGAGCACGGTCACCGCCATGATCCCCGCCACAGCCAGCGCACAGATCCGGATCATCTGCTTCCTGCGGTCTGCCTTATTCTTCGCCATATCTGCACCTCCAAGGTTATACTGCCCTTTATTTTATCATTTCCCTCCGGGAAAATCAAACGGAAGGCGCGGTTCAGCCGCGCCTTCCGTGGGGTTCATGCGGGATTATTCCCAGTCATCGGAGCCGCCGTTTCCGTCGTTTCCGTTGTTCGCAGGACTCTTGCCTGTCCTTCCGGTCCGGGTCCTTCTGCGGGCCGAGCCGGCGCTTTCCGGTTCCTCCGGCTTGAAGGAGGCGGTATATTTGTTCTCCTCCTCAGTGCTCCCGCTGGTGTAACGTCCGTAGGGATTCTCGATGGGCTTTCCGTATGGCTTCGCGGTTTCCTTCGTCTCGCCGTCCGGCCTGGAGGACACGCTTCCGTTCCGGTCCGTATAGGTCCCTGTCCGCATCCTGGAGGCCGCCTGCTGCTTAGCCTGTCCGGCCTGAGCGGCCTGGGCTGACTTCTGCGGGGCCTGCTGGGCGTTGCGCTGCGCCTGGGCCTTCTTCTGGGCGGCCCGCTGCGCGGCCCGCCGCTTCCGCTGCATCGTGGAATACCAGTAGTATCCTCCGCCGGCCGCCAGCACCAGCACGCCGCCGATGATCCATCCGGTGGCGCTGCTTCCGCCCTTGTCCTGCGGGTATTCCACCGCGCCATCCGTGGCCAGCGGGTTGATTTCGGGAGTCTCCGTGGCTTCGGCATCCCCGAATCCACCGGTCTGCTCCTCAATGTAGGCCATCGCGTCCTTGACGTCCTGTTCCTTGTTCGCGCTGTCCTTGTAATATACCTCCAGCGTGGTCCGCAGGGTATCCGCGGAAAGCTTGCCGCTCTGAACATCCGCCGTCAGGGAATCCAGGTATTCCTTGTTTTTGACCGTCTCGGTGTTCTCCTGCAGCGGGGCCGGAGTGGCGAAGGGGTCAAAGGGCTCATAGCTGACCTGGATCCCGCTGTTGGGGTTCACCCAGGTGTTCACCTTCTGGTCTTCCGCGCTCACAATGCCCGTGGCGCTCGCGCCGGTAGCGGTATTCGTCTGGGTGTTGCCCGTATTGTTCGTGCTGGTCGTGGTTCCGGCTGCATTGTTGGCGATGCCCTGGGTGTAGTCACTGGAGTTCAGGAAAGCTTCCAGTTCGTTCAGGGTCATCTGTTTGAAGTATCCGCCGTGGATATATCCGACCTTGCCTTCATAGTTGACCCGGTACCAGGTCACCCCGTCCACGGTTTCGGATCCCAGAATCAGGCAGAAGGCGTATTGCTTCAGCTGCCCCAGCCGCACCGTATTCATGCCGGGCTTGTCGCGGAAGTTCACGCTGCCGGCGGAGACATATCCGTAGCTGCTCAGCGCATTTCCGTCATAGGGAGCGGGCGTCACCACCTCGGCGGTGGGCGCCGGCGTGGCGTTCATTTTCTCCATGTACTGGGTTACTTCGGATTCGCTCATCATCCGCAGCATGTCCGCCCGGATGTAGCCCGTCAGGTTATCGTAGCGAACCTCATGCCAGGCTTCCCCGTCCACATACACCTGGCCATAGACGTATACAACCTTGTTCGGGTCCAGTTCCGCGTCAATCACGCTCATGCTGCTCGGCCAGTTCCGGACATACGCGCCGTCACCGATGGTGATTCCGTATCCGACCCGCTGTACCGGTTCCTGTGTGGGCGATACCGTGGGCGAGGTTTCCGGCGTTACGCTGGGCGATTCTTCCGGCGTTGTGCTTGGCTGTTCCGAGGGCGTCGCACTGGGTGCCTCGGTCGGCGTGGCGGTGGGTTCTTCCGTGGGCGTCGCGGTGGGCGTCTCCGTCGGTTCCTCCGTGGGCGTGGCCGTCGGTTCCGCGGTCGGGGTGGCTGTCGGCTCCTCGGTCGGGGCTTCCGTCGGAGTCGCCGTCGGCTCCTCGGTCGGCAGCTGGGTCGGCTCCTCGGTGGGCTCCAGCGTCGGGGCTTCGGTTACCGAGGGCGTCACCACAGGCGGGGCCTTCTCTCCCAGGGTTTCGTAGTATGCCATGCTCTCCGAAGGCGTCAGGGATTCAGGGTCGATGTACTTGGCCATCACGTAACCTTCGGTCCATTTGCCCTTCACCTGGGCGTATACATGCATCCATCCGTCTTCCTGTTCGATCATGTATACGTGGGCACCGGCCTTCAGCGTGGTCAGCACGCCCTTGTTCGTCCCGGGACCCTTCCGCATCTTCACGCTGTCGTTCGTCAGCGCAAAGCGGTTGATCAGCTCGCCCTCCACGATTTCGGGAATGGGCTCCCTCGTGGGCGTGGGCGTCGGTTCGGGCGTCGGGGTGGGTTCTTCCGTGGGGGTGGGTTCCTCCGTGGGTTCCTCCGTCGGCGTCGGGGCTTCGGTCGGAGTCGGGGCTTCCGTCGGCGTCGGTTCTTCCGTGGGTTCCTCTGTCGGGGTCGGCTCTTCCGTCGGTTCCTCCGTCGGAGTCGGTTCTTCCGTGGGCTCCTCTGTCGGGGTCGGTTCTTCCGTCGGTTCCTCTGTCGGCGCCGGCGTCACGGCTTCGATGGGGTTCTTCAGGCTCGCGTTGTAGGCTTCGCTCTCGGAGGGGGTTATGGCGTACTGGTCCACGTACTTGGCCATCACGTAGCCTTCCTTGCGTTCGCCCTTCTTCGTCGTGTAGTAGATGTGCAGCCATTCTTCGCCGCTTTCGTCGGCATGGCGGTCAATCATGTATACGTAGCTGCCAGCCTTCAGCTTCTCAACCAGCCGGCCCTTGGTGCTTTCCTTGCTGCGCATGTTCACCTGGTCGATGGTTGTGGCGAAGCGGTTGATCAGCTCCCCGTCCACGATTTCCGGAATCGGTTCCCGGGTCGGCTCCTCGGTCGGTTCGGCGGTAGGTTCCTCCGTAGGCTCTTCCGTGGGCTCCTCGGTGGGTTCCTCTTCCTCCCCTTCGTCGGGGGTATAGTCCGGCTCGTCTGTATTCGGGGAGAGCGTGCCGCGCTGGGCTTCGTCAATATATTCCGTCGGAGCTTCGGTGGGAGCCTCTGTGGGGGCTTCCGTCGGCGCCTCCGTGGGAGCCTCGGTCGGGGCTTCCGTCGGGGCTTCTGTGGGAGCCTCAGTCGGGGCTTCCGTCGGAGCCTCAGTGGGCGCCTCTGTAGGAGCTTCTGTCGGGGCTTCCGTGGGAACCTCCGTCGGGACTTCCGTGGGGACTTCCGTCGGCACTTCCGTCGGCACTTCCGTCGGGACCTCAGTCGGTACTTCCGTCGGCACTTCCGTGGGCGCCTCTGTCGGTTCGGGCGTCGGTGTATCGGTAGGTTCGGGCGTCGGCGTTTCCGTGGGTTCCGGTGTCGGCGTTTCCGTCGGTTCCGGCGTCGGCGTCACCACGACGGGAATGTCGCTGGCTGAAGAAATATACAGGTAAACCACGCCGGCCGGCTCCCCTTCCGGAGTATAGAAGGTCACAGCAATCTGGTTGCCCGCGTTGCCCTCTGTTCCCGCGTCAGGCACCGGAATTTCCTGCAGGCTTCTTCCGGTCATGTCTCCTACGGTCACAGTATATCCGTAATCCGGATGAATGCCCCAGGCAATGTTCAGTGCCAGCTGGCTCAGGTCGGTCCCGGCCGGCACCGTGATCCAGTAGCTGTTCTCCGCCTGTTCCACAGGGATGGAGGCTGCTTCGTGCACATTGCCTTCCGCGTCCTGCCAGCTCACCTGCAGCAGCGGCACGGCCGGGTCCTGTTCCGCGAAGGCCGCCGGCACAGCCGCCAGCAGCATCATCAGGGCGGTCAGCAGGGCCAGAATTCTGTTCATTCCATGATGGCGATTCCGGTTCATAGGTGTGGTCCTCCTGGTGTAGTATTAATCAGGGTACAACTTGATTATTTTACCTCTCTCCGGCCTCGGTTGTCAACGAATCTCCCCAGGCCCGGAAATGAATCCCCCGGAAGGGATTCCCGCCTGCCCCGTCGAAAACTTCAACCGGTTTCATTGAATTCAACGATGGAAGGGGCTTTTCTCTTCCGTGCAAGGAAAAAAGTTTGAAGAAAAAAATTCGAACGAAAGGGGAAAAAATGTTTTCGAAGCTTTCCCGCCTGCTGGATGTGGAGCCCGCCTCCCCCGCCGTCCCGGAAAGAGCATGGTTCTGCCATCTTCCCCGGCTGGAGACGCGGGACCTGGTGCTGCGCCCCGCCGCCCGGAGGGATGCACAGGACATCTATGCCTATGCCTCCGATCCGGAAGTTGCCCGCTATGTCCTCTGGGATCCGCACCAATCCCTGGCAGAAA
>Ga0265298_10003460_pt1 | contig 20831 bp, 18 predicted proteins | sample AusTroGonzalo_MG_3_FD_193486 | JGI IMG/M metagenome (GOLD analysis project Ga0265298, IMG submission 193486) | Bovine rumen microbial communities from tropical cattle in Woodstock, Queensland, Australia - Gonzalo_01 | ecosystem: Host-associated > Mammals > Digestive system > Stomach > Rumen ... | reverse complement strand
GCCACTATTTGCACGGCAGCCATCGAAGCGGCCATGCCGGTGCAAATAGTGGCCACGTTGGGGTTGATGAACTGCATGGTGTCGTAGATGCCCAAGCCCGCGTAGACGCTACCGCCAGGTGAGTTGAGGTACAGGTTGATGTCGCGCTTGGCGTCGGTCGACTCAAGGAAGAGCAACTGGGCTTGGATGACGTTGGCCACGTAGTCGTCGATGGCGGTGCCGAGAAAGATGATGCGGTCCATCATCAGGCGGCTGAACACGTCCATCTGGGCCACGTTGAGCTGGCGCTCCTCGATGACGGTCGGGCTGATGTAGCCCTGACTGTTGACTCTCGACATGTATTGCTCCAAGCTCAGGGTGTTCATCCCGAGGTGCTTGGTGGCGTATTTTTGGAATTCGTTGCTCATTTCTTTTCCTCTTCAAGTTTCTTCATGAAGTCCTTATAGTTGGTGTCGCTGTAGTTGATGTTCATCTTGCCCTTCAGGAAATTGGTCATCTTGATGTCGGCAAGCTGGTTCTTCAGTTGTTCCTTCTGCTCGCCTTCCTTCAGGTAGTTGGCGGCAATCTTGTCGAGGTTGGTCTTCATGTCGTCCTCAAGCGTGGCATAGTCGATGCCGGGGAAGATTTGCTTCAGCACGAAGTTCTTCAATTCCTCGTCAGTGACGATGAGTTCGGGATTGGCCGTGGCAATGCTGTCCTCGATGAGCTGCCAGCGCAGACCCTTCACGTAGTCTTTTTCGTAGTTCTTCTCCACGTCCTCGGCGGTAATCTTGCCTTGGCTGTTCTCCACGATCCAACGCTTCAGGAAGGCGTCGGGCAGGTCGAAGTGGACGGCGGCCACCAATTCGTCAATCATCTTGTTGAAGAGAATCGGGTCGGTCTCGGCCTCAAACTGCTTCTCCATCTCGCCCTTCACCTTGACCTTGAAGGTGTCGAGGTCTTTCACGTCTTGCTTCGGGAAGATTTTCTCGAAGAAGTCTTCGTTCAGTTCGGGTTTCTCATTGCGGATGGCGTCGTCGATGATGATGTTGTAGTCGCTGTCGACGGGAGCATCCTTGCCCAGCACATTGGCCACGGTTTCTTCGCTACCGAAGGCCTTGGCGAAGTTGACGATGAACTCGGAACCGACTTCCTTGCCAATGAACAATTCGCGGCTGGCCTTGTCCTTGATTTGGTCCATGTGGATGAAAAGGCCGTCCTTTTGGAATCCGTCTTCCATTTCCTTGCCGTCTTCGGCTTCGCGCACCTTCAGTTCGAGGCGGTCGTTTTCGCCCACGGTCTCAGGGTGCGTCGTGTCGGGATTGCGCTCCACGAGGTCGTTCATGGCGCGTTGGATGTCTTCCTCTTCGGGGATGATATGGTAGAAGTCGACCATGGTATTGGTGTAGTCGACGTTGATTTCCGGACGCAGGGCAGCCTCGAAGCAGAAGTCCAAATTGTCTTGCTTCTCAAGGTCGTTGGGTTGCTGGTTGTCAAGGTCGCTCAGCGGGTAGCCGATGACGTTGAGTTTGTTGTCTACGATATATTTGTTGAGGTTTTCAGAAACCAAGTTGTTGAGGGCTTCCATCTTCGCGGAAGTGGCGTACATCTTCTTGATCATGCCCATCGGCACCATGCCTGGACGGAAACCTGGCACGTTGGCGCGTTGTCTCATCTGTTTCAGAGTCTTTTCTACGATTTCCTGATAATCAGCCTTTTCAACGCTGATTTTGATGGAGACGAGGTTGTCTCCCTTTGCTGTCTGTGTGATATTCATTTCTAACTTGTTGATTTTATGACTTGTGCGGATGAAGGGACTCGAACCCTTACTTCTTTCGAAACCAGATCCTAAGTCTGGCGCGTCTACCAATTCCGCCACACCCGCCTGTGTGCGATTTTGAGGGCGCAAAGATACAACTTTTTTATGAATGCAGAATGATGAATGCGGAATTATGAATGTTAGTTTTTTACATCCAAAGCCTCACGCAGCGCATTCCCGATGAGCATGAAGGCCAGCACCAGCAGCATGATGGCGATGCCCGGCAGGAGGGCGAGATAGGCCGCGTCGAGGATGATGAAGGCGTAGTTTTCCTTGATCATGCTGCCCCACGAGGGCATGGGCGGCTGCACGCCGATGCCGAGGAAACTCAAGCCGGCTTCCAAAAGGATGGCCGAGGCGAAATTGGCCGCCGAAACCACGATGATGGGATTGAGGATGTTGGGCAAAATGTGCTTGAAGATGATGCGCAAGTCCCTGAAACCCAAGGCGCGACCAGCCTCCACGAAAGTTGTCTCGCGGATGGAGAGGATTTGTCCGCGCACGATGCGCGCCACCTCAACCCACATGGTCAAACCGACGGCAATGAACACCTGCGCAATGCCCTTGCCCAAGGCAAAAGTGATGGCTATGACCAACAATAGCGTCGGAATCGACCACACCACATTGATGAACCACACCACCGCGTCGTCCACTTTGCCACGGAAGAAGCCACCCAAGCTGCCCACCATGATGCCTATCATCAGGCTCAGCAGCACGGCGATGAAGCCTACCGTCAGACTGATGCGGCTGCCGAGAATCAAGCGGCTGAGGAAGTCGCGGCCAAACTGGTCGGTGCCCAAAAGGAACTTGCGATGCTTCACGCAATGGGCACGAATAAAGTTTCCAGCCTCTGTGTCAGAAGCAAAAGCGTGATTTGTAAGTTCTTTGTTCTCAACAATCTCCGTCCTGACCGACGAACTTGCCTCCGACTGATAGAGGAACACTGTGGTTTGCTCCTTATTAATATGCAGGCTGTCGAAGGGTAGATAGGTGCAGTCGTCAGGGCGGCCTTGCAGTAGAAATTTGAAAAAAGGTGTCTTCACAGGCGGCGTTTCCTTCGGAATCATGAGCATATCCACCTCAAAGCCGGGTTTTTTCGTGCTGATTTCCAACAGTTGTCGGTTGGCGTTGGGCGTTTTGTCGGGGATGACGAGGTAGGCGAACAGTGCCAGCAAAGCCCAAACGATGACATAAAAGCACGACAGCATTCCGAGCTTGTTGCTACGGAAACGCTTCCAAGCCAATGCTTTGGGGGATTGGTTTTGCTTCGTTTGGTCGTCCATGGAAACCCTTCGTTTGAGTCGTCAAAAATACGGATTTCGCTCTTGATTTGGCCATGAAAAAAGAAAAAATGAAAATTTTGCACGAAAATAGCTTCCGTTTCGGAAAAATGTAGTATTTTTGCAGCCGCATTCCGAAAAACGGAACTGATGGTGGGTGTAGCTCAGCTGGTTAGAGTACCGGATTGTGGTTCCGAGGGTCGTGGGTTCGAATCCCATCTCCCACCCAAGACGAAGAAAGAGGTTCAAACGAGCCTCTTTTTTTGTTGGCAAAGCCGATGGAATGCCCAAAAATGTGTAATTTTGCACCTCAATTTGAAGTAAATGGCAAGAATCATGGCAATCGACTTGGGCAGGAAACGTTGCGGCATCGCTGTGACCGACCCGTTGCAGATCATCGCGAACGGTTTGACCACCGTCGCCTCAGCCCAACTCGTTGATTTCGTGATGGATTACCTGAAGCAGGAGGAAGTCGAGACCCTTGTCATCGGCGAGCCGAAGGACATGCACAACAACCCTTCCGACTGCTCCAAGTACATCGACCCCATCGTGAAACGCCTGAAAAAACTGCTGCCCACAATGAGCATCGTGCGCTACGACGAGCGTTTCACCTCTGTGATGGCACACCAAACCATGATCGATGCTGGCCTCAAGAAATCGAAACGCCAGGACAAGGAACTGGTCGACACCATCGCCGCCACCCTTATCCTGCAGTCATATATGGAATCCATTAAAATGCGGAATTAGGAATGCGGAATGTGGATTGCCGCGGCCTATAGCCTCGCAAAGACACCAAACAGGGCAGACACATGGGTCAGCCCCTACAACTAAACAACTGATAACTAACAACTAAATATGATATTACCAATAGTAGCATACGGTCATCCCACGCTGAAGGCTGTCGCCCAGCCTATCACGCCGGATTATCCCGAGTTGGACAAGCTCCTCGCTGACATGTGGGAGACTTTGGCACACTCCGAGGGTGTCGGTCTGGCAGCCCCTCAGGTGAACAAGTCCATCCGTCTTTTCATCGTGGACGGCAACCCCTTCTATCCCGATTACCCTGACGCCAAGGACTTCAAACAAGCTTTCATCAACGCTGAATTGGTGGAGACCATGGGTGACATGGTTCCCTTTAGGGAAGGTTGCCTCAGCCTGCCGAACATCTACGAGGAAGTGATGCGTCCCGACAAAATCCGTCTCAAATATCTTGATGAGAATTTCCAAGAACACGAAGAAGTGTTTGAAGGCATTCGTGCACGCATCATCCAGCACGAGTACGAGCATTTGGAGGGTCATGTCTATGTGGACCGCATCGCGCCGCTGCGCAAAACCTTGTTGCAAGGCAAGTTGAAAGCCATCATGGACGGCCGCTGCGAGGTGGATTATCGCATGGTTTTCCCGCACAAGAAGAAACACAGATAATTAAAACCGAATAAGATGAAAAACTTAATGAAACTGATGCTCGTCGCGTTTTTGGCATTCGGCATGTTTGCCTGTGGCGAGAAGAAACTGACCGAAGAAGACCTGAAAAAGGCCGAAGCTACTTTGTTCAACGAAGACCAAACCTTGAACGAAGCCACGGCTCCCGGTGTAGCTGAAAAGTACGTCCGCTTTGTGGAGCAGAACCCCGACGACCCTGCCGCGCAGAATTGGATGTACAACGCCCTTGAGATTTACGTCATGCTGAAGGACTCTGATAACAGTATAAAGGTCTGCGACAGGTTGGTGGAATTGTATCCTGATTCCAAGTGGGCGCCCCGTGCACTTTATCTTTTAGGTGCTTTCGTCTACGAGGACCAGTTGAATGATTTGGACAAGGCCCGTGAGCTTTACGAGCGGGTCATTAATGAGTATCCGGATTGCGATATGATCTCCTCGGTGCAGGCTTCGCTGAAGTATCTCGGCTGGTCAAATGAGGACATCATTAACGACATTGCCGTGTCGCAAATGGAAGTGGAAGAAGGGGAGTGGTGATTATAACCTTTTGAAAAACAAAAGCCTGCGGGAAGCATCCCGCAGGCTTTTTTGTGTTTGTCGCGTTTGGAATCAACACTTGAAAGCGGCTTTCAGCTTGTCCACGAGGTCGAGTTTCTCCCAAGCGAAGAACTCCACATTCTTGTAGATGTGCTCGCCTTCGCGGAAGGTGTCGTTGTCCTCGTAGTACACTTCCACTTTGCGGGTCTCGGGCTGGCGACCAAAGTGGCCGTAAGATGCCGTCTCTTCGAAGATGGGGTTGGTAAGGCCGAAGCGCTTCACGATAAAGTAAGGACGCAAGTCGACCAACTCTTTGACTTTCAAGGCGATCTCTGCATCGCTCATCTTAACGCGCGATGTTCCTTCGGTGTTGATGTAGAAGCCCACAGGCTCTGCCTTGCCGATGGCATAGGCGATTTGCACCAAGGCTTGGTCGCAGATGCCAGCGGCCACAAGGTTCTTGGCGATGTGACGCGCTGCGTAAGCGGCTGAACGGTCGACCTTCGAGCTGTCTTTGCCCGAGAAAGCGCCGCCGCCGTGTGCACCGCGACCGCCGTAGGTGTCGACGATGATTTTGCGGCCTGTTACGCCTGTGTCACCGTGGGGACCACCGATGACGAACTTGCCCGTCGGGTTGACGTAAAGCTTCATATCTTCGCCGAAGAGTTTTTTCAGGCGGGCGGGAAGTTGTTTCTTGACTCTGGGAATGAGGATGTTGCGCACGTCTACCTCGATTTTGGCTAACATGGTCTCGTCGTCGGCAAACTCGTCATGCTGTGTGCTGATGACAATGGTGTCAATGCGCAGCGGTTTCCAGCCTTCGCCGTATTCCACCGTCACCTGCGACTTGGCATCGGGACGGAGGTATTTCATTTGGCGGCCTTCGCGACGGATGGCGGCCTGTTCCAGCAGCAGGCGATGCGAGAGGTCGATGGTGAGCGGCATGAAGTTTTCGGTCTCCTTGCAAGCGAAGCCGAACATCATGCCTTGGTCGCCAGCACCTTGATTCTCAGGATTTTCGCGGCCTACGCCTTGGAAGATGTCGTTCGACTGGCCATGAAGGGCGGAAAGCACGCCGCACGACTTGGCGTCAAACTGGTATTCGGCCTTGGTGTAGCCGATTTTCTCGATGACGCGGCGCGTAACGTCCTGAATCTCAACGTAGGCATTGGTGCGGATTTCGCCCGCCACAACGACGAGTCCCGTGGTGACCAAAGTCTCGCAAGCCACTTTTGAAGTAGGATCGTAACGTAGAATCTCGTCCAAGACGGCATCCGAAATCTGGTCGCATACCTTGTCGGGATGGCCTTCAGAGACGGACTCTGATGTGAAATAGTAACCCATAACAAATTGTTTATTAGTTAGTTAATAATGAATTTGTGTGGGAAGCAGTTGACTGAATGGGAAGGAAAAAGCATTGGTTTAGCATTTTTTCTTGTGGTTGCAATCAAATCAAATCTTTCCACGAATGCGGGTGCAAAAGTACTAAAATTCGGAATGCGGAATGTGGAATGCGGAATATTTTTATTTGGTAAGTTTCTGGAAGGCTTCCTCAATGCTCAAATCTTCTTTCTGCAAAGTTTTGATGATGAGACCTTTGTCAACAGACCATCTCATTAAGTTAGCACGTATGTCAGTGTCGCCTTGAGGTTCCAGAATCCAGTGGTTGCCCTTCACGCGTTGCACTTGGCTCACCAGCGGGATGCTGCGCAAAAGGTCTTCGTTCACCTCGGTCTCAAACTCCACGATGACTACGTTGCTCGCGGCGTTGTCCTGTTTCAGGTTCTCAATCTTGTCGTCGGCGACCACCACACCTTTATTAATAATGATGGCGCGTTCGCAAATGGCCTCCACCTCCTGCATGATGTGGGTGGAGAGCAGCACGGTCTTCTCCTTGCCAAGATTGGAAATGAGGTTGCGGATGTCGATGAGTTGGTTGGGGTCGAGGCCGGAGGTAGGTTCGTCCAAAATGAGCACCTGCGGGTCGTGCATCATAGCTTGGGCAAGGCCGACACGCTGGCGGTAGCCCTTCGACAAGGCGCCTATTTTCTTGTGCGCTTCCAAGCCGAGGCCTGTCTCGTCTACCATCGCCTCGATGCGCTTGTGGGCCGCTTCGCCTTTCAGCTGGTGAACGCCTGCTACAAATTCCAGATATTCACGCACATACATATCCAAATACAGCGGGTTGTGCTCAGGCAAATAGCCTACGATACGCTTGACGGCCATAGGCTCATCGGTGACATCGTGCCCGTTGACGCTCACCGTGCCTGAGGTCGGCGGGATGAAGCAGGTGATGATTTTCATCAGTGTCGACTTTCCCGCGCCATTGGGGCCGAGCAGTCCGACGATACCTTTATTAATAGTGAGCGTCACGTCATTGAGGGCGAGCTGTTCGCCGTAACGCTTGGTGATATGGTTGATTTCGATGGACATTCGGATGGTTTTTGCAAATTGAAAATCGGATTTACAATTTGCAAAGATAGGCGTTTTTTATGAATAAATAGTGTTTTTTGTTACTTTTGCATCCGTGAAACGATGTTTGTTCATAGGAATGGTTTTGCTGCTGGCTTTGGCAGGTTGCCACAGCCCACAACGCGAGGCGCGGCTGATGGTGCATCGTGCTGAGCGGCTGTTCGACACCAACCCTGACAGTACTGTGAGCCTGATTGATAGCGTGTTAAGGATGCCAGTCTATTTCAATGAAGGTAAGCGCATGGACATAGCCCTGCTGCAGGCTGAGGCCATATTTGGCGACCGCGGGCAGGAGATTTCGCCCTTGATGGACGACGAGTTTTTTGACGACAAGCCCTTCCTCAGCACCAGCCCTGAGCTAGAACGCGCCGCCGACTACTACGCACGGAAAAAGAAATACGATAAGGCCGTCCATGCCGCGCTTTATAGTGGATTCGTGCAACTCCACTACAACGAAAAGGCCGATGCCATGCGTTCGTTCAAGGACGCGGAGCGGTATGGAGAACTTATTGGGGATAGCCTCGTTGTGGCACAGGCGCAATTCAGAATGGGAAAGTTGTTGTATTGTGATGGTATGGAAATGGAAGCTCTTGCTATTTTGAGAAAAGCCATGGACAATATTGGTAATCGTAATGTTGATAAGTCTATAATTATGAACATGATGGCGGTATGTTATATGGTGAGCGGTGACCATGAGAATGCAGAAATCTGCCTTCAACAGAGTTTGATGTATGCAAGGGAAAGTGATATTGACAAATTGAATCGGAAAATCATGAACAACTATGCGGTACTATATCAATTGCAAAATGATTATAAACAGGCTCTTGCTTGCCTCAGACTTATTGCTAGAGAACCAAATCTTGATGAAACAGAATCACTTCTTCTTTACATGAACATGGGTGATGTGTTCGCAGAAATGCAAGTAATGGATTCAGCAGCACTTTACTACAAATGTGTAGATTCCCTTCTGCCTCATGCCCATGTAAAAACGGAAACCAAAGTTTCAGCGTACAACTCTCTTTCCCTGTTTGCGGAAAGCCAACACAACGATTCTTTGGCACTCTACTATTGGAAACATTACAATAAATGTCTTGATGAGGTCAGGGGAGTTCGGGAACATAACAATTTATATGGAATCCAACAGAAATATGATTATGATTCTATGCAAAATGCGATGAATCAGAAAATGATACGAAGACAGCGCGTTATCATTGTCTTGAGCATGTTGGCGGCGTTGGTGTTTTTGGCTTTTGCCGTATCTAAGATACGTTTGGCTCAATCCAGAAAGCAAGAAGCCGAAGCCAAAGACAGCCTGTTCCTTTTCATGCAACAGCACAAAGAACTCCAGAAAAAACACGAAACCAGCGTAAAAACCGTATCCGACTTGTCCATGATGCAGGAATCCAGCAAAAAGGATTACCAAGAGCTGGTCCAAAAGCACAACGAAACCGCAGAGGCTTGCACGAACTATGCCCGCCAGCTTTCCGAAGCGCTGAACAAGGAAGCTCTTGTTATACAAAAGATGTGCATCTTCATAAACAATCAGAGCAAGAAAAGCTGTTTGAAGGATTTGAAAGATGCTGTTTTTGGCGACGAGGGCCGATGGGAAGCCTTGAAAAAAGTGTTCGATGCCCTTTATCCCGAAGTACGGGAAAAACTAATGATCCAACATCCTGAGCTGACAGAAGCGGAAATAATAGATTTTATCTTGTCCTTCTTTGAAGTCTCACGACAGGAAGAAGCCGATATTTTTGGCATATCGATTCATTCAATAGACAAATTGCGCAACAATGCCAAGAAAAAACTGAGTAAGGCCCCGTATGAAGGGCGAGAAAGGTTTTTAAAAAGCCGTAATTAAGTCTAAAAAAGCCTATAGAGTTCGTAATTTCGCCAAAAATAGTTCGTAAAAAAGGAATATCACATTCTTCATTTTCAATGTGTTAGCCAAAAAAAAGTTCGTAAAGGCGTTTTGATGCCTGTTTTTTCATAGTATGTTTGCAGCGTGAATTCACACAAGCAATTGTTTTATCATCTAAACATTTGAAACTATAAAAAAACGAATCCTTTTTCTCGCCGGCATCTGTGCCATTGGCTTCTGCGTCAGGGAAGCTCAGGCCTCCGTTCCACACCATCCGCAGCAAAACAATATCAATGTGGAAATGGAAGACAACCACATTCCAAGCGAAGCTGAAAAAATCAGGTTGCAAGGCAAACTGAATTACAATGTTGGCCCCGACGACATTGAAGCGGGAGCCACGGAAACAGCAGTTTACATCTACTTTAACCAGAGTTGCGGCAATGTAAACATTTCGCTCTACAATGCAGAAGGCAACCTTTGTTATAGCAGCGTGGTAAACACAGGAGTACAACAAATGGTCGTCATTCCGATTATGGGCAACAGCAACGGCACCTACACTGTAGTACTCGACAACGCCAACGGCTATGCCGAAGGCGATTTTGAGAGATAAATCTTATGCAATAAACAAGCATGAAAAACCGTTGAAAAGATGAAGAGAACATTTTATTCGAGTCTCTTTTGGCAATTAGGCAAGAACAAGTTCATCCAAACCTTGTCCCCGCAATGGAAGCGTTTGCCGCTTGCGGGGACGCGACACAACACATTTGGCGGCGGCCAAGCGAGCCGCCCCTGCGCCGCAAGGCCATGCACCATGCAGCACGGGAAGTGCAAAATGGCCAAAACAACAAGAAGTAGAAACAAACAAAATCGATAAAAAAATGAAGAAATTAGTAAGAAAAACCATGTTTGTCCTGTCTTTTTTGGGACTGTTCACGTTTGCTGCGCCGAAGCAGGCGAAGGCGGATAGTAACCCTTGTGTTACTGTTCGTATTTGTTGTGACGGTGACAAAGATTGCCACAACGTTAGAATCTGCAATGGAGACGACCTCCTAAATGCTATGCAACGGTATTGTGGAGTTACGGTCTCAGTGGTACTAGATTAGCACATTTTGGGTGTGCCAAAAAAAAGCATTTTGGCACACCCTGTTATTCTTTATTTATAACGGCGATGAAAAAGCATATTTTGTTTACTATGGCAATGGCTTTTATCTGGCAATCAGCAAAAGCCCAGTGGTTTGATACGCCTTTACATTATGTTGATGATGTAAAACTAATGGCTTTATATGAGATTTCGTATAAAGAAGACACGAACAATTTGAACTTCGTTTCAAATGAAATGATGTTGTTGCTAATCGGGAACAGTGCAAGTAGCTTTCAGAGCTATAACCGGTACAGATTCAATGCCATTGGAAGAAAAAAGAGAGCCGAAGGCAATCTAATCAATTGGATACAAAACACAGATTTATTGGAGTATTCAACGGGATTCACTTATTGCATATACAAAAACTATCCAATCGGGAAAATAACGACAACAGATAATGTGTTTCAAGTGGGATCTTTTCAATATTCTGAAGAATTGGACAGTTTCCATTGGATGTTTGGGGGTGAAACCAAAATCATTTCAGGGTATCATGCGCAAAATGCGACATGTGATTTTGGTGGACGCACTTGGGAAGCTTGGTTCACCGATGAATTGCCTTTCAATGATGGCCCGTACAAGTTTTGCGGTTTGCCAGGTTTGATAATCAAAATATCAGACACTAAGGGGCATTACTGTTTTGAATTAGTTTCTGTGGAAGCTCCACACGAGAGTACGAAGATTGATTGGGAGGAAAAATCGTATGTCGTCACTGACAAGAAGGCTTTTTTTAAGATTTGTGACGACAGTGACGTTTTTCTTGATCCCCAAACCATTGAGAGTCAAAAGAAATTGAAAGCCATTGAAAAATCCCGCAACAACCCCATCGAACTCGACAGGAAATGAAATGTCCCGTTAGGAGAAAGGCCAGTGTTGGTAACGCCTTTTTCTTGAGCCACACAATGCCAACCGCTATCCGAGCGTTTTCGGAAAAACAACTTAAATCTGAAAAAATGAAGAAAGTAGTAAGAAAATCAATGTTAGTCCTGTCTTTCTTGGGACTTTTCACGTTTGTTGCACCGAAGCAGGCGAAGGCGGAAGCGCCTACTTTTCCATGTACGGTTTTAATTATTTGTCCTGATGGACATTGCCAATTGGTGTTTTGTGAAGATGAAGAAGCTTGTTGGGAAGCTTATGCGTTGAATTGCAAATCTCATCAAATTGTAGTAGATTAGGATGGAATTGTTGATGCGTGTTGCGTGTATCGCAATACGCATCAACTTAGATTTTTTGATTATGAGGAAATTTTTTTTATCTTTAGGAATTGCTTTGTGCTTTTTTTGCTCAGCTTTTGCGCAAAAAGAGAAACATTACGAAGTGCTCGACGAAGCAAAACTAATCGTCAATTACAATCTCATTTGGAGAGATGACAGCACGAATCTTAAACTTGGGAAACAGGAGGACATGATTCTTCTTATTGGCAATGACATCAGTAGTTTCCAAAGCCTTGGATATTATCGGTATAGAGAGTTCCAGATGATGTCTCCTGATGCCAGTGCCATAGAATACAAAGTGATGGTGCAAGAGACAGCGTCGAACTTTAGTTACCGCATCTATAAGAATTACCCAAAGAATCGGATTACGGTCATGGAACGAGTGCCTTTCATGGGTTATTTCGAGTACGACGAAGACCTACCCGATTTCGATTGGGAAATCATGGAAGACACCATACGCATCGAGGGCTATCTGGCACAAAAGGCGGTGTGCCAATACAGTGGCCGTACATGGGAAGCGTGGTTCACAGAAGAATTGCCCTTCAATGACGGGCCTTACAAGTTTTGCGGCCTGCCCGGGCTTATCCTCAATATGATAGATTCTAAAAAGGACTACCGTTTCTATTTCCAATCCATCGAAGTGCCGGAGAAAGGCACCACCATCAAATGGGAAAACAAGGAAACGGTGAAAACAACGAAAAAAGGCTTATTCAAGGTGATTGATAACGCCGCTGAAAGCGTGATGCGCAACTTCGACGAGCGGACAAGCACCGAAGCGCAGAAAAACATCTATTACGGGATGAAAGCCAACAACAACCCTATCGAACTCGACAGGAAATAAAAAACTAATAAAATTCAATTGTAATTAGAAAAATAGTTATATCTTTGCGGCGTTAATTACAAAAACACGCTCAAAATGAAAGCAAGACACCTATTATTAATAGCCGCGCTCGCCCTTGCCCTGCCGATGCACGCGCAAGACGAGGACACGCTTTGCCAAGCCCAACTGATGGTGATGTACGAACTCACTTATCGCGAAGACACTAACCATATTGACCGAGCAAACAAAGAGCGGATGATGCTGCTCATCGGCGACGAAATCAGCTTCTTCCAAAGCTACAATGCCTATAGGAGCAGCAAGAAAATCAAGGAAATAGTGAACAAAGGCATTAGGGAGATTCATGTGCAGCCAGAGGATATTTCCCGTTATACTTACAGTCTTTTCAAAAACCATCCAACGGGCAAGTCCACCATGATAGAACATGTTCTGATGACAGGAACGTTCCTTTATGAGGAAGACTATCCCTGCATGACTTGGGAATACACCGAGGACACGGCCACCATCGGCGGCTATTTCACCCAAAAGGCAACTTGCGATTACGGAGGCCGCTCTTGGGAAGCGTGGTTTGCCCCTGAATTGCCTTACAACGATGGGCCGTACATGTTCTGCGGCTTGCCCGGCCTTATCGTCCGAATTGCCGACACGCATGAACATTACCGCTTCGAGATGCTTTCGGCGGAAATCCCGGAAGACATGTTCATCGAATGGGAAAACAAGGATTATGTGAGAACGACCAAAAAGGCCTTCTTCAAGGTGTATGACGATTACTTGGAAAACATCGTCGAGAACGCATCGCCTTACATACAATCCGCCGACGGGACGAATGACATGTCCAAACGGCTTTATTATTACGGAGTCACAAAGAACAACCCCATCGAACTCGACCGAAAATGAGGCTTCGCCTGCTCCATATCGCCCTGTTGCTGCTGTTTGGCCCGGTCTTGTCGGCGCAAACGGTATTGACAGGCCTTGTGAAAGACACCGAGGGCGAGCCGTTGCCCAACATCAAGGTGCTGGCCTACAAGGCGGGAAGCCGCATCATCGTGGCCTACGCGGGCACCGACAATGACGGCAAATACAACCTCACCGTCAATGCCGAGGCCGACAGCTTGGACGTGGCCACCTCGTCGCTTTTCTTCGAGAAGCAGACCAAGCGCATCGCCAACCGCAGCCAAACGGTAAACTTCTCCCTTCGCGAGGAAGTGCAGGAGCTGAAAGGTGTCACCGTGCGCGCCCGCAGCATCGAGCAGAAAGGCGACACGCTGGAATACATCGTAGGCTCTTTCGTGCAGAAGCAAGACAAGAGCATTGAGGACGTGCTGAAGCGGATGCCCGGCATCGAGGTGGCCGACGACGGCAAAATCACCTACCAAGGCCTGCCCATACAGAAGTTCTACGTCGAAGGCATGGACCTGATGGGCGGAAGTTACGCGGCGGTCAGCAAGAACCTGCCGCACCAGTCGGTGTCGTCGGTGGAAGTCTATGAGAACCACCAGCCCATCAAGATGCTGGAGGATAAGGTCGAGTCCGAGCAGGCTTCCATCAATATCAAGTTGGCCAAGGACGTGGCCCTCACTGGCACGGCCAAGATAGGCTTAGGTGTGTGGCCTTTCCTTTGGAACGTAAACACCACGCCGATGCTGTTTTCGGGCAAGGTGCAGATGCTGGCCGCCTACCGCACCAACAACACGGGCGACGACCTCAGCATGTACACCCGGATGCTCACTTTCGAGAACTACAACTCGAATCGACCCGCCAAGTTGGGTGAGGAACTCGGCATCAAGCAGGCCGCCACGCCGCTTTTCAACGCCAACCGCTATTTGGACAACCAAACGCACCTTGGCAACCTGAACACGCTGTTTCCCATCAGCGAAAACACCACCTTGCGCGTCAATCTCTATTATCTCAACGACTTGCGGAAGCAATCGGCGAGCCAAAGCAACACGCTTTACCTCGCCAACGACACCATAGCCTACACCGAGCAAATCGACAACCGAATGCGCGACAACCAGCTTTTCGGCACGATTACGCTCAACCGCAACGACAAGGCCTATTATTTGGACAACAAGCTCAACTTCTCCAAGGCTTGGGACAATGCCTTCGGCATAGACGTGAACAACGGCGAGCCTGTTTACCAAACGCTGAAAGCGCCCGCCTTGTCGGTCGACAACGATTTGCGCTTCATCTTCCCCGTGGGCAAACGGCTCTTGGATTTCACCTCTTACATCGGCTACGGCCAAACGCCCCACCGTCTTGAAGTGGAGCCGGGGCAATTTGCTGACCTGCTCAACGACAGCTTCGCTTACGCCAAGACCACCCAGCAACTCAACACACGACAATATTTCGCCGACCATGCAGTCAGTGCCATCTTTTCAGTGGGACGATTCACCATCCGGCCCAAAGTAGGCTTTCTCTTTGTGGAGCGACAAATCGCCTCGCACCTGACGCTTTCCGATGGCGAAACGGATTGGCAAAGTCCGCTATCCCCCGATGCACAAGTGCGGCGGCGCAACATGAAACCTTATTTCAGCACCAGCGTGGAATACAAGCGCAAACGCTTTTCCGCCGGAATGGACTTGCCACTGAGCCTGCAATCCGTCACAGTGCAGAGCGAAACCGACGGCGACCAAATGACAAAACTCCTATTCAATCCCAGCCTTTGGAGCCGCCTGAAACTTGGTAACTTTTGGACACTCAACGCCTCCGCCCACCTGACGCACCGCATCGACAATTACGACTCGTGGCTCGACACCTACCTGCTCACCGACTATCAGGACTTGGTGCTGCGCAAGGCACCGCTTTCGCTGTCGCGCACCTTTTCGGGCAGCTTTGGCGTGCAGTTCAAAGAGCCGTTCATTTCCCTTAACGCCGACTTACACTATGGCTTAGGCCACACGCATAGCGAGAACATGTACCGCTACGAAGTAGGCGAAGGCGGCATCAGCACCTTGCAGGTCGTGGCCATGCCCAACAACCGATTCTACCAAACCCTGAGCGGCGGCATTAAGAAATATTTTTCGCCCATCCGTACCAGTATCGGATTGAAAGGCAACCTCTTGGACTCGCGCGGCGTTTCCTTGGTCAACGAGGCATTGATGAACACGGAATCGCTTTCTTATAGTCTCTCGCCTTCGCTGATGTTCAAGGTAACGGAATGGCTTAATGTGGATTATTCCTTGAATTACAATAAGTTGTATTCTTTTATTGATGGGCAAAAGCGCAGCGAAATCACCTATTGGCGGCATTTTGGCAAGGCTTTCGCTTTCCTGAGACACAACCAAATCGTCAGTTTGACGGCGGAATACTACCGTCACCAAGGCGAGCCGTATTTCTTCGTGGATGCTTCTTACGAGTTTTCCATCAAGCAGCCCAAACTTGATTTTGAAGTACGTTGGAACAACATCTTCAACAGCAAGCAGTACGTTTCCTATTATTCGGGCGCGTTCTCGGTGCAGGAAACCGTCTACACCCTTCGCCCAATGGAGGTGACGGCCTCGGTACGCTTCAGGTTTTGAAAAAAATCGCTCAAGACATTGCCAGAATCCAAAAAAGTCGTACTTTTGCGGCCTCGTTCAATCATCCAAAACTATCTCTGGTTGGTTCTAACGCGTTGATTTTCGGGCGAAAGGGAATTAATGCACAAAAAAGTTGGAGCGAATTGGAGAAAGATGTAATTTTGCACGCCCTTAAAAAAGGCATGTGTCTTAATGAATTGGATAAACACAACAAACAAGAAAAATGGATTATTTAAGCTACAAAACAGTAAGCGTCAACAAGGAAAACGCCAACAAGAAATGGTACGTCGTCGACGCTGAAGGCCAAATCCTCGGCCGTCTGGCCTCTGAGGTTGCCATGATTCTGCGTGGCAAAAGGAAGGCATGCTTTACTCCCCACAGCGATTGTGGTGATAATGTCATCATTATCAATGCAGAGAAGGTCATCTTGACTGGAAACAAAATGACCCAGAAGTACTATGTGCACCACACCGGATATCCGGGCGGTCAACGTATCAGAACCATCGGCGAACAACTGAAGCGCAAGCCCACCTTCGTCCTTGAGCACGCCATCAAGGGAATGCTCCCCAAGACGAGACTTGGCAGCGAAATCTTCAGGAACCTGTACGTCTACGAAGGTCCCGAGCACAAACATGAGGCCCAACAGCCCATCGAACTCAAGATTAACACTATCAAGAATAAGAAGTAATCATGGAAGTTATCAACGCTTTAGGTAGAAGAAAGACCGCCGTCGCCCGCATCTACATGAAGGCCGGCAGTGGCAACATTACGGTGAACAAGCGCGACTACAAGGAGTATTTCCCGACCAGCATCCTCCACTATGTGGTTGAACAGCCTTTCATGCTGACCGAGACCCTCGGCCAGTATGACCTTAAGGTCAACCTCGACGGTGGCGGCATCAACGGTCAGGCCGAGGCTCTTCGCATGGCCATCAGCCGCGCCCTGTGCGAAATCAACCCCGAGTATCGTCCTACCTTGAAGGCCAAAGGCCTGATGCGCCGCGACCCGCGTATGGTCGAGCGCAAGAAGCCCGGTCAGCCTGGTGCCCGTAAGAAGTTCCAATTCAGCAAACGTTAAGCCCTCAGAAGCCGAGCGATTTTGTTTAGTATCCAAATTGCTGAGATTCTTATGTTTAAGACTACTCGGCGATTGTATTCAGTGAAAGTAAACATCAAAAAAGAAAACTCATGACACAAGTAACATTTGAAGAATTATTGGATGCCGGTTGTCATTTCGGACATCTGAGGAGAAAATGGAATCCGAACATGGCTCCCTATATTTTCATGGAGCGCAATGGCATTCACATCATCGACCTTTATAAGACGCAGGCCAAGATGGACGAGGCCGCCGCTGCACTTTGCCAGTTGGCCAAGTCGAACAAGAAAGTCCTGTTCGTCGCCACCAAGAAACAAGCCAAGGACGTGGTCGCCGACCTCGCCAAGAAAGTCGGTATGCCTTACGTGACCGAGCGTTGGCCCGGCGGTATGCTGACCAACTTCGCCACCATTCGCAAGGCCGTCAAGAAGATGACGGGCATTGACAAGATGATGACGAGCGACGCCTACAAGAGCCTCTCCAAGCGCGAGAAGCTGCAAATCGAGCGTGAGCGCGAAAAGTTGGAGAAGAACCTCGGCTCCATCGCCGACCTGAGCCGTCTGCCTTCGGCCCTGTTCGTGGTCGACATCATGAAGGAACACATCGCCGTTGCTGAGGCCCGCAAGCTCAACATCCCGACCTTCGCTATCGTCGACACCAACACCAACCCCAACCTCATCGACTTCCCGATTCCGGCCAATGACGACGCCTCAAAGAGCATCGCCCTCATCGTCGGCAAGATGATCGAAGCCATTGAGGAAGGCATCACCGAGCGCAAGAACAACAAGGACCTCATCCAAGAAGAGGAAGAGGAGGAAGTGGACGAGATGAAGGAAAACGTCGAGGAAGAGGAAAACAAGGACGAACGCCGTCCGCGCTCAAACCGCCGTCCCCGCAGACCCGTTGCCAAGAACTAATTTAATCAAGAAAGGAACACACAATGAATATTACCGCTTCTCAAGTCAATGAACTGAGACAAATGACGGGTGCCGGCATGATGGATTGCAAGAAGGCCCTCGTCGAGACTGATGGCGACATCCAGGCCGCTATCGACATCCTTCGCAAGAAGGGCATGGCCAAGGCTGCCAAGCGCGCCGACCGCAACGCCTCTGAAGGCTGCGTGCTGTCGAAGGCCACTGATGACCACAAGTATGCCGCTATCATCATGGTGAACTGCGAGACCGACTTCGTGGCCAACAACGCCGACTTCGTGAAATTCACGAAGGACGTGCTCGACATGGCCGTCGCCAACCGCGTGAAGGACATCGATACCCTGAAGGCTATGGAAATCAACGGCCAGGCCGTTGAGGCTCTCGTCGCCAACCAAAGTGCCGTCACGGGTGAAAAGACCGAACTCGGAGCTTTCAAGGTCCTCGAAGGTGCTTATGTCGCCAACTACAACCACCCAGGCAACCGCCTGGCCACCATCGTTGAGATGAACAAGAGCTTCGACGGTGTCGAGGAAGTGAGCCACGAGGTGTGCATGCACGTTGCCGCCATGAACCCGCTGTCGGTGAGCGAGGCCTCCATCCCGCAAGAGGTGAAGGACCGTGAGTTCGCCGTTGCCGTTGACAAGACCAAGGAAGAGCAAATCGCCAAGGAAGTCGAGAAAGCTCTCCGCAAGGCTGGCATCAACCCCAACCATGTCGACAGTGATGACCACATCAACTCGAACATCACCAAGGGTTACATCACCGAGGAACAAGGCGCACAGGCCCGCGAGATCAAGGCCACGGTGCCCGGTCAGGTGAACCTCAACGAAGGCATGATCCAGAACATCGCCAAGGGTCGTCTGAACAAGTTTTTCAAGGAGAGCTGCCTGCTCAACCAGGTTTCTCTCGTCGCCGACCCCAAGACAGTTGCCGAGTACATCGCTGCCGCCGACAAGGAAGCCACTGTGGTGAACTTCGTTCGCATCAAGTTGGGCGAATAAGACCAAAATTCATTGAAATGAAGGAAAAAGGACGGTGCAAGCCGTCCTTTTTTTATTTTTGCAAAAAATAACCGTATGGACAAGTATCAAGATCCAATGGAAGGAACCTCGTACGAAGGCAAGGAAGTGCGTCTTTGCAAGGACGGCAAATATCGTTGGAAATATGAAGTCAATATGTTCAAGAACCCGGCAATTTTGATTACCGTATTTAAGGTTTTCTTTTACACCATCGTCGGCCTGTTTTTGGTGTTTGGTTTCTTCCTGTACGTGATTCATGGTGATTGGGAAGGATTATGGGTGATGACGAAAGGGATGCTTGTGGCCTTGGGCATCTTTGCCGTGTTGAGTGTGCTGGGTTATCTGATTGTGGCATGGATGTATGGTGGGAAATACATCGTCCTTTTTGAGCTGAATGAGAAAGAACTGAAACATACCCAGTTGCCGGCACAATTTGAACAGGCACGGAAGTTGGGCATCATCACGGCGTTTGTCGGTCTGCTTGCACGAAAGCCATCTGTGGCGGGAGCGGGCTTGATTTCGGCAAGCAGAAGCTCCAGCACTTCCGTTTTGGCCAATGTCCGTAAAGTCAAACCACACCGTCGGCTGCATCTTATAAAGGTCAACCAACTTTTGAACCACAATCAGGTGTATGTGCCAGAGGAGGATTTCGACTTTGTGTATGGCTTCATTCAATCGCATTGCCCAAACGCGAAACAGTGATTTATATCCAAAAAAAATGTGTAGTTTTGCCTCAAATCTAAAACCTTTCCTATGAAAAAATCTTTACTTTTCTTTTGTGCTGCGGCCTTGTTCCTTTCCGCTTGCACGAAACAACCTTTGCCCCAAGCCTCCTACGACATCATCCCGCAGTCCAAAGAGGTGCAACTGAACGAGGAGAAGCCCTTTGAATTGGGGCCTAAGACCATTGTCTATTATGAGGCTGGTCTCCAGCGCGAGGCACAGTTCCTCAGCGAATATGTGAATGACATCATGGGCTATGTCTTGAAAACACAAGAATATCAAGGCCAATCCGACGGTATTGTGCTGAAGGTAGTGGCTGAAAGTTTCGACCAAGCCGAAGCTTACGAAATCAACATCACACCGAAGCAGATTACGGTGAAAGGTGCCGATGCTTCTGGGGTATTCTACGGCATCCAGACTCTCCGTAAAAGCTTTCCCGTAGCTCAATACTCCACACTCCACACTCCACACTCCACACTCTTCCCCTGTGGTACAATAAAGGATTGGCCCAACTTCGCCTATCGCGGAATGCATTTGGACCCCTGCCGCCATTTCATGGACTTGGACTCGGTGAAGATTTACATTGACATGCTGGCCTTGCACAACATGAACCAGTTCCATTTCCACCTCAGTGAGGACCAAGGCTGGCGCATCGGAATCAAGAAGTATCCTGAGTTGACGGAGATTGGCGCGTATCGTAATGGCACGGTCATCGGGCACAATGGGAACCTTTACGACACCATTCGTCACGGTGGTTTCTACACCCAAGACGAACTCCGTGACCTCATCCAATACGCTGCTGAGCGTCACATCAATATCATCCCGGAAATCGACCTGCCAGGCCACATGCAGGCGGCCTTGGCCTGCTATCCACAGCTGGGCTGCACGGGCGGTCCTTACGAGGTGTGGAAGCGTTGGGGCGTGTCGGAAGACGTGCTTTGCGCGGGCAACGAGGAAGCCATGCAATTC
>Ga0265298_10003459_pt1 | contig 20831 bp, 14 predicted proteins | sample AusTroGonzalo_MG_3_FD_193486 | JGI IMG/M metagenome (GOLD analysis project Ga0265298, IMG submission 193486) | Bovine rumen microbial communities from tropical cattle in Woodstock, Queensland, Australia - Gonzalo_01 | ecosystem: Host-associated > Mammals > Digestive system > Stomach > Rumen ... | reverse complement strand
ACCGTCGCACCACCGTCAACGCGACCGTCTGTCTGGTCGGGGCGACGGTGGTGCGCGAACTATTTGAAGGCAAGTCGCCCGTCGACTGCGAAATGCGCATCCGCAACACGACCTTCAAAGTCATCGGCGTCCTGAAGTCAAAGGGCGCCAACATGATGGGCTGGGACGAGGACGACGTCGTCATCACCCCGTGGACCACGCTCCGCATGCGGGTCACGGGGCGCTCGACGGGCAGCGCCACCAATACGACCAGCACCGCGGCGACCAGTCCCGGCGCGCTCTATCCGGGGAGCGGGCTGGCGCTCTATCCGGAGCAGGCGTCCAATATGACGAGCGACACACTGTTTTACAACAAGTTCACCAAGCTGAACCAGATCTATTTCTCGGCGGTCAAGGCGGAGGAGATGGAGACCGCCATCGACGAAGTAACCCATCTGTTGCGCGAACGCCACCGGATCCCTGTCGATCAGGACAACGATTTCCGCGTTCACAGCTCGGGCGAGTTCATGAAGATGCTCGGCAGCACTTCGACGGTGATGACCAATCTGCTCCTGGGGGTGGCGCTGATCTCGCTGATCGTCGGCGGCGTCGGCATCATGAACATCATGCTCGTCTCGGTCACCGAACGGACGCGCGAGATCGGTCTGCGCATGGCGGTCGGCGCGCGGTCGCGCGACATACTGAAACAGTTTCTGGTCGAGTCGATCGTGCTGTGTCTGGCGGGCGGAGTGCTGGGAATACTCCTCGGTCACGGCGCGGCGCTGCTGATCGAATCGCAGCTGAACTGGCCGATCGAATCCAGTCCCGGCGCGGTGGTCGCGGCGGTGGCGGTGTCGGCGTTTGTCGGGGTGGTCTTCGGCTTCTACCCGGCGTGGAAGGCGTCGAAGCTCGATCCGATCGAGGCGCTGCGTTACGAGTGACGCTTCCCCCATGATGCTTGAAAGACCCTCCGGAGCTTTTCCGGACGGTCTTTCAGTTATCGGCGGCGGGGCGGATCAATTTTCGGGCTCGGGCTCGCCCTGCGTCGTGAACTTTTCGGTGACGAGTTTCAGGCAGGCGCTCTGCTCCTCCTTGTCGAGCGAGCGGAAGATCGCCAGCAGTTCGGATTCGAGCAGCGGGTCGCGTTTGCTCGATTTCGGCAGAAAGTAGCGCATTTCCAGCTCCGGAAACAGCTGCAGCAGCGTCATGAACGGCGCATTGGCGATATCCTGCCGTCCGCTGCGGTAACGGTTCAGCGAAGCTTCCGAAACCAGGGTCTTCAGATGGAGACGATGCACATTCCCCGCGCGGTCGATGGCGCGCAGGAACGCGGTTTTCAGTTGTTGCAGTTTTGCTTGGTTGCCGGATGTCATAATGAGCGCCCTCCGTGTACATTTAAAAATATAGCGCGGCGTTGTGAAAATACCATTGTCCGAATATCGTTGTCTCCTGAATATTATGTTTTTATAATAGTTTTAAGGGCAAAGATATTGTTTTTTCTCTCCGGTGCGGTTCCGGTCCGCGACCGCCGTTTTCGCGCCGGTCTCCGGAATGACGGTTTTATCGGCTTTCTCCTTGAATTAACGTCGAAATACGGTTATATTTTAAATACGGTGTTTCAACCCGTGTCCGGATTCGTCCGGCGCATATCAAATTCTTGAAGGGAGTTTTATTATGGTCAGTTACAAGACACTCGGTTTGGTGAACTCCCGCGAGCTTTTCAAGCGCGCGGTCACCGGCGGCTACGCCATCCCCGCCTACAACTTCAACAACATGGAGCAGCTGCAGGCCATATTGCAGGCGTGCGCCGAGACCGAGAGCCCGGTGATCCTCCAGATCTCCAAGGGCGCCCGCAAGTACGCGAACCAGACGCTGCTGCGCTACATGGCGCAGGGCGCGGTCGAGTACGCGAAGGAACTCACGGGCGGCAAGGGCTTCCCGATCGTGCTGCACCTCGACCACGGTCCGGACTTCGAGACCTGCAAGAGCTGCATCGAGTACGGCTTCAGCTCGGTGATGATCGACGGTTCCGCGTTGAGCTTCGACGAGAACTGCGAGCAGACCCGCCGCGTCGTCGAGTACGCGCATCAGTATGACGTCACCGTCGAGGGCGAGCTCGGCGTGCTCGCCGGCATCGAGGACGAGGTCAAGGCGGAAAAGCACACCTACACCCGTCCGGAAGAGGTCGAGGAGTTCGTGAAGCGCACCGGCGTCGACTCGCTGGCGATCGCGATCGGCACCTCGCACGGCGCCTACAAGTTCAAGCCGGGCGAAAATCCGCGCATCCGTCTGGACATCCTGCGCGAGATCGAAAAGCGCATCCCCGGTTTCCCGATCGTGCTGCACGGCTCCTCCAGCGTTCCGCAGGATCTGGTCAAGATCATCAACGAGAACGGCGGCAAGCTCAAGGATGCGATCGGCATCGGCGAGGATCAGCTGCGCGAAGCGGCGAAGTCCGCGGTCTGCAAGATCAACATCGACTCCGACGGTCGTCTGGCGATGACCGCCGCGGTCCGTCAGGTGCTGAACGAAAAGCCGGAGGTCTTCGATCCGCGGCTTTACCTCGGACCCGCGCGCGACATGCTCAAGGAGCTCTACAAGCGCAAGAACATCGAGGTCCTCGGTTCCGCCGGACACGCTTACGACAAGTAAGTCCGCGTAACGGTATCGACGAAAACAACGGGGCTGCCGCAAAGTTTTGCGGCAGCCCCGTTTTGTGTGTACGGAACACGGGATCCCCCGATAACGGCTCCTGGGGGATTTGCGGCTTTACGGTGCGACAGCCGGTGCGGGCGCGCCCGCCTCTTCCGCCGGCGCGGCGGGTGATGGTTCGGCGGGCACGGGTGCGCTTTCGGGAGAACCGCTCTCGTGCCGCGATTGGGGCTTTCTGCGGATTCTGCCTCCCGCAAAGGAGGCGGGGCGCCGGGGCGGCGGCGGTTCCGCCGTGACCTCGGGTGCCGGTTGAGCCGCCGCCTGATTTTCCGCGGGGGATGCGGGTGAAGACGAAATCGCCTGCTGATTGTCCGCAGTTGCCGGCGCGGTCGGCTGGGGAGGTTCCTCCGCTGCGGGAGCGGGCGGCTTATACCACATCTTCGCCAGCGCTTCGGCGCGGGGTTCCCGCGGCGTGCAGAAGGTCAGCAGGTCGCCGACGGCGGAGATATTCAGAACCGCCGGAGTGCTCCAACGCTCGAAGCCGTCGCCGTTGTTGCGGATCAAGGTGCGCACCGGCATCGTACAGCAGACCGTGAAGAGCAGCGTGCCCAGCGCGATTCCGAAGCCCGCGCAGCAGACGGCGGTGACGATCTTTTCCATGATCGGAGGAAAATCGAAACCGTTGTTTCCGTCGATGATGAATTGCGCCGCACTGAACATAAGGATGAAAACCACCGCGGCGCTGAACAGCATTGACGCACCGAGTCGGTACGGCTCCGCCTCCGACGGCAGAAAATCCAATAATCCGTACCACAGCGGCGCGATCCAGATGCCGAGGTAGACCGCCGACATGCCGCTGACGAAACACTGCCAGCCGACCATCAGCTTGCTTTTCAGCCCGAGCAGCACTGCCGCCGCGGGGAACGCCCAGAAGATCAGAGTTTCCATCAGAAGACATGCTCCATGTCGAAGGTCACGCGTTCCACCTCTTCGATCGAGGTCACGCCCTGCGCCGCAAGTTTGTACCCCTCGTACGCCATGATCGAACTGCCGTGGCGGGCTTCGATCTCGATCTTGACGGTGCTGATGGTGGCGTGCTCGTCCTCGAAGACCTCGCGGAGCCGATTGTCCATGACCATGATGTCGAAGAGCGCCTGTCGCCCCAGATATCCGGTGCCGCCGCACTTTCTGCACCCCTTTGCCTTGCGGAAGCCGTCGGTCGGCAGTCCGGCTCGGCGCAGATAATGGACGAGCTCCGGCGACGGGGTGTCGGGAACGGCGCATTCGCAGAGCTTCCGCACCAGCCGCTGCGAAACGATCAGCTGCAGCACCCCCGCCACACTGCGCAGGGGTACGCCGAGGTTCACGATCCGGTCGATGGTGCCGACGTTGTCGCTGCTGTGGACCGTGCCGATGATCAGGTGTCCGGTCTGGGCGGCGTGGACCGCGACCTGCGCAGTCTCCTCGTCGCGGATCTCGCCGATGCAGATGATGTCGGGATTCTGACGCAGCGCGTTGCGGAGCAGCTGCGCGAAGGATATGTTCGCCTTGGTGTTGACCTCCATCTGGCTGACGTTTTCGACCACATGCTCGATGGGGTCCTCGATGGAGATCACGTTTTTCATCTTGTAGTCGATAGCCTTGAGCAGCGCGTACAAGGTGGTGGTCTTGCCGCTGCCGGTGGGACCGCAGATCAGCACCATGCCGGAGGGCAGCCGCACCGAGTTGCGCATGCAGCGCAGATTGTCGTCGCGCAGCCCGGCGTCCTCGAGCGTCAGCGGTCCCATGCCGGAACCGAGCAGCCGGATCGTCATTTTTTCGCCGCCGAAGGCGCCGACGCTCGCCACGCGCAGCGATGCCGGACCGAGGTCGCTGACGATACTGAACGAACCGTCCTGCGGGCGGCGTTTTTCGGTGATGTCCATGCCCGCCGCCACCTTGATGACGTTGATCAGATTGTCGCCGAGCGGCGGCATGATTTCGTTCATCACCCGCAGTGCGCCGTCCACCCGGATGCGCACCACCTCGACACCGTTGCTGCGGGGGTCGATGAAAATGTCGCTGGAGTTTGCCTTGACCGCTTCGTAGAGGATTTTTTTCAGTTCGCAGATCGCGTCGCTGAGTTCGAGGTCGTGGGACTCGTCGGAACCGTACATCTCCTCGCCGCGGGCGTCGAATATCGACAGCTGGATGTCGCCGCCCCGCCGCAAGGTTTTTTTCAGCCAGCCGGCGATGATGTTGCGGAACGTTTTATCCGCTTGCGCGAGCAGCCACAGCAGTGGTCCGGTGACGAGCGCCAGCAGTTCGAGGTATGGAAAAAGAGCCTCCGGAATGTTCTTCCGAGAGGCTTTGCGGTCAAGATAAGCGGCTGAATAAAAACCGCCGAGCAACCACCCGGCGGCGATGATTATACCGATTGGATTCAGATTGTCCACACCGGAGTCCTGTTAAAATCACTTTTTGGGGACTTCGTAGATCCGGTCTTTGGTCAACTGGTTGCCGGTGATGTCGGGGTTGAGCTGACGAATCACCTCGGGTGTGGTCCCGTGCTGGCTGGCGAACGCCTCGATGGAGATGTTCTCCTTCACCTGAACGTAGGAGGTGCGCTCGATTTCCGGAGCGGGAGCCGCCTCGGGGGTCGCCGCCGAAGCTTCGGCGGGAGCCGGGTTCCCGACCGGAGCCGGATTCGCCGTCGGATTCGCGGCGGGAGCCGGATTCGCCTGCGGGGTCACCGGAGCGTTATCCATTTCGCGTTCGAGATCGTCCGATCCGGCTGCCGGCGCCGGTTTGGGGGCGGCGGGAGCCGGAGCGGCGGGTTTGGCAGGGGATTGTTTCGTCGCGGTCTTTGCCGGAGCCGCCGCCGCCTGTCCCTTGCCGGGGATCACGATCTTCTGACCGACCTGGAGACGGCGCGCCGCCTCCTCGGTCATATGGTTAGCTTCCATCAGCGTCGAGAGTTTCACGCCGGCGCGGCGGGCGATCTTTTCCGGGGTGTCGCCGGATTTGATGATGTATTCGCCGGGCTGGATCTCCGCCTTGCCCTGCTTGCCCTTCGGAGCGGTTCCTTGCGCGCCGCCGAACGACGTGCCTTTGCCTTTACCCTTGCCCTTGCCCTGATTTCCGACATGGCGCTGCGCCGCTTTGCCGTCGGGGATCACGAGTTTGCTGCCGACGCGGAGTTTTTTGGCATCCTTTTCGGTCAGATTGTTCGCCTTCATCAGCGCCGAGAGTCTCACCCGGTGCGCCGCGGCGATCTTGCCCAGCGTATCGCCGGGGCGGACGATGTACTCGCCGGCGCGCGCCGCCGGAGCACCGGCATCACTGCTGATGCCCTCGTTGCCGAAGCTGCCCGTCATCGGCGGGAATTCCGGTTCGTTGCGGGTGGCGGCGGGGCGTTCCGTGGCGGCGGGGCGCTCGTCGGTATTCTCCACCGCCGCGCCGCTGCGGTCGCTGATCGAGTTTTCTCCGGGAGCGGCGGCAACGGTATTCGCGGGCTCGACGTCCTCGCTGGGCGCCGGAACGTAACCGCGCTGCTGCATCACTTCGTTTTGGCACCCGGTCAAAACCGCCGCGCCGACAATCGCCAGACAAATGCTCTTTTTCACTTTGCACATTCTCCTGTATTTTATTCAAAGGGCTTGATGCTGTTGGAAAACCGCCAAAATAAGACACACCTCTTCCTTATGTCTTGATATAATATAAAAACGGTGTCCGATAAATTCAACATCGGAAACGATAAAAATCCCGCTATTTTAATGATCGACCCCGGCGATTCCGTCAAAAAAAACGAAATTTTTTTCGCCCCGCGGTTGACAAAGCGGGGTTTCGCGGGTATACTAATCCGCGGGCTGTACAGAAAACAGTATATGGTATTGGCGGCGGCAAGGGGCGGAGTCATCCGTCCGCCGGGGGACAATGACAAGATTTCACCGACATCTTTCGCGGAAGGTCGAGTTTGCGCGCGACGCGATCGTCACGCTGGTCCACGATCGTGGACTCGCGTCCGGCGACCGGCTGCCGTCGTATTCGCAGCTTCGCGGCGAGCTGGGGCTGGGCAGCCAGACCATCGCCGCCGCCGTCGGCTCGCTCTGCGAACTCGGAGTCCTCGAAGTGCGCGACAAGGTCGGGATCTTCGTGAAGAACCCCGACGGCGGTCATCTGGCGGGGCGCACGGTCGCGGTGGCGGTGCGGCGGCTGGTCGGCAGCTCGTACGCGGCGATGCTCGCGGGCTTCATCCAGAAACTGCTGAACGAGCAGAATTGCCGCTGTCTCACCTTCTACCAGACCTCCGACCCCGAGCTGGAGCCCTATCCCGGGCTGGGCGAGTTTCCCGGGCTGGAACAGGCGGTGGCGGAACACCGCTTTGACGGGATCATCTCGCTCTGCCCGCTGCCGGATTCGGCGCTGCGGCAGCTGATACGCTGTTCCATAAAATATTGCTTCATCGGCGACGACGACTGCGGCGACCAGCCCTGCGGGGTGCTGATCGACGTCGGCGCCTTCATCGCCGACGCGCGGCACAGATTGGAACAGGCGGGATGTCGTCGGATCGTCCAGTTCTGCGCATCTCCCGCGCAGGCGAAGCGCCGGGAAAAACTGCTGGCGGCGGTTTCGGGGTGCTCCTACGACGGCGGCGCGGCGATCGCGCGCAAGTTTCTGGCGCTTCCGCCGTCCGAACGCCCGGACGGGATCGTCAGCGACGACGACACGATCGTCAGCGGATTCCTCGCCGAGCTCGTCTCCGGGCAGGCGGGGGTCGCCGAGCCGTACCTGCCGCTCGTGGCGACGATCATCCACGACGAGATCGGCGAACGCTACCCGTCGGCGCGGACGATCCTCTACTCGCAGAACGTCGAGGAGTACGCGAGGATGGCGGTCGGTCTGCTGCTCCGGATGCTCCGCGGGCAGCGGGTCGAGCACCCGGTCATGAGATACAATTTTCGGCAAGTGTCAGCGGCTCCGGAACGGTTTCCGGTTCCGCAAAACCATAAACAACCCGTTGCGCTGACAATATAAAACAAGTTCGCACACGGGACAAACGCGGCGCCGACGGCGCCGGAAAACAGGAAGGAAAAGATCATGAGCAGCGAAAAGATCGCCAAGTTGGCAATCAACGGCGGAGAGAAGTCCTACAAGGGCACGTTCCCGATGTGGCCCCAGTTCAACCCCGCCTGCTACGACAAGGTCGTGGACATCCTCAAGAGCGGCAAGGTCAACTACTGGACCGGAGATGTCGGCAAGAAGTTCGAGGAAGAGTGGGCGAAGTACATCGGCGTCAAGAACGCGATCAGCGTCTCCAACGGCACCGCCGCGCTGCACACCGCTCTCGCCGCGCTGAACATCGGTCCCGGCGACGAAGTCATCTGCACCAGCTACAGCTTCATCGCGTCGAGCTTCTGCGTGCTGCAGGCGGGCGCGCTGCCGGTCTTCGCCGACACGACCACCGACCACACCCTCGATCCCAAGGACATCGAGCGCCACATCACCGAGCGCACCAAGGCGATCGTGGTCGTCCACCTCTACGGCATCATCGCCGACATGGATCCCATCATGGCGATCGCGAAGAAGCACAATCTGAAGGTCGTCGAAGACTGCGCGCAGTGCTTCGGCGGCGTCTACAAAGGCCGCACCGCCGGTACGATCGGCGATATCGGCTGCTTCAGCTTCTGCCAGAGCAAGCACTTCACGACCGGCGGCGAAGGCGGCATGGTCATCACCAACAACGACGATCTGGCGTGGGAGTGCCGGAGCTTCCGCGACCACGGCTACGACGTCAAGGAGCGTCTGAACCTGCTCGAGATGGAAGGCAAGCTGTTGTACATCCACAAGCGCGTCGGCTTCAACTTCCGCATGACCGAGATCCAGAGCCAGATCGGTCTCTGCGAGCTCGAGCGCTTCGCGAACTGGAACCTCCCGAACCGCCGTCGCAACGGCAAGATCCTCATCAAGGAACTGGCGAATCATCCGCTCGTGATGTACGCTCCGGTCGACACCGAAGAGCGCCAGAACGCCTTCTGGTGGGCCCCGTTCGTGCTCGACACCGACAAGCTGACCTGCACTTGCAAGGAGTTCATCAAGGCGGTCGGCGCCGAGGGCGTGCCGGTCTACAGCGTGCTGTGGCCCGAGATGTACAAGGAACGCGCCTACATCGAGCGCAACGGCTTCGGCGTGGCGAAGTATCCGTTCTGCGATCCCAAGTCGCGCAACATCGACTACGCGAACGACTTCAACTGCAAGACCGCGAACTGGCTGACCGACCGCACCATCAGCTTCTTCACGCACCCGGTGTACTCCGAGGAGCAGATGCTCGCCTGTGCCGACGCGTTCCGCAAGGTCGCCGACGCCTACATGAAGTGATTCCGTTCGGATATGCAATCCGGCGCGACCGTCCGACGGTCGCGCCGGTCCCTGAAACGTCCACAGGAAGACAAAGATTATGAACAAAGTCAAATACGCACTCATCGGCTTCGGCGGCATCGCCGAAAACCGCATCGCCAAAGAGGGCTTTGCGTGCGATAAGGCGCGGTTCCCCAAGGGGCTGGAAAAGGCGCAGCTCGTCGGCGCGTTCGACGTGAATCCCGCCCGCGAGGCGGCGGCGAAGGCGCTCGGCCTCAAGTGGTACAAGTCGGTCGACGACCTGCTCGCCGATCCCGCGATCGACGCCGCCTACGTTGCCACCAACAACGCGAGTCACGCTCCGTTGGCGATCCGGGCGCTCAACGCCGGCAAGCACGTGATCGTCGAAAAGCCGATCGCCACCAGCGTCGAGGACGCGCAGGCGATGGTCAAGCTCGCGGCGCGCAAGAAGCTGTCGCTGATCGTCGATCACATGATGGTCAACAACGCCTTCAACCGCCTTGCCCGGCGCACCGTCTCGCTCGGCCGCGCGGGTCAGATCAACGACTGCTGCTTCCACATGGAGTTCCTCTACGGGGCGACTCCGGAAGAGGCGGCGACGTGGCGCTGCTCCAACGTCGCGGAGATGGGCGGTCCCATCGGCGACGTGGCGTCGCACTGCTTCTACCTCGCCGAGTACATCTTCAACTCCAAGATCGCGAGCGTCGCGGCGATGTATCTGCCCAAGACCCTCGGGATCAAGGCGGAGGACGGCGCGTACATCAAGTTCACGATGGAAAACGGCATCACCGGCTCCGCGAAGGTCGCCTTCAGCGAACCGCGCGGCGGCTTGGTCGGCACCTTCTCGAACCTCGGTTACGAGATCTACGGCACCGAGGGCGTGATCCGCGGTTTCGGAACGATGTTTCAAATATCCGGTCACCCCGACGAGCCCTACAAGATCCGGCTGGAGCTCGAGACTGCGAAGGGCGTCAAGCCTTTGACCCCGCGCAAGTTCCCGAACATCTACCAGACGCTCATCGAGGGTCATGCCGAGTCGGTCATCGCCAAGACGCCGCTTTCGGGCGCCGACGGGCTGCACAATTTGCGGCTCTGCCTCGCGGCGCACAAGTCGGCGCGCAACGGCGGCAAGGCGTACAAGGTGCGCTGAACCCCCGGCTCCCGGACAAACGAACAACCAAAACCGCCGGTGCGCTTCCAGCAGGGGAGCGCACCGGCTTCAATCCAAACAGGGACAGTAAAAAATGTTGAACATCGGTTTGGCAAAAGAGATCATCACTCCTCCGTTCGGCGCGGGGCTGGCGGGGTACTTCAACAAGCGCCCCAATCGCGGCGTCTATGACGACGTCTGCGTCCGCGCGATGGCGATCGAGCAGGACGGCAAATCCACGGGTATTCTGAGCTTCGACCTCTGCAGTCTGAGCAACGCCTTCATCGACGAGATCCGCGTCGAGCTGCGCGCCGCCGGCATCGAATTCGCCAACGACGTGATCATCGCCGCGACCCATACCCACACCGGTCCGAACCTCCGTCAGGGACCCAACTCGAACGGACCCGAAGCCTACGGTGTCAAGGAAGGTATCGCGGGCGCGGTCCGCGCGATGAAGCGCGCCGTGCGCAGCATGGCCCCGGCGGAAATTTTCTACGCCGAGCATGACGACAACCCCTGCGCCTACGTCCGCCGCTACCTCATGAAGAGCGGCGCGGTGGTCACGAATCCCAGCCGGTGCAACCCCGACATCGTCGGACCCGAGACCGACTTCGACAAGCACATCCGCATCCTCGCCGTGAAGCAGGAAGGGCGCATCAGCGCGATCATGGTCAACTTGGCGAACCACTGCGACACCGTCGGCGGCGACCTCGTGTCGGCGGACTGGCCGGGGCGCATGGAGGCGGAGATCCAGTACGAGCTGAAGGAGGACATCCCCGTCTTCCAGCTGACCGACGCTTCCGGGAACATCAACCACTTCGACGTGCACCAGAAGATCGACCAGACCAACTACAATGAAGCCTGCCGCATCGGTCGCATCTACGGCAAGATCGTGGTCGGTTTGCTCGACAAGCTCGAGCCGCTGACCCTCGGACCGATGGAGATCAGCCACGCCGAGATGGAGATCCCGCACCGCAAGGTCACTCCGGAGGAGTTGGCGGAGGCGAAGAAGTACCTCGAGGACACCAAGGACGCGAAGCTCTCGGACGGCGACCTCACGAGCGAAGGTCTGGCCAACGGCGAAGTCACGGTGATGCGCTACTTCAAGAAGCGGGTCATCGACTGCGCGGAAAAGAGCACCCCGTCGCACAAGAGTTCGATCACGCGCGTGAGCTTCGGCAAGGAACTCGCGTTCGTCACGCTGCCGGGAGAACCTTTCAACGGCATCGCGCAGGCGATCCGCAAGGCGTCGCCGTACAAGAAGACGATCATCGTCGAGCTCGCGCAGTCCGCGTCGGGCTATGTGCCGATGCACGACTGCTTCGACCGCGGCGGCTACGAAGTGCAGCCGGGCGTCAACTCGGTCGCCCCGAACGCCAGCGACGTGATCATCGAAGCCTCGATCAAGAACCTGTAAGGTTCGATTTTCGTGCAAACACCGCGCAGCGCCGTTTTCAGCGGAAATCGGCGTTGCGCGCGTTTTTTGAAACATCGGCGTCCATTCAGTTGAAAAAGGATCTTAATTCATGTTGAACATCGGTCTGGCTACCGAGATCATCACGCCGCCCTTCGGCGCGGGGTTGATCGGCTACATCAATTTCCGACCCGCCTCCGGGGTGCGGGACGACCTCCGCGTCTGCGCGATGGCGGTCGAAAAGGACGGGAAGCGCACGGGCTTCATCGTCTGCGATCTGCTGCACCTCGGCGAGTACATGTTTCAGGGCATCCGCATGGGGCTGCGCGCGGCGGGGATCGACTTCGCGGACGACATCATCATTTCGGCGACCCACACCCACACGGGGCACCAGTCGCGCAACCCGAACAATCTGAACGACGCCGAAAGCTACGGTTGCCGTGAGACGATCGACGCCGCGGTCCGCGCGATGAAGCGCGCGACGCTCAGCATGGCTCCGGCGGAGTTTCTTTACGCCGAGCACGACGAAAACCCCTGCGCGTTCGTAAGGCGTTACATGATGAAGAACGGCAAGGTCGTGACCAATCCGACGCGCTGCAACCCCGACATCGTCGGTCCCGAGACGGATTTCGATAGGCATATCCGCGTGCTTGCCGTGAAGCAGTACGGGCGCATCAGCGCGCTTATGGTGAACCTGGCTAACCACTGCGACACCGTCGGCGGCACGCTCGTTTCGGCGGACTGGCCGGGGCGCATGGAGGCGGAAATACAGTACGCCTTGAAACAGGACATCCCCGTCTTCCAGCTGACCGACGCCTCGGGGAACATCAACCACTTCGACGTGCACCAGAAGATCGACCAGACGAACTACGACGAGGCGGTCCGCATCGGACGCATCTACGGCAAGATCGTGACGGGGCTGCTCGACAAGCTCGAACCCGTCGCCGAGGGCGCGATCGAGGTTTCGAACACCAAGGTCGTGATCCCGAACCGCAAAGTCACCGACGCCGAGTACGCCGAGGCGAAAAAATACCTCGAAGACACCAAGGACGTGCCGAAGTCGGGCGGCGACCTCACCAGCGAAGGCTTGGCGAACGGCGACGTGACGGTCTGCCGCTGCTTTGCGCAGATGCTGTTGGACTGCCGCGACAAGAGTCTGCCGTCGCGGACCTGCAAGCTCACGCGGATCAGCTTCGGCAAGGCGCTCGCCTTCGTGTCGCTGCCGGGAGAACCCTTCAACGGCATCGCCGAGGCGATCCGCAAGGCGTCGCCGTACAAATACACCTTCGTGATCGAGCTCGCGCAGTCGGAGAGCGTCTATGTGCCGATGCGCGACTGCTTCGCGCGCGGCGGTTACGAAACCACCGCCCGCCCCAACACCGTCGCCCCCGAAGCGAGCGACGTGCTGATCGAAGCGGCGGTCAAAAACTTGCAGTAGCGGGCGATGGGCGCGCTGCCGACGACTCCGGAAAAACTGCAGGCGCTCCTCGACGACGCGGTCGCGCGCGGCGAGGAGCACGCCTGCCAGCTCGCCGTCTACCATGACGGCGAGCTTTTCTGCGATCTCGCGGCGGGCGCGGCGGCTCCGACGACGTACTTCCCGCTCTTTTCCGCGGGGAAGGGACCGCTCGTCACCGCCGTACTGCGTCTCGTCGAGCGCGGCGTGCTGGAGCTGGACGCGCCCGTGGCGCGGTACTGGCCGGAGTTCGCCGCGAACGGCAAGGAGCGCATCACGCTCCGCGACGTGCTGACCCACCGGGCGGGGATGCACATTCTGCCGCCCGCGACCTTCGCCGAGCAGGCGGACTGGGACCACATGTGCGCTCTTCTCGCCTCCCGCCGTCCGGTCGGCGTGCCGGGGACGCGCACGCGCTATCAGGCGCTCACCTTCGCGTGGCTCGCGGGCGAACCCGCCGCGCGCGCCGCCGGACGCGATATAAGAGCTCTGATCCGCGACGAGGCGCTCGTGCCCGCGGGGATAGACGACTTCGGCTACGGCGTCGCCCCCGGGGACGAGGCGCGGACGCTCCATATATACCATGCGCCCGAGGTCGCGGAGGAGTGGCTGGTGCGCTTCATCGGCGACCCGGATATCCGGCGCGCGTGCATCCCCTCCGCCAACGCCTTCGGCACCGCGCGCGCGCTGGCGCAGCACTACATGGCGGTGCTGGACGGTCTGCTCTCGCCGGATATGCTCGCATCTGCGCTGACGCCGCCCGACCGCGGAGCGGACGACCCGGTGCGCGGTTGGGAGCGCTTCGGATTGGGGTACATTCTCTGGGACGGCGGCGCCTTCGGGCACGGCGGCGCGCTCGGCGCGGAGGGTCTTGCCGTGCCGGAGCGCCGGATCGCCGTCGGCTTCGCCACCGACACGCTGCGCCCGGAGGGGCACCCCGTGCGCGACCGTATCTCCGCCGAACTCGGCATCGCGCCGCGCCACTGGTGACGCCGCCTAAACGCAAGCCAGCCGTTTTCGGAAACGGTCAGTCGGAAACGTCGACGTCGGGGATGATCAAAACGGCATAACCGGGATATGCCTGTTCGATCTCCCTGCGGAGGATCTCGACGCCCTCCTTCGGGCGGATGTCGAAGCTCATGACGACGTCGAGACGCATCTCCTTGGCGGGTACGTCGACGTGGAATCCGTGCACCTGAACCGCCCATTCATGCGACAGGACCTTGTCCCGGACGTCTTTCAAGATCCGCGCGGCTTCGTTGTCGCCCGTGTTGCAGGAGTAGACGCCGACGCCCACGAGGATCACCCCCGTTTCCCCGTAGACCCGCCTTTCCAGTTTTCTCGTCAGGCGGTCGACCTCCTCCACCGTCATCGTGTCGGGCAGTTCCAGATGCACCGAGGCGAGGTTTTTGTCGGGACCGTAGTTGTACAAAATCAAGTCGTACGCCCCGCGCACCCCCGGCTCGTCGGCGAGCAGTTGTTTGATCTTGGCGGTGGTCTCCCGATCCGGCCGCTGTCCCAGGATCTCGTTGACCGTTTCGGACATCATTTCGAGCCCCGCCTTGACGATGAAACCGGAGATGACCGCTCCGACGTATGCCTCCAAAGAGACCTTGAACACCAGAAAGACGATCGCGGAGAGCAGGACGGAAAACGACAGCACGGCGTCGAACATGGCGTCCGAACCGGAGGCGACCAGAGCGCCGGAATTCACCTTTTCCCCCTGCGCCTTGACGTACTTGCCGAGAACGATCTTCACGACGACCGCCACGGCGATGACGACCAGGGAGATCGTGCCGTATTCCGGCGTTTCCGGATGGATGATCTTCCTGACCGACTCGACAAACGAGGTGATGCCCGCATAGAGCACGATGCCCGCGACGATCATCGCGCTCAGGTACTCGATGCGCCCGTATCCGAGGGGATGCTTTTTGTCCGGCAGTTTCCCCGACAGTTTCGTGCCCACGATCGTGATGATGGACGAAAGGGCGTCGGAGAGGTTGTTGACCGCGTCGAGGACGACCGCGATGGAGTGGGAGGCCAGCCCCACGGCGGCTTTGAACGCCGCAAGGAGCACGTTCGTCGAGATCCCGACTATACTGGTCCGGACGATGATCCGGTCGCGTTTGTCATAGGGCGATTCGCCGCGCTGTTCGTCAATGCTCATTACTTGATTTTTTCCTTATTATGTTCCGGGTTTGATGTCATTCCAGCAGTCCGACGGCAAAAAGCGCGTTGCGCGTCACCATCGCCTGCAGGCGGCGGCAGAACGCGTAGTCGATCTTTCCGGTCGTCTCGAAGGTGTTGAAATCCGTCGCGCTCGCCGACATGTACGAGCCGGGGGTGATGATGTTCAACACCCAGCAGAGCGCGGTCATGCGGTCGTCGTTGCCGGTGACGCGCCGGAAGACGTAACAGAACGGATCGAAGATGAAGGTATTGAACACCCGCGTTTTTTCCGGATCCTGCGCGGTGATCAGCGTCCGCAGCAGAAAAAGGTTCGCCCACAGCGGCTGGTCGTCGGCATAAAGATTTTCGTAAAAGATGTCGATGAGGTCGGTGACGATCTGACGCTTTCCGTCCCGCGTGGCGAAAAGTTGTTCGTTTTCCTCGCAGTAGCGGGCGGGGCGATTGTCGCTCCAGCGCCGGAGGCAGTATTCCCATACCGCATCGGTAAGCGCCTGCTTGCCGCCGAAGTGATAGCTGACCGCGTTGGGCTTGGTTCCCGCGCGGGCGGTGATGTCGCGGACGGTCACCGCGTCGGGACTGCGACAGGCGAAAAGTTCCCCCGCCGCCGCCAGCAACCGACGGCGGGTCTCTTCGGAAACTTTGTAATTTCCCCGCGTCACGGGATCACGCCTTGTTGAACTTCCCCTTCGGCTGACGGCAGCGCGGACACTTCCAGTCATCCGGCAGGTCCTCGAATTTCGTCCCCGCCGGGATGCCGTGCGCCGGATCGCCGACCGCGGGATCATAGATCGTGCCGCAGACGGAACAGATATATTTCCCCGTGGCCTGCTTGGACTTGATTTCTCCGGGCGGGGGATTTTCGACCGGATTATCCAGATCCATGACGCGCTTCGCTTCGAGATGCTCGTACCCGAGCGGCGTGTGGGTCGAACAGTAGACGGTGGGATTTTTGCGGATGAACGCGCGGACGCGGTTCAGCGTGTCCCGCGCCGCCGCGAGGTCTTCGAAGACGACGGAAAGTTTGTTCGCATACAGCGCCTCGTCGGTGTAGGTGACGTCGCCGTGCATCATATAGAACAGCCCGTCGCACTCGGCGACGATGATGCTGTTGCCCGAGGTGTGTCCCTTGGCGGGCAGCAGATAGACGCCTTCCGCGATTTTCTCCGAGGCGTCGAAGGTGTGATAGGGTCCGTCCTTGTACTGCACGCGGACGACATTCGGACCGTCTAGCTTCAGCGCGTCCGCCTCTTCGGGCGAGAGATAGATCTTCGCGTTGGGGAAGCTCCGGAGTTCTCCCGTGTGGTCCTCGTGCTTGTGGGTAATGAGGATCTTCGTCACTTGCTCCGGACGGTAGCCCAATGCCCTGAAGGCGGTCATATAGTCGACGATGCGGTTTCCAAGGTAGATCTGCGTATTCTCGTCCACCACCATGTCGGGAAATTCCGCCGGCAGTCCCGTGTCCACCAGAATGACCTCGTCCCCCGTGTCTATCAGATAGTTCTGAAGGCACGAGCGGTAGCGGACTTTCGCATCGAATTTTTCCGCCCCGTCTTCGCCGCCCATGGCGAACGGCTGGGTCATGAAACCTTTCTCGTTGAATTTGACTGCCTTGATCTTCATGTTGCCTCCATTTTTGTTTTCGATGTGAAACTCCAAGGGCGAAATTGTTATTCTTGTTTCAATTTCGTAATATACCGCCGCAAAAAGAAAATTCAAGCAAAAACCAAAAACGATTCAGCCGGGAGGACCTTTCGGGGCACGTTGCGGAATGATCGGGGGAGGCGGCAAAGAGTCGGAGCGCCGCTTTGCCGCCGGCACGCTGCGCCTGGAAGGGCACCCCGTGCGCGACCGCATCTCCGCCGCGCGCCGGGAGATTTGCCTTTGGTCTTTTAAGTGGTATATTATGCCTGCACGCGGAGAGATGGTCGAGTGGTTTAAGGCAGCGGTCTTGAAAACCGCCGCGGGTTCATGCCCGCCGAGGGTTCAAATCCCTCTCTCTCCGCCATTTTTGTCCTCCCTTTCATAAAAATCACCGCGAAATGAAAAATCGGCATTGGCAAATGAATTTGCCCGCCGATTTTCCGTATTTCGCGCTACTCCGCTCTGCGCGGCAGAGCGGGTGATTTTTATATGGGTTGCCTCCGCTTCGCTCCGGCACTTCGTCGCTCGGCGCATGCGCCGAGCTCCTCGTCAAATCCCCCTCTCTCCGCCATTTTTCATATCTTAAAAAATGGCGAACGAAGCCGCAAGGCTTCACTTACAGCAGGGGAATGAAACTTTCAAGCGCTCCGGCCAGACGTTCAGGGTCCCAAACGGCCGGAATGTCCACCGACGGCAGTCGCGTACGGACTTCCCGCGCGGTCAACCCCGGCAGAGTGGCAACGCAGGGTTGCTGCTGCATATACGAAAAAACACCTCACCGTCCGAAATGCGGAAGATGAGGTGCGGATTATATACCGGACCGTGTTTACAGCGAGGCTAGCAGACCGTTTCCGAATTTGTCAAACTGCTTGTCCGATGCGGGATCGAGGTAGTCACCGGCGAGCAGGGCAGGGGCGGACTGATCGAAGTTCAGGCTGTCCTGCAAGGAGCGAGCGAATTCGGATTCGGGTACGAGCACAGCGAGATCGGACGACGCCAAGACCTCCCCCTTGAGGTTGGTATCCGCTTCGACGTTGTAGTACACGTTGCCCTTGGCGTTCGTGTCCTTCGCAGCCATCGAAATGAAATACGCGCCCCCGGTGAGGCTGAGCGTCTTGCCGCTGACCGTCTGCCCGGCAGTGACTTTGATCGTATCGAGCTTTTCAAGTTTCTTCTTTGCTTCATTGAACTGATAGACGGTGAACGTGCCGGCGCCGCTCGCGGTGACCTTGAAACAGACAGTTCCGTCGTTGCCCATGAAGAAGCGGGCATAGTCCACTTTATCATTGTGGCCGACGAAGTTGCTGAACCCCGTGACCGTCATCTCGTTAGTGTCGAGAATCACGTTCGTGGCGGTTTTGCCGGGCGTGACGACTTCCGTTTCCCTGAGGTTGGGGTTGATTCCGGTTTTCTTGTCATAGCCCCAACCGTTGACCAGATCGTTGTCCGCGCTGTCGAAGAACACCGTGTCGGCACCGATGCCGACGTTGTAGCGGGCATCTCCACCGGGCGAGGTATTGGCGTTCGTCGATTCGACGGACACGAAGTAATCGCCCGCTTCGACCAGTTTCGCCTTCATGTCCGCGGACTCACCCGCCTTCACGGACACCGTGCCCTTGCTGGTCAGCGTGTAATTGTCGCCTTTTTTGGAGACGGCCCACAGCGTCAGTTTCGCCTTGTCTGTCGCCTGCAGCGAGAGACTCAGGTTCGCGGCGGAATCCAAGTGGAACATCTTGTAGTCGGAGGCATCGCTGAAACCGACCCAGTTGTTGTAGTCGCCGGAGACGTTGTTGTCCAAAACGATTTTGTCCATGCCGCGTTCAAGGGTGATCTTCTGCTCGACAAGATCCGGATTGAGTTTCGTCCTGTCGGCTTTGCCCTGGCTGTCGAGCACGTATGCGGAGTCGTTCCAGCCATTGTCGGCAAGATCGAAGAACCTGCTGTCGCGCGTGAGATACGCGTTGTAGTAGCCGTCGATCTCGGTGGCCTTCTTGTCGAACTTGTTCGCGGTCATGCCGAAGTAGTAGTCGCCTTTCTCGAGAAGAACTGCCTTCGACATCGTCGATTTTGCAGCGTCGCCCGCCTTGACGGTCTTCGCAGCCGCTCCGTCGAGTTTGACGGTTTTCAGTTTGCCGTCGACGACCTGATACAGAGCGAATTTGCCCGCAATCAAGGAGTCGACCGTGAACTTCAGACTGGCAGCGGTGTCCAGTGTGATCTTGCTGAAGTCCGCAACGTCGTCGATGGCCGCGTTGTTAGCGGTCTTTCTGCCGACGTAGTTGTGGTAATTATTGAAGTCGATCGTTCCGATTTCATCCAGGAAGATCTCGGCACCGGCTTGGGCGAGCGGATTCTTGACGAACGTGTCATGGGTGTAGGCATCGCTCCACTGCGGCGTTTTCTTCTCGTCATATACGTAGTCGTTCCAGCCGTTATCCGGACCGTTCGTTACCTCGACGGCTATCCAGAGACCGGTGCCGTCCTTCGTGGTCAGGACATAGTCGGTGTCGCCGATCACGACCCCTTCTTCGTAGACTGTGCCGTTGACTTGGAGCGTGACGTTATGGCCGATCATACCGTTGACGAACTGATAGGAGTTTGCAGTAAGGCCGGCAAGGGAGACCTCCAGGTCGATGACGCAGCTGGAGACGTCCGCCGTGACCGCGATCTGATCCGCGGGGCTGACAGCGCCCGCGGCGGTGATCTGGATCGTCCCGCCGCCGGAGATCGCTCCGCTGGCGAGGGCGCCGTCTACCGTGATCGTACCGGAGTTCATGATCGAGCCGGTTCCGGTCACGGTCCCGGCGACATTGATTTGAGCATTGGCGTTGTTGACGATATCGCCCGCCAGAGTAAAGCCGTCGCCCTTGAATTCGAAGGTGCCGTTGTTTTCGATCATCGTGACGGTGACCGGAGTGGGCAGATCAGCCTCGCTGTAGACGGTAAAGGTGCCGCCATTGATGATCGTCCCGGCGGTGAGGGAGGCGGCTTCACGCAATCCGGTTACTGAAGGATCATCAATGTAGCTGACGGCGATGAGGCCGGTGGCGTTGTTCGTGATGGTTCCGGTGGACTCGACGATTCTGGTGGAGATCCCGCCGTTGTTCACGATGTCGCCCACGGTGATCTTGCCGGCGTTGATCATGCTTTCTTCAATGTCGGTTCCGATGTTGTTCAGGGAAGCGGCTTGGATCCAGCCGTTGATGCCGGCATTGAGGTGGGCGTGTAAATTGTCGGCATTGCCGTTGTTGATGGTTCCGGTGACATTGATGCCCACGGCAGTTTCCTTGGGCGTGGCGGCCTGGATTATGCCGGAGACGTTGTCGATCGATCCCGCGTTGACCTCTCCGGCAATGATATAACCCCGGGTACGTTTTTCCTTGACTTCGGATTCAATGCCGTCACTGTAGATGGAGCCCGCGGTCAGGATGCCGACTTCGATCTGGCGGTAGTTGCGGAGTTCGCCGGAAATGGTGATCTCATGGTCCGGCTGCATTTCCGTGCCGAGTATACCATAGTTCAGGACGTTTCCGGTGACCTCGAACTCCCGGGCGATGATCACGCTGTTGTCTCGCTCCTCCATCGTGCCGTCATCGTCGGCGTTCCGGACATCGCCTACGACGATCAGTCTTCTCTGGGCGGCGTTGATGGTGCCGTTGTTGATGACCGCGCCGTTGATGGTGGCATGGTCGCTTACGACGGTGATCGTACCGGCGTTGTCGACCGTGTCTCCCTGCAGAGTGGTGCCCGCATTGAGTTCGATCGTGCCGTCTTCCGTGTTGGTGATCGCGCCGGCGGTCAGAGCGCCGGAGACGTCGTCGTCGTCGCTTACGCTGAGCGTACCGGAGTTCGTGATCGTGGCGGTGGTTCCGGTCACGGTCCCGGCGACATTGATTTGAGCATTGGCGTTGTTGACGATATCGCCCGCCAGAGTAAAGCCGTCGCCCTTGAATTCGAAGGTGCCGTTGTTTTCGATCATCGTGACGGTGACC
>Ga0265298_10003458_pt1 | contig 20852 bp, 20 predicted proteins | sample AusTroGonzalo_MG_3_FD_193486 | JGI IMG/M metagenome (GOLD analysis project Ga0265298, IMG submission 193486) | Bovine rumen microbial communities from tropical cattle in Woodstock, Queensland, Australia - Gonzalo_01 | ecosystem: Host-associated > Mammals > Digestive system > Stomach > Rumen ... | reverse complement strand
CGGGAATTGCTGGGCATTCCAGCCCCACTCACTCAAAATCAAAATGTCAATGAACTTGAATTAAACTTTTAAACCAAAATATATCGCATCAGTAGTATTACGGATTCATGAAGACAAACCTGAAAAAGACATGATAGACGAGATTTTAAGCTTCAACCGGCAATTCGTGACAGAAAAAGCCTACGAGCCCTTTATTACGGACAAGTACCCCTCCAAACATCTGGCGGTACTCTCCTGCATGGACACCCGCCTCACCGAACTACTGCCCCGGGCGCTCGGCCTCAGGAACGGAGATGCCAAGATTATCAAAAACGCCGGAGGTCTTATCCTCTCTGAGACGGATTCGGCCATGCGCTCGCTCCTTGTGGCCATCTATGAACTGGGGGTGAACGAAGTGATGGTAATCCACCACTCCACCTGCGGGGCCTGCCACATGAGTTATGAGGAATTCCGCCCCCACATGCTGGAGCGGGGCATCCCGGAAGAGACTCTGGCCGACTGGGAGAAGAAAGGCGTGGCCGGCTGGCTGGAAGGATTCCACGATACGGAGGCCTCCGTCCGAAGGACTGTCGCCGCAGTCATGAACCATCCGCTTGTCCCCAGAGACGTAACGGTCCGGGGTTTTATTATAGATTCCGTGACCGGGGAACTGAGGGAAATACGATAAAGCGGATTTTATTTGTATCTTTGCAGGTTAAAACGAAACAAACGAAAATCCATATGAAGAATTTTGTAGAGGAACTCAAATGGCGCGGCATGATTCAGGACATCATGCCCGGGACGGAAGAGAAACTGCTGGAAGGGCCGAAGGCGGCCTATGTGGGCATTGACCCCACGGCCGATTCCCTGCATATCGGCCATTTGGTGAGTGTAATGATCCTGAAGCATTTCCAGAGCTGCGGGCACAAGCCCTTCGCCCTGGTGGGCGGGGCTACCGGCATGATTGGGGACCCTTCCATGAAAAGCGCCGAACGGAACCTCCTGGACGAGGCAACGCTCAATCATAACGTAGCCTGCATCAAGGCCCAACTGAGCCGTTTCCTGGACTTTGAGAGCGACGCCCCCAACAAGGCCGAGCTGGTGAACAACTACGACTGGATGAAGGACTACAGTTTCATCAACTTCATCCGCGATATCGGCAAGCATATCACCGTCAATTACATGATGGCCAAGGACTCCGTGAAAAAGCGCCTGCAGCGGGATTCCTCGGAAGGCATGTCCTTCACGGAATTCAGCTACCAGCTCATGCAGGGCTACGACTTCTACTGGCTGTGGAAGAACAAGGGCTGCATCCTGCAGTTGGGCGGCAGCGACCAGTGGGGCAACATCACCACCGGCACGGAGCTCATCCGCCGCATGGACGGCGGCGAGGCTTTCGCCCTCACCTGCCCCCTCATCCGCAAGGCCGACGGCACCAAGTTCGGCAAGACCGAAAAAGGCAACATCTGGTTGGATGCCGAAAAAACCAGCCCCTACGAGTTCTACCAGTTCTGGCTGAACGTAAGCGACGTAGATGCAGAGAGTTACATCAGAATCTTCACCATGCTGGACCGCGAGACCATCGAAGAGCTCATAGCCCGTCACAGGGAGAACCCCGGTGCCCGCGAGCTCCAGAAGGTCCTGGCCCGCGAAGTTACCATCATGTGCCACGGGCAGGAAGCCTTGGACAAGGCCATCGAAGCCTCCCAGATGCTCTTCGGCGGCAGCTCCGAAGCCCTGAAAAAACTGGACGAACGCACTTTCCTGGCCGTTTTTGCCGATGTCCCTTCCTTCGACGTAAAGAAGGAAGACCTCCCTTGCAATGTGATGGATTTCCTGGCCGTGAAGACCGCCATCCTCCCCTCCAAGGGCGAGGCCCGCAAAATGATCCAGGGCGGCGGCATCTCCATCAACAAGGACAAAGTGAAGGACATCGCGGCCGATGTAACCGAGGCCGACATTGTGAACGGTCACTACATCCTGGCCCAGAAAGGTAAGAAGAACTACTTCATTATTAACATTTTATAATGGAAAAACCAGCCAGTAAAAGACAACTGAAAGTGGCGCGGGAGCTGCAGAAAGCCCTGGCGGAGATTATCCGGGCCAAGGGTATGGCTGCCTTTGACGGAGCCCTGGTGACGGTGAGCGAGGTCCGCGTGAGCCCGGACCTGTCCGTGGCCAAGGTGTTCGTGAGCGTTTTCCCGTCGGAGAAGCAGGACCGGGTGATGGAACTGCTGGACGAGAACCTGCACGCTCTGCGGGGAGAACTGGGTCGGGTAGTAGCCAAGCAACTGCGCATAGTTCCGGAACTGAGCTTCCTGCTGGATACGTCCCTGGATTATGCCCAGCATATTGAAGAACTGTTGAAGAAATAATTCTTCGCCCAGAATGACAATGCTGCCGCTGAAATTTGCCTTCCGCTACCTGTTTGCCCGGAAATCGTACAACGTTATCAATATGATTTCGGGTATCGGCATCGCGGGCATGGCCATCGGCACGGCGGCTCTCATCGTTATCCTTTCCGTATTCAACGGCTTCAACCGGATTGTGGACGAAAGCCTTTCGGACCTGCACGCACCCTTGGTGGTGCGTCCGGCCGAGGGTAAGGTCTTCGTGCCGGATACCACGGTTTTCGACTGGGCGTATGCACAGGAAGACATCCTTTCCTTCTCCAGCGTACTGGAAGACCAGGTCTTCCTTTCCTACGACGGCCGGCAGAGCCTGGCCCGCGTAAGAGGCCTGGATGCCGTGGCCGAAGAAGAATCTCTCCTGAAGGAGCATTTGGTGGACGGGGAATGGAATCTCCACGGCCGCGGGATGCCCGGAGCCGTAGTGGGAGTAGGCCTGGCTTATTCGCTTAACCTGAGTCCCCGCTTCCTAACCCCGCTGGAGATCCACTATCCTTCGCGGAAGGAAGAGGTCTCCCTCAGCAATCCCGCCGCTTCGCTCCGCAGCGTACGCGTGCTTCCCTCCGGGCTCTTTTCCCTGAATGCCGATACGGACGCATCCCTGGTGCTGGTCCCCATCGAAACCCTTCGGGAACTGCTGGAGTATCCCCAGGAGGTCTCCTCCATCGAACTGAATGTTAAGCCCGGTGCCGTTTCCCAGGTAAAAAAAGCCCTGCAGGAGCGTCTGGGAGAAGGATTCCGCGTACTGGACCGCTACCAGCAGGAAGAATCCGTGTATAAGATGATGCGCTATGAAAAGCTGGCTATCTACCTGATTCTGGTGTTCATAGTCCTCATCATCGCCTTCAACATCTACAGCGCCCTCAAGATGCTGGTCATAGAAAAGCAGGGCGATATCGGCACGCTCCGCTCCATGGGCGCTCCGGAAGGGATGCTCCGCAGCATCTTCCTCTGGGAAGGTTGGCTGGTGAGCCTGTTGGGCATGGTCATCGGCCTGGTGCTGGGTATAGCTCTCGTATGGCTCCAGGACCGTTTCGGGCTCATCGGCATGCCGGGTAACTTCATCGTGCAGGCCTACCCGGTGGTGCTCAAGGCCTCCGACATTCTCTGGACCGTAGTGGGCGTGGCCGGCGTAGGCCTGCTGATGGCCCTCATCCCTTCCCGCAAGCTATGAAGGACCGTGAGATTCCCGTTTCGGGCCGATTCCGGGCATCTCGCGGGCCGAAAGGACAACGAGATGCACGTTTTTGGCCGATTCTGTGCATCTCGCTGTTCCTGCTCATGGGCCTGGACCTTATGACCGGCAACGGATTCGGGCCGACGGGAGGCGTACTGCTATGGAGACTCCGCCTGCCACGTATGCTCACGGCCCTGGTGGCAGGAGCGTCCCTGGCCCTCGCCGGTATGCAGATGCAGGCCCTCTTCCGCAATCCCCTGGCCGATCCGCACATCATGGGCGTCAGCGGCGGGGCCGGACTGGGCGCCGCCATCGTGGCCCTGGCCATAGGCAGTTCCTCCGCGTGGTTTTCCGGCATGAGCATGGCCATGGCCGCCTTTGCGGGGGCCTTCCTCACTTCCCTGCTCATCGTAGTTCTGAGTGCCCGGCTTAGGGCCACCACCCTGCTCATCCTAGGTGTTATGCTGGGGTTTATCTTCAGCGCCGTGAGTTCCATCCTGCAATATTCGGCCGGGGAAGAAAGCCTGAAACTGTTTTACAGCTGGATGGCCGGCAGTTTTTCCGGCACCCGTCCCCTGGAGTTAATCATCATGGTCACCGCTCTTCTGATCGGCCTGGCTCTGGCCCTTGGCAATCGGAAAGGCCTGGATATCATCCTGTTCGGCGACGATTACGCCATCTTTTCCGGCGCTCCCCTGCAACGTATCCGCACCCTTTCCATGCTATCGGCCAGCCTCATGACAGGCATTGTTACGGCCTTTTGCGGTCCCCTGGGCTTTGTGGGTATCGTTGCCCCGCACCTGGCCCGTCGCATCAGCGGATCATCGGCACACGGCAAAGTGATGCCCGTAACCCTTCTCACCGGCGCCTGCCTGGCCCTTGTGGCCGATATCCTGGCCAACCTCTGGCGTACGCCCCTCCCCGCCGGCAGTACCCTGGCGCTCATCGGTATTCCGATGGTGTTGGTATTGATTCTAAGAAATACCTCATAGTAAGCACTTTACATGAATACCCTGCTGCACTCTGACAGCAGGGTTTTAAAGGAAAGCATTCAGTTTCAATAAGATAGCAAAAACGTGGAAATCAAACTGCAGCATATAGGTTACGGGAACAAAATCCTGGTCCGGGACATCGCCTTCACGGTGGCCCCGGGAGAATGCCTGCTGCTCGCCGGGCCGAATGGCAGTGGCAAAACCACCTTGCTGCGTAAACTGGCCGGAGAGATATGTGTGTCGCCAACCCATGGCCACCCTCGGCCGTGTAAGAGGGAGGAGCCCACAGCCAGCGCCCAAAGGGTGCGGCGAGATGGGAGGGGTCGCGAAGCGACGGTTTGCGACACCCCTGTCTCTCCGGCCAACTGCATCTTAGTACCTACCGGAATACCCAAGGTGAAAGGCTTTACGGTGCGGGAGTTCGTAAGAACGGGGTGCTACAGGGAAAGTGACTGGGCGGGAAAGCTGCGGAAAGAGACGGAAGAGAGGCTGGAGGAATCTTTGGAACTAATTGGTTTAAAGCCTCTTGCCGACAGGGACATTTCCACTTTGAGCGACGGGGAATTTCAAAAGGCCTGCATTGCCGTGGGACTTACCCGCCGGGCCGATTTGCTGCTGCTGGACGAACCCACAGCCTTCCTGGACGTAGAAAACCGGCTGATGGTGCTGCGGACGATGCGTGATGTGGCGGAACGCACCGGAACAGCTGTAATCTTCTCCTCCCATGACCTCCATGACGCCCTGGAAGTTGCCCACCGCGTCCTGGCCATCACCCGGGATGGCCGTTTCCTGGAATCCGGAATAGAAGACCGGGAAGCGGTTCTGTCCGCATCCTTCCCGGCATGGGAGTAACGGGGTCCTAAAAATCAATTAAATAATTTTAATATTTTTTGGATGCTTTGTCCAATTCCATTATCTTTGTGGGAACGAAAACAATTAACCAATAACATAGGCAGTAATTATGAAAGCTCAAGCTGCACAAGAATCTTCTTTTGATCGCAAAAGACACATGATCGGAGCGATCTTCGGGCCTCTATGCGCCCTACTGGTCTATTTCCTTCCCATTGCCGGATTGGCAGACAATCCCGAAGCCCACAAACTTCTGGCCATCGTGACCTTCGTGGCTTTCTGGTGGATTTGCGAACCGGTACCCATCCCCGTGACATCCCTGATTGCCCCGGTGCTCTGCGTCGTTACCGGAGTAGCATCGGCTACGGATGCTTTCAAGGCCTTTGCCAATCCCATGATCTTCCTCTTCATGGGTGGCTTCCTCATTGCCAAAGGCATGATGGTCAACGGACTGGACAAACGTATTGCCTATGGCATCATGTCCATGAAATGGGTAGGAGACTCGCCACGCCGGATTTTCCTGGCCATCGGCCTGGCCTGTATGCTCTGCTCCGGCTGGATAAGCAACACTGCCACCGCCGCCATGATGTTCCCCATCGCCCTGGGCCTGCTGGAAGCAATCCGTGAGATGATGGCTGCCAACGGCAAGGAGATTGACTTAACCAAATATAAATATGCCACCGGCCTCATGCTGATGACTGCATACGCTTGTTCCATCGGCGGCGTACTCACGCCCATCGGCACCCCGCCCAACATCATCATGATCGGCTTCCTGAGGGAACTGGCTCCCGAGGCTCCTCAGATTACCTTCTTCAACTGGATGGTATGGGGCTTCATCGCCATGATCCTCTATTTCATCGTCACCTACTTCATCCTTGGGAAGATGTTCCCGGCCGATGTGAAGCACATCGACGGTGCCCAGGAGTTCATCCAGGAGCATAAGCGGGGCCTGGGTAAATGGACCCGTGCCCAGAAGAACACCCTCATCGCATTCTGCGTGGCCGTTGTCATGTGGGTATTCCCCGGCATCCTCAGCGCCATTCAGAACATCTCGCCGGATGCCATCAGCGCAGACTTCATCAAGTCCTATAACAAACTCTTCCCGGAGGCCATCGCCGCCATGGTGGGTGGTCTGCTCATGTTCCTGCTGCCCGTGGACATCAAGAAGGGAGAGATGACCATGAGCTGGAAAGACGGTGTCAAAGGTGTTGACTGGGGCACGCTGCTGCTCTTCGGCGGCGGTCTGTCCATCGGCGGTCTGGTGTTCTCCACCGGCCTTTCCCAGTGGATTGGCGAATCCCTCACCAGCGCCCTGGGCGGCCAGCCTTCAGAGTACCTGTTCCTCACGCTGTTTGCCATCACCGCCCTGCTGCTGTCGGAGCTTACCTCCAACACTGCGGTTGCCAACCTGATGGGCCCCATTGCCATTGCAACGGCCGTTTCGCTGGGCTTCAGCCCGCTGCCGGTCTGCGTAGTAATGGCTCTGTGCACCTCTCTCGCCTTCATGCTGCCGGTATCCACGCCGCCTAATGCCATCACCTATTCTTCGGGCTACATACCCATTACCAAGATGATCAAGGCTGGTGTAATCCTGGATATCATCGGCGTATTCGTCATCACGGTACCTTTGGTATACTTCTTAGTGAAGGCTATCATGGGTGTCTAAAAGCAGAATGAAATGAAGGTCAATTTCTTTAGCAACATCAGCAAGATCCTGAATCGTGCCGCGTTTTCCGACGTGGACGAGAAGATCACCAAATACAAATATGGGTCCGATGCATTCATGCGCATCCTGGAGAGCCGCTATTCATGCCACTCCTTCAGCAACTATCCCGTCTCGGAATCCAAGTTGAATATGATTCTGGAGGCCGGTCGCATGGCTCCGTCGGCGGCCAACTGCCAGCCGGTGCGCATCTGGGTGGTAAGAAGCGAAGAAGCCCTTGCCAAGCTGCATAAGGTACACCATTGCTACGGGGCTCCCACCGTCCTCATTGTGGGCTGCCGAAACGAGGAAGCCTGGGTCCGGCCCAGCGACGGAGTCATTGCCGCCAAGACGGACGCGGCCATCGTTCTCACGCACCTGATGCTCACGGCCACGGATGCAGGACTTGCGAATATGTGGATCTGGGATTTCGACCCCCATGAGGTGCGGCAGGTGCTGCCGGAAACCAAGGAGCACGGCGTATATGCCCTCCTGGCCATCGGCTATCCGGCCGATGACGAAGGCAAGCCTACAGACCTGCACGGGAACCGGAAGCCCATCGAAGACCTGGTGAGATATCTATAATCTCATCTCCATTAAAAAATCGCACGGAGCTCAATCCGTGCGATTTTTTTATTCGGCCCTTACTGCCGGAGATTCCGTCCCGAAGAGGAAGGATGGCTGATAACCACCGTAATCCACCACTATTTTTTCAAAGACGATACCCGGGTCCAAGGGCTTGAGAACCAGTTCTTTCCAGCCAGCCGATGCCGGGAGTTCGGAAATGGTTTCCACCACGCGGCGGGCCACGGTGGGATAATAGACGGAATAGATGTTCTGCGGATCTTCGTTCAGGCGCTCGTTGAAAAACTGCGTCTGCGAAGCCCCGTCCATTTCCACCACATAGCGATGGCCGCTATTGTTGAAGGCCAGGGTGCTCTTGGTTATCACATGCACTTTCACATGGGAAACGCCTTCCGGGATTTCCAGCCGATAGCGCAGAGCGGCACCTTCGGCCGGTACCGTGTAAGGCATCAGGGCCACGCCGCTCAAAGTACGGCCCATGTACGGAATCACAGTCCAACCGGCCTCGGCGGCAGCATCGGCCTGGAAGAAATGCTCGGCCTCGATGGCGGTGAAACCCCTTCTATCGGCCGCAAAGGAGAAGCCGCCGGGCGTAACATGCTCTATCCGTTTTATTTCCGGCATGCGGTCGGCCGGGAAATTGTCGTTCCAGCTCCGGTAGCCGATATGTTTCTGTGTCATCATGCCGTCCCATTTTCCGCCGGACATTTCCTTGTTGTACTGCTCCATGAGGGCGGCGTCCCGGGCAAAGCAGCACTCCACCACAGAGGCCCATTCATTGGCGGCCGGGTCCCCTTTGGCATAGAGATCATGGTTCATCGCCTGCGCGTAATACATTTCATAGATATTGGAAAGCGCCTGCACCGGGAAGAGGATGATTTGCCGATAAGCGTCCCGGCAGGCAGGCTCCAGCGTCATGAACTGCCGCAGCGCTTCTGCCTCCAGGCGGGCGAACTCGTCGGCCACCTGCTTGAATTCGCCGGTAGCGAGGTTATAAGTGGTCCGGTCCATCATTTCCGCCGTAGTGCGGCCGCTGTATTTGCTGTAGAGGTTCAGTATGCGGGCGGCTTCATCGGCCTGGTCTTCGCCGAAAGCACGGGCGCAGAAAGCGCGGGTGTGATCCAGGAGATTCTCTACGGTAAAGGACTCCGGCCTGCGGGCCATGTCCAGGAACAGGTCTATGGGATATTCCATCGGTTTCAAGTCCCCTACATTGAGTACCCAAAGTTTGTCCACACCGTATGCGTAAGTTAACTGCAACTGTTCCCACATATTCTGGATGGGTGTGATATTCAGCCACTTGGAGTTGCGGGGAGCGCCCACATAATCCACATGGTAATAGATGCCCCAGCCTCCCTTGCGTTTGCGCTCCCGGGCGGTGGGGAGCTTGCGCACATCGCCCCAGTTGTCATCGCTGAGGAGGATGGTGACATCGTCCGGGACGCGGAGGCCCAGGTCGTAGTACTGCTGTACCTCTTTGTAAAGGGCCCAAACCTGCGGACGTTCCTCGGCCGGACGCCCCGTCACCTTCTTGATTATCTTGCGCTGGTTGTTGATGATGCTTTCCAGCAGACTGATGTACTTCGCCTCCTCCCCTTCCTTTCCCAGGGCGGCATCGCCGTCTCCCCGCATGCCGATGGTTATGAGGTCTTCCGTATCCTTGGCGCGCTGCATGCCCTCCGTGAAGAACTTGTCCAGATTCTTCTTGTTCACGGTGTAGTCCCAGGCGCCGTCGGCTCCCTGCTTGCGCACCCACTCCTGGTGGTTCCGTGCCATGGGTTCGTGGTGGGATGTACCCATGATGATGCCCATCTCCGAGGCCGTCTTGCTGTTTTCCGGGTCATCGGCATAGAAGGACCAGCCCCACATGGCGGGCCAGAGGAAATTGGCTTTCAGGCGCAGCAGGAGTTCGAAAACCTGGGCATAGAAGCGGTGGTCTCCATAGTCCGTCCCAAAGGTGTTTTTCACCCAGCCGGTGAGGCAGGGCGCCTCATCGTTGAGGAAGATGCCCCTGTAGCGCACGGCCGGCTGCGGGGCGGTATAGACGCCCTCCGCCAAGGAAAGGTTCTCCTGGTGGCGGACGGGAACATCGGCCCAGTAATACCAGGGCGAAACGCCGATTTGCTCCGAGATCTCGTAGATACCGTAGATGGCGCCGCGCATATCGGCACCGGCGACTACCAACACCTGCTCATAGCCCTGAGCCTTGAGCGGGCCTGCGATGGTATAGCTCTCATACTGTCCTTTGAGGGCCGATAAATCCAGCAGCCCTTCAGCCACCAGTTTCTTGATGAGCGGGCTGTCCAAAGTACCTGCCAGAATGGCTTTGGAGCCCGTTTCCGGAGCTTTCCTGCCACAGACGCGGGCAAAATCTTCCCGCAGGTTCTCTGCAGCAAGCAGTACGCCCTTGGCATCGGCGGGATCCACAATCACAGCTGCGGGAACACCATTTTCGATGAGCGGGAAGCGACCGGGGGCTGTACCAGGCTGCGTAATACCGGGAAAGTCCACGGCCAGGCACGGAATAGCAAAAAGAAGGGCAGTCAAGACAGAAACAAAGCGGGTAAATTTCATATACGGTGGTTTTAGCGTTTCATACAAAATTAGGAAAATTTTCGTACTTTTGTAGAAATAGCACTAAACCTATGCGGAAATTCTTTTTGTTCCTCCTCGCAGTTGCAACGGCATCTTTCACCGCCTGCACCAACCCCCAACCCATCCCGCAAGACGGGACAGAACTTTGGCTGGCCGCCGGAAGGCCATACGAAGAAGTCCTGGCCTCCGTCCAGACTTTCATCAATCCGGCCCTCCCGGCCGAAGGCTATCATATTTATGATGCCGACGGCGTGCGCCATATCGATGCCGGCTCCGCCGCCGGACTCCGCTACGGCGTGTATGCCCTGCAGCGGGCCGAAGTGCTGGGGCAGGCGGCAAAAGGAATGGACGTAGAGGAAAAACCGTTCTACGACTTGCGCCTCCTGAACCACTGGGACAACCTGGACGACACGGTGGAGCGCGGCTATGCCGGTGAATCCATGTGGGAGTGGACCTCCCCCGCCGTACCGGAGGCCCGCATCCGTCATTACGGAGAGCTCTGCGCCTCCATCGGCCTGAATGGAGCGGTGCTTAACAACGTGAATTCCAATCCTTTGATGCTGGATGCCGAGCATATCGCCCGCGTGGCGCAGATTGCCGATATCCTCCGCGAATACGGCATCCGGGCGTATATTGCCATCAAATGGACCAGCCCCATTGCCCTGGACGGCATCAAGAGCGGAGACCCGCTGGACCCGGCCGTCCGGCAGTGGTGGAAAGATAAGGCGGCCGAGATTTACAAAGCCATCCCGGACTTCGGCGGCTTCCTGGTAAAAGCCAATTCGGAAGGCCAGGCCGGTCCGCAGGACTACGGCCGCACCCACGCCGACGGCGCCAACATGCTGGGAGAAGCGCTGGCCCCCTATGGCGGTATAGTGATGTGGCGGGCCTTCGTCTATAGCCCCACCAGCCCGGACCGTGCCAACCAGGCCCTGGAAGAATTCCTGCCGCTGGACGGTAAGTTTGCCGATAACGTGATTGTCCAGATTAAAAACGGTCCGGTGGACTTCCAGCCCCGGGAGCCTTTCAGCCCGCTATTTGGAAAACTCCGTAACACCCGGATGATGATGGAGTTCCAGATTACGCAGGAATACCTGGGCTTCTCCAACCATGTGGCCTACCACGGCACCACCTGGGAGGAATGCCTGCAGAGCGATACTTACAGGGACGGGGAAGGTTCCACCGTGGCAAAGATGGTTACCGCCATCGCCGGTGTGGCCAATACCGGCCAGGACCCCAATTTCTGCGGTTACGTACTGGCCCAGGCCAACTGGTATGCCTTCGGTCGCCTGGCCTGGAACCCGAACTTTAGCGCGGAAGAAATTGCCGATGAATGGATTCGCCAGACCTTCCTGGTGCCGGAGGGTATGTCCGCCGGAGCCTTTACCGCCAAGTTTGTGAACCCGCTCCGGAACCTGCTTATGGCCTCCCGCGAGGCGGTGGTGAACTACGAGATGCCGCTGGGGCTGCATCACCTCTTCGGCGGCACGCACTACGGGCCCATTCCCTGGGACCGCACCCCTCCCCGCATAGACTGGCAGCCGCGTTACTACCACCAGGCCGATTCGGCCGGTATCGGCTTCGACCGTACGCCCAGCGGTTCCGATAATGTACATCAGTACAACGAGCCGCTGGCCTCCCGCTTCAATTCCCTGGAAACCTGCCCGGAAAACCTGCTCCTTTGGTTCCATCACGTGCCCTGGGATTACAAGCTCTCCTCCGGCCGCACCATATGGGATGAGCTTTGCCTGCATTACGATAGCGGTATCGGCCAAGTGGAAGATTTCCAGGCCCTTTGGGAAAGCCTGAAACCTTATGTGTCGCCCATCCTCTTCGAAGAGGTGGCCACCAAACTGGATATCCAGAAGCACGATGCCGAATGGTGGCGGGATGCCTGCGTGGGTTATTTCCAGACTTTCTCCCGGCAGCCGCTGCCTTCAGAGGTCCGGCCGCTGATAATTCCCGTGGATACGCTCATGCAGAAGTTGCTGCAGAGCGACCGGCTGGGTATGCCCATCCACGACGAGAATCATAATCCCGTACTTATTAAACCCAGAAGACGTCCCAGACCGTAATGAAACGCTTTTTCCTTGTTCTGGCTGTCGCCGCTTTCTGCCTTGGCACAGCCGCCTGCCAAAAACCCGACTGGGTAACCACCTGGGCCACCGCCCTGCAGATTGCAGAACCACATAACCGTCCGCCGGAGCCCGGACTGGCCGGCAATTCCTTCCGGCAAATCGTTCAGGTTTCCGTAGGCGGAACGGAACTGCGACTGCACCTGAGCAACATTTTTAATACGGACGCCACGGAGATTCTGGGCGTGGAAATAGCCGAGGCCCAGACCATGGGGGCTTCGCCGGAGATTGTGGAAGGAACAAGCGTTGAGCTTACGTTCGACGGGAAGCGGTCCTTCACCATGGAGGCTGGCGGAGAGCTTGTATCCGATCCCGTACGGTTTAAGCTGCGGGACCGGGAAAACCTGGCCATCACCATCCATTACGGTAACATATCGGCCGTTACACTCACCAGCCATCCCGGTTCGCGGACTTCGTCCTATATCGCTTCGGGTAATACCAGCGATTTCTCCGCGCCTATTGCCGTTACACCGCACTGGTACACAATTAGTTCCATCGATGTTAGGCCTTTGAAGAAGAGTGCCGCCATCGCCGTTTTGGGAGACTCCATCACCGACGGCCGCGGCACCACCACCAATGGGCAGGACCGCTGGACGGACCAACTTTCCCGCTCCCTGCTGAAAGCCGGAAAGAACATTTCCGTACTCAACTTCGGCCTGGGCGGCAACTGCATCCTCCGCGGCGGTCTGGGTCCCACCGGCAAGAGCCGTTATGCCCGGGACCTCTTCGGCCATGAGGGGGCAAAGTACATCATCCTGTTTGAGGGAACCAACGATTTGGGCGGCAGCCGGGACGGCCTCCGCACCGCCTCTGAGATTCAGGAAGTCTGGACGCAGATTGTCACGGAAGCCCACGAAAAAGGCATCAAGGTCTTTGGCGCCACGGTAACACCCGTGAAAGGAAACGGCTATTACTCAGAGGATCACGAGGCTGGCCGGCAACAGTTGAACGACTGGATTCGCACGAGCGGTGTCTTCGACGGCGTGATTGACTTCGACAAGATGGTGGCATCGGCCGATGATCCCATCCGGCTGGACCCTGCCTATCTCTACGAAAACGACTGGCTCCACCTCAACGCCAAAGGCTATGAAGTGATGGGATATGGTATAGATGTGAACCTATTCAACTGAGGCCAGCTCGCCTGCAAGACCGTTTTCCCGCATTTTTAGTCCTGAGCACGTGCTATCGCCCGTCTTCAGGACCATTTTTAGGTGAATTTGGTCCTGGCGACGTGCTTGATAGTGTCTTCGCATAGTGGCATTGGAGAACTTCGGGTGAACCGCCGTGCCAGTTGTGCATGCCTCCGCCCAGACAGTTCTTCCATTCACTGCAATCGGCACAGATGCCGGTGCGCGCCCAGCTGTGGTCCCGGAAGGGCTGGAAACGGTTCTGCCAAACCTCCCACAGGCTGTCCTGGTAGATGTTCCCCTGCGAGAAACGGTCCCGGTCTATATTGGGACAGGCGCAGATACGGCCGTCGATAAGGACTGAAGCTATGTTCACACCTGCATGGCAGAAATGACGCACGGGGCGCACCTTTTCTTCGTATCGGCCCAGATAACCTTCGCAGCTGAAGGTTACTGTCATGGGTCCGCCCTGTTCCCGCTTTTCCCGGATGAATTCCATCAGCTGTACGAACTCCTCATTACTCAGGAGCATGTCCGGGTCATGGGCGGCCCGGCCGATGGGAATGATGGTGAAAAGCCGCCACTGCTTTAGGCCTGTTGCTGATAGAACCTTATGAATCTCAGGCAGTTCCGCCAGGTTCCGCTTATTCACGCAGGTAACCACATCGGCATTGAGTCTGGGATCTCTGGCGAAGGCCTTGATGGCGCCGAGAGCCCGCTGGTAGCTCCCCGGAATGCCGCGCATCCAGTCGTGGGAGGCCTCCATGCCATCCAGGCTCACGGTGACGGCGCCCATCCCGGCGTCCATCAACTTCAGGTGCATCTCGTCGTCGTACAGCCAGCCATTGGAAACCATGCCCCAGAGCAGGCCCCGTTTGCGGAGTTCCTGCCCGATGGTAAGGATGTCCGGCCTGAGCAAAGGCTCCCCGCCGGTGAGTACCACGCAGAATTCTTTGGGCCGATGCTTGAGGGGAATGGTATCCACCGCCGCCAGGAAATCCTCCACCGGCATATCTTTCTCCCGCGCCGCCATACCGCAGTCGCTTCCGCAATGCCGGCAGTGGAAGTTGCACCGGGTGGTACACTCCCAGAAAAGGTAATTGAGTTCATGGACTTTTACCTCATTGTCCCGGAACAGTCGGAAAAGGAATGGATTCATGGCGGGTATTTTTACAAAGTTATGCGGTTTTTTCTTATTTTTGTGCAAGTTTACGCCCAAATTGGGTTTTACAGGTAAAAGATGCCGTCATGAAAATCTTGCACAATCTGCTCAAAGGAGTTTCCCTTACCGGAGCACTATTCGTTTTCCAGGCCTGCTACGGTATGCCAAATGCACCTCTGTATGATGAAAGAGGCTTGGCGCCCATGTCCTTCTCCGTGGTTTCGCAAGCTACCGGTGCACCCGTTGAAGGCATACGCATTCTGAGTTCCGTCTCCACGTTCCATGAGTATATTCAACCCTCCGAATTGGGTGTCACCGGTGCGGACGGCAAATGCAAAGTCAATATTCCGTATTCCCGGAACGTGGACGGTCCTTTCCTAAGATTCGAAGACAGCGACGGCCACTATGTGGTAAAGGACACCACGCTGGCCGATCTCCGGGAACGCGAAATAGTTATCAGACTGAATCCCAGATAATGAGGTTGTTTCCGTTAGTTGTTGCCTTGCTTCTGGGCTCCAGCCTGCCGGCCCGTGCCCAGCAGCTGCCGGATAACTTCCAGAGGTCATGGTCCATAGAAATGGGTACGGGGATGCAACCCTGGCACATGTCCTATGTGCCCCGCAAAACGGAAATTGAATTGGCAGAGAAAGGGCAGTCTATCGGCAAGTCGTTCGAATATTATCCGGCATTCAGTTTAGGCGTTGTATATCGGCCTTACAAATGGACGGAATTCGCCGCTACGCTGGGGACAGCCTGGCGGTACTACGAACTAATCCAGTACCCGGTCTTTGGAACGGACCCCGACGGCAATCCGCGGTATGACCTATATGACGGTTCTTATGCCGGATGGAAACACACCAACCCTGTTTTTTCTCTCGTACTCCGGTGTCATCATATCTGGAATCCGGGCCGGGCAGTTGAACTTTATACCGGTGGCGGACTGGGCATTTGTACAATGGCTCCTGTCCCCCTCCCGGAGTTTACCCCCATAGCCGCCCGCTTTGCCGGGGATCATTTCTACATTTTCCTGGAACTCACCCTGGGCCCCATAGCCACCCTCGCCCACGCCGGCCTGGGCTGGCGCTTCTGAATGGATATTCAGTTCAACCTTCTTTCGCAGTAAGGATATCCTCAATCATCTCTCTGGGCGTGACAACAAACGGCTTGTTGGGAAAATGCTTGATATTACCTGTCACCAGATAAGCGTCCTCCTTACTCATCTTTACCTCATAGAAGACGGCATCCTTTGAATCCGGAAAGATTTCATCGGTCACCTTTGTCCTGTCCAGATTAAGCCCATAACTAGTTATCGTCTTGAGAGCCAGGTCTATATCTTTAGGATTCAAGTGAAACTTTTCCCTTGAGAGCACCTCCTTGTATTCTTTAACGATTTCGTCATTAAATACGGGCGTAATAATTCCAGAATAAACACTGGCCATTACAGAAAGTGGAAAGGATTCCGCTTTCTTTGAAATCAAGGCCGATACAAGGACATTTGTATCTATGACTGCGTAGACTTTATCGGCCATTTCTAACAGCACTAATCTCCTCGTTAATCTCTTCCAGCGTCATATCTCCTGCACCGAAAGTCTGGGCACTTTCACGCATACGCAGGAAAGCCTCCCAACCTTGGCGGCGGATGTCTGACTCCGATTCCGCTTTGATTTCAAAGGGAATCTTTCGCTCACGGACAACGGCCTTCATAAACAAACTCAAGGCTGCGGTATTGCTCAGCCCGAACTCGTCGCAAAGGATATCAAAGCTCTTTTTAAGTTGTTCGTCTACTCGTATGGTCATTGAGGTCATAGGGCAATCGTTTTTAATTTGTATTGCAAATATAATGCAATTTTAAATACAAATCAAGTTCTCTGGCACATTTCAGGCACAAATATAAAGATAAACCCCCTTGCAGCGCGTTGCAAAGGGGTTTTTGTACTGGGTAGGAGAATCGAACTCCTATTGCGAGATTGAGAATCTCGAGTACTAACCGTTATACGAACCCAGCGGGTTGGAGTGCAAAGGTACGATAAAAAATCGAATCTGCAAATTTTTATTTCAGGAACACAAAGAAAACCGCAAGAATCAGGCAGAAAAAAGCGGCGAAATGGTTCCACTGGAGGGGCTGTCCTTTGAACATAAAGGAGACGATGACAGTGAAAACGGTGAGCGAAATCACTTCCTGTATCACTTTGAGCTGCAAAAGGTTGAAGGGACCGCCGTTTTCCACAAAGCCAATTCTGTTGGCCGGAACCAGGAGGCAATACTCGAAGAAGGCGATGCCCCAGGACATGAGGATAATGAAAATGAGCGGCCAGTCGGTGGAAATTTTCATTTCCTGCAATTTCAGGTGCCCATACCAGGCAAAAGTCATCAGCACGTTGGAAAAAACCAACATCAGAACAGTCCAAAAACCTTTCATTTGTTTAGCTATTGATAAAAGTGCGCAAATTTAATATATTTGTAAGATTAAACGAAGTTAAAACTTAAACTTTTTCAATATGACCCTTATTAAATCCATCTCCGGCATCCGGGGAACCATCGGCGGAGCACCGGGCGGTGCCCTCACCCCCGTGGATATCGTCAAATTCACCGCGGCCTATGCCGCCACGCTCCCGCAGCGAAAACCCACCCCCAACGGCGAACGTTACAAGGTGGTGGTGGGCAAGGACGCCCGCATGTCCGGCGATATGGTGGAACAGCTGGTAGTGGGCACGCTGGTGGGCTGCGGCATCGATGTGGTAAAGTGCGGCTTCGCCTCCACTCCCACCACGGAAATGGCCGTACTTTTTGCCCAGGCCGATGGCGGCATCATCCTCACCGCCAGCCACAATCCGCGCCAGTGGAACGCCCTTAAACTCCTGAACGACAAGGGCGAATTCCTCACCGCCGTGGAAGGACAGGCCGTGCTGGATCTGGCCGAAAAGGAAGATTTCAACTTTGCCGAGGTGGATCAGTTGGGTAGCATCGAAGAGGAAGATTTCACCGACAAGCACCTGGACGCCGTACTGGCCCTGCCGGCCGTGGATGTGGAAGCCGTGAAGGCCGCCCACTTCACCGTGGTGGTGGATGCCGTGAATTCGGTGGGCGGCATTATCATGCCCCGCCTGCTCAAACGCCTGGGTGTCAAGTGCATCGGCCTGAATTGCAACCCCACCGGGGATTTCGCCCACAATCCGGAGCCGCTGCCCGCCAACCTGGTGGACCTGTGCGAGACGGTGAAAAAGGAAAAGGCCGATCTGGGCGTCTCCGTGGACCCGGATGTGGACCGCCTGGCCTTCATCTGCGAAAACGGAGAACCCTTCGTAGAGGAATACACGCTGGTAAGCGTGGCCGATTACCTTTGCGAGATAGCCGAAAAGGAAGGAAAAACCATCGCCACGGTGAGTAACCTTTCCAGCACCCGTGCCCTACGTGACGTGACGGAAAAACACGGCGGCAAGTATTATGCGGCAGCCGTGGGCGAGGTGAATGTAACCACCAAGATGCACGAGGTGGACGCCCTCATCGGCGGGGAAGGCAACGGTGGTGTAATCTACCCGGCTATCCACGCCGGACGCGACGCCATGGTGGGCGTGGCCCTGTTCCTTAGCAACCTGGCTCATAAGAAAATGAAAGTGAGCGAGTTGAAGAAGACCTACCCGCAGTATTTCATTGCCAAGAACAAGATTCAGCTAAGCGACAGCGCCCTCATCGAAAAGATCCTGAACGAGCTGAAAGTCATCTACGCCAAGGAAAACATCAACGACATAGACGGTGTAAAGATTAACTTCGAGGCCAACAAGACCTGGGTCCACCTGCGCAAATCCAACACGGAACCCATCATCCGCATCTACTCAGAAGCCTCCACCATGGCCGATGCAGAAGCTCTTGGCAATGAAGTCATTGCAGTAGCAAATACAATCATCAATGCATAAGCTTCGGCATATATACTTCGCAAATCGTCGCTTCGCGACCCTCCCCAAAGGGGACCCCTCCTCTTACAAGGCCGAGGTTGGCCATGGATTTGCGAAGTATATATGCCTGCGCGTATGCAAATTATAATCTATGTTCTCATTTAGAACTACGCCGCTGGAGGACCAGCTGGACCGGGCCTTGCTCTATGGCAAGGTGGGATGCTTCTGCACCCAGAATTGCTGGGACACCGCCAGGGGCCGATGGATGTACGACATCTTCCGGGAACGGAAGAATCTGGTAACCGTATTCAATCCACGGGAGGCGGAGCTCACGCCGGGCACCAATCACATTGCCTTTGAGGCCGACCAGCTCCGGGAGTTGAATGCCGTTGTGGTGGAAATCCAGGATGTGGGGGTGCGGTATTTCAACTATACCAAGGACGTGATGCAGCTGATGGAAATGCTTAAGCTGCTGGACGACGAAGCGCCCTCCCTTTACATCGTGGACCACATTAATCCCAGCGGCCGGGTGGTGGAAGGCAGCATCCCTTCGGTAGCCGGAGAGATGTTCGTTCCCAAAGTGGCCCATCGGCACGGACTCACGCTGGGAGAACTGGTAAACCTGTACGCAGCCGAAATCGGGGCCAAGTTCCCCATCCACGTGATATCGGCCCGGGCCACGGACTCCGTACGGCAGCTCATGCCCTGGACCATCGCACCTGCGAGCGATATTCCCGGCCTTTTCAGTTCATACCTTTACAGCGGCGGCGGGCTATGGAACAATACCACGCTCACGCCGGGCATCGGCACGGCCAGGCCCTACGAATACATCGGCGCACCTTTCGTTAAACCCATTCATCCACAGGAGCTTCCGCAGGCGCCCGGCGCCCTGCTCCGTCCCTGCTCCTTTACTCCGTCTGCCGGCCGCTACGCCGGGGAACGATGCTTCGGTTTCCAGATTATGCTGGTTCCCGGAGAGGACTATCACAGCCTCTTGCACACGCTGCACCTGATGCGCTGGTTCACGGAGCACTATTCGGCCTTTGAGTTTGAGCCCGCCTTCTGGACCAAACTGGCCGATCCGGTGCTGGAGGCCTACCTGAAGCAATCCATCTCCTTCGACGTAGTACAGGAACATGTGAAACTGGAAGAGCAGAAGTGGATCAGGAAAGCCAAGCGCTACCTTTTGTACGAAGACCAACCCTATAGAATGAAATAAAACTTAATAAACCTAGACCTATGCAAGAGAGAAAGAAAAGCTGGCGTGACCGCTGGGACGGCTGGCACATAGGCGGACTGGACCCCGTCCATGTGATGATGCCCTATTTTTTCGGGAAACGCACCATCAACGAGGCCGTCCTGGGCGAGGTGATGGACCTCACCGAAGTGGACAAGTACCTGGCAAAGAAAAATGCAGCCAATCCGGATTTCAAGTACACCTGGTTCCATTTCATATCGGCCGCCGTGGCCAAGGCCATCTACCTGCGTCCCAAGATGAATTACTTCATTGCAGGACACCGCTTCTATGAACGGAAGGAGATTCAGATTGCCTTCAACGTGAAACGCCAGTTCTCCGACGAAGGCACCGAGTCCATGGCCAAGTTCGTCTTGGACCGGGAAGGCGGCTCCCCCATGGAGCAGGTGCACTCCTACGTACAGGATTTCGTGACCAAGGTCCGCGGCAAGGGGGAAGCCGTGGGCGTGGACAACGCGCTCAATTTCCTCACCTACCTTCCGCGTCCGCTGTTCCGCCTGCTGGGCTGGACGCTCAGGAAGATGGAATACTACGGCATCTATCCCAAATCGCTGGCGGCCGACGACCCCTGCTACTCCAGCTGCTTCGTTTCCAACCTGGGCAGCATCAAGATGAATGCCGACTATCACCACCTCTTTGAATGGGGCAACGTCTCCTTCTTCCTGGTCATCGGCGAAAAGAAGATGCGGCCTTTCTGGAAGGAAGACGGCACTTATGAACTTCGCAACACCATCAAACTGGGAATGACTGTGGATGAGCGCATTGCCGACGGCTACTACTTTGCCAAAACCCTGCGTCTGGTGCGTCATATCTTTGCCCATCCCGAACTGTTGGACCTGCCGGCATCGGCTCCCATTGAAATTGAATAATTCAAGTTTCGCATGTTGCGAAACCACCTCATCTAAAGCCCAAAGGGCGTCAGCAAGTCCCTTCCCCGAGGGAAGGGATTTAGGGATGGGGTAACGTGAATGAAAGAATGTGCGGTGGGAAAAG
>Ga0265298_10003457_pt1 | contig 20855 bp, 17 predicted proteins | sample AusTroGonzalo_MG_3_FD_193486 | JGI IMG/M metagenome (GOLD analysis project Ga0265298, IMG submission 193486) | Bovine rumen microbial communities from tropical cattle in Woodstock, Queensland, Australia - Gonzalo_01 | ecosystem: Host-associated > Mammals > Digestive system > Stomach > Rumen ... | reverse complement strand
AGTACTTGTCAGGCTAAACTCACTCGACAGCAGAGAAAATTAGAATTAAAAAATAATAATAAGCAACAATGAATCAAGGTAAAGTTGATGTCCTGCTCGGTTTGCAGTGGGGCGACGAAGGAAAAGGAAAGGTGGTCGATGTGCTGACCCCTCAGTATGATGTGATAGCCCGTTTCCAGGGCGGTCCCAATGCGGGCCACACCTTGGAGTTCGAAGGCGAGAAGTATGTGTTGCGTTCCATTCCATCGGGCATCTTCCAGGGTGGTAAGGTCAACATCATCGGTAATGGCGTGGTGCTGGCTCCTGACCTCTTCATGGACGAGGCCAAGGCACTCGAGGCCAGTGGTCACGAGCTGAAGGAACGTCTGCATATTTCTAAGAAGGCTCACCTCATTATGCCTACCCATCGTGTGCTCGACGCAGCTTACGAAGCCCAGAAGGGTAAGAACAAGGTAGGTACTACAGGTAAGGGCATTGGTCCGACATATACGGACAAGATCAGTCGTAATGGTCTGCGTGTTGGCGATATCCTCGACAACTTTGAGGAGAAGTATGCTGCTCACAAGGCTCGCCACGAGGCTATACTGAAGTCGCTGAACTTCGAGTACAACATCGACGAAGTAGAGAAAAAGTGGTTGGAGGGTATTGAGTATCTGCGCCAGTTCCATTTGGTAGACAGCGAGCATGAGATCAATAATGTGCTGCGCTCTGGCAAGAGCATTCTCTGTGAGGGTGCTCAGGGTACGATGCTCGACGTCGACTTTGGTAGCTATCCTTTCGTAACCTCTTCTAACACTATTTGTGCTGGTGCCTGCACAGGTCTGGGTATCGGTCCTAACAAGATTGGCGAGGTGTTTGGTATTATGAAGGCCTATTGCACACGTGTCGGTGCTGGCCCATTCCCCACAGAGCTGTTCGACGAGACGGGCAAGAAGATTCGCGACTTGGGTCACGAGTATGGTGCTGTAACAGGTCGTGAGCGCCGTTGTGGCTGGATTGACCTCGTAGCATTGCGTTATTCTATTATGGTGAATGGCGTGACCCAGCTTATCATGATGAAGAGCGACGTGCTCGACGACTTCCCCACCATTAAGGCTTGTACTGCCTACAAGGTGAATGGTGAGCTGACACGTGACTTCCCTTACGATATTGAGAAGGGCATCGAACCCGTCTATGAGGAACTGCCCGGATGGAAGACAGATATGACCAAGTTCACCAGTGAGGACCAGTTCCCCAAGGCCTTCAAGGACTACATCGCATTCCTCGAAAAGGAACTCGAGACACCTATTAAGATTATCAGCATCGGTCCTGACCGTGCTCAAACCATCGTACGTAAATAATTAATAGGCACGGATTACACGGATTACGCGGCTTTTATCATAGACCATTATGTTAAGCCGTGAAATCCGTGTAATCCGTGCCAAAATAAAATAAATATGGCACAAAAACCTTCAATTCCAAAGGGAACGCGCGACTTTGGCCCTGTAGAGATGGCCAAGCGCAACTATATATTCAACACCATCCGCTCCGTTTACGAGCTCTATGGCTTCCAGCAGATTGAGACCCCTGCTCAGGAGACGCTGGCAACGCTGATGGGCAAGTATGGCGAGGAGGGCGACAAACTGCTTTTCAAGATTCTGAACTCAGGCGACTATCTCAATAAGATTGACGATCAGGAACTGACCGAGCGTAATACGCTGCGTTTAGCATCGAAGATTTGCGAGAAAGGTCTTCGTTACGACCTCACCGTGCCCTTCGCACGTTATGTGGTGATGCACCGCGAGGAACTGCAGTTGCCATTCAAACGCTATCAAGTGCAGCCCGTATGGCGTGCTGACCGTCCTCAGAAGGGTCGCTATCGTGAGTTCTATCAGTTCGATGGCGACGTGGTGGGTTCTGACTCTCTGCTTAACGAGGTGGAGCTGATGCAGATTGTCGATACGGTATTCACTCGTTTCGGTGTTCGTGTACAGATTAAGATTAACAACCGCAAAATCTTGACGGGCATTGCCGAGGTGATTGGCGCTGCCGATAAGATTGTGGATATCACGGTGGCTATTGATAAGCTTGACAAGATTGGTATTGATAATGTGAATGCTGAATTGCGTGAAGACGGCTTAAGCGAAGAGCAGATTCAGAAACTGCAGCCTATCATCATGCATGAAGGTACCAACGAGCAGAAACTCGAAACCATCGCCGAGGTGCTTGCTTCAAGCGAAACAGGCTTGAAGGGCGTGGAAGAGACCCGCTATATCCTTTCAATGCTCAATGGTAATCATAATTCTCAATTCTCAACTCTCAATTCTCAATTGAAGAACGAGATTCAGCTTGACCTGACTTTGGCACGTGGCCTCAGTTATTATACAGGTGCCATCTTCGAGGTGAAGGCTCTGGATACACCGATGGGTAGCATCAGTGGTGGTGGTCGCTACGACAACCTTACAGGCATCTTTGGTATGCCAGGACTCTCGGGCGTGGGTATCTCGTTCGGTGTTGACCGCATCTACGACGTACTGAATGCCCTTGACCTTTATCCAAAGGACTCGTTGCAGACGACTCAGGTGTTGTTCATTAACTTTGGTGAGGCGGAGGCACGCTACTGCCTTAATATAATTAATAAGGTACGCGCGAAAGGCATCCGTGCTGAACTGTATCCAGATTCGACGAAGATGAAGAAGCAGATGTCGTATGCCAATGCGAAATCTATTCCGTTCGTGGTGTTGGCTGGTGAGTCTGAAATGGCTGCAGGTAAGGTGACACTGAAGAATATGGAAACAGGCAATCAGGATCTTGTTACGCCAGAGGAGCTCATAGAACGTATATCGAAATAAAAAATATTTCTACTGAAAAGTTTGGGAGATTCAGTTTTTATTCGTATCTTTGCCGATGACGAATAACTGAATCTTTTTTTATTAACTAAACAAATACAAAACAAAAATGAAGAAAAAGTTTATTTGCGCCGTTTGTGGATATATCTATGAAGGCGATGCAGCTCCCGAGAAGTGCCCAATCTGTAAGGCTCCAGCATCTAAGTTCAGCGAACTGAAGGACGAGGGTGAAACGACCTATGCTACCGTTCACCGTATTGGCGATGGCAAGCCCGAGGGCGTTAGCCAGGAGATGATTGACGACCTGCGCAACCACTTCAATGGTGAGTGTGGCGAGGTTGGTATGTATCTGGCAATGGCTCGTCAGGCTGACCGTGAGGGTTATCCTGAGATTGCCGAGGCTTTCAAGCGTTACGCTTTCGAGGAGGCTGATCATGCTTCACGCTTCGCTGAGTTGCTGGGCGAGTGCGTATGGGATACGAAGACCAATCTGGAGAAGCGCGCTGCTGCCGAGGCTGGTGCTTGCGAGGACAAGTTCCGCATTGCCAAGAATGCCAAGGCTGCCGGTTTCGATGCTATTCACGACACCGTTCACGAAATGGCTAAGGACGAGGCCCGTCATGGTGCTGGTTTCGCAGGACTTCTGAAGCGTTATTTTGGCAAGTAAGGCAATAAAACATAAGAAAAGCCGTTTTATCTTTAGTATGATAAGACGGCTATTCTTTTTTGTACTGGTTTTCGGTGCATTATTTACGGCTTGTACGGATGATGACACGTTCTCGACGAGTCGTAGTAATGTGTTGTCGTTCTCTGTTGACACAGTTAAGCTGGACACGTTGTTCTCGACCGTGCCCTCATCAATGTATACTTTTTGGGTTAGAAACAACTCTGGCGATGGCATTCGCATTCAAACAGCTCGTTTGGAGCGTGGTGGACAATCAGGATTCCGTGTCAACGTTGATGGCACGTTTCTCGATCCCGTTGGTACTAATTTTGAAGTGCGCAAGGGCGACAGCCTGCGCGTCTTCGTTGAGGTAACTACCCACGAGAATGGAATTGATGGTCCACAATTGGTAGAGGACAACCTGCTGTTTACGCTTGAGAGTGGGGTAGTGCAAAAGATAAATCTTCGAACGTGGAGTTGGGATGCTGAGAAAATCGGGCCGCTCCGCATAGAGCGTGATACGGTGATTGAATCGTCGAACCCCATCATCGTTTACGACAGTATTGTGGTGGACTCTGGTGCTGTGCTTACGCTTCGCAACACCGCATTTTACTTCCATAATGGTGCAAATATCACTGTACGCGGAAAGCTATTAGCTCAAAATTGCCTGATGCGTGGTGACCGTTTGGACCACATGTTCGACTATCTGCCTTTCGATCGTATCAGTGGACAGTGGCGAGGTATACATTTCATGAAACAGTCACGTGGTAATGAAATCGTTAACTGTGAACTACGAAATACGCAGGATGCCATAGTTTGCGACTCGACGGTACTTTCTATGAAGAACTGTGTTGTTCATAACTGCAAAGGCTATGGTGTGGAAGGACGTAATTCGGAAATCACCATAGATTCTTGTCAGATTACAAATTGCTTGTCAGATTGTCTTTTAGCAGACGGTGGTAAAGTTACAGTCAACCACACGACGCTCGCCCAGTTCTATCCATTCTCAGCAAACCGCGGTGTAGCAATTCGCTTTAACACTGGGAAGCATGGCATCACCTTTTCCTGTCAAAATTCGTTAGCCACTGGTTACGATGCTGATGTTGTCTTTGGAGAACATAAGGACACGACGCTGGTTTGCAATTACATTTTTGAAAACTGTCTGTTACGAACTGATTCGATTAGCAAGCCAGAGAGTTTGAAGGATATCATTTGGGAGACACCCAAAGACTCTGTAGAAGGCAAGAAACATTTTAGGACAATTGACGAGGAGAAACTCTTCTATGATTTCACCATTGACAGTATCTCGCCTGCATTTAAGCGTCAAATAGGCAGAATATTATAAATGAATAGCGATTTACTCTCTCAACTGAATGAAGGCCAGCGAAAAGCCGTCGAGTATTGTGACGGACCACAATTGGTTATTGCTGGTGCAGGCTCAGGCAAGACGCGTGTGCTGACCTATAAGATAGCCTATCTGTTGGAACAAGGTTATCAGCCGTGGAACATCCTTGCACTCACCTTTACCAACAAAGCTGCGCGCGAGATGAAAGAACGCATCGGACGACTTGTAGGGCAGGAGCGTGCCCAGCGTCTTGTGATGGGAACATTCCATTCCGTTTTTGCACGCATTCTGAGGGCAGAAGCCGATAAAATCGGTTTCTCCTCCAACTTCACCATCTACGACCAAGCAGATTCGCGCTCACTCGTCAAGAACATCATCAAGGAGATGCAACTTGATGATAAGACCTACAAGCCCAATAGTGTGGCTGACCGTATTTCAATGGCCAAGAACCATTTGCTGATGCCACGTGCCTACGAAACCAGCTCGTGGGCTGCGGATGATGCACCGAAGAAACGCCCACATGTGTCAACTATATATAATAGGTACGTAGAACGCTGTCGTCAGGCCAATGCAATGGATTTTGATGATCTGCTCGTCCAAACCTATCTGTTATTTCATCAGCACGAGGACATTCGACAGAAGTACATCGAACGATTCAGCTACGTATTGGTTGACGAGTATCAGGACACGAATTATGCCCAGCAAGAAATTGTGTTGCAACTCACAAAAGAGCATGGTCGCGTCTGTGTGGTTGGTGACGATGCACAAAGTATCTATTCGTTCCGCGGTGCCAATATCGATAACATTCTCGACTTCCAGCAGAAATATCCGCAGGGCACGCGTCTCTTCAAACTCGAACAGAACTATCGTTCAACACAACTGATTGTAGAAGCTGCCAACTCGCTGATTCGCAAGAACGAGCGTCAGATACGTAAGGACGTGTTCAGCGAAAACGAACAAGGCGAACGTCTGACACTGAAACCAGCCTATAGCGACAAGGAGGAAGCTATTATCGTTTGTAACGACATTAAGCGGATTCGCAGACAAGAGGGAGCCGAATATAGTGACTTCGCCATTCTCTATCGTACTAATGCACAGAGTCGTTCGTTCGAGGAACAGATGCGTAAGGATGGCATTCCATACCGCATATACGGTGGGCTATCTTTCTATCAGCGCAAGGAAATCAAGGATGTTATTGCCTATTTCCGTGTTGTTGCCAATCCTAACGACGAGGAAGCATTGCGTCGTATCATCAACTATCCCACTCGAGGTATTGGCGACACTACTGTCGGTAAGATTGTTGAAACGGCTAATTTACATCATGTCTCGCTTTGGACAGTTATCCAGCAACCCATCGTCTTTGGACTGTCACTCGCGAAAGGCACCCAGACAAAGCTTGATGCCTTCCGAATGCTTATTGATGGTTGGCACCAACGCATTGATCAGGAAGACGCCTATGTGTTGGGACATGCAATTATTATGGAGAGTGGTATAAGTAAAGAAATATATAGCTCTAATAATCCTGATGATCTTTCTCGACAAGAGAATCTTGAAGAATTTCTTGGTGGTATGCAAGACTTTGTTGAGGGACGGCGTGAAGAGGGAATGGAAAATGAGATCCTGTTACCAGACTTCCTGCAGGAGGTAGCTTTGCTCACAGATCTTGACAGCGATGATGGCGCCGACCAGCCTAAGGTTGCACTAATGACAGTCCATGCTGCTAAGGGACTCGAATTCCCCACTGTCTTTGTGGTTGGGCTTGAGGAAAACATCTTCCCTTCGCCTATGTGTGTCGGCTCAATGCGTGAACTTGAAGAGGAACGTCGCTTGCTCTATGTTGCTATAACCCGTGCTGAGAAACACTGTATCCTTACGTGTGCCCAAAATCGTTTTCGCTATGGACGTATGGAGTACGATACCCCTTCACGTTTCATCCGCGACATCGATCCTGCATTGCTTCGCGTCGAGGGTTCTGGACTTTCAGGCTCTTCAAATATTTCAAGTTCCTCTAGTTCTTCTAGCTCTTCTAGTTTCTCTAGTTCTTCTAGATATTCTACCCCCTCAGGTTTTTCGCGTCCTTCCCGTTTCCAAAATCCACGCCCCGTTGCAACACAGTTTGTTGCTGATCCCAAACCACGCCTTATGCCAGTCCGTCACGAAGCGCCTGCTCCGCAATCGGTAGCCATTGGCAATATTGGTCTCAAGGAGGGGAACGTCATTGAACATCAGCGTTTCGGCATAGGTACAGTTGTTCGCGTTGAGGGCTCTGGTGAGAATGCCAAAGCTACCGTCGCCTTTAAGAATGCTGGTACCAAACAACTTCTACTGAAGTTCGCTAAATATACTATTGTAGGCTAAAAGCTAATAGCTAACAGTCCATAGTTGCTAAAGCGCTTCGTCTTCCGGACGTTCCAGAAGACGAGGCGCTTTTGAAGATATATGCTTTTTCTTGCGCAGATAGGCAGCCTTGCGAGCCTCGTACTCTTCGTAGTGACGCTCTAAATAATTGTCTGCCATCACTCTTTACTTTGGTTGTAGATGACGCTGATGGTGGGATTTCTGGGATTCATGATACCGCCCACCAGTCGTGTACTTGTGATGCCCATCTCATTGTTGATACCCGTAACCGTAGATGAGGTGTACGCTGATGTAGTGACAGAATTGGTCTTTACGGGAACCAACACCACTTTGTTCCAATTCTTCGACCCTTTGTCGCGATTCGCATACATATGATTGATAAGGCTCGAAATATTGTTGTATGTGTAAGTGTTCAGAGAAAGATTATATACAGCCAGGTACGAAGTGCGATTGTTTGTGACGTTGCTCTGCTCGAAGAATGAATAGAGTGAGTCACGTTCAATCATCAGCAACTCTGTGGCATCGCTCAGCAAATCGTCAGTTCTGTTGTTCAGGTCGACCATACGCTGGAAGGTAATCTTGGCAGAGAGGATAGAATCGTTGGCGTGTCCCTTCTTGATTTCCTCGATAGGTAGTGTCACTTCCGTAAAGATACCTGCTGGTGTCTTGAGATAGGTGCAGTCTTTAACTTTGTTGACCAAACTGTCAATCTTACCCTTATCATTAGAGATATGAGTGGTTTGCATCACCTCTTCTGTACCATAGAAAACCTTGCTACCACTATATTCTTTACCATCTGTATTGAACTTATAATCGACGTTCAACTGAACGCTCAGTATTTCGGCCATTACCCCCTGACCATCAACATTCTTGATATAAAAACCTGGGCAGACGTTCTTGATGAACGAGTACGAACTCTTGAAATATTCGGGATGCTGATAGTAGGTGCGCATCAGGTACGTACCATAGTTATTGTACGTCACACCATCCTTAGCCTTATACTGCTTGTTGAGTGGAATGTTGATATAGGAATAATAATTATTTGTTTGACGAACATTGCGCATACTGTCTGACAACGTCAGATCAACCATGCTATAGACCTTTGCCTGCTTCAGTCCACCCTCGCGGATGTAACCGCTGGTTTCAGGATTGAAATTCGAGTAATAGGGTCTGTTCTCCTCAATAGGTCTGTCAAGTTCCTCAACCACCAGCTTCATGGCTGTCAGCGAGTCGCCCAGATAGTCATTGATGATAACGGATAGATAGCATGAAGTGGCTACCGGTTCACCATCAGCATCAAGCGAAGTGATGTTCTTCTTTGCAGCAAAGATGTAGCTATTCTCGTTCTCGAGCACATTAAACTGCGTCGTAAAGTCGCTGCTGATATAAGCACCTGTCTCGGGGTCTTTGATGCAGCCTAAATAACAGTATGAACTACGTGCCAGAACCGAGTCTGCTTTAATAGACTGCATAGATCCTATTTGGAAAGTATCAGGCACCAGACTGAAACGGTCGGCATCACTGGTCAGCGAGTAACCCATCGTGTTTGTATTTTCATCACATGAAGAGATTGCAATTGTTAGTATTGCAATCCCTGCCATAAGCAATTTTCTCATCTTTAATATTATGCGTTAACCTTACAGATATTATCCTTGAATTACTAAAACTATATACTATCAAATCTTCTCGTAGAACTCTTCATAAGTTTGAGCAAAGTCCTCACCAGGATAGGTAAGGGTGGGGATGTTGTTTCCTGTAGCATATTTCAGGAGTTCCTTATTGACATTCTTATGTGCTGCAATTACACCATCGCTATAGTCGATGGCCAGTTTGCCAAGTTCCTCAAAGGTAAATTTATCATCGTACTTCTTCAGCAACTCGGCTTTGGCATCTTTAAACACCACACATTGCTTGAAATTAGGACCTAAGTCAGACTTGAAACTCTTGGGGAAGAGCGAAGTGATGACCTTGGTATTGGCAAACGATGGTTCTTCGTGATAAGCAGTCTTGATATACAAAGGCACAACAGCTCCCATCCATCCTTGAACGTGGATGATATCGGGTACCCAGCGCAACTTCTTGACAGTCTCTAACACGCCTCTTGCAAAAAAGATGGCTCGCTCACCATTGTCAGCATAGTCTTTACCCTGCTCATCGACGGTCATCTGGCGCTTGGCAAAGTAATCATCGTTGTCGATGAAATACACTTGCACACGTGTCTGATTGATAGTTGCCACCTTGATAATCAACGGATGGTCGGTATCGTCGATAATCAGATTCATACCAGACAAACGGATTACCTCGTGTAACATGCCACGACGCTCATTAATTGTACCCCATTTAGGCATGAAAGTACGGATTTCGTGACCTGACTCCTGCATAGCCTGCGGAAGAGCCTTACCCATCAGCGCAAGATCGCTGTCGGCAACATACGGAGTAATCTCCTGGTTGATGAAAAGAATCTTTTTTGCCATATTGCATTGTTTATCCGAATGCAAAGTTACAAAAAAATATTCACAAAACAGCCAAAACGTGCAATTTTTAGATTTTTTTGCCCCTATTTAGGCATATTTTTATGATATTTTTTCCATATTTGGCAAAAATGTTGTTATTTTGCACCCCGAAATCAATACAGTTTGTAGAAAACAGTAATAGATACATTAAAATAAATGCTAAAGGTATTCAATAGGATTGTGGATCTTCAGAACCAGCTTTTTGAGGATCGCAAGCAAGGTAAGGAGATTGGTTTAGTACCCACGATGGGCGCACTACATGAGGGACATGCCTCCTTGGTGCGTCGTAGTGTGAAGGAAAATGGAATAACAGTTGTTTCGATTTTTGTAAATCCGACGCAATTCAATGACAAGAACGATTTAAAGAACTATCCGCGTACGCTGGAAGCTGACTGCAAGTTGTTGGAAGCCTGTGGCGCTGACTATGTGTTGGCTCCGAGTGTTGAGGAAATGTATCCTACACCTGATACACGACAGTTTGAATATCCTCCGATATCTACAGTGATGGAGGGCGCTCATCGTCCTGGTCATTTTAATGGAGTTTGTCAGGTGGTAAGTCGTTTGTTCTATATTGTTAAGCCTGTTCGTGCCTATTTTGGCGAGAAAGACTGGCAGCAGATTGCAGTAGTGAAAGCGATGGTGAAACATTTGGGTCTGCCTGTTCAGATTGTTGAATGTGACATTGTTCGTGATGACGACGGATTGGCTCGCAGTAGTCGTAATACGTTGCTTTCAAAGGATGAGCGCGCTATTGCCCCAGCTATCTATAAAGCTCTGAAGGCAAGCCTAACTTATGCCAAGAAGCATACGGTTAAGGAAACTCACGACAAGGTGGTTGCCGACATCAATGCTGTTGATGGGCTGGACGTAGAATATTTCTCTATTGTCGATGGTAATACGCTGCAAGATATTGAAAATTGGGACGATACACCATATGTTGTAGGTTGTATTACCGTCTATTGTGGTAAGACACCTATCCGTTTAATTGATCACATCAAGTATAAGGAGTCATGATGATAGAAGTAATGAAGTCTAAGTTGCACTGTGTTACGGTGACTGAGGCTAATCTGAACTATATGGGTAGCATCACGATTGATGAAGACCTGATGGATGCTGCGAATCTGATAGCTGGCGAGAAGGTACAGGTGCTTGACAATAATAATGGCGAGCGCTTCGAAACCTATATCATTAAAGGTGAGCGAGGCTCTGGGTGTATCTGTTTGAATGGTGCTGCAGCTCGTCGTGTACAGGTGGGCGATGTCGTTATTATCATCTCCTATGCCCACATGGACTTCGAGGAGGCCAAGACGTTTAAACCTACTGTGGTATTCCCCAAAGAGGGAAATACATTGTAAGTAGTCTATTTCTTCTGTAGTTTTTTGAGCCTTCTTTTGGCTTCAGGAGCCTCTGGATAGAGCTCTAAAGCTTTCTGGTAATTGCGAATAGCAGCATCTTTCATGTGCTCCTGTTCGCATTCCTTGCCTAATAGCGTGTACTCTACAGCCAGTCGTTTCAATAGTTCTTCGCGACGCTTTATTTCAGCATTCAGTTCCTCAATTTGCAGCTGTTGTTGATTGATGATGCCTAATTTCCGTCTGATAAAGCGTTGGACGACAGGCTTTTCTATATCGTAGCGTGAGTGGATAGCCAAGAAGAAGTTTTTGAGAAATGCGTCGAAGTCTTGACGATCGAATGCTGCAACGGCATCATGATATTCTTTGTCTGCTTTACTTTCGTAGATTGCCTGACGCATTAGTTTATTGTCATTATAACGACGGGCAAACTGTACCACCTCACTACGTACAAAGATATCTGAGCGTCGGATGGGCTCTTCGAGTGTGATGCCTTTGAGTGATGTGCAGCGTGATAGTGCCACATAGGTTTGTCCACCGGCAAAAGCCCCACCACCAGAGAAATCTATCTTCACTTGGCGGAATGTCAGACCCTGACTCTTGTGTACGGTGATAGCCCATGCCAGTCGTAGGGGGAACTGCATAAAGGTTCCTAATAGCTCCTCCACAATTTTCTGTTCCTTCTCGTCATAAGTGTAGCGCATGTTCTCCCAGATTTCAACGCCTACATCATATTCATTGCCATCTTCATCACAAACACCAATGATACCCTCTTCCTCGTCAATACCAATCACAATGCCAATGGTGCCGTTTACCCAGCGTTTCTCCTTATCGTTTTTGACAAAGATAACCTGTGCACCAGGTTTGATTTCCAACTCCATAGGTGCTGGGAGCGATGTAAGAGGAAATTCTCCTTTGATGACACCCTTGAAAGTAGAGCTATCCCCATCCAACTCACTTAGTTTTTGTTCGTTGAGCCAGTCTACCGTGTCGCGACGTGTAGCCAGCGTTATTTCCAGATTTCGTGAAGATGGTTCGCAGGTCGCTCCAAATCTTGAGTTGATGGCATTTAAATCCTGATCGGTAGCCTTATTTTCACGAATGCGATCCAGAATGGCAATGAATTCTGCATCACTCTGACGGTACACCTTGCGTAACTCAACACTTAGAAGTTGCATTTCCTGCCAGACCTTGGCAGAAAAGAAATAAGCAGAAGCATAGAATGGTTGCATCAGTCGCCACTCTTCTTCCTTGATGACTGGTTCTAACTGAAAGATGTCGCCTACCAACAACAGCTGTTTACCTCCAAAAGGCTCACGCATATTACGACAATAGATGCGCAACACCTTATCGATAAAGTCGATGATGTCAGCCCTTACCATTGATATCTCGTCGATAATGATAAGTTCCAGCTCTCGCAACAGTTTGGTAAGCTCGCCATTGTATTTCAGCGTCTTTCGGATGTTGCGTGGATTATAGCGTGAGTCATTAGGCAATAGGGGATGGAAGGGCAACTTAAAGAAACTGTGCAACGTCTGACCGCCGGCATTGATAGCTGCTATGCCAGTTGGAGCCAGGATGACATGCTTTTTCTTGGTGTTCTGTGATACATAGCGAAGAAATGTAGACTTACCCGTTCCCGCTTTTCCTGTCAGGAATAACGAGCGACGGGTGTATTGAATAATTTGGAGTGCTTGTTGCCACTCCTTATTTTCAAGGTCTAACATTTCTATGTCCATCTATTGTTCTTTGGGCTCTTCTGCTGCTTGTGGCTGTTCTGCTACAGGCTTTTGCTTGGCATTGTCAGGCTCTTGTGACTGATTGACCACATTGCCAAACTCATCGACCACAGCCTCTGCATCAACTACAGTCCTAATACTGTCCACAGACAGAGAGTCTGAGTCGGATGGCGACTTGAAGTAACCTCCGCATCCATACATGCCTGATGTGAGGTCGGCATCCTGAGGAATCGTAAACTTGGCGTGATATTGCTTGAATTGCGGGTCGTCCAGCACACTCTTCAGGAAATAGCCACAGATGGGAAGCGCCGTTCGGTTGCCTTGTCCTAATTCTCCTGTGCGGAAGTGGATGCAGCGATATTCTCCACCAACCCATGCACCAACGACGAGTTTAGGCGTGGTACCAATAAACCAGGCATCCGAGTGATTGTTCGATGTGCCTGTCTTGCCGCCAAAGTCCGTATCGGTAACGTCGTAACCCACATAGCTACGCAGACGTGACGATGTACCACTCATACCTCCCATCAGCAACTGCTGTACGAGGAATGCGCTACGTTCAGTAAGTGCCTGTTTGTCATCCGTTTTGGCTTCGTAGATGACGTCGCCATCACGGTCAACAATTTTCGTGACAAGCACAGGGTCGTGCATGCGTCCTTGGTTGACAGGCGTACAATAAGCATTAACCAATTCCAACAGGTTGACATCGCTTGAACCTAAGGCGAGAGCCGGGGTGGGGTCGAGTTTCGACTTGATTCCCATGTCGTGGGCGGTCTTGACTATTCGCTCGATACCACACTCTTGTCCAAGACGGACAGCCACAGAGTTGATACTCATGGCGAAGGCCTGTTTCAGCGTGATATTCGCACCAGAGAAGTGTCCATCAGCATTCGTGGGAGCCCACGTCACCTCCTTCTTCTCCTTGGCGTCATAGACCTTCATCGAGAAGAATTCGTCCTTACGGGTATCGCATGGGGTAATGCCCTGGTTCATGGCTTCGGCATAGACAAACAACTTAAAGGTTGAACCAGGCTGACGCATGGCAGTCACCTTGTCGTATTTCCATGTTTTGAAGTCAACGTCGCCTACCCATGCTTTTACATGACCAGTCTGTGGCTCGATAGCTACGAATCCGCAATGCATGAAATGCTCCATATAACGGATGCTGTCAAGCGTCGACATCTCTTTCTCTATATAGCCTTGCTCGTAGTCGAACAACTTAACGGGGTGGGGCACGTTCAGATAGTAGTTGATAGAGTCTTCGTTGCCCTCATATTTTTGGCTCAGTAGCTTGTAGTATGGTGTCTTTTTGGCCAAGTCCTCAATGAAGTGGGGGATTTCAATATGACGTTCGTCCTGCCAGGGATTAGTACTTCCCCAGTGTGCATTGAAGGTCTTTTGCACCTGTTTCATCTGCTTGATAGCTGCATCTTCAGCATATTTCTGCATTCGCGTATCAATGGTGGTATAAATCTTCAATCCCTCCGTATAGTAGGCATAGGCACGCTCGTCACCATAGTATTTGCGACACCAGTCCTTCATCCAGTCGCCTACTGCCTCACGGAAATAGTTTGCTTCTCCATCGTAGGCATTCTCAACGCTATAGTCGAGCTTGATTTCAATCTGTTTGAGTGAATCACACTCCTCTTGAGTAAGGTGTCCGTGTTGTTTAACCAAGTCGAGCACCACATTTCTGCGAGCCAGCGAATTCTTGGGATTAATGCGGGGGTTATAGTAAGTTGTTGCCTTTAACAATCCTACCAGTACGGCAGCCTGTTCGGCAGTCAGTTTATCAGGCGTTGTACCAAAATAGGTTCTGGCAGCAGTCTTGATACCAAAGGCATTCGAGCCAAAATCTACTGTATTCGCATACATGGTCAGAATCTCATTCTTAGAGAAGTTGAACTCCAACTTATAGGCTGTAATCCATTCCTTGCTCTTCATGATGAGTAGTTTCAGACCAGGGATATTGCCCAACAGACCAGTAGAATACTGCGTGCGAACACGGAACAGATTCTTGGCCAACTGTTGTGTGATGGTTGATGCACCACGTGCGTCACGATGCATCACATAGTCTTTAAGAGCTGCTCCAAATGCCTGATAATCAATACCATGATGACTACGGAATCGTTCGTCTTCCGTATCGATAAGGGCATTCCAGAATGCTGGACTTACATCTTCGTAGGTGACAGGCATGCGGTTTTCGCTGAAGAACTTGCCTATTACCTTGCCGTCAGCACTATATATTTGAGAGGCTTCAGCAGGGTGCGTGTTCTTGACGTCGCTCATTGATGGTGACTTACCAAAAAGCCACAGGAAATTGATATCCACCATGATAAGATACAGGAAGAAGGCTACAACGAGTGTACCCAATGTAGATAGTATCTTGATGTACCAAGGACGCCCCTTGAAGAGTCCTTTATACCATTTTGCAGCACTTTTTAAAGCCTGTATGAGTTTCTCAGCGTATTCATTCATATTGAGTAATGTATTTTAGTATATCTTCTTTATTTTCAGCATCAAACCACTTCACCTCTGAATCGCGCTTAAACCATGTCAGTTGCTTGCGGGCATAGCGTCGGGTGTTGCCCTTCATGCGCTCCACAGCTTCCTCCAACGACCAGCGTCCGTCCATGTAGTCAAACATCTCTTTATAGCCTACTGTGTTCAGGGCATTCAACTGTCGCTGATTGTATAGCGACTGTGCCTCTTCCAACAGTCCATTTTCCATCATCTCGTCTACGCGCGCGTTAATCCTATTATATAATATATCGCGTTCTCTGTTCAGTCCTATCTTGACAATGCGGAAAGGGCGTGCCTTTTTCTCTTGTTTACGGAAAGACGTATAGGTCTGCCCTGTCTGGTAGCAAATCTCCAACGCATGAATCACGCGCCTGTAGTTCTGCCTGTCAACGATTTGATAGTGTTCAGGGTCAAGCCGTTTCAAGTCTTCGCAGAGTGCTTCCAATCCCTCCTCCTGGTAGCGTCTCTTCATCTCTTCGCGTATATCATCACGAATGGTCGGAATGTCGTCGATACCATTGCAGACAGCATCAATATACATCATCGAGCCACCACTCAGCAATTGTATGTTGTGAGATTTGAACTGAGTATCCAGTAACTCCAGCACCTCTTGCTCATACATGGAGGCATTATAGTAGTCACAGATGCTCTTCGTGCCTACAAAGTAGTGCTTGGCAGCCTGCAACTGTTCGTCAGTAGGTGCCGCAGTACCAATCTTCAGTTCACGATAGATTTGCCTGGAGTCAGCATTGATTACAGGAATGCCATAGCGTTGGGCAATCTCGATAGTGAGAGCAGTCTTGCCAACAGCTGTAGGTCCAGTGATGACAATGAGTGTCTTCAATTGTCAATTATCAATTATCAATTGTCAATTATCTAATCACGCCACGCTTTGATGACTCGATAAACGAGCAGATGTATTCCACCTCTTTCGAATCAGGATACTTGGTACGGGCTTCAGCAATGCCGTCCTTTAGTACACCCTGTGCATAGATGATGCGATAGGCATCGTGGATAGCTTCGATGGTCTCATTGCTGAATCCGCGACGACGCAGGCCAATCAGGTTGACACCAGCATAGCGGATGGGCTCCTTACCGGCAATCACATAGGGCGGAATGTCCTGTGAAGTACGTGAGCCACCCTGGAACATGATGTAGCTGCCCACACGAATGAACTGGTGGAACAGACAGCATGCAGAGATAATGGCGCAGTCGTCAATCTCCACTTCTCCAGCAATCTTTGTGGAGTTGCCAATAATACAGCCATTGCCAATAATACAGTCGTGGGCAATATGCATGTTCTCCATCAGCAGATTGCCGTTACCTACAACCGTCTTGCCTCTTGAGGCAGTACCACGGCTGATGGTGACATTCTCGCGAATCGAGTTGTTGTCGCCAATCTCGCATATCGTGTCCTCGCCTTGAAACTTCAAGTCCTGAGGCTTCGTTGATATGCTGGCTCCTGGGAAGAATTCGTTGCCGTTGCCAATGCGGGCACCATAGTGGATGGTCACATTGTTGAGCAATCTATTGTTGTCGCCTATCACGACGTTCTTGTCAATCACGCAGAAAGGACCAATGACGTTGTTGTCGCCCAACTTTGCCTCAGGGTCAACTACTGCAAGGGGATGTATCTGATTTGCCATATTTTGTTTCTTACTTGTTTTTTACTATTTGAGCTGTGAAGCTAGCTTCTGCCACCACATGGTCGCCCACGAAGATATAACCCTTCATCGACGAGATGCCGTGACGAACAGGCGCCAGCAGGTCGACCTTGAAGAGCAGGGTGTCGCCAGGCACCACTTTCTGACGGAATTTCACTTCGTCTATACGCATAAAATAGGTGCTCCAGCGTTCAGGCTCCTCCAGTGTGTTCAACACCAGCAGACCGCCACATTGTGCCATGGCCTCAATCTGCAATACACCAGGCATGACGGGCTCTTCTGGGAAGTGACCCTGGAAGAAAGGCTCGTTGGCGGTCACGTTCTTGATACCTACAATCGTGTTGGCACCCAGCGAGATGACCTTATCCACCAACTGCATAGGATAGCGGTGGGGCAGCAGTTCGCGAATCTTGTTCACGTCCATTACTGGCTCCTCGTTGGGATCGTAGAAGGGTGCCTGGACTTCGTGCTTGCGAATCTCCCTGCGCATCTGGCGTGCAAACTTGTTGTTGATGGTGTGGCCAGGACGCGTGGCAATGATGCGACCCTTGATGGGCTTGCCAATCAGGGCCATATCGCCAACAATGTCGAGCAGCTTATGGCGTGTGCACTCGTTTTCCCATACCAGAGGCTTGTGCTGAATGTAGCCTAAGTCGGTGGCATCGCGATGCTCTACACCCAACATGTCTGCCAGTGCGTCGAGTCGTTCCTGAGTGGTTTGGCGCTCATAGATGACGATGGCGTTGTCTAAGTCGCCACCCTTGATGAGGTTGGCCTGCAACAGGGGCTCGATGTCGCGTACAAAAACGAAAGTTCTTGCTGGGGCGATCTCGGTGGCAAAATCTTCCACCCTGTTGACGGTGGCAAACTGTGAATTGATGAATTTCGACTCAAACGAGCACATGACCGTCAACGAGAACTCATCGTCAGGCAAAATCGTGATGCACGAACCTGTCTTCTCGTCCTTGACCTCTATCTTCTTGCGGATAATATACCAATCCTTGGGTGCATTCTGTTCCTCAACACCCACCTCATTGATTTTCTCAACATACTGGATGGCTGAACCGTCGAGAATAGGGAATTCAGGACCGTTTACCTGAATCAGACAGTTGTCGACTCCTAAGGCATAAAGGGCTGCCAAACCATGTTCTACAGTAGAAACACGGGCGTCGCCTTTGCCCAACATCGTGCCACGCTGAGTGTCGATGACGTTCTCTGCAACAGCATCGATAATAGGCTCGCCTTCCAAGTCTATACGCTTAATCTTATATCCTGTATTCTCTGGTGCAGGATTGAATGTTACAGTTAGATTCAGACCCGTATGCAGTCCTTTGCCAAACAGCGAAAAACTGCCTTTCAATGTTTTCTGCTTCATTGTTTTATATGACTTTTTGACTATTTCACGATTTAACTATTTGTCGAGCTTGGCCTTCAGTTCGTCCAGTTCACGCTGCAACTGGGCTATCTGGCGATACATCTCGGGTAGTTTGGCGTCAAGGGCTCTGGCCTTGAAATACATCTTCGGATTGACTGCCGGAGCGCCAATCAGCTGCTCGCCATTACCTTTCGTGTTGCTGATGACACCGCTTTGGGCGCCAACAAAGGTCTTGTCGGCAATCTTGATGTGACCAGAGAATCCAGCCTGTCCGCCCACCATACACCAAGCACCAATCTTCGTGCTACCAGCCATACCAACCTGGGCTGACATCACTGTGTTTTCGCCAATCTCACAGTTGTGAGCCACCTGAATCAGGTTGTCCAGCTTCACGCCCTTGTGGATGATGGTCTCTCCCATGGTCGAGCGGTCAACACAGGTATTGGCGCCAATCTCCACATTGTCCTCGATGATGACGATGCCCAACTGTGGAATCTTCTCGTAGCCCTCTGTGTTGGGGGCGAATCCGAATCCGTCGGCACCAATCACGGCACCTGCATGGATAGTGACATTCTTGCCAATCTGACATCCGTCGTAGATAGTGACGTTGGGGAAGATGCGCGTTCCATCGCCAATCTTAACACCCTCGCCGATATAGGCAAACGGACCCACATACACATCCTTGCCAATTTCGGCTGTCTTGCTGACAAAAGCCAACGGGTCGACACCCGTTTTCTTAGGCAGCGAGGCTGCATACATCTGCATCAACTTGGCTACGCATTCGTAGGCGTTGGGCACTCTGATAAGGGTCGACTCAACGGGATGCTCCAGCTCTAAGTCGTCGTTTACCAGCACGATACTGGCTTTCGTATTGTAGATGTATGACGTGTATTTGGGGTTCGAAAGGAAGGTTATTGCACCTTCTGTAGCCTCTTCGATCTTTGCGAAGGTGCTGACAGTAGCCTGCTCGTTACCTTCCACGCGTCCACCGATAAATTCGGCTATTTGTTTGGCTGTAAACTGCATTTTTCTCTTACTTTATTTTATAAAACTTTGCAAAGATACGAATAAATGAGCAAAAAACCAAATTTAATTTGAAGTTTTTTCGAATGTGGGTGTTTTTGAAAACCTCAGAAACGTTGATAACAGAGGTAATATTTTCGTATTTTCTTCGAAAGCAGTTGCACATTTAAGATTTCTGAAGCCTCAGAAATGTCTTTGACCGTTCCGTCTTTATAAAGTATTCCGATGCTGTCATCGTCAGGATTATACATGTCTTTTCCTATCTCCGTCAAGCTCATCAGGTAGGCCGTATCTTCCAGTGAGATGCCCTCTTTCTTGGCTATGCTTTGCGCTATCTCGTCAAGGCGTTCCTGCGAGGGGCGTTCTTCACTTACCTCTACACGCCACAGGTGTCTGTCAAGCATGCTATCTGCCAGCAATGAAAGGGTTTTGTCGTCGCTATGCTTCCATGCTTTCAGGGCACTCCAGATGTCGGAATCGTCCAGTTCGCTATACATCGTCAGCGCCTCCGGATGTTCCTCGAACCAGGTGCGGTCAACGTCGTTTTTCAGGAAGTAGGCGAGGGCAGGGGCGGCAAAGATGTCGTACCCTTGTTTTGTCAGCATTTTTGCTCGCTTCAAGGCGCTAATCAGAATCTTCTCGTATCCCACAGCCGTTTTGTGCAGATACACCTGCCAGTACATCAGTCGTCGTGTGGTCAGGTAGTTTTCTATCGAATAGATGCCCTTTACCTCGACCACCAGTTGCGAATCCTTCACGTTCAGCATCTTGATGATGCGGGCACTACCGATGTTACCCTCTGTCACGCCAGTAAAGAACGAGTCACGACGCAGATAATCCAGACGGTCCATGTCCAGTTGCGACGATATCAGCTGGTGGAATATCTTGTTGGGATAGTCATCCTTGAAGATGCTGATGGCCAGCGCCAGTTGTCCTTTCAGGTCGCGATTAATCTGCTCCATCATCAGCAGCGATATGTCCTCGTGCGAGATGCCCTTGATAAGCGTATTCTCCAACACATGCGAGAACGGACCGTGCCCAATGTCGTGCATCAGAATGGCAGCCTTGACGGCTTCAGCCTCAGAGTCAAAGATGTAGATGCCTTTCTCTTGTAGCGACTTCACAGCCTCCGACATCAGGTAGAAGGCACCTAACGAGTGCTGGAAACGGGTGTGGCGTGCACCAGGATAGACGACAGAGGCCAATCCCAACTGGTTGATGCGGTTCAGACGCTGGAACAAAGGGTGGCGCACCACGTCGTAGAGCAGTCCTCGTGGAATCTTGATAAACCCGAATACTGGGTCGTTGATAATCTTGTGTTCGTTCATATTCAGCTGCAAAGGTACAAAATAAGTGAGAGAAATTCCAAATAAATCTGTATAATCTGCGTAATCTGCGGTTATTTCTATATAAAAATTTGTTTTTTCTCTCACTTATTTGTAATTTTGCAGCATGAAACAGCAAATATGTATCT
>Ga0265298_10003454_pt1 | contig 20863 bp, 17 predicted proteins | sample AusTroGonzalo_MG_3_FD_193486 | JGI IMG/M metagenome (GOLD analysis project Ga0265298, IMG submission 193486) | Bovine rumen microbial communities from tropical cattle in Woodstock, Queensland, Australia - Gonzalo_01 | ecosystem: Host-associated > Mammals > Digestive system > Stomach > Rumen ... | reverse complement strand
AGATGTACCCCATGCAAATGCACGAGGGAGCTTGGTCCGAAGGGGCTACCGTCAACCGCGAACTCATCAAAGCCGCGCAGCGCGAAGCCCATGCCATCGAGCGTGCCGCCAAGCACCCCGAACAGGCCTCAGCCGAATATCTCGCCAAAGCCGCCATGTGGCAGGAACGCTTTGCCGAATACAAATCCACCAAAAAGCCTGGCGATAAGCAGTACGCCACCCTTTACACTTATACCTACGCCCACCTTTACCGCGAACTGAAAGTCAGCGGCGTTCTCTCCGACCTTGCCGAACTCAAAGCCCATAAAGAGGCAACCTACCAATCCATCATCCCGCAGATACAGTCCCTCATCGACGGCGAAACAGACCTCATCGCGAACATGGCAAACATCGCCGCAGTGCTGCACGAGGCCTTTCATTTCTGGTGGACAGGCTTTTACATAGTAAAAGACATAGAAAAATCATCAATCATAAATCATAAATCACAAATAAACCAAGAATTGGTTTTGGGTCCCTTCCAGGGACCCGTCGCCTGCACACGCATCCCGTACAACAAAGGCGTCTGCGGCACGGCATGGGCGCAGAACCAAACGATCGTGGTGCCCAACGTCCATGAGTTCCCCGGACACATCGCCTGCTCCTCCGCCTCCAGGAGCGAGATCGTCGTACCCATACGAAAGAACGGCGAGGTCATCGCCGTTCTGGACATCGACAGCGCCGACTTCAACACCTTCGACGCTATCGATCAGAAATACCTGGAGCTCATCCGCCTGTAAACGACGTCCTTACTTGCCGGGACAGCCGGGATGCGGGCCTTGCGGCGGAAAACCTTCCTTCGGGGGGAACTGACCAAAAGGTGCCTGCGGACCTTTCTTGCAATGGCCCCGGAGTACGCGCTCTACCTGCTTTTCGTTCAAGTCCTTGGCGAATTTCGCCTTGAACTGCTCTTTCAGCTTCGCCTGCTCCGCCTTGTATTCGCGGTAGGTAACGGCGAATTTGGCTGCCTGTTCGTCACTCAAGTAGAGTTCATCGCTGAGCATCTTGATCTCCATCTCGATGCACTCCTCCTTACTCATCTTGCATTCTTTCTTTGCTTTCTTGCACTCCGCCTTGCCGGCTTGCTGTTCCTGTGCGCTTACATTAGCCACGAGGATGGCGCTGATCGCCAGAATAAACAACTTTTTCATAACACCTTAAATTTAGACATTCATCCTTCCTCTGCAAACATCGTGCCAAAGTTCATTAAGTGTCTTACCACATCATCAGTCCATCACCATTTGCGCAGCAAAATATGCAAGTTTTTGAAACGAATTTCATAAAATATTTGCATATATGCAATTTTTGTTGTATCTTTGCAGGCGAATTGATAATACCCCCTTAGTGCATGAAGCGATTGAAAGGAATAATCCTCTTTAGTATGGTGGCGCTGACGGCAATGACCGCCTGTTCGCACAAGGCAGAGAAAGCCTGCGACCCGATCTATGACCGTTCGGATTTTGTCGAAGTGGCGGAAGTCATTCCTGACGTGATCTTGGAAATCCGGTATTACAGCACCTATAATTTTGTCGGCACACGCGTGGACGGATACGAACGGCCGATCGCGCTAATGACGCGGCAGGCGGCGGATTCGCTCAAAGCGGTGAACGACGAGCTGAAAGCCCATGGTTACCGTCTCAAGATCTGGGACACCTACCGTCCGCAGCGGGCGGTCAACCATTTCATCCGCTGGGCGGAGGACATCCAAGACACGGCGATGAAAGCCGTTTTCTACCCGATGGTGGACAAAAGTCTGCTTTTCGAGCAAGGCTACATCTACGCCCGCAGCAGCCACAGCCGCGGTTCGACGGTCGATCTGACGCTGCTTGACGCCGCCACAGGCAAGGAGCTCGATATGGGTTCACCGTTCGACTGGTTCGGCGAAGAGAGCCACCCGGACTATCGCTGCAAACTGTACATGCAGTCGTACAACCGCTTGGTGCTGCACGATGCGATGGTGAAGCACGGTTTTGAGGGGATTGACAGCGAGTGGTGGCATTTCACCCTGGCGAACGAGCCCTACCCCGACACCTATTTTGATTTTCCCATCGAATAAGACATCTTACAGTCATGAAAAAAATTCTCTTTCTCTCGATGCTTGCCGTGCTGGCGGTCTCCTGCGGCAGACAGCCTTCGGTCAGTTCGCCCGACGGCCGTATGCACGTCACTTTCCGTCTGACAGACACCGGCAGTCCGCAGTACTGCGTGATGCAGGACGGCGATACCCTTCTCCGCTGGTCCGCCATGGGTCTCAAGACCCAGGAGGAGGCTCTTGATGCCGGTTTTCGCATAAGCGGCTCCGAACGCAGTTCGTTTGACGATACCTGGGAGACCGTCTGGGGCGAAGAGCGGTTCATCACCGACCGGCACAACCAAATGACGGTCCATCTCCGCCACACGTCCGGCATCAAAATGGACATCGTCTTCCGCTGCTTTGACGACGGCTTTGCGTTCCGCTACGTGCTCGCCGGCAAAGAGAAAGAGGGGTATTGTCCGCTGACTGTCACCAAAGAAATGACCGAATACCGCTTCGCCGGCGACCATCAGGCATGGTCCATCCCCTGGCGGACGGAATATTACGAGGGCATTTGGACCAAAGCGCCGCTGAGCGAGAAGAAAGACACCCTCTGTTCGCCCGTTACCATCGAGCGCACCGACGGCGGCTATGCCTTCGTCCACGAAGCGGCACTGACCGACTATCCGGCGCAGAACCTCTACATGCAGGACGGCGCCCTCAAGACCTACCTCACACCGTGGCGGGGCACGGAGTACGAGATCAAGGCGTATATCCGGACGCCTTTCTCCACCCCGTGGCGCATGGTCATTCTCACGGACGACCTCCGGCAGATGGTGGCGTCGCGTATCATGCTCAATCTGAACGAACCCTGCCGCATAGAAGACACCTCGTGGATCAAGCCGATGAAGTTCATCGGTATATGGTGGGGAATGCATATGAAGTCCATGACCTGGGAGCAGGGACCCAAGCACGGCGCCACGACCGCGAACATGGAGAAGTACCTCCGCTTCGCCAAGGACCATCACATAGACGCCGTGCTGGCGGAGGGATGGAACATAGGCTGGGAAACGTGGGCTCATTTTTCGTTCACCGAACCCTACGACGACTGGAACATGGATTATCTGAATGACTTGGCGGACAGTCTGGGCGTGCAGATCGTCGGGCATAACGAGACCGGCGGTAACGCCGCCGATTACGAGGATCAGCTGGAGGCCGCCTACGCCTACCATCATGCGCACGGGATCCATGTCATCAAGACCGGTTACGTGTCGCCTGTTATCCGCACGGTGGACGGCCTGCAATGGAACAAAGGGCAGTCAGGCGTGCGCCACTATCGCAAGATCATCGAGACGGCGGCTCGCTACCAGATATGCATTGACAACCACGAACCCGTCATGCCGACCGGTCTGCAGCGCACCTACCCCAACCTGCTCACGCAGGAAGGCGTACGCGGACAGGAATGGAACGCCTGGAGCACGGACGGAGGCAACTCCTGCGCCCATGTGACCATTCTGCCGTTCACGCGCATCATGGCCGGTCCGGTGGATTTCACGCCGGGCGTGTTCGCCTTCGAGAACCCCGCCATGCCGCAGACGCGCGTCCGCTCCACGCTCACCAACCAGCTCGGCCTGTTCGTCTGCCTCTATTCGCCCTTACAGATGGCCTGTGACCTGCCGGAGAACTACATGAAGCACCCCGATGCCTTCCGTTTCATCGAGGACGTGCCCTGTAACTGGGAGCGCTCGGTGCTCGTGGACGGCGCCATCGGCGAGTTCTGCATCTTCGCCCGCCGGCAACGCGGCGGCGAGGACTGGTTCATCGGCGGCGTGAACAACGAGACACCGCGTGAAGCGTGCATCCCGATGGATATGCTGGATGAAGGGGCAACCTACACCGCCACCCTCTATCGCGACGGCAGGCAGGCGGACTGGAAGACCAGGCCGTATGACTATGTCATCGAGACAAAGAAAGTGAAGGCGTCCGACACCATCGAACTGCATATGGCGTCCGGCGGCGGCTTTGCTATTAAGTTACAGAAAATAACACCACAATAAAACAACAATTTATATGAAAAAGATCTTTGCATTCGCATTGGCGGCAATTGTTTTTGCCGGATGCGCTAAACAGGAAACAACCCAAACAAGTATGAAAAACGAAGCGATTGAAAACATCATGACCCGCGTTTCGGTACGCGAGTTCACCGGCGAGAAGATCTCCGCCGAGCAGATTGACACGCTGTTACGGGCCGGCATGGCGGCTCCGTCAGCCATCAACAAACAGCCGTGGGCATTCGTGGTAGTGACCGACAAAGCCATCATCGCCCAACTGGGTGAGGCACTGCCCTACTCGCGCTGCAGCAACCATCCGGCAATCGCCATCATCCCCTGCGGCGACCTGAGCAAGGCCATCCCGGGCGAAATGGCGAACTTCTGGATCAATGACGTGTCGGCAGCCACGGAGAACATCCTGCTGGCAGCTCACGCGATGGGGCTGGGCGCCGTATGGACGGGCCTGCATCCGGACATGAACCGCGCCAAAATGGTGCAGGAGATGCTCGGCATGCCCGAACATATCATTCCGCTCTGCGTAGTGCCCGTAGGCGTACCGGCGGAGCATCCTGCCATCAAGGACAAGTACGTGCCGGAGAATATTCACTATAACGCATGGTGATCATGAAACGACTCCTTTTAATTGTATGCGCAGCCCTCGCGCTCGCCGCATGTACCCGTGCGCCCGAACAACCGCAGAACACATGGGCGAAAGGCTGTGACCTGAGCTGGCTCAGCGAAATGGAGCATGACGGAGTGCAGTTCAATAATGGTGAAGACTGTATGGACCTGCTGCAGGGCATCGGCATGAACGCCGTCCGGCTGCGGGTGTGGGTGAACCACCAGACCGGATGGAGCAATATACCCGACATGCTCTCGCTGGCACAACGCGTGTCGGACAAAGGTCTGCGGCTCATGATTGACATCCATTACTCGGATTTCTTCGCCGACCCGAATCATCAGTCCATCCCCGAAGCATGGCAGGACTACGACTACCCCGCCATGAAAGAGGCGGTGCGCACGCACACCATTGATGTGCTGACCGCGCTGAAGGACGCCGGCATCGAACCCGTATGGGTGCAGATAGGCAACGAGACGCCGAACGGCATGCTGTGGCCGATGGGTCTGGTACATGAAGCGGACGGTAACTGGGAGCAGTACGCCGGTTTCACCGCTACGGGGTATCAGGCGGCCAAAGAGGTGTTCCCGGACATCACCGTCATCGTGCATGTCGATAATGCCTACGAGCGCCGCGACTGGTTCTGGCAGTCAATGTACGAGCACGGCGGCCGATGGGACATGATCGGCCTGAGCCACTACCCCATGATGAGTGCCTGGAACGGCGGCAAGAGCTGGCAGGAAATGAACGAACTGGCGGAGGAGAACATCCGCCGTCTCATCCGCGACTGGCACTGCCCCGTGATGGTGACCGAGATAGGCACCTTCGCGCAAGACACGCTCTCCGCCACCGTCATGGCGGACTTCGTTCAGCGTGCAACTGCCATCGACTCCTGCTCGGGCATCTTCTATTGGGAACCGCAGGTCTATGGCGGATGGCGTCCGGCGGAGTACATCCCCCTCGGATGGGGCAGTTACGACATGAGCGCTTTCACGAGCGACGGCCGACCGAATGAAGCACTACAAATACTACTGCAATGAAACAGATACTACTCATTCTAATGATGGCATTGATGCCGTTGACGGCGCTGCCGGCTCTTGCGGCGGACAAGCCGTCCGGCAGTAAGCCCACTAACAAACAGACGGTTGTGCTTGCCTGCGACCTGCACTGCCAGGGATGCTGCGACAAGATCATGAAGAATATCGCCTGGGAGAAAGGCGTGAAGGACATCGTCTGCGACCTTCCGTCCAAGACCGTCACCGTCACGTTCGACACGCGCAAGACCGACACGGACAAGCTGCTGCAGGCCTTCGAGCGCATCGGCAAACCGGCCCAAGAAGTAAAAAAAGACCCACAATAAGGATGTACGAGAAATTAGAAAACCGGAAATGGAAGGTGCTCAAGAGCGAGAATATCTTGCGCCTGGGCCCGTGGCTGTCCGTGCGGCAGGAGTGTGTCGAACTGCCTTCCGGCACGCAGATTCCCACATGGTTCATTCTGGAGTTCCCCGATTGGATCAACGTCATCGCCGTCACCAAGGACGGCAAGATGGTGATGGAGGACCAGTACCGCCATGCACTCGGCGAGACGCATTATGAGCTTGTGGCAGGCGTCGTGGACCCGGGCGAGACACCCTTGCAGGCGGCGCAGCGCGAACTGAGCGAAGAGACCGGCTACGAGGGCGGCGAGTGGCGGCTGTTCATGACCCTCTCGCCCAACCCCACCAATCATAACAACCTGTCCTACACCTTCCTTGCCACCGGCGTGGAGAAAGTACGCGAGCAGCACCAGGAGAAGACCGAAGACATCCATGTGGACGTGATGGAACCGGAACAGGTACTGGAAATGCTGCGCGACGGAGAGATCATCCAGGCCCTTCATGCCGCTCCGTTGTGGCGCTATTTCGCCGAAAAAGGCTCCAATATGTAGAAAAATTGACAAAAAAGAGCAAAAAGTAAATTATTTTTCAAAAAGTGGCATATGCGTTTGCATATGTCATTTTTTTGTTGTAACTTTGCAGTCGCAAAGTGTGAGTCTCCGGATTTAATTGTGAATTTTTAATTTTTAATTCTATAGTACTATGGCAAAAAAAGCATTGAACAAGTGGACCGCGCCGAAGAGCGTAGCGCCCGAGAAAATCATTCAGTTTGGTGAAGGTAACTTCCTCCGCGCATTCGTGGACTGGATTGTATGGAACATGAACGCAAAGACGAACTTCAACGGTTCGGTAGCTGTCGTTCAGCCGATTGACAAAGGTATGGTAGAGTGGCTCAACGGTCAGGACTGCCTGTATCATGTCAACCTGCAGGGCCGTCTGGACGGCAAGGCGGTTAACTCGCTCGAGCGCATCGACGTCATCAGCCGCGCCCTCAACCCCTACACCCAGAACTGGGCGTACATGGCGCTGGCAGAGCAGCCGGAGATCCGCTTCGTCATCTCCAACACCACCGAGGCCGGCATCACCTTTGACCCGTCCTGCAAGTTCACCGACGCGCCCGCTTCCGCTTATCCGGGCAAGCTGGTTCAGCTCCTTTTCCGTCGCTACAAGACCTTCAATGGCGACCCGACCAAGGGACTCATCTTCATGCCGTGCGAGCTCATCTTCCTCAACGGACACCATCTGAAGGACTGCATCCGCAAGTACATCGAACTGTGGAAAGATGATTTCGGAGCAGACTACGCTGGCTTCAAGGAGTGGTTCGAGAAATACAACTACGTTTGCGCCACCCTCGTGGACCGCATCGTGCCGGGCTTCCCGCGCAAGGACATCGCCGAGATCCAGGAGAAAGTGGGTTACAACGACAACCTCGTTGTACAGGCGGAGATCTTCCACCTCTGGGTGATCGAGAAACCGGAGAACATGTCCATTGAGGAGCTCGAGGCCGAGTTCCCTGCCAACAAGGCGGGTCTGAACGTGCTCATCGCCGAGAGCGAGAAGCCGTACCACGAGCGCAAAGTGACGCTGCTCAACGGCCCGCACACCGTACTTAGCCCTGTTACCTACCTCAGCGGCGTGAACATCGTTCGCGATGCCTGCAACCATGAGGTACTGGGCAAATATATCAACAAGGTCATGTTCGACGAACTGCTCGAGACCCTCAACCTGCCGAAGGACGAGCTTAAGGCCTACGGCGAGAGCGTGCTGGAGCGCTTCAACAACCCGTACGTGGACCACGCCGTAACGAGCATCATGCTCAACTCGTTCCCGAAATTCGAGACACGTGACCTGCCGGGTCTGAAAGTATATCTGGAGCGCAAAGGCGAACTGCCGAAGGGTCTGGTACTCGGTCTGGCAGCCATCATCACCTATTACAAGGGCGGCGTACGCAAGGACGGAGCTCCCATCCAGCCGAACGATGCACAGGAGATCATGGATCTGCTTGCACAGCTCTGGGCTACCGGCGACAAGCGCAAAGTGGCAGAGGGCGTGCTCGGTGCTACCGACATCATCTGGAAGGAGAGCAAAGAGGACCTCAACAAGATTCCGGGTCTGACCGATATGGTTGTCAACTTCCTCGAATCGATAGAGAAGAACGGCATGCTCGAAACGGTTAAGACGATTTTATAAATCACCAATAACCAATTACCCATGACAAATATCTTAAAGATAAACCCTGCCGACAATGTGGTTGTAGCCATACAGCCGCAGTCGGCAGGTGCCGTTATAGAAGTGGACGGCAAAAGCATCACGGTGCTCGAAGACGTACCGGCAGGCCATAAGATCGCCATTCAGGACCTTGCCGAAGGCGAGAACGTCATCAAGTACGGCTTCCCCATCGGTCACGCCAAAGAGGCGAAAAAAGCCGGTAGCTGGATGAACGAGAATAATATCAAGACCAACCTTGCCGGACTGCTCGAATACGAGTATCATCCGAAGGACGTGGTGCTGAATATTCCCGATGAATCCAGAACATTCATGGGCTATCGCCGCAAGGACGGACAGGTCGGCATCCGTAACGAGGTGTGGATCATCCCGACCGTTGGTTGCGTGAACGGCATCATCCAGAAATGTGCGGAGCGTCTGCGCCAGGAGACCGGTGCGGATAATATCTTCGCCTTCCCCCATAACTACGGCTGCTCGCAGCTCGGCGACGATCATGAGAACACGAAGAAGATCCTCCGCGACATGATCCATCACCCCAACGCAGGTGCCATTCTCGTGGTGTCTCTCGGATGCGAGAACAACCAGCCGGATGTATTCAAAGAGTTCTGCGGCGAGATCGACGAAGACCGAATCAAGTTCGTCACTACACAGAAGATCCAGGGCGACGAAGTGGAATACTGCATGCCTATTTTGCGCGAACTGTACACCAAGACCCAGCACGACAAGCGCGTGGCGGTGCCCCTGAGCGAACTGCGCGTGGGTCTCAAATGCGGCGGTAGCGACGGTTTCAGCGGCATCACCGCCAACCCGCTCCTCGGTATGCTCAGCGACTGGCTGGTAGCCCAGGGCGGTACCACCGTGCTCACCGAAGTGCCGGAGATGTTCGGCGCCGAAACCATCCTCATGGACCGTTGTGCCAACAAACAGCTGTTCGACCAGACCGTCAGCCTCATCAACGATTTCAAGGACTATTTCCTCAGCCACGGCGAACCCGTGGGCGAGAACCCCAGCCCGGGCAACAAAGCGGGCGGTATATCGACGCTGGAGGACAAAGCGCTCGGCTGCACGCAGAAATGCGGCAAGTCGCTTGTGCGCGGCGTCATGCCCTACGGCGAGCGCCTGCAAGTGAAAGGTCTCAATCTCCTTTCCGCGCCGGGCAACGACCTCGTGGCCTCCACGGCTCTCGCTTCCTGCGGCTGCCACATGGTGCTCTTCACCACCGGCCGCGGCACGCCCTTTGGCACCTATGTACCGACCATGAAGATATCCACCAATTCGAACCTGTACCACAACAAGCCGAACTGGATTGACTTCAACGCCGGTGTCATCGCCGAAGGCGAACCGATGGAGCAGGTAGCCAAGCGCTTTGCGGAATACGTCATCGAGATTGCCAACGGCACCAAGACCAACAACGAGAAGAACGGCTATCACGAGATCGCCATCTTCAAGAACGGTGTCACATTATAAAACAAACACATCTACCGCATGGAATACAAAATCAAAACAGTCGGAGTGCTCACCTCAGGAGGTGACGCTCCGGGAATGAACGCCGCCGTACGCGCCGTGACGCGCGCAGCGATCGCCAACGGCATCCGCGTCAAGGCTATCTTCCGTGGCTACAAGGGTCTGATGGACGGCGAAGTACAAGAGTTCACCACGCAGGACGTGAGTGGTATCATCCAGCGCGGCGGTACGATCCTCAAATCCGCCCGCAGCGAGGAGTTCAAGACTCCGGAAGGCCGCAAACGTGCTTTTGACACCCTGCAGCGCGAACAGATAGACGCCCTCATCGTCATCGGCGGTGACGGTTCGTTCACCGGTGCACGTATTCTTGCGCAGGAGTACAATATACCCGTTATCGGTCTGCCCGGTACGATAGACAACGATCTGTGGGGCACTGACTCCACCATCGGATACGACACCGCGCTGAACACTATCGTCGATTGTGTGGACAAACTGCGTGACACAGGTACGAGCCATGAGCGTCTGTTCCTGGTGGAGGTGATGGGCCGCGATGCAGGCTTCCTTACCCTGAACGCAGCCATCGCCGCCGGTGCGGAAGCCGCTGTCATCCCCGAGCGTGCAACGCTGGAGGAGCAGCTGGAGACCGCTATCGGGCATGGCCGCCGCAAACACAAGAACAGCGGCATCGTGCTCGTTCAGGAGCATGCCATCCCGGGCGGTGCGCAGGCGGTAGCGAAAATAATCGAGCAGAACCATCCCGAATACGGCACGCGCGTGACCATCCTCGGTCACCTGCAGCGTGGCGGTTCGCCGACGGCTTTCGACCGCATTCTGGCTTCGCGTCTGGGTTGCGCCGCCATCCAGGCCCTGCTGGACGAGCAACGCTCCATCATGGTGGGGCTGCAGAACGGCGAGGTGGTTTATGTACCGCTCACCAAAGCCATCAAGCAGAAGAAAGACATCAAGGACGACAAGTGGCAGGCGATGCAGGTGCTGAGTATCTAAGCGAACGATGCGCCTGACAACCGCCCTGCTGAGTCTCTTCTATCCTCGCACATGCCCCATGTGCGGTTTGTACATGGGCGAAAAGCGAGGCAAAGAAGGCGAAAGCCAGAACGGGAAGCTGTGCGAGAGCTGCCTTGCCAAACTGCCGCGCACCGAACAGGCGGTGATACGGGACAACCTGACCGAGATGGTGTTCAACAAAAAAGCGCTGCACATCGAGCGCGCCGCCGCGTTCCTTTTCTTTGAGAAGGAAGACCCGATACGGGATCTCGTGCATGTGATGAAATACGCCGACCAGCCGGAGACAGGCTATCAGCTCGGACGACAGGCAGCGATGGAGTTCCAGTATGCGGATTTCTTCGATGGAATCGACGTGATTGTGCCCCTTCCGCTGCATCCGAGGCGCTTGCGCGAACGCGGATACAACCAGTCGGAGTATATCGCCCGGGGGATCAGTGAGATCACCGGTGTACCGGTGGACACAACGCATGTGACGCGCGTCAGGAACACGCCCAAGCAGGCGCTCCAGAAAGGGGAGGAACGCAAGGCCAATGTGGAGAACGCGTTTGAAGTCAACCATCCCGAACAGATGTACCGCAAGCATATATTAGTGGTGGACGACCTGATTACGACGGGCGAGACGATGCAGAGCTGTCTGAAGGCAATGAGACGGTTCAGGGGAGCCAAGTTTAGTGTCTTTGCGCTGTGCAAAGCAAGATAAATGACTAAATAGTAAATAGTCAAATGACAAAAAAATACGATTTTCTGATTATCGGCGGAGGAGTAGCCGGAATGAGTTTTGCGCTCAAGGTAGCGCGGGCAGGCAAGTACAAGATTGCCCTGTGTTGTAAGACTACGCTGGAGGAGGCGAATACCGCCAAGGCGCAAGGAGGTATTGCATCGGTGACCAACCTGATGGTGGATGATTTCGAGAAGCATATCCACGACACGATGGTGGCCGGCGACTGGCTGAGCGACCCGGCAGCAGTGGAGCAGGTGGTGCGTAACGCGCCGAAAGGCATTGAGGAGCTGGTTCACTGGGGTGTCAATTTTGACAAGAAAGAGGACGGTCAGTTCGACCTGCACCGCGAGGGCGGCCACTCCGAGTTCCGCATTCTGCATCATGCCGATGATACGGGCGCAGAGATACAACGCGGACTGATGGCTGCCGTGCGCAACAATCCGTTCATCGATGTGCTGGAGAACCATTTCGCCGTGGAGATCATCACGCAGCATCATTTAGGAGTGCGCGTGACAAGACGCACGCCGGATATCGAGTGCTACGGCGCGTACATCCTCAATCCCGAGACGCAGAAGATCGACACCTACCTGAGCCGCATCACGCTCATGGCGACCGGCGGCACGGGAGCCGTCTATGCGACGACCACCAACCCGGAGATCGCCACCGGCGACGGTATTGCGATGGTCTATCGCGCCAAGGGAATGGTCAAAGATATGGAGTTTGTCCAGTTCCACCCCACGAGCCTTTTCAATCCGCAGGAGACGCATCCCGCCTATCTGATCACCGAAGCGATGCGCGGCTACGGCGGCATCCTGCGTCTGCCCAACGGCGAGGAGTTCATGCAGAAATACGACCCGCGTCTGTCTCTTGCGCCGCGTGACATCGTGGCACGCGCCATCGACAACGAGATGAAGATCCACGCCATCGACCATGTATGCCTGGACGTGATGCACAAGGATCCGGAGGAGACCAAGCATCATTTCCCCAATATCTACGCCAAATGCCTGAGTATCGGCATTGACATCACCAAAGAGTATATCCCGGTGGCCCCGTGCGCGCACTACATGTGCGGTGGTATCAAGGTGGACTTGGACGGACAATCGACCATCAAACGGCTGTACGCCGTAGGCGAATGTTCGTGCACGGGTCTGCATGGCGGCAACCGTCTGGCGTCCAACAGCCTTATTGAGGCGGTCGTATATGCCGATGCGGCAGCCAAGCACAGCCTCAGCGTGATAGAAAACTACGGTTTCAACGACAAAATACCGGCTTGGAACGACGAGGGCACGCTCAGCAACGAGGAGCGCGTGCTCATTGCGCAGGACGTGAAGGAAGTGGGACAGATCATGTCCACGTACGTAGGTATCGTGCGCTCGGATCTGCGTCTGCGCCGTGCGTGGGAGCGTCTGGACCTGCTGTACGAAGAGACCGAGGACCTGTTCAAGCGCGTCAAGGCGGACAAGGAGATATGCGAGCTGCGTAACATGATCAACGTCGGTTATCTGATCACGCGCCAGGCCATCGAGCGCAAGGAGAGCCGGGGTCTGCACTATACCATCGATTATCCGCGCACCGACAACAACCATCCGCAGGAAGTTTGGTGATAACGGTTATGGGTTACAGGTTATGGGTTACGGGATAGCATTATATAGTGTAATACCAGTGCGGACGGAGGCACGGGAAGGAGCGGAGCAGAGCACGCAGGTTCTGTTCGGAGAGACGTTTGAAATCATACATCATACATCACAAATCACAAATGATCGCTGGCGCTATGTGCGCCTGGACAACGACGGTCAGGAAGGATGGATAGACGCGAAGATGTGCACACCGATGGCGGATAAGGAGTACCGCGCGTACCGGAAAGCCTATACGAAGGCTGCGACGGTCATTTTTCCGATGGCGTACGCCGTGAGCGAGAACAACGGCCAGACCATTCCGCTGACGGCCGGCACCAAACTGACCAACTATCAGAACGGACGCTTCGAGGTTCTGGGCGTCGGTTTCCGCATTGACGCCTCGATGGTGGCGACCGCGCCGCTGCCGATGAGTCAGGAGAGTTTATTGCAGACCGTACGGTTTTTCCTCAATGTCCCCTATCTATGGGGCGGCAAGAACGCCATGGGCATGGACTGCTCGGGCTTCTCGCAAATCATTATGAGTCTGTTCGGCGTGTCGCTACTGCGCAATGCATCGGAGCAGATCACGCAGGGAGAGGTCATCAGCGAGCTGAGCCAGGCGCAGGCGGGAGACCTCGTTTTCTTTGACCACGAGGGGCTGAATGACGGAGTCGCCCACCCTGCACATATATCGCATGTAGGAATAGTTATCGACCCTGAGCGCGTCATTCACTGTTCAGGACGCGTCAAGGTCGAAAAACTCGATGAAACCGGCATTTATAGCGCGGAGCAAGGCGCCTATACCCATCACTTGGCGGGTATAAGACGCTCCTTGACCCGTTGAGCCTCTTCCAAAGCCTCTGTCTCATTCATCTTAATCAGACGAACCGAGAGGTCAGGGATCTCCAGTTCGATACCTACGGGCAGGTTGCCCGGATCTTCTATTTTGTCCCTGTTGGCTTCGTAGATGAACACCCAGAACTCCGTCTGTCCGTAATGGCGGCGGGATATCTGCGCCAGACGCGAGCCGGGTTTGACGACTTCGGTAGTGGCGCGGCAGGGCACCAATTCGACACGGCGGTCCTTACTCAACTGATGTTCGCCCGTATAGCGGTAGGGCACATCGTCGCCGAGACTGGCGATGAGCATCTGGTTATCCTTCACACCCAACGCACGCAGCTGGTCTGCCACGGCGTTCGCACGGCGTAGCGCCAGACGTTTGTTATAATCGGGTTTGCCGAGTTTGCAGGCATGCCCGTTGACGTGTATCTTCTGGTTGGGGTGCTGACGGAGGATAGCGGCAATGCGCTCCAGGATGTCCGCCGGCTCGAGGATAGGTATGGCTTTGTCCAGGTCGAAATAGATGACCGATTCCTTGAGATGCTCGTCAAGCAGTTCGGCTGCGGTTGCGGTCTGCGGCATTTCGACGGTCTCCTGCGCCTCGCGATAGAGGGTGTCGGTGCAGAAGACGTCGCATATATCGATGCCGTTCGCTTCGGCAATCTGGCGGATCTGTTCTATCGCCTGCTCGTACGCCTCGCGCTCCGCGTCCAGTTCGTCCATTATACTCGGGAACTCATCCGGTTGATCCACAACCACCTCAGGTTGTACGGCGACGGCGATGGCGGTGGTGTCCGGCTGCGTCTGCTGCGCCTCGAGACGCTTGCGGCGCTGCTCGCGGTCGTAGTCGCGCTGCGCCTTGGTGCGGTTGGCGTTGACCTGAATGCCTATCTTGAGGCCCACCGACCACGGATGGAGCGTCTCCACCTCATTGGTCTGCAGCACTCCTTCGTATGCCTGCGTGTAAGGCAAGGGGTACTCGCCTGTCGTGCGGCCGTCATAGAAACCGAGATCCATGGAGCCGTGGCGGTCCAGCAGGTCAGTGAAGTAATAATTGGCATAGGCGGCTATCGCCAGATCGACGCGCTGATGAAGCCGGATGAGCATCCCCAGTTCCGCATATGCCGCCCAGTTGAGGGAGCGCAGGTAACGGGAAGGAAGCTCTCTTTTGTCCGATGAAACGGGAAGATTCTCCACTACGGTGGGTACGTCATGCATGGTCAGGTCATAGAGCGGATAATAGACGGAGTTGTTCATCGTTCCGCCCGAAGCCAGACGCTGACTGTTGATGAGCGGCAGTCCCAGCTTGACGCCCGCCGTTCCGGTAAAGCCCACCTTGCCCGGCCGGGCGCGGAACTTGAGGGCGAAGGGGATCTCCACCATGTAGATATTCTGATACTCGTTGAGTTTGTAGGGCTCGGTGGTGATGGTATAGTCATCATTGTAGGCATCAACGGTCTGCTGCGTCCAGGGTTTGGCAATGGAGGCGCAGTTGGGATACGCAGAGAACTGCGCGCCGGTACCGATACCCATCCACGACACGAAATAATAACTGATACCCAGCTCCGCATGCCATGCGGGGAAATGGATCTTGTTCACCACATGGGCGGGTTGGAAGGAAGCGCCCAGCTGGGAGTAGGTATAACTGCCTACCCCGAGGCCGCCGCCGAACTCGAAGTTCCAGCCATAGGCGATGTTAGGTTCCTGGCGCGACTGCTGCCGCACGGAGTCCGGATAATGCGCTGCCGACAGAGAGGCGGCTATCATCAGTATACCTGCTATCACATAGATACGTTTCATAGTCTGTCCTCCTCTCATTTGACGATTAGTTTATGTATATCGACCGAACCGTCGGGTGCGGTGATCTGTACCTGATAGAGTCCCGTCACGCGCGGCGCGGTGAGGGCGGTGGTGCCGGTGAGCTCCGTCCGCATCACACATTCGCCGGAGAACGAATAGATCTGCACGGAACCTTCGGCATCGACGGTGAAGGGTTCGCCTGCTCCCACGGGCACGGGATAGACCGCGCTGCGCTGCGGAGCGCCGGCAGCGGAAGGCTGTATCTCCACGTCACAGGAGCGGTACTGCTTGCCGTTGACATCCGTCAACCGGACGAAATAGACGCCGTTGAGCTGCCGTCCGTCCTCATGGTAGTACTGGTCGGTGCGGCCTTCCTGAAGCACGCCGTTCCGGTACCACTGGTAGGCGGCGAACTTGAGTTTCTCCGTCGCACCGGGGATGAGGTTGTTGTCCGGGTTATTATCGACGAAGAGCACGCGGTCGTACTTATTGTGCACATAGCCGCCGAGGCTGAGATATAGCTGCATACGGTGCGGCTCACTGAAACAAACACCTGCAGCACCTTCCTCATCCGTATAGCCGAGCTGGAGGTCGATATAGAGATCGCCGGTGCCGATAGGCGGTATATTCTTGAGGACGATGGTGTTGGCGGCGGTGATGGTGCCCGAACCGCCCGACTGGCCCATATAGGCGGCGAGGTCCGGCGAATAGGTCACCTTATAGACATTGGTCATTCCGGAGGTCTGCTCAAAATTGAGAACGATAGTACCTGTCTCTTGGCAGAGGTGCGCCTGCTCCTCCATCTTGAAGGTGGGCATCGCCGCCGTCACGACGCGGAAGAGCGTGTCGGCCGGACAGTCGCCGCGCAGGTCACGCAGCAGCTGTGTCTCGCCGGAGGCGGTGAAGGTATAGGTCTTGCCGTCCACCCATTGGAAGGAGTACGGCAGGTCTTCGGAGCAGACGGTAACCGTCACTTCACCATAGGTGCCGCGTCCGTAGTACTGGGTCGCCGTGCCGCCCGACTGATACCAGTCGCAGCCCTCGTTGCGCACGTAGCGGACGTAGGAGTACGAGGAGCCGAGCGTTATCTCCGAGAGGGAGAACGTGTAATTGAGTTGCGCTTCGTTCCCCACGATCTTATTGCCCGGCATGCGCATCCAGCGGTACTCGAGTACGTCCTCGCCGGAGGCAGGGGCGGTCTCGGAGACGGTGACGGTGATTTGGGTGTCCGGGCCCGCGTCATGCGCCACGCACTGAGCCGGCAGAGCGCCGTTCTGAATGGCACCCGGCAGCAGCGTTTTGGCAATGTGTATCTTGAGCGTATTCCGGCTGAGCGTCCACGTTGTGAAACGGGTGTTGTCCCAGGCCTTGCGGACGAAGAGATAGGTCTTGCCGGGTTCGAGAGTGAGAGTTTTCAGATTGAGGTCCTGCGCCGTGGCTCCCGGGATAGCGGTAGTATCCGTGCCGGAGACGCTGAACCACTGATAGCTGTACCCCTTGTCCTCTATGCCTCCCTTGGCAGCGGTGGTCTTGAGATCGAACGCCTGCGCCTCGTCGGGCGTGCAGAAAATCAGATTGTTCGGCGTGCTGATCTCACCCGGATCGAAGGCGTTGAAGACATGATAGGTGTAGCAACCGAGCGATGCCAGATCAGAGGAATCGGTATAGCATATGCTGTCCCGCGTACCGCGCGTGAAGCGATAGTCGCCCTTGGAGTAGATGGCGTAATGGGTCAGGTCGGGGTTCTTCTGTGCGGGGATGATGGTCGAGTCGGCATTATTGACCGACACGTTCCACCAGTATTCTATGTCGCCTGCACCGCCCGTGGAAAGGGTCTTGCTTGCCACATCGACATAAATGGGATTGGTGGTGAGCAGCAGGGTGTCCGAGCCGGAGACGATGGTACCGGGAACGAACGGGTCTGCCACTTCATACTCGAATCCGGCCTTGTTCTCCAGCCAGTCCCGCACGCAACCCTCGTCGTGCACATAACTGCGGACGATATAGCGGCCGGGTTCGTCGGTGGGGAAGGTTCCCGTAGCATACCACGCTGCGTACTGCATGGAGGAGGCGTCCTTGAGGAGCGTGTCCTTGGGCACAGTGTCGGTGCCGTTCACCTCGAAGCGGACGATCTGATAATGGTAGTCGGCATTTGTCCAACCGTCCGTGGCCGGAGTGGTGAACAGATGGTCCTTCACCGCCTTGTCATCGTTGAGACAGAATACATGACGCGCAAGACCGTCTTTGGGGTTGAACTTACCCGGCTGAAGATCCTCCAGGCGTCTCGGGCGCATATAGACGACGCGTGTCTCCGCACCTTTGCGCACATCCACCAGCACGTCGGTCTCGGTACAGGGGCGGATGACCGTCACCTGATTGCCGCTGATCCGGATCCATTCCCCGGAGCGCTGGTCCTGACACTGCCAAGAGACGCCGCCCTTGGTATAGAGCGTGAAGTCCTCGGTGAGGTCATTGGCATGATTGACGGGGTCCGTGCCGATCGCTTCGATATACATCGGTGCGGCGGAGAGCAGGGCGGCGTCCGTTCCGGCGAAGGCACTGAGGATGGGATAGCGGTCGATATCCAGCCACCAGGCGTCACTCGCGGCATAGAGGCCGAACATCTGCTCCGTGACATCCACCGGTGTGGATTGGTCGTTCGGGATGCCGGATTCCTGATAATAGAGCTTGCGGTCATAGAAGCAGTCGGGGTAATGTCCGGCTTTGTCAAGTCCGACGATGGCTTTGCCGTTCTTGGCGTAGCCGGTGTTATAAACGCGGGTGAGCGTTCCGCCGTTGTTGATGCCGACGATGCCGCCGATGGTGTCATTGGCATTGTATATGAGGCCCGAATGGTAGGCGTCGGTGATGGCGCCGGTGGCGGTCAGTTCGCCCACCAGACCTCCGACCACATTGCCCGCCGCAGCGGTATAGGCCGAGCTCCAGCACTGGTTGATCTGTCCTGCGCAGACTCCGGCGATAGCACCGATGCGGCGTTTGTTCTTCGCCACGAGCGTGCTGCCGCAGACTCCCAGACTGTCAATGCGTCCGGCGGCGGCTACGTGGCCGAAGAGGCCGATGCCGTCCGTGCCGGCAAACAGATGGAGCCCTTTGACGGTGTGTCCGTTACCGTTGAGACGGCCCTTGAAGGGTTGCGCCGCCGTGCCGATGGGGGTCCAGGGGCTGACGGAACTGAGGTCGATGTCCGCGCTCAGCACGTAGGTCTTGCCCTGACAGCCGTCCGTGGCGCACTGCGTTGCCACGGCAGCCAGTCCGGCGGCATCGGAGACGGTTATCTCCTGCGCCATGAGCGACCACGCGCACGCGAGTAAAAGGAATAAAGATGTAATGCGTTTCATGTAAGTATCACTTTTGCGGTGCAAAGGTACACAAAAAAAATGACGTGAGCAAATATTCACGTCATTTTTTTGATTTTTGTCTCGTACCGCGAGCCGGGGTCGAACCGGCACAGCCATCACTGGCCAAAGGATTTTCATACATCCGCTGTCGATCACTCAGCGACTGCTTGGACTATGTCTTAACCGTATCCCGCAGGACTTAGGTTGTGGGTATATAGTCTCTACACATTTAGGTTGCTTTGCAGCTTCCACTTAGCTCGGCGTTCTGAACATTTAAGGCTGTTCCATTCACCGAATTAGCCCACTTCTACTTCAGGTCTTTCGCCCTGAGCACTCTTTACCTTTGTTTTTACCCCGATAATTGTCAGTCAATGCATGGCAGTTCGGACACAATAATTGAAGATTCTCCAATCGTTGGTCATCCTTGACCGCATTGAGATGATGCAACTCCAAAGGGATAGGCTTGCCCATCCACTCGGTGTTGCCGCAGCACTCACATTTGCATTGCTTCACCCCTTCTTTGAGCAAACGCTCTCGCAGGTGATTGGCATTAACAAACGCAGAGTGTTCTACCAGTATCTCCGATAAAGGCTGCGCTTCCCGCAGAGGCGTATAACGCGCTCCTTGGTTCCACGCTTTCCCTGTCATGTGAGATACATCGAGGTGCAACTCATTGATTTTGTGTTTGACGGTGTCGTAATTACTTCCGGCTACCCGCAAATGAAGTTTATTCATCACTTGCGCATAGGAGAAACTCGTACGCACAGCCTCTACAAAATCCTGATCCGTCCATTTTCGTTTACGCATAAACCAAAATGCTTTGTCAAAGTCCTTCGTGTCTACCTATTCCACCATCGCGGCAGTAGAGTTTTCGAAATCGGGTGCAAAAGTACTGCTTTTTTTTGACATATGCAAGTTTTTAGTCAAAAATCACCCATATTAATCTATCTTTTTTGCTTTTTGATAAAAAAAAGCATCCCGCTTTTCACAAAGAGGGATGCCCACAAAAAAACTTTTTCTTAAATCCACACGCTGTGCGTGGGGTTGGATTAGTCGATGCTGTCACCATTATCGACAGTAGGAGCACCGGAGCCAGTTACGATATTCAGGCTGTCCATCATCGAATTACCGGCTAACAATATATTTTCGGTCAATGGACTGATATAATTCTTTTTCATAATTGTATCCTTTCAATTTTCAGTTTTTAACTTTCATTTTATTTTACCACTTGACCTTGGATCGTATAAACGACATCACCGCGCTTGATGAACATCTGGCCGTTCTCCATGAACTTCTCAGCCTTCACAGCCTCAGGAGCTACGTTCTCAACAGCCGTTGTATTATTGAAACGGAAGGAGATACGCTTCGGAGCTGCACCCGGGGTGCTGCTCGGCAGCTGCAAGTAAGCCTTGTTAGCCTTCAGTGCGGTATTACCGGTGTACTCATAGAGTGCTTCGCCCTGAAGAACGAATACATTCGAGTAATTAGCCGGGTCGAAAGCAGAAGTCGGCTTGAGGTGGTTCGTTCCATAAACCGAAGCACCTGCACCGGGAGTGAGTACATAAGTAGTGCTTGCTTCTCCTTTAACAATCACACCTTCATTGGCAGCAATATAATCCATTTCTGCCAAATCCAGAAATTCGCCATTAATAGCGCCGGTGTATGCTTTTAACCCGGCGGGCATTGTCAGATCCAACGTATTCGAATAAGTCG
>Ga0265298_10003453_pt1 | contig 20871 bp, 18 predicted proteins | sample AusTroGonzalo_MG_3_FD_193486 | JGI IMG/M metagenome (GOLD analysis project Ga0265298, IMG submission 193486) | Bovine rumen microbial communities from tropical cattle in Woodstock, Queensland, Australia - Gonzalo_01 | ecosystem: Host-associated > Mammals > Digestive system > Stomach > Rumen ... | reverse complement strand
ACACGGACAAGAAGGGAACGGAGAAGGAGGTTACGAAGACGACGACCTACGAGATTACGGTTGCAGATTCCGGGCAAGGCACTGATGATAAGGTGATAATCATTGATGGCAGCCAGCTGACTTCGACGGCGACGACCGCTGATACTGAAAAGACGTATGAAGGCGTTACGGTTGTATTCAGCGCGGGTGCTAAATTCCAGACTTGCCCGACAGACGCCGAAAATGAGTTTGCAGAAAAAGCGATCCTGATTGGTAAGTCCGGGGCCTATATTTATAATAAATCGGCCATGCCCGGTAAGATCACCAAGTTTGAAATGTACGTGAACAAGGGCGCCTCTGCGAAAGTCAGTGTCGGTATAAATTTCAGTGATTCCCCGATTTCGGCCTATAATGCAGATGCCGCCAATACTTACACGGCGACTTTGTCTAATCTCGATACGGTCATTGACCTCACGGATAAGCTTTCGTCCAATGCGAAGTATTTCTGGTACCAGGTAACGAACGCCAACAATTCCCAGGTCCAGTTCCGTATTGAATACGAGTGAAACTCATCCGGCGGAGGCGCCGGGGGTGAAGAGCCCACAGTTTCCACCGGATCCGCGAATAACGTAAGCGCGACAGGGGCAACCCTGTCCGCTTCTTATTCGGGAGTCCAGTCCCATCAGGGAGCAGGTTTCTACGTCGGAACCTCTTCCAACCTCAGCACGCTGGTCAGTTCCGGCCAGGCGGTCTATACCCAGTCCGTGCCCACCATCGGCAGCGGTTCCTATTCTGCGGCCGTCGGGGCGCTGGAGTCGGGCAAGACGTATTATTACGTGGCCTTCATGGAGGTTCTGGTCAATGGAACCTACAAGGAGGTGTACGGATCGGTGAAGTCCTTCACGACCTTATCTGCATCGACTGCAACCACCCTGAACAAGGACTGGCTGGAGCTTCCGGAGTCTCCGGCATCGCTGGGCGGGAAGGAGTTGGTGACCATGCGCGGGAAACTGAACAACAAGTCGGTCCGCAACTATTCGATCCTGTATGATTCGTCGCGGTATGCGTCCCTGTGGACGGCCTATGTCTATGCGGACGCTTTCCACGGTTCCGGCACCGGGAACGGTTGGGTGGTGAATCCGCAGATTTCCGCCAGCAAGCAGACGAGCGTGAAGTCGGCCTATCCCTCCGTGAACGGGGTTACGTATGACCGGGGGCACCAGATCCCGAATGCGGACCGGAATGCGGACAACAGCCTCCAGAACCAGACTTATTACTGGACGAACAGCACGCCGCAGCATGCGAGTTTCAACCAGGGCGTCTGGAACACCCTGGAGAACCAGGTTCGGGGCCTGGTCTCCGGCTCCGATTCCGTGTATGTGGTCACCGGTCCCGTGTACCAGACGGCCGGCGGCAGCGAAACGGTCCGGACGTTCGTGAATGCTTCCAACGATGACAAGGTGGTTCCCATCCCGAACTACTACTACAAGGTGCTCCTGAAGGTCAAGCGTTCGGGCGGCTCCATCACCGGGGCTTCCGCCATCGGCTTCTGGTTCACCCACGAGGCCCATTCGGGCGCGGACTGGAAGGATTTCACGGTCAGTGTCGATGTGATCGAGCAGAAAACCGGTTTCAATTTCTTCGCGAACCTGCCCCCTTCGGTAGAGGCGACGGCGGAGAAGAACGAAGATTGGAACAAGTTCAAGAACTTCTGATACGGAAATACCCTGAAATGCAGCAGGTGGTCCAGTCACTGGACCACCTGCTATGCATAATGGCTTCCGGGAGGCCTACAGGTCCCAGTCCGATGCCTTGAAGGTGTTCTTCGGGGCGTTCGGGACATTGGGGAAGTAGGTGACGCCGGTGATCTTCTCGAGGTCGGCGACGGACATCAGTTCCTTCTTGGAGACGGACTGGCGGACGTTCACGTGGGCGCGGACGAAGGCGACGCACTTCAGTTCGTCGGCCGTGCAGTCCTTCAAAGCCTTCTTGGAGTTGCCGGACTTGGTCCGGAGCAGGACGTAGTAGAACATCGTGGGCATGGACACGTCGTTCCGGCCGCAGTAGGAGATCTTGGAAGGCGTCTGCGTCTCTCCGTAGGCGTCGGTGTACTCATCGAAGTAGCAGCCGAGGACCTCGTAGAGGGTATCGGCGCAGACCTGCGTATCCACATAGTCCTCCAGCACGTTCCAGCGGCCGCCGCCGGTGTTGAAGTTGGAGGACAGCTGCGGGGCGATGTTCGTGTAGTAGAACACGTCGCGGTTCGTTTCCTTGGAGGAGGTCCGTTCGGCGGAACCGAGCATGTGGCCCTTGTTGCAGCCGCCGCCGGTCTTCGTGGAGGAGTACTGGATGTCGGCGGGGATCTCCGGATCGCGGCGGTAGTTGTCGTTGCGGCCGGAGTTGCCCACGTACATGGCGTGCCTCGGAGCTGCCACCCAGACCGGGCAGTGATGCTCTGCGCTGAAGCAGACGGTGTAGTTGCGGGCCGTCTTGCCGCCAGGACCCTTTTCGCCGCCGGTGCACATGTGGATGGCGTAGTACTGCGTGGGGTCGGAGGTGTTGAACATGTACTTGTCGCTGTGGGAGATGTTCATCACCGGCGTCTCGTACCAGCCCGGCTGGTCGCCGCCGATGATAATTTCACTCGAAAGCGTGGTGAAACTCTGGATGTCCCCGTAGTAGTACTGGTAGGTTGCGTCCTCCAGAACGGCGATATACGCGCGGTAATAATAGGTGTGTCCGGCGCCAAGGCCGTTGATGCTCACCTGGAAGGCACCGTTTTTCAGATAGCTGGCCTGCCAGTCTTCCTCCAGGTCATCCGCGGAAAGGCCCCACTCGAAGCCACCATAGGCCGGTGTTCCGGTGAAGGTGGCCGACAAAGTGGCTTCCGTCTGCGTCACGGAAGAAGATCCGCCCGTGGTGACGGTAGGCGGGACGGGCGTAGGAACCGTTCCGCCGCCGGAAGCCTCGCCGTTCAGGCGGAAGAACTGGACGTCCTGCTGGCCGCCTGTGTAGCAGCGGAACTGGTGGGAACCGGAGTTATACTGCAAGTACCGGTTGGAGAACTTGACGTTGTAGGCCCGGATCGTCTTGTCTTCGAGCTTGAAGGTCCAGCGGGCATTGTCGGAATCGTCTGTCGTGCTGAAATTCAGCGCATTCTTGTTTTCCTTCAGCGACAGGTAGTTGTCCCCGAGTTTCATCGAATAGCCCGAACCGGACTTCGCGATATGGATGTTCCACTCCTTGGCGGACTCGTAGGCGATCTTGTTGCCCTGGATGGTTACTTCGGCATGGGTATTGGCGCTGCCGTCGCTGTCCAGCACGTAGGAATCCTCTTCATAGACGATCAGGTAATCGCCCGTCCAGTCCTCCGGGGTGTTCGTCACCTTCTCATAGAACTGCTCCTTCACGGTCTTGACGGCATCGGCCATATTGATGCCCAGGATGTTCCGGGCATTCTGCCCGAAGGTTTTGGAGATGCCCTTGAAGGTCTTGCGGTACGTGGCCTTGTCGGTTTCGACCGTCACGGTGAGTTCCGTCAGGGTCGTCGGGAAAACGCTGATCCAGAAGTGGAAGTTGTTGTCGTCGTCGGGATAGAGGTTGTCGCCCAGGACGGTCACGAGCGGGGAACCGGCGGTGGAAAACTCCTGCGGGTTGGCGAGGTCGATGACCACGTCACCGGTGAGATTGGCATTCGGCTGGGCCTGCAGGATGATGTTCGTGACGGCCTCGCCTGCTTCCAGGACGAGATTCTTCAGGGTGATGTCGCCATGGGCCGTCAGGCGCGTCCATTTCAGGGGAACGGCCGATGTGGGGAGGCTCCGGTACTCCTGCACGGAAATGCCGGCCATCAGGTCGGCTGCCGGGTCGAAGGTGTCGGTAGCCGGAGTCTGGATCCGGGGAACCGTCGCGGTGACATCGGGCGCGTCGTTGAAAGCCGTCGTGGCGAGGGCCGGGTGAATCGCGTAGAAGCGGTAAACGCCTTCCCCGGCGGCGGAGAAGTTGCCCGGCACGGAGAAATGCGCCGTGGGACCGCCCTGGCTCAGGGGTTTGGAGGGGTACAGGGCGGGACCCGCCCAGACGCCGTCCACGGTATAGGCCATGCTGATGGCGTCGCCGGCCGACCATTCCAGGGTTTCCCCGTTCCAGGCGGTGCGGGTCTGCGGGGCCTCACTGCTGAATTCGAGTCCGTCGACAGGGACCTCGGCTTTGCGCTGGCAACCGCAGAGGGCGAGGACCGCGCAAACAAATGCGAAAATCGTCTTTCTCATGGCTAGTCCAGGTCTCCGAGGTCAATGCCGGGATTGTAGCCGTCATCCGCCCTGTCCGTCCCGGAAATCTGGAGCAGGGCTTGTTCGAAGTCGACGGGGATCGGGCGCAGCGCCGGCTTCTGATATTCCTTGAGGTTTTTCATATCTGCAAAGATAGCAAAAAGAACTGGGAATCGGGATTGTCTGAGAAAATTGCTATCTTTGCAAACCGACAAAATGGAAAAGATACGGAAAATAGGGCTCCTGGGCCTGCTCGTTGCCGCTTTGCTGGCGGTGTCCGGCTGCGCGATCACCAAGATCCGGCAAATCCGGGTGACCTCCGTGGGCGTGAAATACATCGTCCCCACCTCCACCCGGTCCGTGGACGGCGTCCTGCTGCTGGGCATCGACAATCCCTCGATTTCCTTCACGGCGCAGGATGTGGAAGGCACGGTGAAGTACTACGGCCGGGAGATGGCGCATTTTACGGCCGGTCAGCTTCCGGTTCAGGCACGCACCTTGCAAGTGTATGAACTTCCCTGCACGGCCGCCCTGGCCGAGAAGGTATCCCTCCTGGACGTCCTGGCGCTCGGCGCCAAGCGGTCGATGGAGGGGATGACGGTGGATGTGAAGCTCCGGGTCGGACTCGGAAGCGGGAAGGGGACGGTGCTCACCTTCAACAACATCGACCTGTCCCAATTCAGTCAATAAGAGCGTATGAAGAAGTATTTGATAGCGGTTCTCCTGATGTTGCTCCCGGGCGCGTTGCTCCGGGCGCAGGACTACCGTGTGGAAACGGAGAATTCGGCGCAGGTGGACTCCTCCCTCGTGGGGCGGAGCATCCTGTCGGTGATGGGGACCGGGGTGACCGTGAACCAGAGCCGCACCCTGCGGACCGCCTTCGACCAGTATGTATCGGCCAATGCGTCCAAGAAGATGACGGGCTACCGGATCCGGGTCTATTTCGAGAACGGACAGAACGCCCGCGGCCGCTCCGAGGCGATTGCCAAAAGCATCTCCGGGGCCTATCCGGGCCTGGGCGTATACCGCAGTTTCGAGAGCCCGAACTTCAAGGTGTCCGTGGGCGATTTCCGGACCCGGGACGAAGCCCTCAAGATCTACCATTCGCTGAAGGGACAGTATCCCACCGCCCTGATCCTCAAGGAGACCATCAATTATCCGCGCTAGGTTATGCCCACGGTCAAACAGGGACTTGAACAGAAGCTTCAGCAAAAGCTCTCGCCGCTCCAGATCCAGACCATCAAGCTGATCGAGATGCCGGTGCAGGCCCTGGAACAGCATGTCCGGGAAGTCCTCAACGACAATCCCGTCATCGACGACACCCCTGCGCAGGGCGGTGACTCCGATGAGCCCCGCGACCTGTCCATCTCCGAGGTGGAGGACCGCGAGAACAGCGGCGGTTCCCTGGAGGACAACTACAACGCCTATACCGACGACGATCCGACCCCGTACTACAACCGCTCCGTCAACAACTGGGGCAAGGACGAGCGGCCGGAATACAATACCTTCTCCGTCAAGCAGAGTTTCACGCAGAGCCTCCAGGAGCAGCTCGGCTACCGGAATCTCACGGAGCACGAGCGCGCCGTGGCGAATTTCATCATCGGCAGCCTGGACGATGACGGCTACCTGCGCCGCGACATCGAGTCCCTGGTGGACGACCTAGCCTTCCGGGCGGGCATCACCACGACGGCCGATGAGGTGGAGGCCATGCTCAAGATCATCCAGCAGTTCGAGCCTTCGGGCGTGGGCGCCCGCGACCTGCGCGAGTGCCTCCTGATCCAGCTGGAGGACAAGAAACAGACCCCGGCCGTGCGGAATGCCGTCCGCGTGATCCGCGACGGGTTCCCCGAGTTCAAGGGCCGCCATTTCCAGAAACTGATGACCCGGCTTCACCTGGAAGAGGACGAACTCAAGGCCGTCCTGGAGGAGATCCGCAAGCTCAACCCCGCCCCCGGCGGCCAGATCGACGACAGCTACAGCGACCAGGCCCAGCAGATCGTGCCCGATTTCCTCCTCGATTATGAGAACGGGCAGCTGATCCTGTCCATGCCGCGCTTCAGCATCCCCGAACTCCGGATCAACCGCCGCTATGCGGAAATCATGGAGAACGGGCGCTATTCCAACGACCGTTCCCAGAAGGACGCCGCCACCTTCGTCAAGCAGAAGCTCGACTCCGCCAAGTGGTTTATCGAGGCCCTCCGGCAGCGCCAGAACACGCTGGAGAGCACCATGCGGGCCATTATCGAGTACCAGCACGACTATTTCATCGACGGGGATGAATCCTCCCTGCGCCCCATGGTCCTCAAGGACATCGCCGAGCGCACGGGCTTCGACATCTCCACCATCTCCCGCGTGGTGAACAGCAAGTGGATCGAGACCCACTTCGGCGTGTTCCCGCTCAAGTACTTCTTCTCCGAAGGCCTCGAGAACAGCGACGGCGAGGAAGTCTCCACCCGCGAGATCAAGAAGGTGGTCCGCGAACTGGTGGACAACGAGGACAAGCACAACCCCCTCACCGACGACGACCTCGTCGATGCCCTCACGGCCAAGGGCTACAAAGTGGCCCGCCGCACCATCGCCAAGTACCGCGCCCAACTCGACATCCCCAAGGCGCGCCTCCGCCGGGAACTCTGACCCGCGGCCCTTTCGCCCGACTTATGAACAAAAACGGTCCGTTTTGCTTACGGACCGTTTGTTTTGTATGACGGATGGGCAACAACGCACGGTTTTGCCCATGGAATGAACACTCTGAACGACTTATGTGCAATTCTAGCCCTATTTGCCCACGGACAGCCAATGCTCAGGTATTCTCTTCCTATTCATGGCGCGGAAGGGTTCTGTGATCGTAAAAAAGTGCAAAGAATCATCGAAAACATTAAAATCGAACTGAAACAACAGACAAAAGTGTCGGACGTACCCTGATTATGCGTATGTTTGACAAAATAGTTTAGAATTGTAGAGATGGATCAGTTCGTAAAAAAGCCGCTGATGAGCGAGCGGCAATTCAAATGGATGCAGGAGCAAGAGTTCCGTGAGTCCGGCCCTTTTTATCATCTTCACACCAAGCCGCTGGAGAAAGACCTCTTTTTTCAGGATGACGAGGAGCGGAAGGCAGCAATCAACTTTATCGCCATTACGGCCAAGGAAATGCACATTGACATTCTTGCTTTTGCCTTGATGAGTAACCATTTTCACTTCATCTTTAAGGGAGAAAGGGTCAATGGACTGGAGTTCTTTCAGCGCATGAAGAAACGATTGGCTGCTTTTCTGGCTCGAAAAGGGCGACCGGGCGTGCTTGCTCCGGTAATCGCAGAGGCAGACGTCATTGCCGATTTGACCCAGTTCAGGAACGAAGTCGCTTATGTCATTCGCAACCCCTATGTTGTCATGGTCGACGTGAATCCCCTGGCCTATCCGTGGTGTAGCGGCTATCTGTACTTTAATCCATATCTATCCCGGATGGCATCAAGGCCCGTGAGCGACTTGACTTACCGCGAAAGAAGGGGCATCACACGATCTGCAGAAACCGGACTTGATGCTTCATTCCGTATTTGGGACGGAATGATTCTTCCTGAAAGCTTTGTGAACTACCGCTTGGTAGAGCGTTTGTTCATTAATGCCAGGAAATACACCTGGTGGGTGTTTAAGAGTATTGAGTCGCAGGTTGGGGTAGCCAACAGACTGGGCGAGCACCCAAACTTATCGGATGACGAACTATTTATCATTACGATGCGCCTTTGCGAAGATCTGTTTGGTGCGAAGGGCGCTAATGAACTGATTGATCAGCAGAAAAAACAGCTTGCCGTCCTTCTGAAAAATGATTACTACGCCTCAAACGGTCAAGCCGCCCGCCTGGCCAAGTTATCCCTCCAAACCGTCAACGAAATGTTCCCTTTCACCGCTAAGAAACCCATAACGTGAGCAAAACCGCCCCGTTTTGTTCACGGAGTGGTCGCTGCGCCCGACTTATGAGCAAAAACGGTCCGTTTTGCTTACGGACCATTTGTTTGGAGTGACGGTTTTTTCGTATCTTTGTGCTACCATGAAGAAAGCCTATATCGAGACATACGGGTGTCAGATGAACGTCAATGACACCGAGGTGATTTTCGCCATCCTGGCGAAGGAAGGATATGAGCGGACGGAAGCCATGGAGGAAGCAGACCTCATCATGGCCAACACGTGCTCGGTGCGGGACAATGCCGAACAGCGGATCTGGGGACGGATCGAGCAGTTCAACCTCCAGCGCCGCAAACGTCCGGGCGTCATCGTGGGCATCGTGGGATGCATGGCGGAACGCCTGAAAGACAAGCTGTTGGATACGCGGAAGGTGGACCTGGTCGTGGGGCCGGACGCCTACCGCTCCCTCCCCCGCCTGCTCCAGGCGCTCAAGCCGGACGCCCCCCAGATCGACGTTCTCCTCTCCCGTGACGAAACCTATGCGGACATCACGCCCGTGCGCACCGACAAGAACGGCGTAAGCGCCTTCATCTCCATCATGCGCGGCTGCAACAACGTGTGCTCCTACTGCGTGGTACCGTACACCCGTGGCGCGGAGCGCTCACGCGACCCGCACTCCATCGTGCGGGAGGCGTGCGACGTGTTCCAGCGGGGCTACAAGGAGGTGACGCTGCTCGGCCAGAACGTGGACAGTTACCTGTGGAAATCGGCCGAGGAGACGGTGAACTTCGCGGAACTCCTGCGCCGGGTCGCCGCCATCAGCCCCGAACTGCGGGTCCGCTTCGCTACGTCCCATCCGAAAGACATCAGCGACGAGGTCATTGAAACGATGGCCGCGTATGACAATATCTGCAAGCACATCCACCTGCCCGTGCAGTCCGGCAGTTCCCGGATGCTGGAGAAGATGCGCCGCAAGTACGACCGGGAATGGTATCTGGAGCGGGTCCGGAAGATCCGCAGCGTGATGCCCGACTGCGGCCTGACCACCGACGTCATCGCCGGTTTCTGCTCCGAAACGGAGGAGGACCACCGGGACACCCTGAGCCTGATGGAGGAGGTCGGCTTCGACTGGGCCTTCATGTTCGCTTACTCGGAACGGCCCGGCACCCTCGCGGCCCGGCATTATCCGGATGATGTGCCGGCCGAGGTCAAGACCCGGCGCCTGAACGAAATCATCGACCTGCAGAACCGCAAGTCCCTGGAGAGCTACCGCCGGGACATCGGCAAGCGCTTCCGGGTCCTCGTGGAGGGTCCTTCCAAGCGCAATCCTGACGACCTCTGCGGCCGGGCTTCCAACAGCAAGATGTGCGTCTTCCCCGGCGGCAGCCACCGTACTGGCGAGTACGTGGACGTGGAAGTTGTGGACTGCACCAGCGCTACGCTTATTTGCAAGCTTCTATAAACCACATAGTTATGGAAAAGTACATCCTGGCCCTGGACCAGGGGACGAGTTCCTCCCGGGCCATCGTCTTCGACCACGAAGGCAACATCCGCTCCACCGCGCAGATGGAGTTCACCCAGTATTTCCCGAAACCCGGCTGGGTGGAGCACAACCCCATGGAAATCTGGTCCTCCGAGGCGGCCGTCATCGCGGAAGCCATCACCCGGATGGGCATTAACGGCAAGGACATTGCCGGCATCGGCATCACCAACCAGCGCGAGACCACCATCGTCTGGGATGCGGAAACCGGTGAGCCGGTGTACAACGCCATCGTCTGGCAGGACCGCCGCACCTCCGAATTTTGCGACACCCTCCGGGACAAGGCCGATTTCATCCGGCAGAAGACCGGTTTGATTGTCGATGCCTACTTCTCCGGCACCAAGATCCGCTGGATCTTGGACAACGTCCCCGGCGCCCGCGAAAAGGCCGAAGCCGGCAAGCTCCGCTTCGGGACCGTGGACACCTGGCTCGTGTGGCAGCTCACCCGCGGCGAGGTCCATGTGACCGATGTCTCCAACGCCTCCCGGACGATGCTGTTCAATATCAACACATTGGAGTGGGATAAGGAACTCCTTGCGCTGCTGGACATTCCCGCGTCCATGATGCCCGAGGTACGCTCCTGCTCCGAGGTGTACGGGGTGACGAAGACCACCATCTTCGCCCATGAGGTGCCCATCGGCGGCATCGCTGGTGATCAGCAGGCGGCCCTTTTCGGCCAGATGTGCACCGAGCCCGGCTCCGTGAAGAACACCTACGGCACCGGCTGCTTCCTCCTGATGAACACGGGCGAAAAGCCCATCCTCTCCCGGAACAACCTCCTCACCACCGTGGCCTGGAAGATCGGCGACAAGGTCCAGTACGCCCTGGAAGGCTCCATCTTCGTCGGCGGTTCCGTAGTCCAGTGGCTCCGCGACGGGCTCGGGATCATCCGGAGCTCCGCCGAGATCGAGGCTCTGGCGGCGACCGTCCCGGACAACGGCGGCGTGTACTTCGTCCCGGCCCTCACCGGCATGGGCGCGCCCTACTGGGACCAGTACGCCCACGGTACCATCTGCGGCATCACCCGCGGCACCACGGCGGCCCACATCGCCCGCGCGGCCCTCGAGGGCATCGCGTTCCAGACCATGGACATCGTGGGCGCGATGGAAAAGGACGCTGGCGTGCGGCTCTCCGAACTGAAGGTCGACGGCGGCGCCTCCCGGAACAACCTCATGATGCAGTTCCAGGCCGATGTCCTCGGGACCTCCGTCATCCGCCCGAAGGTCACCGAAACCACGGCGATGGGCGCCTGCTACCTCGCGGGTCTCGCCGTCGGCTACTGGTCCTCCCTGGACGAGATCAAGGCCCAGTGGCAGGCCGACCGCGTCTTCACCCCCTCCGCCGCCGACACCGCCGCCCTCAAGGCCGGCTGGGCTGACGCGATCACAAGAACCTTAACCCGATAGATTTCTCCACGCGGCCTCCGGCCTTGGTCGAAATGACAGGGGCTGTCCGTTGAACGATGCGTGTCCTGTCATTTTGAGCGGAGCCGAAGGCGGAGTCGAAAAATCTGAAAAACAACCACTATGAATCCTTACGTATTCGAATTCCTCGGGACCCTCGTGCTGGTCCTCTTCGGTGACGGCGTGTGCGCCGCCTGTTCCCTGAACAAGTCCAAGGCCCAGGGCGGCGGATGGGTGGTCATCGCCCTCGCGTGGGGTCTCGCCGTGATGATGGGCGTGCTGGTCGCCGGACCGGTGTCCGGTGCCCACCTGAACCCGGCCGTGACCCTCGGTCTCGCGATCGCCGGCAAGTTCGCGTGGAGCCAGGTCCTCGGCTACTGCGTCGCCCAGATGCTCGGCGGTTTCGCGGGCGCCCTGCTGGTCTATGTGTTCTACAAGGACCACTACGATGCCACGGCCGACGAGCCCGACACGATGCTCGGTACTTTCTGCACGATGCCGGCCATCTGGAATCCCTGGCGGAACTTCCTCTCCGAACTGATCGCCACCACGATGCTGGTGTTCATCATCCTGGCCATCGGCTTCGAAGGCAACGCCTTCCAGGTGGGTTCCCAGGCTGCCTCCACCGGTGCCATCGGCGCCTGGCCCGTCACGTGCTTGATCATGGCCCTGGGCATGTCCCTCGGCGGTACCACCGGCTATGCAATGAATCCCGCCCGCGACCTCTCCCCGCGCTGCGCCCACGCCATCCTGCCCATCAAGGGCAAGCGCGACAGCGGCTGGGCCTACAGCTGGATCCCCGTCGCCGGCCCGATGCTCGGCGCCTGCCTCGCCGCCGGCATCTTCCTGCTGGTCTTCTGACCCTTCCATGGGCAAAACCGTGCGTTGTTGCCCATCCGTCATACAAAACAAACGGTCCGTAGGCAAAACGGACCGTTTTTGTTCATAAGTGGGCAGGACGGTCCGGGAAGGGCGTGATTTATTGCTATCTTTGCAGGAAACAATCTGAAAGATGAAAAAACTGGTAGTCATTGACGCGTGCATCCGGGGCGGGGAGTCCCGGACGCGGCGGATCGCGGAGCCCGTGATCGAGGCGCTGGCCAAGCGGTATGAAATCACGCGCTACGACCTCACGAAGATGCAGTTGGCGCCGCTCACGCCGGAAACCTATGCCGAAAGGGCCGCCGGGGTCATCCCTGCATGGGCCCTGGAGGCGGCGAAGACGGTGGCGGAGGCGGACCGGATCGTGGTGGCGGCTCCTTTCTGGGACATGAGTTTCCCCGCCGTGGTGAAGGTGTTCTTCGAGCACATCTCCCTGTTCGGGGTCACGTTCATGGACAACGGACACTCCTGTGTGGGCATGTGCAAGTGCGAGAAAGTGATGTATATCACCACGCGGGGGATGAATATCCCCACCGGGGACTCCCGCGAGCAGGGGTCTTCCTACCTGCAGGCCCTGTCCCGCCTGTGGGACCTCGGGACCGTCCTGACCGTCGCCGCCTGGAACATCGACTACAGCACCCCGGAGGAAATTGAAGAAAAAATCGAAAGTGCCACGCGATTCGGCCTCCGGCTCGCGGAAACTTTCTAATTTTTTTTCTTATCTTTGTGAATTCACAAAACGATTGACATGGCAAAGCGAGAAATCAAATTCTCCCTGGTTTACAGGGATATGTGGCAGAGTTCCGGCAAGTATCAGCCGCGGGTGGACCAGCTCGTGCAGGTGGCGCCGGCCATCATCGACATGGGCTGCTTCGACCGTGTGGAGACCAACGGCGGAGCCTTCGAGCAGGTGAACCTGCTCTACGGCGAGAACCCCAACGTCTCCGTACGCCAATGGACGGCCCCGTTCCACAAGGCGGGCATCCAGACCCACATGCTGGAACGCGGCCTCAACGCCATCCGCATGTATCCCGTCCCGCTGGACGTGCGCGAGCTGATGTTCAAGGTCAAGAAGAAGCAGGGCACCGACATCGCCCGTTCCTTCTGCGGCCTCAACGACCACCGCAACCTCAAGGGCTCCGTCATCGGCGCCAAGAAGGGCGGCATGATCTCGCAGGTGGCCCTCTCGGTCACCCATTCCCCGGTCCACACCGTCGCCTACTACATGGACATCGTGGACAAGGTCGTGGAATACGGCGCAGATGAGATCTGCCTCAAGGATATGGCCGGCATCGGCCGTCCGAACGTGCTCGGTGAACTCGTCGCCGGCATTAAGAAGAAACACCCGCACATCAAGGTCCAGTACCACGGCCACACGGGCCCCGGCTTCTCCGTCGCCTCCATGCTGGAAGTGGCCCGCGCCGGCGTCGACTATCTCGACGTCGCCGTCGAGCCGCTCTCCTGGGGCAAGGTTCATCCGGATGTGATCACCATCCGTGAGATGCTCCGCTGCGACGGCTTCCAGGTCAAGGACATCAACATGGACGCCTACATGGAAGTGCGCCGCCTGACGCAGTCGTTCATCGACGACTTCCTCGGCTACTGGATCAATCCGACCAATTCGCAGATGACTTCGCTCCTGGTGGGCTGCGGCCTGCCCGGCGGTATGATGGGTTCGATGATGGCCGACCTCAAAGGCTTCCAGAGCGCGATCAACGCCGCGCAGCGGGCGCATGGCCGTCCGGAGATGAGTCTTGACACGCTGATGGTCAAGCTTTTCGAGGAAGTGGAATATGTCTGGCCGCGCCTCGGCTATCCGCCGCTGGTGACCCCGTTCAGCCAGTACGTGAAGAACACGGCGCTGATGAATCTGTTCAACATGCTGAACGACAAGCCGCGCTGGGCCACGATCGACAAGGATACCTGGGGCATGATCCTCGGCAAGATGGGCAAGCTCCCGGGTGAGCTGGATCCGGAGATTGTCGCCCTCGCGAAGGAGAAGGGCATGGAGTTCTATACCGGCAATCCGCAGGATATGTATCCCGACGAGCTTCCGAAGTTCCGTCAGATGATGAAGGAAGAAGGATGGGATTGCGGCGAGGACGACGAAGAGCTCCTGAACATGGCCATGTTCGAGCGCCAGTACCGCGACTACAAGAGCGGTATCGCCAAGGAACGCTTCAACAAGGAACTGGCCGACTTCAAGGCCAAGGCCGGTGCCCCCATCGTGGTCACCCGTCCCGTCGTGGAAATGCCCAAGTTCAAGGTCGAGGACTATGTCGCGAAGTATCCGAAGGCCACCCCGGTGCAGGTTCCCGTCAAGGGCCAGCTCCTGTGGCAGGTCGATGTGGACGACGCTTCCGCCGCGCCGGTCGTCGGAACGGCCGTGAAGGCGGGCGAGGTGATCGGCCACGTGCAGGCCTGGTACGGGATGGAGGAGATCGTCTCCGCCGTGGACGGCCGCATCGTCGCGGTCACCGGCAAGCAGGGCGAGCAGGTGGCGAAGGGCGAGATCGTCGCTTTCGTGCAATAAGAAACAGATAAAATACCCCCTGAAACAACACAAGTCATCTCCGGCTTGTGTTGTTTTTCGTTTCTGATCTTTATCTTTGGCGCCATGAAAATGAAGGATTGGCGCGTGGAGGACCGGCCGCGGGAGAAACTGCTCCTGCAGGGGGCGCGGGCGCTCAGCAATGCGGAACTGCTGGCGATCTTCATCGGGTCGGGTACGCCGGGGGTGAATGCCGTGGATGCCGCGCAGGCGCTGCTTTCCTCGGCCGGCGGCCGGCTTACGGAACTGTGCAAGCGGACGCCGAAGGAGCTGACCAAGTACCGGAGCGTAGGCCCCGCCCGCGCCGTCGCCATCGCCGCGGCGCTGGAACTGGGACGGCGGTATCTGGCGGAGGCCCCGTCCTTGAAGACGGTGATCGAGGGCCCGGAAGACGTGTACACCCTGATGCTGCCCCTGATGAAGGGGCTGGACCACGAGGAATGCTGGGCCATTTACCTGAACCGGGCGAACCGGGTCATCGGCCGGGAACCGCTTACCACCGGAACGGTGGATGAAACCCTCATTGACACCAAACGGATCCTTCGGGAAGTCGTGGACCGGCAGGCGAAGGCCGTCATCCTGGTCCATAACCACCCTTCCGGCAGTTGTTTGCCCGGGCAGGCCGACATTCTCGCGACCCGCCGGGTGCAGATGGCGCTCCGGGCCTTCGATACGCAGTTATTCGACCATGTCATCGTCGCAGACGGGGAGTACTATTCTTTCCAGGATGAAAGGGTTGGCAAATCGGAATAATTCCCTATATTTGTATTCCGAACCAACACGAAATCCTATGAAAGTCGTCAACCTCGGAGAGAACCCTTCCGTTCTCAACAATTTCATCGCAGAAATGCGGGATGCCGCCATCCAGAAAGACAGCCTCCGTTTCCGGATCAACCTTGAACGCGTCGGTGAAGTGTTTGCCTATGAAATTTCCAAGGTGCTCGCTTATTCCGACAAGGACATCGTGACGCCCCTCGGCACCGCCCGTGTGGCCACCTGCGACACGCCGCTGGTGATCTCCACCATCCTCCGGGCCGGCCTGCCGCTCCAGAAGGGCATCTTCAATTTCTACGACCACGCCGAAACGGCTTTCCTCGCGGCCTTCCGCAAGTACGGGGCCGGCGATTACTTCAAGATCCGGGCGGACTACTGCACCACCCCTTCCCTGGAAGGCAAGACCCTCATCGTGGCCGACACGATGCTCGCCACCGGCTCTTCCATCGAGATCGCCGTTGAAAAGCTCCGCCAGGAGGGCGGCGAGCCCATCGCCATCCACCTCGTCTGCCCCATCTCCAGCACCTACGCCGTGGACCATCTCTCCAAGCGCTTCGGTGACGAGGTCACCCTCTGGGTCGCCGCCATCGACGAAGAACTCACTAGCCACAGTTATATCGTCCCCGGCCTCGGCGACGCCGGCGACCTCGCCTTCGGCGCCAAACTCTGACCCTTTTCACTTTTTTCGATATCGGCGGCCCGTGTTTATTCACGGGCCGCTTTTGCGTTTTGCCCTTCCTTCCCGTCCTTTCCCGTCATGCCCGACCTGATCGGGCATCTCTCTCTTTGACTCTGTCCGTCACTCCCTTTCGCTGCTCGCATAGGTCCAATCCATGTACCCTTACGAGCGTTTTTCGCCTTTTTTGCTTGTATGGGTCCAAACGCTGGACCTATACGGGCACTCCGCCATTCTGTAGCAGCGGAACGACACTGGTTCGGACTGGGGTGCGTCGGCTCCATGCGCCTTTCAGCGGCTACGCTTGGTCGGGAAGGCGCTTGACGGCGAACTCGCTCAGTTAGTCCCGCGAGCGGTCCTAACTAGCGCTCAAACAAACGCCGTCATCCCTGCGGGACCGCACCTTCCCTCCCGCTCGCTGTCGCTGAAAGTCGAATTCCGCCGCCGCACCCCAGTCCGAACCTCCGGGCGCAAAAGCACCCTTGGACGGGCTACCAAGTTTGCCAAACTGGCGCACCGGAAACGGGCCTGGGTGCGTTGAGTGGCATGTTGCGGTGCTCGGGGGCTTGATATCGGGCCTTGGCGCACCGGATTTTCCAAATAAATGCCTCCCATGGCCTTCAGATAGGGGGTGCTGTGCGCCAGTTTGGCAGAATTCCCCAGGTACAAAAATAGAGAGCGACTTTCAAAGTTGCTCTCTGAACCATTTGGGGTGGATGATGGGGCTCGACCCCACGACACTCGGAACCCCAAAATACGCCTCTCAGATGCCTCAAAGGCTGTTTTTCTTGTAGCTCTCTCCGCTGCAAAAGTTACTTTGTCACATATAACGTCACAAGTCCGTCCGATTTGCCGGAATTCACGGTCTCCGGTGCACTTTATGAACTCGATAGTTTTCCTTTTCAAAGTTCGGAATAATCCCTGAAATACCCAAGATGGCCTTGTCGCTTTTTACAGGAAGAAAGCTTGTAATAAGAGTGGTAATGTGTGGCGAAACCATGTATTCCAAATCTCCAATCATAGCAGAATCAAGGTTCTATTGTAGTTTTACTTGCTCTCCTTTTCTGTGTTCTCTTTTTTTTCTGTAATTTTGTGAGTCAACGCTAACCGCATATGAAGTATAACACGCCTAACGAGTCAAGGAGCGACTATCAAGCCCCTTCCTTGAGACTCATCAATACAATCCTGGAGACATCATTTCTCCAGTCGAACCTCGAACCTATAGAAGGTGGGGATGATCCTGAAATTGACTGGTAAATACCTGAACTTGATATGAAACGAATCGCTTTATATTTGGGGATTGCCATCGCGTCGATGGTGTCATGTACTGTCCAGGAGGAGAACTACGAAGCCCCTCGGCAGGATGAGGTGTGCTTCCTGGCATCCTTCGAGCAACCCGCTGAGGAATCGAAGGTTTATGTCAATGAAGACCTGTATCTCCGCTGGACGGCGGATGACCGGGTGAGCATCTTCAACCAGAATACGTACAATCAGCAGTTTGTGTTTACCGGCGAGACGGGCGACAATGCCGGTAGTTTCATCGAGGCCGATGCTTCCGAGTCCGCGACGGGCAATCCCCTCTCCCATGTCGTTTCCGTCTATCCGTATCAGAGAAGAACGGTCATTTCTGAAAAAGAGGTCCTTACGGTGACGTTACCCTCCCAGCAGTCTTATGCCGGGAACACCTTCGGCCTGGGCGCCAATACGATGGTATCCGTATCGACCGACAATGTTCTCCAATTCAAGAATGTGTGCGGGTACTTGCGGATCCGCCTGTATGGTGAAGGATGCACCGTCTCCTCCATCACCCTGAAGGGCAATCACGGAGAACTGCTCGCCGGCCGGGCGACCATATCCATGCCGCTGGATGGGACTCCTACGGCAACCTTCCGCAGCGATGCCACTGACGAAATCACCCTGGTCTGTGACACCCCCGTGGCCCTGGGCCCGACGGCGGCTGACAGCAAGGATTTCTGGTTTGTCGTTCCTCCGGTCACATTCAGCCAGGGCTTCACGATCAAAGTGACCGACCCTGACGGCGGGGTCGTTATGAGATCCACGTCCAAGAGCATCACCATCGAGAGGAACGAGCTGTCCAAGATGTCACCGATGAATATCTCCACTCCCGCAGGGATGATCGTGTTTGTGGACGCTGCCGTGAAATCGATCTGCGTGGAAAATTGGGACACCGATCGGGACGGGGAGCTGTCCTATGACGAGGCGGCGGCCGTGACGACCCTGGGGATGGTCTTCGAAAAGAACAAGGCCATCAAATACTTCGACGAATTGGCCTATTTCACCGGCCTGACGGAGCTCGCGGTGCGTGAGTTCTTTTCTTGCTCTTCCCTCGAAAGCATCACCCTCCCGATGAACCTGAAAAACATCGGGTCGAGGGCCATGCGCCGATGTGCGGCCCTGAGCCGGGTGGTATGCCTGTCCCCCGAACCCTGCCAGATAGGCCTGGCCGCCCTTCTCGAATCGGACAATGCGCAGATTTACGTTCCGGAGGGGACGGCCTGCTTATATCAGGACGCCGACGGATGGCGAACCTACGCAGCCCGGATTACCGAGGAGGGGCATGAAGCCAGGGAATTCTTCTACAGTTCCACGGACTACTCCATGGACGGGGAGGTCCTCTGCCTCCAGGAGGCGACGGAAGGCAAGGGCATCGACCTGGTCTTTCTCGGGGACGGATTCGTCGACAAGGAGCTGGGCCCTGGCGGGCATTTCGAGACCCTGATGGCCCGATGGATGGAACAGTTCTTCATTTATGAGCCGTTCGCCTCCTTCCGCAACTGGTTCAATGTCTATGCGGTCAAGGTCGTTTCCAAGAACTATGTCTATCAGTCAACGGATTCCGACAGGGCACTGACCTATGATAATTCTTGGGGCGTGTTCTCATGCCGGTCCGACGTTTGCCTGAGCTACGCCAGAAAGGTTCCGACTCCGACAGGGCGGTATCAGTGGGTAGCCACTTTCGTGAACTATGAAGAGAACGTCGGGAGGAACAGTTTCTGCACCATGTCTCCAATCAATTGTTATGCGTATATCCTGGACGGTATTGACTACCGTCCGTCTGTGTTGAATCATGAGCTCGGGGGACACGGATTCGCCAAACTGGCCGATGAATACCCGGATGGTAACACCGGGGCGCCTGACGATCCCCAGGAACTCGTCGAAAGCTATTACTCCTGGGACGCCTGGTCCAATGTCGATTGGCGCAACGACCCGTCGACGGTCCGATGGTCGCACTTCCTGAATGACTCCCGCTACGACCCCGAACAGCTCGGCATCTTTGAAGGTGCCGCAACCTACGCCCTCGGGATCTACCGTCCTACGGAGAACAGCATGATGAGGGATGACTTCGCGAAAGGGATCGTTTTCAATCCCCCCAGCCGGGAAGCCATCTACAAATTCATCATGCGCTGGGGCGTCGGCGAGGACTGGGAGTACGACTATGAGACTTTCGTCGCCGTGGACGAGGCCGGTCGAAAGCAGGCGCAAGAATTCGCCCAAGCCGCCAGCAAGGCGCCCGCACGTGATCCCCTGATGGATCAGGAAAGGCATCACCTTCCTCCCATCCTGACGGACGAATCGGTCAAGGAAATCCACCTCTCCCCCGAAGGAAAGGTGTCCCTTGTCCGCTGATTATCGGCTTTCATTCCCGAATCCCGAAGTCAATGTCACAAAAACTGCGTTTCTCGCGTCCAAATGCGATATACCTCACCTCGCTGAAAAGATAATGACATTCCCCGGAAAATGCTTATTTTTGTGCGACACTGAAACGAAGATAAGCACATGGAAACGGGAACCAAGCATCTTTACCCTAAATGGTTAATAATTAATTGTATAGCGTAACTTTTGTGACGGATTTCCGTCGGAATGAGCTTCTTGTCACAGATTACGTCAGAAACAGCTACAAATCCCGCCGTTTTGCCACATAAAAAAAGCCTCAGAACGCGTTGTAAGGCATATCTGAGGCTTTTCTTGGGTGGATGATGGGGCTCGAACCCACGACACTCGGAACCACAATCCGATGCTCTACCAGCTGAACTACATCCACCATGTAAGGGATTGCAAAGGTACGAAAAAAAACGTTCTTTGCAAGGGGTTCGGGGAAAAAACCTTAAAAATCAGGTGCTGCGGGTGAAAATCACTCGGCGGGGGTGTAGGAACCTTTCTTCTCGTAGAGGGTCAGGGGGCCGTTGTCCAGGACGTAGTCCGTCCATTGGAGGGTGACGGTGACGGGATAGGCGACCTTTTTGCCGACGGCCTGGCAGGCGTGCTCCCAGGAAAGCATGGCGTCGTCCATCGGGATGGAGAAGAAGGCGTTGAACCCATCCGTCGTGCCAGGGGCCAGCGTTTCGGTGCTTTCATGCAGGAAGCGGATGGTGATGCCGTCCTCATCGGCCTTATAGGTGGCCGTGCAGGTGTGCTGGGCGGATTCCTTGCCTTTGAAGGTGGCATACAGGTTCAGGTAGCCGCCGCCGAACCAGGCTTCCGAGAGGGTAATGCTTTCGCCGTCAGGCGTGTCCGGAAGGCTCGCGGCGGAAGAGGGATCGAGGATGATGGCGGCCAACAGCCCGAGAACGTCAATGTCAATGTGGTCGGCATCCGTGACGGGTTGCGTCCTGTAGGCGAGGAGTACCCGGCGGGGGGTGGTCACATCGTGTTTCTGGGTGTTGCCCACGACGGTCATCTTCACGTCGTTGTCCGTCGTGAAGATGCCTTGTTCGATGAATCCGGACTCCGTGCCGGAGTAGGTGACGGCATCCTTTTGATTGCAGCCGGCCAGGAGCAGGAGGCTGCCCGCCAGCAGGGTGAAAATCAGGCGTTTCATGCGTTCTTGGACTTACGGGTGGGACGGGCGATGAGTTGGATGTCAATGTCTTCGATGG
>Ga0265298_10003452_pt1 | contig 20873 bp, 20 predicted proteins | sample AusTroGonzalo_MG_3_FD_193486 | JGI IMG/M metagenome (GOLD analysis project Ga0265298, IMG submission 193486) | Bovine rumen microbial communities from tropical cattle in Woodstock, Queensland, Australia - Gonzalo_01 | ecosystem: Host-associated > Mammals > Digestive system > Stomach > Rumen ... | reverse complement strand
TGAGAGACTTATGGGGGGGGCAAAGCGGATATAGTATTTACTGACCCGCCTTACGGAGTAAGTATCGGGGATAAAAACAAAATGCTCAACACCGTTCAGCGTTCTGGAAGGTGTACAGAAAACATCGAAAACGATACCCTTTCTGTTGATGAATTATACATTGTCCTTCGTGACGCGATGACGAATGTCCGAGAAGCGTGCAAGGACGATGCGGTGTATTATGTCACCGCCCCACAGGGTGGGGGTCTCGGGCTGATGATGATGATGATGCGCGATGCGGGATTGGAGGTTAAGCACAATCTTATATGGCGCAAAAATAGTCCGACTTTCTCATTGGGTCGCTTAGACTACGATTACCAGCACGAGCCGATAATGTACACTTGGACGAAAAAGCACCACAATTATCGAAATGGAAAATATCGAAGCACTATTTGGGACTTTGATAAGCCGCGCCATTGCGATTTGCACCCGACAATGAAACCTGTTGAGTTGGTAGTAAATTGCCTTATGGACGGAAGTATTGAAGGAGATATATTGCTCGATGCTTTTGGAGGAAGTGGGACTTCCATAATAGCCGCCGAACAAACTAACAGAATTTGTTATACAATGGAACTTGACCCGCACTATTGCGATGTTATTATTGACCGATGGGAAAAGTTCACTGGAGAAAAGGCAGAACTCATAAACGAATAAATATGTTTGAAAAAGTAAACCCGTCCCATCCGGACAAAATCGCAGACCGCATTGCGGGCGCAATCGTAGATTTGGCTTATAAAATTGACGAGAATCCGAAAATTGCTGTTGAGGTGTTAATCGGACACGGGATTTGTCATATTATCGCAGAATCTTCCGTAACGATTGAAGAAGGAGATGTTTGTCTTATTGTTGAGAGAATCGCCGGCGAGGAATACGCGCTTGACTTCGAACTCGTAAAACAAGATGCAATCCTTGCTGAAAATCAAGCGCGCGGATTGCGTTGCGGGGATAACGGAATCTTCAAAGGCGTTCCCGTCAGTGGCGAGGAAAAAACCTTATCGAAAATCGCACGCGCAATCTACAACAGGCATCCGTTTGACGGTAAATATATCATTTCAAAGGGGAATCTTGTTATTTGCCAATCGAATGTGAATAGATTGGAACTTGACGAATGGCTGCATAATGATATTCTTCCGTTCCGATACATCCCATTCGCAGGGGAAGTAATCGTAAATCCCCTCGGAGATTGGACTGGCGGAACTTATGTTGATTGCGGCGCGACAAATCGAAAACTTGGCTCGGATATGGGCAGGGCTGTAACGGGTGGCGGACTGCACGGAAAGGATTTATCAAAAGCAGATGTATCAGTAAACATTTACGCGCACTTGATGGCGCAGCAGACGGGCGAGCCTTGGGAAGCGTCTTGTGCGATTGGCGATGAATGTGTTAGCGGAATCCCCTACACTGATATTGTGAAAGTTGCAAGAAATTATATTAACTTTGTCGGAGGATTTGAAAAATTCGCCGAATGGGGCTTAATATAATTTTCTATGGCTAAAAAAATAGGCAGACCTCCACTTTATAATCCCGAAAGGGTAGAGATAATTTGCAACGCAATCGCAAACGGGGATTCCGTTGAGGTGGTTTGCGCGAAGGTGGGGATAACGCCTTCGACCTTCTATGATTGGCAAGATAAATTTCCGGAGTTTTCTCAAGCCGTTAAAGATGCAAGGAAGATTTACGATGATTGGAAACTTGACGGGATTCTTGAGGACGCAAGGAAGTCGTTAAAGGTACTTATCTGCGGGCAGGACTACGAGGAAGTAAAAACCACTTACGAGCCGCAGCGGGACGGAACTCCAAAAATCAAACTGCAAACACGGACTACAAAGAAGATTGCCCCGAATGCAACGGCGATAATCTTCGCATTGTGCAACCGCGACCCGGAACACTGGCAGAACCGAGTTGTTCAGGACGGGAAGATTGAGTTGGAACAAAAGCCGAAAGTGTCGCTGGATAATGTGCCGGACGAGTTGCTGATGCAGGTCGCAGAAGCGATGAATCTGAAATGATACGGCTTGCCGGAGAAATAATATTCGGTTTGTTGATTGCCGCGTATATCGGCTTTCTGATTTGCTGCATACTTGACGATGGAAAAGAGTGAAGTGCATAGTGTGCGATTGCTGGCGGAGAATCCCGAACTGTTGCGGCAGGCGTGCGCGAGAAGGTGGCTGGATAGTTACGCGAAGGTGATGCAGCCCTCGTTCCAGATTACGCCTTTTCATCGGTCTTATTACAGGGTGCTGCAAATGTTTGCCGAGGGAAAGATTAAGAACCTGATTGTTCAATCGCCGCCGCAGCACGGAAAGAGCCAGGGCAGTAGTAGGTTTCTCCCGACCTTTATGCTCGGCCATAATCCCGATTTGAAGATTGCGATTTGCTCGTATGCCGCGACGATTGCAAAGGACTTCAACAGGGATTGCCAGCGATTGATAGACAGCGAGGAATATCACGGCATTTTCCCCGATACCTGCCTGAATGAATCGAATGTGGTAACGGTTGCGGGGAACTATCTTCGCAATTCGGATGTCTTTGAAATCGTAAATCATACAGGTTCGTTACGAGTGGTCGGGCGCGGTGGCTCGCTCACTTCCAAAACGGTTGATGTCCTGATAATGGACGACCTGTATAAAGACGCGCAGGAAGCAAACTCGCCGATAGTAAGGCAAACGGCTTGGGATTGGTACACGAAGGTTGCGCGCACCCGTCTGCACAATGATAGTCAACAGTTGATTGTTTTCACGCGCTGGCATCCGGAAGATATTATCGGGAAGATAATTGAGAGCGAGGATGTTGTAAGGGTTGAAAAGTGGAGCGACCTTGACAACATAATGTCAAATCAGTGGGTTTTGGTGAATTTTGAAGCGATAAAGACGGGCGGGCCTACGGAGATAGACCCGAGAGAGGCGGGAGAGCCATTGTGGGGTGCGCGGCACTCACTGGAAAGACTATTGCAACAAAAGCAACTTGACCCTGTTGGCTTTCAGTGTTTGTTTCAGGGCGAGCCTGGCAGTGCGGAAGGACGGTTATATCAGCCGTTCAAGACCTGGGCGGAAAAAAGCGATTGGGGGACTTATATTCGGACTGGATGCTATGTTGATGTCGCAGACGAAGGAGATGATTTTCTCTTTGCTGCCAGTTACGATGTTTACAAGTCGGATAACCAAATTTGGAACGAAAGTACAAAACGCTTTGAGCCGCTTTTGTTTGTGCTGATTACTGACATAGAATACACAGACGAAAGCACGGATGTTACAACCGTAACCGTACCGCGATTGATAAACGCGAATGGCGTGCAGAAGGCGTGGATTGAATCGAACAATGGAGGGAGCCAGTTCGAGAAAATTGTTAAAAAGAAAGTCCGTGCGATAACCGTTCCGTTCTATCAGGGTCAAAACAAGGAAGCGAGAATAATTACTAACGCTCCGTTTGTCAATCAGCATATCATTATGCCGTTAGGATGGGATAAGCGTTACCCGAAATTTTATGAGCATATCACGGGATTTCTGCGGAAGTTCGATGCCAACGCGCACGATGACGATGCGGACGGATTGACAGGGATTTATGAGAAAGAAGTTGCAGACGGAAACATTCTCCCGTATGGGATGGCGCACAGAGGCGTGCGCGTGCATTGAGCCATTTTCGGGCGCATTTCGCGGCGGCATAGCAAAAAGATGAATAACATATCATTTTGCATTTATATTACCCGAATGTGCGAGTTTTCCAAAAAATAACTACATTTGCGTTTGTAAGCGGCAAAGGGTCAGCCGCCCGTTTTACCAAAAAACTTAAAATTTTAAGCAATTATGTCACTTATTTGTCAATGTCCGGCGGCTGCGCACCTCACTTCCATCCCTACCGTCAGTTGCCCCGAAAACTTCGGACAGATTCAGAAGGTCGCTTTCCAGCGCCTGCGTAAGTCCAACGGTACTGTTAATTCGTTTACTTCGTCCGCAAGCATCCTGCTGAAAGCATCTTGGACTGCTCTGCTGACCGCAACGGATGGAACGAAGATTGTCGTTTCCCCTTACATCAATTCCCCTGCTGATTCCGGCGGAGATGCCCGTATGACTGGCGGCGGAAATGATGACCTCGGCGGAATTGCGGAAGTCCTTGGCGGAAACCCCGTTCAGTTTGACGGTCAGTTGCGTGCCGTGCCGCAGGATGTCATCAAGATTATGAAGGAACTCCAATGCGAGGCCAATGCCGGCAATCTTGGTGTGTTCCTGTTCGACGAGAATGGCAATATCGAAGCCATTAAGGGCAGCACCGCTGGAACTTATTACCCGATTCCTATCCGCGCCCTGTTCATCGGTAGCAAGATTCACGGGAATTTCGATGCGAAGGACAGCAACGCCATCAGTTGGCAGTATCCCGATAACTATTCGGACAACCTTGACATCGTAACGCCCACGGATTTCAATCCGCTTACCGACCTTTTCGTAGCCGCTTCCTAATATGAACGCCAAGACTACCACGGTAACGCTGGTAGCAAACGGCGTTACCCGCGAATTTGAGTATTCGCACGCGGAGCGGCTCTTGCAGATGCCGAATAACGGGGGCTGGAAACTGGCAGAGGGTTCGAAATACGAATTTGTGAACAATGGGTTACGAAGTTGCGGAAATAAGAAGGAAAATCGCGGACAATAAGATGTCCGGCGTGTTGAGCCGTGCGAAACTGCATCAGATGCGTATAAAGTTTCACACGGTCAAGCGCGTTACGTCCTTCAATGCACCGTACATTTCTTTGCCATTGACCCAGTTTTTGGCAATGGTCGAAAATATCTTGCCGCACGACAAATTTGTTTTGTTCAAGGCACTTTTCCGTTATCCCATCAAAACGAATGAGATAACGGAAGTGTGCTTTGACAAATTGAGCCGCATTTTTGACGGCCGAAACCCTGCGTTCAATTACCAATTCATCAATTCGGCCCAACGGGACGATTGGGAACAATACAGATTAACCAAGTTGGACGAACCCGACGTATGGGCGACAAAGGGATGGGAATTTTTCAAATCCGAAATCAATTCCGTTCTAATTGTTGACGTGCCCCGGGAACAGAAAACTGAATTGCCGGAACCGTATTTTTATTGGTTGCCAATTGACGATGTAATTACATACGAAGCGGACCCGACCACGGGACAAATGAAATATATTGTTTTCCGCCGTCGTGACGAAATCGTTGTATTGGACGATGAAACATACCGTGTTTGGGACGACAAAAAGCACACCGGGCAAATTGCCGGTATGCCTGTAATTGAAGCCCCGCACGATTTGGGATATTGCCCTGCGCGATTCTTTTGGAACGAACCACTATCGCTGGACGAACCGGATGTAAAGGCTTCCCCGTTGTCCGCCGTGCTTGAATCATTGGATTGGTTCGAATTTTTCCACATCTCCAAACGACAATTGGACTTGATGGGTGCATATCCCATTTTGTCCGGTTACGAACAAAGTTGCGATTTTACCAACGCTGAAAACGGCGATTACTGCGATGGCGGTTTTTTGCGTGACAAGCAAGGCCATTATCGTTTGGATATGGCTGGTTTGCTTTTGCGTTGCCCGAAATGCGGGAACAAACGCATCATTGGGGCCGGTTCATTTGTTGAGATTCCGGTTCCCAACGAGCAGGAGAACCAACCTGACCTTCGGAATCCAGTTCAGATGCTGACGGTTGACCGGAATGCGCTGGATTACAATGTTGAGGAACAAAAGCGGCTTCGTGAAGAAATCATTACGTCCGTTGTTGGTCAAGATGAAATTGTGACGAACCGGGATGCGTTCAATGAACAACAGGTAATGGCCAACTTCGAAAGCGTAACCACGGTTTTGAATCGCGTAAAAAAAGGATTTGAAGCCGCCCAACAATGGGTTGATGAAACCATTTGCCGGTTGCGTTATGGTCGTTATTTCATCGCTGCAAAAATCAACTACGGGACGGAATTTTATTTGTATTCCCCGGACGAATTGCGCAAGCGATATAAAGCCGCAAAGGATGCGGGCGCGTCGGAATCCGAATTGGATATGATGCAACGCCAAATCTTGGAAACGGAATACAGAAATGACCCGATGCAATTGCGCCGTATGTTGGTTTTGTCGGAACTTGAACCATTCCGGCATTTGTCACGCCAAGAGGTCTCCGAATTGTTCGATAAAGGGTTGGTTGCAGAGCAAGATTTGCGCATTAAGTTAAACTTTCCTAATTTTGTGCGCAGGTTCGAACGCGAAAATACCAACATTATGGATTTCGGCGAAGCGATACCGTACAAGCGAAAGATTGAAATTATTACTGCCGAGTTCCGGCGTTACGCGGACGAGCAAAAACCGGAACCGGCCAATGTTTAACCAAATACCGTAAAGACGTATGATTACAAAAGACGGGCGCGATACCCCGATTGAGAAATTGACGCAGGACAATTATGTTGTCCCCAAGGGCGAGGAAAAGGCTTACCACGCCGTTATTGAGGTCGTTCAGTACGATTCCAAGACCGGCAAAAAACTTTCCAAACCTCGCGTCCAAAAGTTTGGCAAAAAGTCGTTCGAAACCCACGTTCAGGCAAGTTTGCGCAAACAGGGTTATACCGTAACCATTTTGCACGACCCGAACGTGTGGATTAAAGAGCAACAGGGAAAGGTTGCCGCAAAGGCGAAAGCGGATACGGAAGCCAGGGCCAAAGCCGAACAAGAAAAGTTTGACGCCGCCGTTGCGGCCGCCGTTGCCAAGGAACTTGCAAAGTTGCAAGCCGCCCAAGGCCCAGCCGCCGAACCGGCCGAAAAGGAAAAGAAACCGGGCCGTCCCGCCAAAAGCGAATAACGTTCCCGGGCGAAAACAGTAAAAGATAACACCAAAAATTCAAAGGGAAAGAATTATGGCACTTACAACCGAATTATTGAACGCCAACGCCGCATTGTCCGGCTTGACGGAAGAACAGAAAACCGCCATCGTCGAAATGTCCAAAAATGACGAAACTGCCGTTATTGGTCAAAAGACAGGAGAGATTTACGGCGGGTTGGATGCTGACATTTTGGCAGCGTCCGGCATTGCCAAGAATGGGGCCGAAAAAACGTATGATTACGCCAAACGTGTTATTGGCGAAATCAAAGGCCAAGCGGGTAACGCCGCCGAACTGCAAAACCAAGTTTCCGAATTGACCAAAGAAAAGGCCCGTTTGGAATCGGTAATTGCCAAGGGCGGCGGGGATGCGGAAACCAAACGCCAACTGGACCAAACCAAGGCTGATTTGGAAAACGTGCGCAACGAATTTGCCACGCTGAAAACGCAATACGACCAAGCCAAGACCGAACACGAAAAAGAATTGTTCGGGCTGAAAATTGATGGCGAATTTGCAAAGGCAACTTCCGGTTTGAAATTCAAGGCCGATTTGCCCGCTTCTGTTACTTCCGTCTTGCTACAACAGGCCATAGCCAAGGTAAAAGGGATGAATCCCGAATACATTGACGATGGGATGGGCGGAAAGGTATTGGCGTTTATTGAAAACGGTACAACAAAGCGTAACCCGGAAAACAACTTGCGTCCCTACACGGCTGCTGAGTTGGTCGCTGCTGAACTCAAAACTATGGGCGTTTTGGATGAAGGCCGCCAGCAGACCGGCGCGGGTTCCAAAGGGGGGATTGATATAACCGGAAGCGGCACAAAGACAGTTGACATTTCCGGCGCGACTACCCAAGACCAAGCCCATGAAATCATTGCAAAGCAATTGATGGAGCGCGGATTGGTCAACGGGTCGAAGGAATTTAACGACGCAATGGCTGCGGCGTGGAAAGAGAACCGCGACGTGTTAAAGGCGTTGCCGATTAGTTAAACCAAAGAACAACAACACCGGGTAAAGGGTCAATCCGGCAAACATTAACAATTAAAAAACTTTTTCATTATGTCACTTATTGCAACAAGACTGCAAAACTGGCGTGTCGAAAATCCCGAGTTTGACAGGAATATGGCCCGCCCGCTGGAGTATGGTGCGTTGGATTTCTTTATTGAGCAGACCAACGCCACCAATTCCATCATCAACCCCAATCTGCGTGACCGTGCTTTCGAGAGCATCGGAAACACCGTGCAGATTCCCGTCATCAACTACGATGGCGATGTAACCGTGTCGAATGTGCGCTCCTGCGTCATCGCTGACGACGAGAACACTTCCGCACTTTATACCGTGAACTGGGTAACGCTTGCCGTTGGCTTCACGATGGTTCCGCAGTTGTATCGTAACAACGAGATTTCCTACGAACACGACTTTGCCCGCAAGATGGAAAAGGTTTGCCGCGCCCTCGCAACCGCGATGGATGTTCAGGCAATTGCCGCCCTCGAAGCGAACAAGACGCAGGTGTTCAAGGATGCGTTGTATTACACCGTTTCGTCCAATTCCGTGCAGATTCCTTGGAATGCCCGTATGGAATTTTTGGCCGATATGAACGCGATGATGCGTGCCAACGCTTACCCCGAGATGCTTCACGTTATCGGCGGGGCTGGCTTTGATTCGCTGGTTCGCAAGATGGCCGAACACGACATTTACAACGATGTCAACAAGCGGCTGGAATACGACAACAAGGTATTCCACTACACCAACAACATCGTGAACGAGAGCGGTGTGTTCGCAACCGGCTACATTGTGGCCGATGGCAATGTGGGCGTGCTGACACGGGTTGACCGCGAAGCGTTAAGCCGCACCCGCGCCAACTTCCACGAATGGGATGTTGTCCGCCTGCCTTACATTGACCTCCCCGTTGGCTCGCATTACTACACCGCCGTTGGCGACCAGTCCGGCGTTGCTGGCGCTGCGTCTGCTGATATGGTTTGCAATGTGAAGGAATACTTTGGTTTCTCCGTTGACATCGCTTTCCTTGTGGCGTACAATTCCGCCCCCGAGACCGTTGCCAACCCGATTATCAAAGTTGAGGTTGCAAGCCCCGGCACGGCCAATCCGTTCGCGATGCCTGTTGAGGTCGTGAACGGAGAAGAGAATCCCGTTTACACTTCCGAAGTCAGTTCGGAAGAATAGGGCTACATCAAATCACACTTTTTGCGGGGACGGGCCACAAACCCCGTCCCCGTTTTTCATTGAAAGAATTTTGACACGTCCAGAAAACGTGTAAAGAAAAACGGATTTTATTTCAATATGGTACGATTGCAAGACATACAAACGGCGTTAATGCCTGTTGTTGGATGGCAACAGGATTACAACCCGCAATATCAAATTGACGATGCGTTGACGCAATCGGAAAGCGGTTTGACATTCCAAGGTGCGCACCCGCTTTGCACGATGGCGAACGTCCGGGCGATTATGCCGGACGATTACTTGTACAAATATCCGAATTGGAACAACGCGACCGCATACCCGGCCGGTTCCAAGGTTATGCACACGTCGAAATTGTGGATTGCCAAAAACGCCAACGTCGGTTCCGAACCGGCCGCCGGGAACACCGATTGGGCCGAATACAATATGGTTTCCGATTTCGTGCGCCAATTGACGATTAACGGAATCAATACGGCCGTCCAAAATTTCATTCAAGAAAAGCAATTGCAGCAGGAAACGAAGGACCTGTTGGAGCGTCGCACATTCTTTGATGGCGCGGCCCGTTTGCAAGCAACGATTGACCCGACCGGAAAGATTGTCGGTTTCGAAATCGTGCCGGTCCGGGCGATGGGCGTTACAACAAAAATCGAACGAATCGGTTTGCAAATGGTTGGCGCGACCGGAACGGTAAAATTGTATTTGTTCCATTCGTCCCAAGTTGCACCAATGCGCGAAATCGAATTGAACTTTACGAACACCAAAGGCGGGTTCCAATGGTTTACCCCTGACGAACCAATTTATTTGCCGTATATCCCGGGAACAGATGGGGACGGAAACGATTCCGGCGGCGCGTGGTTCCTTTGCTATAACCAAAACGATTTGCCCGCAGGGATGCAAGCGTTGAACGTTTCCAAGGATTGGTCCGTGGAACCGTGCCAAACTTGTCTTGGCGGTTCGATTGAATCTTGGCGGCAAATGACCAAGTATTTACAGGTTTCCCCATTCGGGATTCACGCACCGGCCGATTTCGCCGAATACCCGGAAATGTTCGACATTGGCCAAATCGGTTATACGAACACGATGAACTACGGCCTGAATGTGGAAATTTCGGTTGGTTGCGATTTGACTGATTTCATCATTTCGCAGCGTGCGATTTTCGCAACGGTCATTCAAAAGCAGGTGGCCGCGAATGTGCTGCGGACGATTGCGATGAATCCTGATGTTCGGGTAAATCGGAATCAGGTCAATGTTACGCGGGATGAGTTGTTATACGAATTGGACGGGAATCCCCAGGGCCGTGCTTCCGGGCTTGGGTACGAACTGAAACAGGCGTACCGTGCGTTGTCGTTGGATACCCGGGGATTGGACCGGATTTGTTTGCAATGCAACAACCACGGCGTGAAGTATCGGACAGTTTAATTTTTGAAAAACTCGCAAATGGCGTGAGCATGGGAGAAAGATATATAATTTATCATCTTGATTCTATACTCGCCTAAAATCGGCTTAAAAATGGATATTCTCGCAGAATTGAAGTCAAGAGTTGAGAAAGTGCAAGAGGGATTGCAGGGTGCTATGATTCGGGATGTGGTTTCCAAGCACGGGAACGATGTCCTCGAATTGCAGCAGTTGCAACTCCTTCGTGGGCTTTCTTCGAGCGGCGAGGATATGCGGCCCTACTACTCGGAAGATTTGAAGCCCGGCGGGTACTTTAACACGAAAGAAAGCGCGGGCCGATATGCGGCATGGAAGCAGACATTGAGTTACCCGTATAGCGCGAGCCGGAACGTAGATGCCCCGAATCTTTATGTTAACGGGAAGTTCCATTCCGAACTCGGGGTGGAGTTCGGTGCGGATTCCGTCAAGGTTGACGGGGAAACGAGTTACGCGAAGGGAATCGTTGCAAAGTATGGTTTACGGAACTTCGGTCTGATGACTGAATATTGGAACGAGATATTTTTTAATCGCGGTGCGCTGGAAGAATTGATGAACGAAATTAAATCTGTAATATATGGCTAACACTAACGCTCCGGTCATACCTGAAGCGATAATGCTTGACAAGGTTATCGGCGAGATTCAGGCGGGACTTGTCGAAAACATAACTTGGTTGGATGCTGCTTTCGGAAGGGTGCAGCGACTGACGAAGAAAATCAACGGGAAAACCATCGTTACGCCAAATGTCTATTGCGGCGGCTGGAACGGACACGGGGAGAACGATTACATTGAAGTTTCCCCTGATAGCAAGATAGGGAATTTCGCGTATTTTGAAGTGGATGACCCGCAGACGATTGACGCAGGCCCGTGGGCGCGACAGGTAAAAACCCCTTTCAGTTTGGTTGTGTGGTTCGACCTGACAAGGGTATATAATACGGCATCCAACCGAAACACGGAAAAGTTAAAAGCGGAAATTTTGCACGTCTTGAATGGCCGTGCCGGTTGGCATCTGACCGGCGGCCGTATAGTAATAAACAAGATATACGAACGGGCCGAAAATATTTACCGTGGTTATACATTGTCGGAAATTGACAATCAATTTTTAATGCACCCGTTTGCGGGATTCCGATTTGACGGGCTGCTGGGATATGATGAATTTTGTTTTAACGAAAAATTATGAAGGACTTTTTTAAGAAGGTGTGGGCAGCAATCAAGGCCCCAATGTGTTACGCCGCAATTGTCCTGATTCTTGGATTGTGTTTTTTTAGCGCAATTGACGCGATTGTTCGTTGCTTCCATCAACAAGTATTCAATGGCATCGTGCAATTCGGCTGGATGCTTGCGGTCATTCCGATTGCTGCGGTAGGAATTGCAACGCTGGTAAACGAAGCGAAGCGATGAACGGAATCGTTGAATTTATAAGTTGGGTGGCAGTCGTTATCTTGGCGGCTGCCTTCCTGCTTTCCCTTGCGCGGAAATGGGGAATAATCGAATGGCTGCAAGTACACGCGCCGACGGATTTTCTTTACAAGTTATTTTCGTGCAAGTTTTGCACTTCCTTTTGGACGGGCGTGGCGATTTCGTTAACTTTGTGGATGGTTACGGGAGCGTGGCAGATGCTGCTTATCCCGATTTGTTCAACAGTCATAGTGCGTGATTTATGGTAGAATTGAAACTTGGCGGGCATAATTTGGTCGTTTACGATGCGATTGACGAAATTCCCATCGTGCGATTCCATAAGTATCAGAAACTGCTCCTGATTGACGCGGGAATTGGCTCGGACTTGGGGGCGATTGACCAGCGGATAGCACGGGCGAAGCAATTTTTTGCCGACGGGAAGGCGGAAAAGGGCGAAAAGGAATTGGAGAATCTGCGGCAGGCGATATTTTTCGTACAAAACGGCCTTTCTCCGAAGCACAAGGCATTTGCTGCGCTGGTAAAGGCTTTCGACGGGAAGGAAGTCGGGAACACGGACGCAGAAATGGACGAAATAACGCAAAAATTGCAAGACGCAACGGAAAGTGAACTGACCGCCCGGCTGGAAGCGGTCAAAAAAAAAATTGACGCGGAGTTAAGGATTTATTTCCCGCAGTTGTTTGCCGATTCCGAAGTAAAGGAATATTTCGACCTGTTGAAAAAGCGCACGATTGCCGTGTTGGAGAATATCGCAAACGGCGTGCGCCATCCTGACAAGACGAAGGAAGTTGAAAAATTAACTGCGGAACTGATTACATACTCCAATCCGAAGGCATTTGCGGGGGCGGAAGGTGCGGAAGTGCAGTTTGACAGGCAGTTTGAGAATCTTTGTTTGGCGATTTCAGAGCAATTGCACTTGAAGCCGAAGGATTGCAGCGTTTTGGAGTTCTACAATGCGTTTGATTTCCTGCAAGAGCGGGCGAAGCAGGCGGAAAGGGCAAAAAGAGGCCGAAAATAGCGCGGTATAGGCAAAAGACACATAATTATCGTTTTTGAGTTTCACGCCCCTTGTAGGGCATTTATTGGAAAGATAAGATGGATAACCCGAATCCCATAAAATACTCCGACCTGATAAAGCAGGACAATTCCATTACCGACCTTATCGGGCAGTTGGAAACGCTTATCGAAAAGTACGAGGACATACGCAGCAAAGTGCAGTCCTCGGCAAACGATATGGCGAAGTCAATGAAATCCTTTTCAGGGGCGACGCAGGAGCAGCGTGAGCAGATTCAACTCGTCACGAAGGAATCTGAAAACCTGCTGAAAGAATACGAGGACACCACAAAGACGCTGAAAGTCCTGAACGAGAAATACAAAGACGGGAACCTTGCGTTAAAGGAGTTCACGAAGATTCAGAAGTTGGTGGATGAGGTTAACCGCTCAGCAGAGGGTTCGTACAATCGCCTTTCCGCGCAGTATCGTTTGAACAAAATTCGCCTTAATGAGATGTCGCAGGCGGAGCGCGAGGGAACGAAGGCTGGGCGCGAACTTGAAGCCGAAACGAAAGCCATTTACGAGCGGATGAATGACTTGCAGAAGGCAACGGGGAAGGCGCAGTTGCAAGTCGGACAATATGAACGCGCATTGGGCGGGTTGCTTGGCGTGAATTACAAAGTCGTTGAAGCGTTGACCGATTCATCGAAGGCGGCGACCTTATTCAGCGGCGCGATAAAAGCCCTTGCCGGGCCGATTGGCATTGCTATCGGGCTGGTTGGCGGAATAACCGCTGCGTTCAAGTTGTTCAAGGATTCTATTCACGAAACACAAACAACTGGCGACGCGCTGGATTACGCAGTTGGAGAATGGGAAGGGACTTGGTCGGTTTTCAAGAAGTCCGTTTCCACGGTTGATTTCTCCGGATTCATCGCTGGTGCAAGGCAGGCGGCTGCGGCAGGTCGTGAATTAAAGGAAGTGCTTGACGAAACTTTTGAACGCACGAATAGCACAAGACTATTGCGTGCAAGTATGTCAGAAGAAAACGCAATCCTTCAAGAGAAAATGCGTGACCAGGGGCGCACATTGGACGAGCGGATTCAGGCGGGCAAGGACTATCTTGCCAATATGGAACCAATCTATGAGCAGGAAAAGGATTCTGCAAAGCGTAACGCCGACGCGCAACTTGATTATCTGTTTGCGGTAACAAATCGTGAAAGGGGGCTTACCGAAGAACAGGAAAAACTCGCCAAGCAACGACTTGCGAATTATATACGGGATTACAATATTAACGAAGATGATATAAAACTCGCCAAGCGGTATTTGCAGGCCGAAAAGGATGTTGCTGCCGCAGAAGATGAGTTGCGAAAAGCGGAATCAGTTGCGACAAATAAATATTATGACGAGGAGCGGCAGAAGGCGCAAAAAAGAATAAATAGTGCGACAGCAGAAACGAAAGAACTTGCCAAAATCGTCAAACAATATAATCTTGCGAGCAATAGTGAACTTGAAGCGTATGTTGCCGCGCAAGAAAAGTATCTTAATGCACAGGCTGCGGCATATAATGACAATCGGCGCATTGTTACAATGCTGAACAATCTTGAAGCGCAGAAAACGAAAGACGCGCAGAACGCAGCGAAAGCGCGTACTGCCGCAACAGAAAAAGCGGCGAAAGATGCGGCAAAAGCGGCGGAGGACGAAGCAAAGGCGATTGCGGAAGCGGCAGAAAAGGCCATCCGTGACGAGCGGCAAATTTTGAATTTCCAACTGCAAAGCATCCAACTTGAAATGCAGTCCGTTGAAAGCGGGACAAGAGAGATGCTGGATTTGCGGTTGAAGATGATTGCCAAGCAGCGGGAAATCGAATTATTTGAGAATCGCAACAAGGCCGAGAATCTGCGTCAGGATGAAGCGAAGATTAACGCGAAGTACGATGCGATGGTGCTGCGCGAAAACGCGAAGTTCAATGATGAAATCGCCCGGCGCGACCTTCAAGCATTACAGAGTTTGGAGCAGTCGGAATTTAATATGACGCAAAGGAACGAGCGGCAGAAAACTATTTTCCGGCTGGAACAGGAAGCCGCCCGCTTGCGTGTTATCCTTGGAATGAATGAAATTTCAGAGGAAAAACTTACCGATATGGAAGTTGCTGCAATACAGGCGAGGATAGACGAGATTGATGCGTTGCGCGAGCGAGTGCCTTACAATAATATTTGGGAAGTCCTCGGATTGAATATTGATTCCGAGCAGCAACAGGCCATTACCTCGGCAGTCAATGCGGTTGTAGATGCGATGGGCGGAATCATTGATGCTTGGAGGGAATCTGCTGACGCTGCGGTCAAATCTGCCGAAACACAAGTATCTGCGGCGCAAAAGATTGTTGACGCGCAGATTGAAGCACGCGATAAGGGCTACGCAAGCGATGTTAAGAACGCACAGAAGGAACTTGCATTGGCGAAAAAGAACCAGCAAAAGGCACTTGAAGATAGGCGCAAGGCGGATATAGCCGCCATCGCATTGGATAGCGCAGTACAAGCATCTTCCCTGATTACTGCAAGCGCGAACATTTGGAAAGCGTTTTCGTCAATTCCCTATGTAGGCCCCGCATTGGCGGTTGCCGCAATGACTTTGATGTGGGGGTCGTTTGCCGCAAGCAAAATCAAGGCCATTCAAGCAACGGCTAACACGGAAACTTACGGCGAAGGAACGGTTGAGATGCTGGAGGGCGGCTCGCACGCAAGCGGCCACGATATTGATTTGGGGCGGAAGAAAGACGGGACACGGCGCAGGGCGGAAGGCGGGGAATACTTCGCCATCATCAATAAACGAAATTCCCGCAAGTACCGTGGCGTGATTCCCGATGTTATTAACTCGTTCAATGATGGCACATTTGCGGACAAGTACCAGCGCGCAAACGCTTCGATGGCCGGATATGCCGTGCAGATGATTGGCTGCGGAACGGATGTAAGCAATTTGGAAAGGAATGTGGATGCAATCAGGCGACAGGGCGACGAAAGCCGGATGTTCGACAATGTGGGCAACCTGATTGTGCGGCACAAGAATCTGACAAGAATTTATCGCTCGTAGTTATGTATCCGATTTACAAATTCGAATTGAACAGGGCGGGGGACGCGCAGGCGTTCCCGCTCTATCCCGCTTCTTTGGCGTTGGAATTTGAAAAAGAACCCCAGCAGCAGTTTTTCCGTGCGAAATTGAACGGGAAGTTGACTTTCTGCGGGGCGGACTACGATTGGATAGTTTCAAAAGCCTTTGACTTCAAATTCGAAGTAACTATTTACCAGTCGGATGATGCTGGCAGCACTTGGGCGCAGATATGGAAGGGCAAGTTTTACAAGACCGACTGCGAGTTTGACGGGAGCGCGAAAACCTGCAAGGTCACGCCTTCCGTTATTGACCAATATACGGAGATTTTAGAGGGCTTGGAACACGAGTATAACCTGATAGACCTTGCGCCAGCGATAACGCCCGTAAATGCCGTAAAAAGGCCGCTGATTCAAATCTATTCCCCCGGCGAAAGTGTGGTTGCGTGCTTTCTTGGAGGAATGTGGTGGGAGCAGGAGTGCGACGTCGAGAGCGATATAAATGTGTTGACACAGAGAGGTAACGGAAATCCGAATTTCACGCTGTGTTATGCAAAAACCTTATTGGAGTTGAGCAATGCTCCTTCGGGCTGCCCGACAACATGGGATGCAGGGACGGATATTCCGCTAATCATTCCACATACATATACAAAAGACGGGTGGCGGTTAAGGACGGGATTGGTAGTTTCCGGCGCGCCGGGCGACCCGTATATTTATCTTGAAGAAATCGCAACTGGAAAGCAGTGGAAGTCCCCAATATTTTTCTACCCTCCGTCGATGCCATTTCCCGCTAATCTTAACCCAGTTCCGGGGACCGGTTCAAGTGGGGTGATAGAATTTTTTGCTCGCTCGGTTGATTTCCTTTCCCGCGTCCTTTGCGATGTGAATGAAATTAACGGAGATAATACATATAAGATTGGCTCGGAGGACATTGTGCCGGACAATAGGAATTATCGCAGGGTTGTTGGGTTCGACGCAAGTAATCTGATTTTCAGTTCGGAAAGTCTATCTGATAATCCGACGAAATGGGGAAGGAGCGATGACGGGAAGTATTATTTGCCGCCTTACGCACCCGGATATGATGACTTTTTCCCGATTGCACGCAGGTCTTGGGGGGATATTTCCTTTTGGTTTACATACGATTATAGATGGTATCAGAATTTCGATTTGGCGGCACGCGCCCCATTCACGATAAAGGACTGCTATCCGCTTGCATCTGTCATTTCTGTTTTGTTGGGAAAGGTTGCGCCGGGGATTACGCACGCAGCGACTGCGGACTATTCTAAATTTTTCTACAACGGGGGGAACCCGCTTACGGGAATACCGATTCATCTTGCCATTACGCCGAAAACGAATGTGATTACAAGCGGTTACGACCAACCAGCGCAGACCGCGCCGATAACCCTGAAAACGGTGTTCGATATGCTGCGCGATTGCTTCCGTGTGTATTGGTTCATTGATGATTCGGGACGGTTGCGGCTTGAACATACCGAATACTTCCGCAACGGCGGAGATTATTACAGCACAGCGGAAGATGGCCCTGACCTTACAACGATGATGAACTCGCGAAATGGAAAGCCGTGGGCCTTCGGGCAGGATACATTTACATACAACAAGCCGGAAACGGCGGGAAGGTATCAATTCGGCTGGATGGACGATGTTACCGAGCCGTTTATGGGTGAAGCAATCAATGTCATATCGGGCTATGTCAACAAGGAGAGCGTGGAAGAAGTAACCGTTATGAACTTCACTTCGGATATTGACTACATCCTTTTGAATCCGTCCGAAATTTCGGAAGATGGATTTGTCTTGCTGGCGCACGATGAAAACTACACGCTGCCGCTCCGAAATTACGATTTAACCACGGTGTTGCAGAATTGGATTGTTGCGTTCAAAAACCTGCAATCATTCTACGCCTACGATATGCCCGCTACGAATTGCGAGTATGAATCGGGCGAGCCCTTCGAAGTTGAAGGCACAAAGCGATTGAAGGAGCAGAGCGTGAAATTCCCGCTGAAAACGATGCCCGAACTGATGAAGTTGATAAAAACAAATATCGGTTCGGGGGAAATTGAAAAGTTATCATTAAATTTGTCCAGCCGATTAGCAACGGCGACACTTAAATTTGATTTGTAATGCTACCGAATAATAGTTTATCAGTATTGCCTTTCTATCCTTCATTGGACTTGCAGAATGCAAAAAAGTGGTGGGTGTATGATAGGGTTTATCCGCTATTCCGGGCGAGTTATGGTATGCCTTGCTTTCAAGCGATAATCCCATATTCGACCCGCCAGCAATACATCGACTTTGCGCTTCGGATTCTCTATGTTGCGGCAGATGGAACAATAACGCCGGCGCACTACATAGGCATACAATGGACGGGAGGGTTCATTAAGAACTTTCCGTCTTTGGGATATTCGGTAATTGTTTGTTGTCCGGGGTATGACTATAATAGACCAGCCGGATATGTTGCAAACGGAAGGTATTGTTTCTCTCTTCACGGAGTTATATCGTGGTCGCCGGATACTTATAGCGATGCGCTCGGATATACAGATGTTATTACTGTGGTAAATGACCTTGAGCCATATCTAAAATTGGAGTGGTGGGATGACGAGGACTTTGTTATGGATGCGGGAACGATTGTGTACGAGGGGCACGGAAGGATTACGCCTTCGGGAAGCGAAACATTTGACCCCGTTACAACTTCGTATAAAAGTGTGGTCTATTTGAAAGCGGATATTGCGAAGCCGGAATATGTCTTTGAGGAAGAAGGCGAAACACGGGACGGATATTTCTTCCCTACGAAGATGATTTCCGAAAAGAAATACAAGTTCAGTTTCCTTGCCTGTGAATATCTGCTGGATGTGCTGCGCTTCGTGCGGATGGCAGACCATATCAGGATTACATACCACGGACAGGTTTACGATGTTGATTCGTTCCTGATGACCCCTGAATGGGAAAAAGAAGGCGATGTTGCGGTTGTGAATTGTGAATTTGAAACAGCAACCGTCGCAAAGAAAATCGGTGTCGGGTATTTGCGGGCGCAGCGCGGAGACTTTAATGATGACTTTAATAACGACTTTTAGTTATGGCAAATTATGGTTCGCTGAAAACAACGATTGCTCAAAAGGTCTACACGAATGGGCAAGGGCAAGTTACCGCGCAGATGGTAAAAGATGCTCTCAATGCGATGGTAAACTCGCTCGGTAATAAATTCCAGTTTGCTGGGGTGGCGAATTTAAGCACGGACCCCGGCACGCCCGATTATAATGTCGCATACTTCGCAGCAACGGCTGGCACTTATACGAATTTCGGAAACTTGACCGTCAGCGCAAATCAAATTTGCGTATTCAAATATAATGGCTCGTGGACGAAAGAAGTCCTCGTCAATCTTCCAAACGGCGGCGGTTCCCCTTATTCGTTCCTCTCAAAGAACGCTAATGACTTTGTTAACGGCCTTTTGCAACTTGATATAAACGAGATTGACAAAAAGTTTGTTGATGTAACTTGCCCAAATTCTTCGCAAGAATCAGGCGATGTAGCAATTTTGATTGATTCAGAGTGGGGCGATAATGGCGATTTCGCAATTTATATTAACGCAAGCGACAGGAAAAGTAGCGTTCGGATATATGACGGGCCGAACACGCTTGATTTATATATTACCCCGTGCGAGCCTGTAACGCTGCATATCGCAATGATTAGGGGCGAGTGTTATGTTCTCGCTAATTCAACTGAAACATACCCGTTCACTTTCAATGTTGCCCTGTCTGGTGGTGCTTATGTGCTGCAAAATACAACTTATACTGGATTGGCGGGGGCTGCGAATGATGGGCAAAATCCTATTTGCAAACTTCCTGACGGGAAGTTGCTTCGTTTGGCGAAAATCGGAAGCGACTATTTAATTTTTTCCTCCGTTTATGCAGGTGTAGAATATCGGCTATCTATTGATGCAAACAATGTCATTTTGACTTCTACACCGATAAATGGCCTTGTCAAAGAAACGATTGAGGGAAGCGAATGGGAAATTACAGGAGGAATCGGCACATTGTCCATTCAGGCATCGCAACTTCTAAATAAATACATCTATGTTGAGGAACCGATTGCGGGGCCTACGAGTTTGAAACTTGAAGTTTTCCGGGATGCTTCGGATGCTGGCACTTATGGCCGTGGGGTGTTAATTGTTGAGAATGGTTCGGGCGTGTCGAACTATTATGTCCGCGGCTTCCAAAGCACTTTGGACGAATTTTATCCAGCGGTTGGCGAGCAGATAATCATCCCGGTAGAAATCATTGACGGCTATGTTTACGCCGTTGGAAAAACAGTTGTTGGGATATGAAAACGATTCAGGAAAAGTGCAAGGCGTGCCGGATTATCTTTATAATCTGCCTTGCAATTAGTGCCGGTCTTATCGTTGGCGGCTTCTTTGTGCCCCCGAAGGGCGTGATTGACGGAAGCGTTCTCAAAGGTTCGGGCGTTCTCCTTGGGTATGCAGCGTTGGCGGTAGCGATGCACGCGTTGCGGCTCGGGTACGATTTGAAAGTTTCGCACGGCGACACCGCGCTGGAAATAAATAACGACTGATTATGACAAAGAATGATGTTGATGCCATCGTGATTCATTGCTCGGACACGATTGAAGGAAAGGACTTCAAGGCGGCAGACATAGACCGATGGCATAGACTGGACAACGGCTGGCGTTGCATCGGTTATCACTTCGTCATTGATTTGGATGGCACTATTGAAATGGGGCGTCCTCTTAATGAGGAAGGGGCGCATTGCAAGGCCGCTGGAAAATCAGGCAAGTCCTATAACAAACATTCCATCGGGATTTGTTATATCGGTGGGAAGGATAAAAACGGGAAGC